>Ga0302314_10021535_pt1 | contig 10608 bp, 6 predicted proteins | sample III_Palsa_N2_3_FD_200533 | JGI IMG/M metagenome (GOLD analysis project Ga0302314, IMG submission 200533) | Peat permafrost microbial communities from Stordalen Mire near Abisko, Sweden - III_Palsa_N2_3 | ecosystem: Environmental > Terrestrial > Soil > Palsa > Peat permafrost | place: Sweden... | reverse complement strand
GCCGTGGCGTGTCCGACCGCCTCGGATAGGGACAGCTGCGAAAAGCCGGTTTGCCGCGCCCAGACCTGTAGCTGAGCGCCCAAGGCGTTAGCGGTCGGCTGCGCGGCCCAGCTTAGGCTTTCCGAGGTCCCGTTGGCGCGGGCGAAGCCGTTCGCAACGCCGGTCGCCTGATCCTGGCCATAGGCGGCCACCCGAGCCGAAAGAACGCCCTGACCAAGCTCGGTGTTGTAGCGGGTCGCGAACTGGCGGTCGTCCAGCTCCAGTGGCTTGTCAGCCGCGCCCCGGCCAGCGATCACCGGGACCCAGCCATTCGAATGTTCGCCGGAGGCGCTGACGAACAGGTCTCCGGGACCCACGCCGACATCGCCCACGGCTGAGCCGCGTTCATAACCGAGGCCGCCCACCTCCCCATCCGCCGCCCAATCACCAGGCTGCAGTACGCGTTCTTTCATCGCGATCGTGCCGGTAAGCGCGCCGGCGCCATAGGGCCCCGCGCCCGCGCCCCGAATGACGTCGACGCCCTGGATCGAATCGGATGGCAGTCCGCTCCAGATCACCCATCCGCCGAACGGGTCGCCCTGCGGCACGCCATCCAAGGTCACCAAGGCGCGCCCAGCGCCGGTGGGGCCGATCTCCCGCAGCGAGATTCCCTCGACCGTGGGGTTCGCCGACAGGCTGGACGAGCGCCGGAACAGCGACAGCCCAGGAACCTCCTCCAGCGCCTCATCCAGCCTGGGCTGGGTTTGCAGCGCGACTCGATTGACCTGGACGACCGAAAACACCCGCTCGGCCTGAGCCGGCGCGAGGCGAGCGGCGCGCACGATGACGGTCTGCACGACCTCCGGCTGGTCCGGCGGCGGCGCGGCGGGCGGTGTCATGGCGGCTCATTCCCCAGCGTCGAGCAAGCATGCTCGGTGCACGTTAGCGCGAACAAGCTGAGGGTTACACGCCGCCGGCCGAACCAAATTGCCGCGCTGAAACTCGAACGCGCCGGCCGCTACCGCCCGGTGAAGGCGGCGGGACGCTTTTGCAGGAAGGCGGTGACACCCTCGCCGAAGTCGGACGTACGGCCCGCCTCGTTCTGCACCTTGGCTTCATGCGCCAGTTGGTCGGAGAAGTCCGAGTCCAGCGCGGCCCACATGATTTTGCGGATCATACCCAGGGACGCGGGGCCCTTGGCCAGTTCGTGGGCGAAGGACAGCGCCGTCGGCATCAGCTCGACGTCGGGGACACAGCGATTGATCAGGCCCCATTCCAACGCCTTTGCCGCAGGCAAGCGCTCGCCGAGGAGCGTCATCTCCATCGCCCGCGCGCGGCCGATCATCCGTGGCAGAAGCCAGGTCGAGCCGCCGTCGGGAATCAGGCCAATGCGCCGGAAGGCTTGCAGGAAATAGGCGCTTTCGCCCGCGACGATGATGTCGCCGAGCAGGGCCAGGGAGCAGCCGACGCCGGCCGCCGCGCCATTGACCGCGGTCACGAACGGGACCGGCAGGTCGGCGATCATCTTCACCAGCGGATTGTAGTGGGTGACCAGCGCATCGCCCGCGCCCCGGGGCGCCTCGCCGGTGGCGGAATTGCCTCGGCCGGACAGGTTGGCGCCGGAGCAGAAGCCCCTGCCCTCGCCGGTCAGGACGATGGCCCGGGCGGCGTTGTCGCCGGTGGACACCGATTTGAAGGCGTCGGTCAGCTGTTCGGCGGTGTCGACGCCGGCGGCGTTCATGGTCGCCGGATCGTTGAAGGCGATGATGGCGACGTCGCCGTCGGACGACAGTTTGATCTTGGTGTAGTCCATGGCGTTCCTCCGTCTTTCGCGGCCCGGCGCCGGTGGCGCGGGTGTCTAACGCTGAGCGTAGCCTAGCCTGACGTTAAGTTCGTCAAGCAGCTTGATGGCGGCGTCCGAGACGACGGTGCCCGGCTGGAACACCGCCGCGACGCCTTCGTCATAAAGCGCCTTAAGGTCCTCATCGGGGATCACCCCGCCGACCACAACCATGATGTCCGGGCGACCGAGCTTGGCCAGTTCGTTCTTCAGCTCAGGCACCAGCGTCAGATGCCCGGCGGCGAGCGAGCTGGCGCCAACCACATGCACATCGTTGGTCACCGCATCCCGAGCGGTCTCGGCCGGGGTCTGGAACAGCACGCCGACGTCGACCTCGAAGCCCAGGTCGGAAAAGCCGGTGGCGATCACCTTCTGGCCGCGATCGTGTCCGTCCTGGCCCATCTTGGCGATCAGGATGCGCGGCGCGCGTCCGTCGGACGACTTGAAGTCCGCCACCAGCGATTGAGCCCGCGCCACCTTGGCGTCGCCCTTGGTCTCCTTGGCGTAGACGTCGTGAAGCAGAGCCGTCTTGGCCTGGTGCCGCCCAAACACCTTTTCCAGCGCCAGGCTGATCTCGCCGACGGTGGCCTTGGCCCGCGCCGCCTCGACCGCCAGGGCCAGCAGGTTGCCGCTGGCGCGGGCGCCGGCTTCAAGCGCCGCCAGCTTCACTTCCACATCAGCCTGATCGCGTTCGGCCTTGAGCTGTTTGAGTTTTTCCAACTGCTGGGTTCGCACGAAGGCGTTGTCCACCTTCATGGTCGCGATCTGATCGGTTCCTTCGGGGCGATACTTGTTCACGCCCACCACCGTCTGGGCGCCGGAATCGATCCGCGCCTGGGTCTTGGCGGCGGCCTCTTCGATCCGCAGCTTAGGCAGCCCCTGCTCGATCGCCTTGGCCATGCCCCCCAGGGCTTCGACCTCCTCGATATGCGCCATCGCCCGCGCCGCCAGGTCCGCCGTCAGCCGCTCGACATAGTAGGATCCGCCCCAGGGATCGATCGTGCGCGTCTGGCCACACTCGTTCATCAAGACAAGCTGGGTGTTGCGCGCGATGCGGGCGGAGAAATCCGTCGGCAGGGCAATGGCTTCGTCCAGGGAGTTGGTGTGCAGGCTCTGGGTCTGGCCGTTCACCGCCGCCATGGCTTCCACGCAGGTGCGGGCGACATTGTTGAACACGTCCGTCGCCGCCAGCGACCAGCCGCTGGTCTGGGTGTGGGCGCGCAAGGACAGCGAACGCGAGTCCTTCGGGTTGAAGTTCCGCTTCATCAGCGTCGCCCAGATCAGCCGTCCGGCGCGTTGCTTGGCCACCTCCATGAAGAAGTTCATGCCGGCGTTCCAGAAGAAGGACAGCCGGGGCGCGAAGGCGTCCACGTCCATGCCGGCGGCGATGCCGGCGCGCACATAATCGATCCCGTCCGCGAGGGTGTAGGCCAGCTCCAGGTCCAGCGACGCGCCGGCTTCCTGCAGGTGGTAGCCGGAAATGGAGATGGAGTTGAACTTGGGCATCTCCCTGGCCGTGTAGGCGAAGATGTCCGAGATGATCCGCATCGAAGGCGCCGGCGGGTAGATGTAGGTGTTGCGAACCATGAACTCCTTCAGGATGTCGTTCTGGATCGTTCCTGAAAGCTTGGCCGGCAAAACCCCCTGCTCTTCCGCCGCCACGATATAGAGGGCCAGGATCGGCAGCACCGCGCCGTTCATGGTCATCGACACGCTCATCTCGTCGAGCGGGATGCCAAAGAACAGGGTGCGCATGTCGAGGATGGAGTCGATGGCCACGCCGGCCATGCCGACGTCCCCCTTCACCCGTTCGTGGTCTGAGTCGTAGCCCCGGTGGGTGGCCAGATCGAACGCAACCGAAAGCCCCTTCTGCCCCGCCGCCAGATTTCGCCGGTAGAAGGCGTTGGACTCCTCGGCCGTGGAGAAGCCGGCGTACTGGCGGATGGTCCACGGATTGGTCGTGTACATGGTCGGATAGGGACCACGCAGGAAGGGCGCAAGGCCGGGATAACCGTCCAGTGTGTCGAGGTCGACGATATCGGCGGGGCCGTATGCCGGCTTGATCGCGATGCCCTCGGGCGTCTCGATCGAATCTTGTCCGCTGGAGGACAGGCTGACGGCGCCCTCGCCCGCTGGGGCAAAGGCTAGGGTCGCGAAATCTGGAAAGCTACTCATGCGCCCACCTCGAACGGTTCTGCCAGGCGCACTGGTTTAAGGGGCGCGCAGCGGCTGTCAGGCCCTGGCAAACGCGGCGACGGCGCATCAACCCCAATCGCGGCGATCGTCTCCACTGGCGTGGGCGTCGGGTCGGTGCTGGGAAATACCGTCACGCCGATCATCTTGTTCGTCTTGTCGGCGAGCGCGGCGCGGCGCGCCTCCAGCGATGCAGCCGCCTCGGCGGCGATCCGGCCTGACGAAAGCGACGCGAGCAATCCGCCCTCCGCCTCGATCGCCTGGAACGCCGCCCAACCGGCCCGCGCCAACTGGTCTGTCAGCGCCTCGATCGCCCAGGCCCCACCGGCGGGGTCGGTGACGCGGCCAAGGCCGGCCTCGTCCATCAGCACCAGTTGGGCGTTGCGCGACTGGCGTCTCGCCAGTTCGCCAGGATGGCCCAGGGCGTCGGTGAAGGTCCCGAGCACGATGGCGTCCGCCCCGCCCGCCGCCGCGCCGAAGCCGGCCACGGTGAGACGCAGCATGTTGGTCCAGGCGTCCATGCGGCTCAGCATTCTCGCCGACGACCGAGCTTCGACTCCCGCCGGAGCCGAGACGCCGCAGGCTTCGACGATTCGATCCCAGATCGCGCGAGCCGCTCGGACCTTGGCGATGGTGAGGAAATAGTCCTGGTCGGCGGCCAGCCCCAGCGCGATCCGCTTGAACGCCACGTCCATAGACAGACCCGCGCGGACCAACGCCTTGGCATAGGCGACGGACGCGGCGGCCATGAAGCCCAGCTCCAGCGCCGCCTCGCCACCGGCCTCATGGACCACCCGCCCGCTGGCCAGGAATAGGCTGGCGTTGGGATAGGTTTCGGTCAGGCGCGCCGCCACTGTGGCCGCGGAGATCAGGTGCGCTTCCAATGGACCTGGGCTGGCGCCCGCCTCGGCCAGGGCGCTGAAGGGATCGAGGTGGAAGGCCAGTTTGGCGGCGGGCGAGGCTTTCGCGGCCGCGCCCAGCCAGTCGGCGGCCCTGGGACCGAGAAAGCCAGCGTCCAGCGCGATCGTCGCCAACTCCGGCTCGACCTGTTCCAAGACCCGCGCCATCGCCTCGGCCGAGCCGATGGCGATCCCCGCCTCGCCCGTGGGATCGACCCGCAAAAGGATCGACGCCGCGCCGCCCTCAAGGTCCGCGAGGGCCTCTGCATTGGCTTGCGCGGGGGCAGGATGGGTAATCGATGTCCGCACGTCCCAAGGCCGCTCGGCATCCCGCGCCTGCAGGATTGGGACGACAGAAGCGCCGCTGTCCGACGCGGTGTAGAGGGCCTTGATGCTTACGCCGCCAACCTGCGCCTCGGGAAGCGGTTGGCCCTTCAGGGTCTTCTCGACCAGCGTCGACCAGGCCTCGCGGGTGGCGGGTGGAAAGCCTTCGGCAAGTGTGGCTGCACCTGTCGTCATGATCAGACGAACTCCACCAGAACTTCATCTGCGGCGACGCTGTCGCCGGCCTTGGCGGAGACCGTCTTGACCACCCCATCATGCTCGGCGCGCAGGATGTTCTGCATCTTCATCGCTTCGATGACGCAGATCACCTCGCCCTCGCGGACCGTCTGGCCTTCGATGACCTCGATCGTCACCACCAGCCCCGGCATGGGCGACAGCACCGACTTGGAGGTGTCGGCCTTTTTCTTCTCCGGCAGCCGCTCATGCATGTCCGCCGACAAGGGCGTCAGCACCAAAACGCGGGCCTTCGCCGCCCGGTGACGGATGACGAAGCCTTCCGCCGCCGGCTCGACCGTCACGGTGAAGGGCGTCCCATCCAGATCGCCGTTGAACAGCGCCTGCCCCGGCCGCCAGCTGATATTCGACAGCCGCAGCCGCCGAGCCTCGTCCGGCAGCGCGATATCCAGCCCAGCATCGGAGTCCGACAGCACCACGGCGCGTTTGGTCTTGCCGACAGCCACAACCCAGTCGGCGCGGGTTAGCGGACCGGCGAGACCATTGCCGATTTTGCGCGCCCGCGCCGCCAGGGCGCGGTGCATGTAGGCGGCGGCGGCGGTCAGCACGTCCGCCTGGAATGGCGTCGGCGTGGTCCCGTCGAAGCCGTCCGGGAACTCATCCTTGATATAGTTGGTCGACAGCTCTCCGGATTGGAAGCGAGCCTGATCCATTACCGCCGCCAGGAACGGCAGGTTGGTCGCCACGCCTTCGATATGGAAGTCTTCCAGCACCCGGCCCATGCCGGCGATGGCCTCGGCTCGGGTGGGCGCCCAGGTGCAGAGCTTGGAGATCATCGGATCGTAGAACATCGAGATCTCGTCGCCCTCGCGCACGCCGGCGTCGTTACGGACCTTATAGCCGTGACGCTGACCTTCCTCGGGCGCCTGGTAGCGCACCAGGCGGCCGATGGAGGGCAGGAATTTACGGTAGGGATCTTCCGCATAGATGCGGCTTTCGATGGCCCAGCCGTTGATCTTCAGATCGTCCTGGCCAAACGCCAGCTTCTCGCCCGAGGCCACCCGCATCATCTGCTCGACCAGATCGAGGCCGGTGATCAGCTCCGTGACCGGATGTTCCACCTGCAGACGCGTGTTCATCTCCAGGAAGAAGAAGCTCTTGTCCTGGCCGGCGACGAACTCCACCGTGCCGGCGCTGTCGTAGCCCACGGCCTTGGCCAGGGCGACGGCCTGGGCGCCCATGGCCGCGCGGGTGTCGGGATCGAGCAGCGGCGACGGCGCCTCCTCGATCACCTTCTGGTTCCGGCGCTGGATCGAGCACTCGCGCTCGAACAGATAGACCAGCCCGCCGTGCTTATCGCCCAGCACCTGAATCTCGATGTGACGCGGACTGACGATGAACTTCTCGATGAAGATGCGGTCGTCGCCGAAGGCGCCCTTGGCCTCGGCGCGGACGGCGGGGAAGCCCTCCTCCACCTCCTGGCGATTCCAGGCGACGCGGATGCCCTTGCCGCCGCCGCCGGCAGAAGCCTTGATCATCACCGGATAGCCGATCTCCTCGGCGATGCGGATGGCGTGCGGCACATCGTCGATCTCGCCGATATGGCCGGGGACACAGGAGACGCCGGCCTTTTCAGCGAACTTCTTGGACTCGATCTTGTCGCCCATGGCCCGGATCGCTTCCGGGTTCGGGCCAATGAAGACGATGCCCCGCGCGGCGCAGGCGGCGGCGAATTCGGCGTTCTCCGACAGGAAGCCGAAGCCGGGGTGAATCGCTTCCGCGCCGGTCTGGTCGCAGGCGTCGAAAATCTTGTCGGCGAGCAGGTAGGATTGGTTGGCCGGCGGCGGGCCGATGAACACGGCCTCGTCGGCCATCTCCACCGCCAGGCTGTCGGCGTCGGCCTCAGAGTAGACCACCACCGTCTTCACGCCGAGCCGGCGGGCGGTCTTGATGATACGAACGGCGATCTCGCCGCGGTTTGCGATCAGAATCTTCGAGAACATCGAGGGCTAGGTCGCTTTCAACGCCGCTGAAAAGCCCGTCTTTTCAGGTTCAGCGGCGTTGTAAAGGCCTCACGCCACGTCAGCTAGCGGCTTGAGGGGCTTGCTACTCCGCGGCGGCCCGGCTGGCGGTCGCATCTTGCAGGCGCGTCACCAGGGCGGCGTGTTGATCCCAGAGCGCCTGAGGCAGCCGTTCAGCGAACTTTTCGTAGAAGGGCGGGATCAGGGCGGCTTCCTCGGTCCACACTTCCGTATCCACCGACAGGAGGATGTTGAGCGCCGCGGCGCTCAGGTCGAGCCCCGAAACATCGAGAGAGCCATCCGCCGGCAGATTGCCGATCGGCGTGGCCTTGATATCCGCCGTGCCTTCCAGCCGCTCGAATATCCACTTCAAAACGCGGCTGTTGTCGCCATAGCCCGGCCAGATGAACTTGCCTCGCTCGTCCTTACGGAACCAGTTGACGAAATAGATGCCCGGCAGCTTGGCGCCGGCGCGCTGGCCCATCTCAAGCCAGTGGTTGAAGTAGTCGCCCATGTTGTAGCCGCAGAACGGCAGCATGGCGAAGGGATCGCGACGCAGCTCTCCCACCTTGCTCTCGGCCGCGGCCGTGCCTTCGGAGGCGACGTTGGACGCCAGGAAGACGCCGTGGGCCCAGTCGAAGGCTTCGGTGACCAGCGGGGTCGCCGTGGCCCGGCGGCCGCCGAACAGGATGGCCGATAGCGGCACGCCCTTGGGGTCTTCCCATTCAGGGGCGATGATCGGGCATTGGTCGGCCGGCGCGGTGAAACGAGCGTTGGGGTGGGCGGCCGGACCAGCGGACTCGGGGGTCCAGTCATTGCCCTTCCAGTCGATCAGATGCGCGGGCGCCTCGTCTGTCAGGCCTTCCCACCAGACATCGCCATCGTCCGTCAGCGCGACGTTGGTGAAGATGCAGTTGGAGTGCAGCGCATTGATCGCGTTGACATTGGTGCCGTGGCCAGTGCCGGGAGCCACGCCGAAGAAGCCGGCTTCCGGATTGATGGCGTACAGTTGACCGTCTTCGCCGAAACGCATCCAGCAGATGTCGTCGCCGATGGTCTCGGCTTTCCAGCCCGCCAGCGTCGGCTGCAGCATGGCCATATTGGTCTTGCCGCAGGCGCTGGGGAAGGCGGCGGCCATGTAATGGCTCTTACCCTCCGGCGAGGTCAGCTTGAGGATCAGCATATGCTCGGCCAGCCAGCCGTCGTCGCGTGCCATGACCGAGGCGATCCGCAGGGCCAGACACTTCTTGCCCAAAAGCGCATTGCCGCCGTAGCCGGAGCCGTAGGACCAGATTTCCCGACTTTCGGGAAAGTGGACGATGTATTTGATGTCGTTGCAGGGCCAGGCCACGTCCTTTTGGCCAGCCTTGAGCGGCGCGCCGACGGAGTGCAGGGCGGGAACAAAAAAGCCGTCCTCGCCGAGCATGTCGAGGGCGGCTTTTCCCATCCGGGCCATGATGCGCATGGATACGACGACATAGGCGCTGTCGGTGATCTCCACCCCCAGCGCGCTGATTTTGGAGCCGATCGGGCCCATGCAGAAGGGCACGACGTACATCGTGCGGCCACGCATGCAGCCGGCGAACAGACCCGTCAGGTCGGCGCGCATCTCGTCCGGCTCGAGCCAGTTGTTGGTCGGGCCGGCGTCCTTGGGATCCTTCGAGCAGATGAAGGTGCGGCTTTCCACGCGCGCCACGTCCGTGGGGTCGGAGCAGGCGTAGAAGGAATTCGGGCGAAGCTTGGGGTTCAGCGGCCTCATCGTGCCGGCGGCCACCAGCTCGCTGGTCAGCCGATCCCATTCCGCGTCGGAGCCGTCACACCAATAGACGCGATCCGGCTGGGTGAGCTCGGCGACCTCGCGCACCCAGGCGATCAGTTTTCGGTGTTTCGTCGGAGCCTTGTCGAGGCCCTCGATGCTAGCGACTGCGGTCACGGAGTTCCTCAACATCCTCGGACGTCAAAATGGGACGGCCACCAATACCAATTGCATGACGAACGGCGGCGCTGCAAGGACCGAGCCGATGCTTACCTGGCGACCGCCGACTTGCCCGCTAAAAAACAACTACAGCGCGGGGCTGGCGCGATCCTTGGGCGACTCGATACAGTCTTGCTTAGGTTGAACGCTCATAACAAACACGTGAGAACCCGCCTGATCGACGTTCAGCGGCCGTAATAGTGCAGTTTGAACGGAGGACCCCAAAAGACCTTGCCCAGCCCCCTCGCCGCACGGTCGAAAGCAAACGCCCGATTCTGTGTTCGAGCGACGGCGGCCAGGAGCGCCATGAATCCAAACACCAGGGTCTGGCCCATGCCAATAAGCATCCAGCGCCATACCCCCGGCCAGTTCGGCGGGCTCGCCGCGGCGCACTGACAAGTCGGCCCCTGGCCATAGCCATAGGCGCGCGACAGGGCATAGCGCAGGGTCAGCCGCTCCGGCGCGGGATCCTCCCAGACGAAGGCGTCGGGAGCCCAGGCGAACCGGGCGCCGGCGGCCTTCATGCCTTGAAACAACAGGTCATCTTCACCGCCGGTCTTGTTCCGCGCCGGCGAAAAGGGGCGCGTCGGGTGAGGCAGCGCCGCGCGCCGAACCAGGCTATCTCCACACCCGTACGGATCGTCGATCAGGCCAGGCTTGTTCGGGCCCAGGCGCGAGAAGAAATGCTCCAGATAGGCGCGATGGCGGATCAGGCCGCCCGGCGCCCTGCCCCGAACCGGACCGAACACAACGTCGGCGTCGAAGGCGGATTGGACCTCAAGCAGGGCTGAGAGCCAATGTGGCGGCGCCTCCTCGTCGTCATCCAGGAAGGCGATGAGGTCGCCCGACGCCTGCTCCAGCGCGGCGTTGCGGGCGTTGGCGACGCCGCTGTGCGGCTCGTGCACATAGACCACCGGAAACGGCGACTCGGCAGACAGCGCCTCTACCGCATCACGAGCCGACGGAACCGCGTCATTGTCCACCACCACCAGCTCGACCCTTGCCGCCACGCCGGTCTGGCGCATGGCGGACCGAGCGGCCAGGGTCAGCGCCCCAGGGCGGCGCTGGGTTGGGATGACAATGGAGACGGTCGCGGCGTTCTGCATGAAAAACGCTTACCACTCAGCGGTTAGCGAAAGCTTTTGCCACGCCTCAGCCGCGTATCGCCACCGCCAGGGTCCA
>Ga0302314_10021534_pt1 | contig 10608 bp, 12 predicted proteins | sample III_Palsa_N2_3_FD_200533 | JGI IMG/M metagenome (GOLD analysis project Ga0302314, IMG submission 200533) | Peat permafrost microbial communities from Stordalen Mire near Abisko, Sweden - III_Palsa_N2_3 | ecosystem: Environmental > Terrestrial > Soil > Palsa > Peat permafrost | place: Sweden... | reverse complement strand
GCCGGCCCGCTGGCCCAGGCCGGGGCGCAGCGCGCGGTCATCGCCGCGCAGACCGAACTCGCCCAGCACCAGGCCGACCTGCGCCAGCAGCAGCTCGTCTCCGAGGTCATCAAGCCCGCCGAGGCCGAGGCCGAGAAAGTGAAGATCCTCGCCATCGCCGACGCGGAGCGGACCCGCATCGCGGCCGAGGCGGCCGCGTCGAACAACCGGGTCGCGCTCGACCAGCTGCTGATCGCGCAGCTGCCGCAGATCGTCAAGGAGGCGGCCGTCGGCCTGCAGGGTGCCAACGTCACCGTCCTCAACGGTTCTGACGGCCTCGGCGAGATCGCGGCCGGCCTGGTCAGCCAGGGCCTGACGATCCTCGAGTCGGTCCGCCGGGGCGTCGGCGTTCCGCCGACCGACGGCAGCAGCGGCAAGAGCGGGCCCGCCGCCATCGGCAACGGCAAGGCCACGAACGCCTAGCCACGAGGGGCGAGCAAAGCCGCGAGCTCCGCGGCAGGCGAGCCCTCGCGGAGACTCCCGTGGACAAAATCCACGCGGTGGACCACACGAGGGCTCGTCACCCGGACCGCGCTGATTCCGGTCGGGGGCAGGGCCGTTTCCGGCAGCAGGGTAAGGCCGTGCCCGGCCGCCGCTAGCCGAATGAGTGACATAGTGTCCGATCCGTCGTAGCGGAAGGCAGGCCGGAAACCATCCACGCCGGCCAGCCGTCGGATCTCCGACAATGGCGAGGTCACGTCGGACGCCTCGATCCACCGGGCGTCGGCCAGGTCCGACAGCCGCAGGCCGGCCCGCCCGGCCAGCGGGTGGTCGCACGAGAGCACGATCGCGACCCCCGCCTGGCTGATTCCCACGGCGGTCAGCGACGAGAACTCGGAGAGCGGATCGCCCGGAGCGGTCAGGCCGTCGGTCAGGCCGACGTCGAACTCTCCGCGGGCAACCGAGGTGAGCACGTTCGCGCGCGCTCCAACCTGAACCGTGACATCGAGCCTCGGCCGCCGTCGGCGGAGCGCAGAGAGGGCAAGCGCCAGCCCGGACGAGCCGGCGGCCAGCGGGGTCGCGCCCACGACGAGGGCGGCGGCCGGCGGCTGGGTCATCCGCGTGACGTCCGCCCTGGCCACGTCGAGCCTGAGCAGCAGATCCTCGGCGTGCTCGAGCAGGCGCGCGCCCGCCTCGGTCGTCGAGACCGGGCGGCGGTTGAGCAGCGGAACCTTGAGGTCGCTTTCCAGCGCCGCTATCTGCTGGGAGATGGCGGCCTGGGTGTAGCCGAGCTCGACCGCGGCACCGGAGAAGGAGCCGAGCCTGGCCACCGCGACGAAGGTCCGAAGCAATTGCGCTTCCACGGGATAAGCATCGCTTATCGAGGTACAAGAAACCATCGTTGGCGCTTAACCGGGTGCCAGGGCCATCATGGCCGTATGACGCACCCCATGGCAAGGATCGCCCTGGTGGGCGACCGTTCGGCGAACGTCCGGGCGCACGCCCGCATCCCCGCCCTGATCGACGCGCTGCTCCAGCGCGACGGAATCGCGCTTGACGCCTACTGGATCGCTACCCCTGACGTCACCGGGTGCGACCTCAGCCGGTTCGACGCCATCTGGCTGGTCCCCGGCAGCCCTTACGAAAGCGCCGACGGGGCCATCGCCGCCGTGCGCACCGCGCGCGAGCAGGGATTGCCGTTCCTCGGGACGTGCGGCGGCTTCCAGCACGCCCTGCTGGAATTCGCCCGCGACGTCTGCAGCCTGCCCGCGGTCGAGAACGCCGAGGTCACCCCCGACGCAGACGAGCACCTGATCGTGCGACTCGAGTGCTCGCTGAAGGGCCACGAGGAGGCGGTCATGATCGTGCCGGGCACGCGCGCCGCCAAGATATCCGGCCCCGGGCGGCGGACCGAGCGCTACCACTGCGACTACGGCCTGAACTCGGCCTACCTAGAGCGACTGTCCCAGGGCGGGCTCTCGTTCAGCGGCTTCGACGACGACGGGCAGGTCAGGATCGCGGAACTTCCCGGCCACCCGTTCTTCGTCGCGACGCTATTCCAGCCCGAGCTGCACGGCGACGGCACCCAGCCGCACCCGATCATCGTCGCCATGGCCCAAGCCGCGGCCGAGCACGCCACCGCGACGGCCGAGGCGACCAAAGCGGCCGCTCTGTCCGTCTAGGTCCAAGGATCTGCATATCGATCTAGGGCTGGAGACTAGGCCTCGGGATCCCTGAGCAGGACGAAGTTGATCGCGGTGACCTTCATGGCCAGGTCGCCGTCCTGATTGATCAGCTCGGCCAGCGAGCGGACGATGCCGCGGTCGGGCTTGCTGTTCGACCGTCGCGCCTCGAGGACGGTGGCACGGGCGTGCAGCGTGTCGCCGGGGCGCACCGGTCTGGGCCAGCGAATCTCGTCGACGCCCACCGCCCCCAGACCCGACTCGGCGCTGACGAAGTGCTCCACCAGCAGTCGCATCATCTTGCTGGTGGTCTGCCAGCCGCTTGCGATCAGGCCTCCGAACGGACCGTCCTCGGCCGCCACCGGGTCGATGTGAAAGGGCTGCGGGTCGTACTCCTTGGCGAAGGCGATGATCTCCCCCTCGTCGAGGGAGAAGGTGCCGCAGTCCACCACCAGCCCAGGGACATAGTCCTCGAAGTAGCGGATTACGCGCTCAGGATGATCAGTCACGTCCGCCAGTATCGCAACCGGGGCCGCTCCCCGTCACAAGGCGGGGCGGCCTCTGTCCATGACGCGACATATTTGTCCGAATTACATCACGACACGATCAAGAAAAAGTCTCGGAATGCCTGCGACTGATGCTTGGCGCCTGCCATAGTTCCATCGAACGGTTCGGCGGGACGAAGTCCAACAAACAGTCCGATACCGCAACATAGCGGGCGGCTAGCCCGACCAGAGTGTGTAGGCCCGCCGAGAGGCTCTAGCAGCCGCGTAGACGGGCGAGGCATCAAAACATGGGGAGAGCATGACCGCTGGGCTTAATGACCGCCGCCTTGTGAAGATCAGGCGCCGGGGCAGGCACTCGACCCCCTCCCAGGTGGAGCGGGTGGCGGTGCAGGCCGGAAAGGCAGCTCCGGCCGTCGCCATCGCCGGCGCGCTGGTGGCCGTCCCGGGGGCGTCGTCCGCGTTCGCCGCGCAGGACACCCCGACCACGGTGACGCAGACGCACGAGGCCGTGCACGCCGACCGTGACGCGCACACCGCAACGGCGTCCGCCCCGGCCATGCTCGACTCGATCTCCACTCGCACCGTCACCGTCGCGTCCACCAGTAACGCCAGGCACGCGGCGCAGGTCAGGTCCAGCCACTACACGGTCCACAGCGGCGACACGCTGTCGAAGATCGCCCAGCACTTCTACGACAAGGCCGCCGACTGGGGCTACCTCTGGCACATGAACGCCAAGACGGTCTCCGACCCGAACCTGATCCTCGTCGGCCAGAGCCTGGACATCCCGACCACCGTCCCCGCCGACTACAAGCTCGCCGACTACGAGCCGAGGCACGCCGCGCCGGTCACGGTGACGGCAGCGGTCCAGACCAGCTCGGACTCCGGCCGCTCAAGCTCGGGCAGTTCCAGCAGCCACACGGGCGGCCGCAGCGCGGTCGTCGTGCAGTCGGCCAGCCAGGGCAGCGGTACCGGCTCCTCCGGCGGCCTGAGCGGCACGCTCAGCTGCTCCGGCCTTGAGCAGCTCTGGAACGCGGCCGGCGGCAACCCGGCCGACGCGTTCATGGCCGCCGAGATCGCGGAGGCCGAGTCCGGCGGCAACCAGTACGCGCTGAGCCCGACCGACGACTACGGCTACTGGCAGATCAACGCGTCAAACGGGGCGCTCGCCACGTTCAACGCCTACGGCAACGCGCGGTCCGCCATCATCCTCTCGGACGACGGCAGCAACTGGAACGCGTGGACGACCTACCACACCGGCGCCTACGAGGGCCGCTGCTAGCCAGCAAACCTGCCCCAGAAGCCGATCAGGCCGCGCTCCCCCGGGCGCGGCCTGATCGGCTTTCCCGGTCTTGACCGCTTGCGACGGGCGACTCCCGGCAACTACATTGTAGTCATGAGCAAGAAGAGCCCGACTCCGGTCCGATTTGACATGATGGTGGCCGACCGACTGGCCGTGTTCGTGTCGATCAACCACGGGCTTTCGCTGTCTTCTGCCGCCAACATGCTGGTAGACGAGGGACTGAGAATGATGGAGCATCCAGGCGTCCTCTTCAGGACTGGTCCGACCGGACGGCGGGCCGGACTGGCCGCGGGACCCGATGTATGGGAGGTTGTCCGCGCAGTCAGGTCCGCGCGCGGCGCCGAACCCGGTCTCGGAGAGGGCGAACTGCTCGCGCTCGTCGCTGAGAACACCGGCGTGCCTGAGCGCCTGATCCGGGTCGCCACCGGCTACTGGGCCGCCTACCCGGACGAGATTGACGCCGAGATAGCGGCGGCCGACGCAGCCGAAGACAGCGCCGAGCGGGCATGGCGCCGCGAGCGAGAACTCCTGGGCGGCTGACCACCGGTGCCGCGCCCGCTGCTACTCGACGAGATGTTCCCCGAGGCGATGGCTGATCAGTTGTCCGCCAAGGGACATGACGTACGCGCGGTGATGGCCACCTCCGTGTTCGCCGGGCTGCCCGACGAGGAGATTCTCATCGGCGCCGCTGAGGCGGGTCGGGCGCTGGTCACGGCCAACATCAAGGACTTCATGCCGATCGACGCCCGCTACCGGGCAACGGGCCGTGCCCATGCGGGACTCATCATGGTCAGTACTAAGACGTTCCCGCAGAACCGCGCCTACGTAGCCGCGGTGACAACGGTGCTCAACTCGCTACTCACCTCGGCCGCGGTTGAGCTCGGCGGGCAGATCGTCTTTCTCCAGCGCGAGTAGCCAAACGGGTGAGCTAGCGGGGGGCGGCCAGGACGTCGGTGATGCCCTGACGGGCTAGCTCGTCGGCGCGCTCGTTGCCCGGGTCGCCGGCGTGGCCCTTGACCCAGTGCCAGGTGACCTCGTGCGGTTCCATCGCGGCGACCAGGCGCTGCCACAGGTCGACGTTCTTGACCGGCTGCTTGGACGCGGTCTTCCAGCCGTTGCGCTGCCAGCCGGGCAGCCACTTCGTGATCCCGTCGAGTACGTACTTGCTGTCGGTGTACAGGTGCACAGTGACCGGACGGCTCAGCGCCTCAAGCGCCGAGATCGCGGCGAGCAGCTCCATCCGGTTGTTAGTGGTGGCCCGGTCGCCGCCATGCAGCTCCTTCACCACGGTGCCGTAGCGCAGCACCACTCCCCAGCCACCCGGACCCGGGTTGCCGCTGCATGCCCCGTCGGTGTAGATAACGGCCTCGTCCATGCCGCACAGGCTATTCCTCCGCTGGACCCCGGGAGCCGCCATAAGGCGAGAGAAGGCACTGGCCAGCGGGAGATACGGCACGCCGTCGGGACGACCCCCCGATACGATCCCGATTTATGACCACATGGGGAAACCCCGCCGGGTCGCCGGCCCGGACCACGCCGGCCCGGACCGCGCCCAACCGAGGCGGGGCCGGCCCGGGCGCGGAGCTCGTCCTCGTCAGCGGGAAGATCCGCACCCCCGCCCATCCGTCCGGTTTCGTGCAGGCGGCCGCCATCAGCGGCGGCGTGGTCGTGGCGCTCGGCAGCGACGAAGACATCCGCGGCTTCGTCCGCCCGTTCACCCGGGTGATCAACCTGCGCGGCCGGCTCGCGATCCCCGCCTTCGGCGACGCGCACGTGCACCCGGTCCAGGGCGGGCTCGAGTCCCTGCGCTGCAACCTGGCCGGCCTGCGCACCAGGCGGGAGTACCTGGACACGATCGCCGCCTACAGCAGCGCGCTCCCGGAGGGGGCCTGGGTTCTCGGCGGCGGCTGGTCGATGTCGGCCTTCCCCGGCGGCAGGCCGAACGCCGCCGACCTGGACCTGGTGACGGGCGGGCGGCCCGCCTTCCTGCCGAACCGAGACCACCACAGCGCCTGGGTGAACGCCGCGGCGCTGGACGTGGCCGGGATCACCGCGCGGACCCCCGACCCGGCCGACGGCAGGGTCGAGCGCGACCAGGCCGGCGTCCCGGTCGGCGCGCTCCACGACGGCGCGATGCGCCTGGTCGCCGACTATGTCCCGGCACCGGGCCAGAACGAGCTGACCGCCGCGCTGCTCGCCGCCCAGGCCCGCCTGCACTCGCTCGGCATCACCTCCATCCAGGATGCCTGCATCGGCGACGCGGGCGAGCTCGGCATGCCCGACGCGTTCGAGACCTACCGGCGCGCCGCCGCCGACCGGCTGCTGACCTGCCGGGTGACCGGGGCGCTGTGGTGGGACAGGTTCCGCGGCCGCCACCAGCTGGACACGCTGCAGGCGCGCCGGGAGGCGGCCGACGGCGGCGGCTACTTCCGCGCCACCTCGGTGAAGCTGATGCTCGACGGCGTCTGCGAGACGTTCACGGCCGCCATGGGCGCCCCCTACCTGGACGGCCACGGGCATCACTCGGACCGGTCGGGGGACCTGTTCATCGAGCCCGCGGAGCTCGCCGAGGCCGTCGGCCTGCTCGCCGACCTCGGCTTCCAGCTGCACTTCCACGCGATCGGCGACCGGGCGGTGACCACCGCCCTCGACACCCTGGCCACGATCCCGGACGGGCAGCGGGCCAGCGGCAGGCATCACATCGCGCACCTGCAGTTCGTCCGGCCGGCCGACCTCGGGCGGTTCGCCGAGCTCGGCGTGATCGCCAACTTCCAGCCCCTCTGGGCCTGCCGAGACGAGCAGAACGACGAGCTCACGGTGCCGTTCGTGGGCGACGAGCGGGCCTCCTGGCAGTACCGGATCGGCTCGTTCCTGCGGCTCGGGTCGCGGGTGGCGTTCGGCAGCGACTGGCCGGTGTCGAGCGCCGACCCGCTCCAGGAGATGCACGTGGCGGTCAACCGGATGCTCTCGACCAGGCTCGCCCAGCCGGGCTCGGTCGAGACGACCAAGCCGCTGCTGCCGGACGAGGCGATCACGATCGGCGCCGCCGTCGACGCGTTCACCCGCGGCGTCGCCTACGTGAACCACGAGGAGGACGTGGCCGGCACCCTCGAGCTCGGCAAGCTCGCCGACATCGCCGTGCTCACCCAGGACATCTACAGCGTTCCGCCGGCCGCCATCGGCGACGCCACGGTCGCGCTGACGGTCGCCAGCGGCCAGATTGTCCACGGCGACGAATAGCCGCCCGCCCGTGGGCAGAAAGACATTTGAACCGGGCGTCGACTGGTCGGTGAACACCCGCCCCCCGCGCGTGACCTGACAGCATTCATGTGCTCTATTTATAAAGTGATCAACGCGCTTCCTTCGCCTGGCTCGGACGACCCTGCTGACCTCGCCATCCTGGCCGGGCTGACCGTACAAGACAACGAAGACGACGATCCGGTCCTGCTCTGGCCGGACGGCACGCAGGTCGACACCTGGCGCGAAGATTATCCCTACGACGAGCGGATGACCCGCGAGTACTACGAGCGCGCCAAGCGGCTGCTCCAGATCGAGCTGGTCAAGCTGCAGAACTGGGTCAAGGACACGGGCCAGCGGATCGTCATCATCTTCGAGGGACGCGACGCGGCGGGCAAGGGCGGCACGATCAAGCGTTTCACCGAGCACCTCAACCCGCGCGGCGCGCGGGTCGTCGCCCTGGAGAAGCCCAGCGAGCGGGAGAAGACCCAGTGGTACTTCCAGCGGTACGTGACGCACCTGCCGTCGGCCGGGGAGATCGTGCTGTTCGACCGCTCCTGGTACAACCGGGCCGGGGTCGAGCGGGTGATGGGGTTCTGCACCCCTGAGGAGTACCTGGAGTTCATGCGGGAGGCGCCGGAATTCGAGCGAATGCTGGTGCACTCCGGGATCTCGATGACGAAGTTCTGGTTCTCGGTGACGCGGTCCGAGCAGCGAACGCGGTTCATCATCCGGCAGGTCGATCCGGTCCGGCGGTGGAAGCTGTCCCCGATGGACATCCAGTCGCTGGACAAGTGGGAGGACTACACCGAGGCGAAGGAGGCGATGTTCTTCTACACCGACACCGCCGATGCGCCGTGGACGGTGGTCAAGTCCAATGACAAGAAGCGCGCCCGGCTCGAGGCGATCCGCCACATCCTCGAGCAGTACGACTACGACGACAAGGACGAGGAGGTCGTCGGCAAGCCCGACCGCAAGATCATCGGGCCGCCCGCGCTGCTGTCGGAGAACTCCTCCATCCAGACATTTACTCGATTGTGACCGAGCCGAACGTTCACTAGATTGTGTTGGTGAGCGCTACCAAGAACGACATCGCCGAGCCCGGCGTCAGCGAGTCCGGCCTCAGCGAGATCACCTCCGAAGACGAGCTGCGGGCGACACTGGGCGGGTTCCCGTCCGGGCGCGCCGCCACCAAGGACCGCCCCGCGCTGCATCCCCTGCAGATCGAATGGCTGCGCCGGTCGCCGTTCTGCGTGCTGGCCACGTCGGACGCGGACGGCAACTGCGACGCCTCCCCCAAAGGCGACCCGGCCGGGCAGCTCATCCACGTGCTTGACCCCCGGACCGTCGCCATCGCCGAGCGCCCCGGCAACAAGCGCGCCGACGGATACCGCAACATCCTGTCCAACCCGCATGTCGGGCTGATCGCGCTGATCCCCGGGCGCAACGACACGCTGCGCATCAACGGCCGGGCCCGGCTCGTGCGGGACGCCCCGTTCTTCTCCGAGCTGGTCGTCCGCGGCCAGCGGCCGGTGCTGGCGGTGGTCATCGAGATCGAGACGGTGTTCTCGCACTGCCCGAAGGCGTTCCTGCGCTCGACGCTGTGGGAGCCCTCGTCCTGGCCGCCCGAAGACGCGCTGCCGTCGGTCGCCGCGCTGAGCAAGGCGGTGCAGCAGGACTCCAAGGAGACGATCGAGGAGCTAGAGGCGCACTACTCCGTCGCGAACTACTCGAGGCTGTTGTACTGAGCCCAGAGGGCCGGGATCGTCACCCCGAGGCTGCCAAGCAGCCCGCGCAGCAGCGGCAGGGAGATGCCGATCACGTTGTTGTGGTCGCCGTCGATCGATTCGACGAACCAGCCCCCGAGGCCCTCGATGGTGAAGCCGCCGGCCATGCCGAGCGGCTCGCCGGTGAAGACGTAGGCGGAGATCTCCTCTTCGGTCGGGGTGCCGAACCGGACCGTCGTCGCGGCCACCGCCTCGACCCTCTTACCGGTCGCGGCGTCAATCACGCAGTGACCGGTGTAGAGCGTCCCGGACCGGCCCGACATCGCGTGCCAGTTGGCGGCCGCCTCCACCAGGTCGGCCGGCTTGCCGTAGGCGCGGCCGTCGAGGTCGAGCATCGAGTCGCAGCCGATGACGATCCCGTCCTCGAGCGAGGCCGCGACGGCCGACGCCTTGGCCGCCGCGAGCACGGCCGTGAGCTCGTCGGTCGACTCGGCCGAGAACGCGTCCTCGTCAACACCGCTGACGATGACCTGAGGATCGAGGCCGGCCGCGCGCAGCACTGCGAGGCGAGCCGGGGAAGCTGAAGCTAGTACGAGGCGCACGCTTGTAGAACATACGGCAATAGATGACGGGGCGTAGCATCGTTGCCATGCGCTTTGGCCTCGTTGGCACTGGTTACTGGGCGGAGTCCACCCACGCGCCCGCGCTCGCCACCACCCCCGGGGCCCGCCTGGCGTCCGTCTGGGGGCGGAACGCGGACGCGGCCGCCGCGCTGGCCGCCAGGCACGGCGCGACCGCCTACGACGACTTCGACGCGTTCCTCGCCAGCGTGGACGCGGTCGCGTTCTCGGTCCCGCCGGACGTGCAGGCACCGCTCGCGATCCGCGCGGCCGAGGCGGGCAGGCACCTGCTGCTCGAGAAGCCGGTCGCGCTGTCGGTCGCGGACGCGGACGCGGTCGTCACCGCCGTCGAAAAGGCCGGGGTCGCCTCCGTCGTGTTCTTCACCTGGCGGTTCAACCGCGAGATCCGCGCCTGGCTCGCCGACGAGCAGGCCCGGGGCGGCTGGTCCGGCAGCGGCTGGTCGGGCGGGGTGGCGGTCTGGCTCGGCACCGCGCTCGCAGACGACTCACCGTTCAACACGCCCTGGCGCCAGCAGAAGGGCGCGCTCTGGGACCTCGGCCCGCACCTGGCCGGCATGCTCTGGGCCTGCCTCGGCCCGGTGACGTCGGTGTCGGCCGTGCCCGGCCAGGGTGACGTACGGCACCTGGTCCTCCAGCACGAGGGCGGCGCCTCTTCCACCATGACCACCGCGCTGGACGCCCCCGAGCCGGCCGAGGGGTTCAACCTGTTCGTCTGGGGCGCGGCCGGCCGGTCCATCATGCCCTCCACCCCGGACGACCCGGAGCAGTGCCTGCGCGTCGCCGTGGCGGAACTCATTGCGAGCGCGAACTCGGGCCAGGCGGAGCACCCCTGCGACGTCCGCTTCGGCCGCGACATCGTCGCGGTGCTGGCCGAGGCCGAGGCGCAGCTCGCTCGCCGCGGCTAGCCACCCCAGGGGCTTAGCTTGTCAAGCGGTGGCACTCGCTCGCCGACGGCCACCGGCACCGAGTCGGCCGCAACGGCGACCCGGTAATCCCTATGAGGCCTCACGTTCACCACCGAACTCGACATTAAGT
>Ga0302314_10021533_pt1 | contig 10609 bp, 10 predicted proteins | sample III_Palsa_N2_3_FD_200533 | JGI IMG/M metagenome (GOLD analysis project Ga0302314, IMG submission 200533) | Peat permafrost microbial communities from Stordalen Mire near Abisko, Sweden - III_Palsa_N2_3 | ecosystem: Environmental > Terrestrial > Soil > Palsa > Peat permafrost | place: Sweden... | reverse complement strand
TTGACGAACCGCTGCTCGACGCGCGCGGCCGCACGTTCTGCTATGCGTTCGACGACCGAGGGTACATCGCCGGCGGCCCGACCAGCTCCGCCGGCGGGGTTCTGGCCGCGTTGCAAGCGCTGTTCCTGAGCGAAGTAGCTGCGCAGGATCGCTTCGAAGCCGCCGTCGCGCTGGCCGAGAAGGCGACGCCGGGAGCCAACGGCTTGACCGTGCTGCCGTTTCTCTCCGGCGAACGCGCGCCGTATTGGCTGGCCGAATTGCGCGGCGGCATCGCGGGCCTGGATCTCTCGCACACGCGCGGCGACGTCATGCGCGCGGCGTTCGAAAGCGTCGTGTTTGCGCTCGGCACGGTTCTCAGCGTGTTGCGCGAACGGATCGGGACCGTCAGCCGGATTCGCCTTTCGGGCGGGCTCACGCGCGCCGCGTTCGTCCGCCAACTCGTCGCCGACGTGTTTGCCTGCGAGGCCGAACTCAGCGATCAACCCGAGGCGTCCGCGTTCGGCGCCGCCATGTTCGCAGGAATCGCGGTCGGAGCCGTTGCGAACGCCGGCGCCGTAGCCGCGCTGCTGCGCCCCACGTACGTTGCAAAGCCGCAGCCGGAAATGGTCGCGCGCTACGTGCCGATCTTCGCGCGTTACCGGGAGGTCGTCGCGGCCAATCTACCCCTCTATCGCGGCTAACGCGCGAACACAGGGGCGCCGCGCGCGTTCACCTAGGCGTGATGCAGTTCGCACATGCGATGGCGCGCGTCCCGCCCGTCGATCGACCAGATCCCGGCTTGGGCCGGCTCGTTCGGCCAGACGTGAATCATCCAACCGAACGCGACCGGCAAGAACCTCCCGTTTTCGGCGTCACACTCGGCGCGGGTCGCGATCGAGCCGTTCATCCCGAACTTCGGATGCGCGCCGAAATAGGCCGCACCGATCGGCGTGCCCAGCGCCGCCAAGCAGAAGTTGACGTGCCGGTGCCAGGAGCCGACGCTCAGCGGCACCTTGCGGTCGAGGTCGGCTTCGCTGGCCCGGTTCGGGGCGGTATACATCACGCCCACGATTCGCAGGCTCGACCCGTTGCGCGCGTAGATCAGCGAGGTCGGATGCGCCGGGTTGAAGGTGCCGAACCACGCTTCGCGCGCGTACGCACCGTTGGTGAAGTGCTCTTGCGGCAGCTCGACGTTGGGCAAGAACTTCGCGAAGCCGTCGCGTTCGGCGTCCTTGACGTTGGCGTACTTGGCAAGCAAGCTTCGCGCCGCCGCGACGATAGCGTCCGCGCGCTCGCGGTCTCCGGGCTCCGCCAGCCGCCGCAGCGTGATCTCCATGTGTGGATCCATCAGCTTGGTCTCGACCGGCGTCCCCGCATGCGCGTGGCGGTACAGGCTGAGCAGGAGCGCGGCCCCCACCAGAACGGCGATCATGCAGGCGAGTGCGATGCGACGCATGCCCGCATCATAGCATAGCTTCAGCCGGCGGCGAACACCGAGGGGTCGAGCGCTGCGACCGAATCGCGGCCCGCCAGCGCGAGCGATGCATCGAGATCCGCAAGCAGGCAGCGGAAGACGTGCGCGACGCCCTCTTCCCCGGCAAGCGCCAGACCGTACACGTAGGGGCGGCCGATCAGGACCGCCTGAGCGCCCAGCGCGAGCGCGATCAGGATGTCGCCGCCGCAGCGGATGCCCGAATCGAATAGGACTGAAGCTTTTCCCGCCACGGCCGCCGCGACGGCAGGCAGCGCGTCGAGCGACGCGATGCTGCGGTCGACTTGACGGCCGCCGTGATTGGAGACGACGATCCCGTCGACGCCCGCATCGAGCGCAGCGCGCGCGTCGTCGGGATGCAAGATGCCCTTGAGGACGATCGGCAGCGTCGTCCACTCGCGCAAGCGCTTGATGTCGCTCCAGCGCAGCGCCGGGTTACCGAAGGACGCAGCCCAGAGCATGACGGCTTCCGTGAACGCAGCCTGCGATTCTTCCGGTTCGCGGCGCAGCTTAGAGCGAAAGACCGGGTCGGCGAGATAGTTCGCGATCCCGTTACCGCGTAAGAACGGCAGGTGTGCGAGCGCGAGATCGCGCGGACGCCAGCCCAGGCTCCAGGTATCGAGCGTGACGACGATCGCTTCGTAGCCGGCAAGATCGGCGCGGCGCACGAACGATTCCGCGACCTCCACGTCCTTGGGCCAGTAGAGCTGGAACCAGCGCGAGCCGTCCGGCGCGGCCGCGGCAACGTCTTCGAGCGCGCGCGACGCGGCCGTCGAGACGATCTGCGTCAGGCCCAGCTTCGACGTCGCGCGCGCGGCCGCGAGTTCGCCATCCTCGTGCGCGAGCGACATGACGCCGATCGGCGCGGCGAGCAGCGGAAAGGACAGCTGCTTGCCGAGCACGGTCGTCGTGAAATTGCGAGGGCCGACCTCGCGCAGCATGCGCGGTACGACCCGGCGCCGCTCGAACGCGGCCAGGTTGGCACGCACGGTGTGTTCGCTACCGGCGCCGCCGGCGATGTAGGCGAAGGCTTCGGGTGCCATCCGCTCGCGCGCCGCGGCCTCCCAGCCCTCGGCCGTCATCGGCAACGCCGGCAGCGTTCCGCTCAAACCGTTGAAGTAGATGGCGCGCTGGACGCCGGCCGGATCGAAAACGGGCATCGTCGGTTTCTCCTGTGCCAGGCCCGTTCTGCGCCAGGAGTACGGTGTCCGCGCGACACAGACTGGCCGGGCATGTGCGGCAGATACGGCCTGTACCGCGATCCGGCGCAGTTCGCGCGCAAGCTCGGCGCTCGCGTTTCGATCGGCTTCAGTTTTGCGCCGCACTACAACATCGCACCGCAGACGGCCGTGCCGGTCGTAGCCAACGCTCCCGAGCGCGAGCTGCGCGCGATGCAGTGGGGCCTGTCGACGGGCTATCGCGGCGACGGCGCGGCTCGCATCTCGACCTTCAACGCGCGGATCGAAACCCTCGCGACCTCGCCGCTCTACGGCCCGCTCTTGCCGTACCGGCGCTGCATCGTTCCCGCCGACGGCTACTACGAGTGGCAGCGCTTGGCAGACGGCACGAAGGCGCCGGTTTGGGTTTCGCGCAGCGACGGCGAGCCGTTCGCGCTCGCGGGCCTGTGGAGCGATGACGGCGCCGAAGCTTCCTGTACGATCGTCACACAGCCGGCCAACCCGCTGCTGGCGCGCTTTCACGAGCGCATGCCGGTCGCGCTCGAACGCGAAGCCGCGCTCGCGTGGTTGACATCTGCAATCCTCGAAAGCGAGGCCGCGCTCGGGCTGCTGCAACCGATCGCGCCGGCCGCGGTCGCCGTGCATGCCGTCGGCCCAGCGGTCGGCAACGTGCGCAACGATAGCCCGGACTTGATCCGGCCGGTCGAGCCGCCGCGCGCGCAGCCGACGCTGTTCGATGCGCCCCGGCAGGGGTGAACAAACGCGCGAAGCTGAACGGGAATTTCTCATGAGAGCACTTTGTGTTGTCGCGTGCGCTGCGCTGCTGGCGATTGCGGGTAGCGCATGCAGCAAGGGCACCGATACCTCGGCCGCCGGCGACGCAACCGCTTCCGCAGCCGCAGCGACCGCCTCCGCCGCCGCGACGGCCACGGCAGCCGCCGGCAGCACGGGCGCCGGCGACGACGCGAAGACCGGTCTCCCGGTCTACCCCGGTGCCAAAGTGATGCACTTGGGCGAAGCAAGCGGTCAATCCGGCACGGTGTTGACGACGCCCGATTCGTTCGACCAAGTCTACGACTGGTACAAGAGTAAGATGCCGGCTGGATCCGAGAAGGCCAAGCTCGCGGCAGCCGGTATCAGCACCGTCAGCTTTCAAGAGAATGTAAACGGCGGCATCGGCACGGTCGTGATCAACTCGCGGGGCAGCGGCCCGACCTCGATCGCGCTCGCCCATGTCTCCCAAATGAAACTATGAGCGCCGCCTAACTCGCTGCGTCGTGCAGGGCCCCCAGCAGCGGACTCGGGTTGTTGAAGACGACGCGCCGCGCGCCGAGCGAGCCCTGGGTGGCTAGCACGTCAGTGTAGGCCGAGAACAACCGCACGCCGCCGTGGCCGAAGTAGACCAAACCCCAACGCGCATCGAACGGTGCGGCTGAGGTCTGGGGAGCGCTGGTCACCAGCGCCTGCAAGGTCGCATCGATCGTTGCAGCGTCGTGGTGAATCGTCAGGTGCACGCCGGGAAAGTGCTCCAGCGCGAGCGGCGTGACGGCCCTGCCCGTCTGTACCGCCGGTCTCAGTTCGTAGACGTGCAAGCTATAGATCGCGGCGCGGTGTGCGCGCAATTGGGAGACGGTTGAAAACGTGCCGCCGGCGGCCCTCGCGAGGCCGCTACCGGCAGCTGCCGCGCCGCACGCGCATGCGGCGATGAAGGCCTTCCGTGAAAGCGCGTGGTTCGGTTCGCTCATCCGGCGCGTTTTCGCGCAGGCATCGAGCCGCACCCGCAGCGAACTCGGGCGCTGATTTGATCAGCTTGCAAGCCCGCGTCGTGAAGCTCATCTGCCGCGCGACCGTCAAGCGACGCATGCAAAAGGGAGCCCGCACACCGCTCGAGGGGATCCTCGCGTTGCGCGCTTCCCTGGCCCGCTACGACGCGTACAACCGTCGCAAAACGCGTGGCCTGCGGGTGACCGCCGGCACGCCGGCGGTGCCCGGCGAGTGGCTGCTGCCGAACGGCGAACCGAGCGACGCCGCGATCCTGTACGTCCACGGCGGCGGGTACGTGGCCTGTTCGCCGCTCTCGCATCGCGCACTCACGACGGCACTCGCGCGCGGCAGCGGGGTGCCACTCTTCGCCGTCGACTACCGGCTCGCACCAGAGCATCCGTTCCCGGCCGCCCTCGACGACGTGCTTGCCGCCTACGATGCCATCCTGGCGCGCGGCGTTCCGGCCAGCCGCGTCGTCGTGGCCGGCGATTCGGCCGGCGGCGGCCTGGCGCTCGCGGCCGCACTGGCGCTGCGGGCGCGCGGCAACGGCCCGGGATTGGCCGGCGCGATCGCCTATTCGCCGTGGACCGACCTGCTCGCGACCGGCGCTTCGATCCACACCAATGCCGAAAGCGACGACATGCTGGTTGGTGCGGGGGTGGCTGCCAGCGCGCGCAACTACGCGCGCAGCGACGAGGACGTGCGCAACCCGCTTGCATCGCCGCTCTACGGCGATCTCGCCGGGCTCGCGCCTACGCTGCTGTTCGCAAGCCAAAGCGAGGTCTTGCGCGACGACGCGGTGCGCTTCGCGGAACGGTCGCAGCGCTGCGGCTCGCCGGCAGAATTGGTGCTCGAGCCCGGGATGCCGCACGTGTGGCCGATCTTCGTCGACGTGATGCCCGAAGCCAAGCGGGCGGTGGCGCGCAGCGTCGCGTTCGTCGCGCGCGTCTTGGGCGGTTCTTAGCGCACGAGCCTAGCGTTCGAGCTTGGCGGAGGTTATGCCGAGTTCGGCACAGCGAGCGATCACCTTACCGCGCGAGTTGAGGCCGAAGGCCTGAAAGATTTTCCGCGTGTGGTTGCTGATCGTGAAAGGGCTGCGGTCGAGCTTGCCCGCGATCGCTTTGGCCGAATCGCCGTTGATCAGGTATCCGAGCACGACCCGCTCCGCCGGCGACAACAGGTCGACCGGGCTCGCCGGCGCTCGTAATTGCTTGGCGAACCACGCTTTAGGTGCGCGCGACAGAACCGAGCGCACGAACGACCCGTACGAATCGTCGCCGGCGAGGCGCCGCAGGTCGAGCGCAACGGTGGCCGCACGTGCGTCGAAACCAAGCGCACGCCAGTCCTCGAAGGCTCGCTCGTGGAGATCGATGGCCGCATCGTCGTCGCCGCCGGCCTCGGCGATCTTCGCCGCCGCCTGCGCCTCGAGCGCAGTGAAGCAGCGATCGGGGGATTGGCTCAGAGCATGCGTCTTGGGGCTCGAGGCGCGATACAGCGTCATCGCCTTGCGCGCCTCGGCCGGCATCAAACCGGCCCCCTCGACGATGAAACACAACAGTGCCAAACGTGCGTTCTCGTCGCCGGCGCTCCAGCGTTCTTCGCGCAGCGTCTCCCAGGCGCGGCGCAATTGGAGACGTTCCGCGCCCGCATCGCCGAGCAGGCGGCTGGCCGCCGCCGCGTTGGTCTCGGCCAGCGCCGCCTCGGCCGGACCCGGCGCAACCGCAACCGCCCTGCGGGCCGCGAAGAACGCGCCGGCCACGTCGCCTTCGAGCAGCGCACCCAAGCGCAGCGCACTCTGCGCGCGGAACTCGAACGCTGCGAGGTCCTTCGTCCAACCCAGCTTCTCCGAGGCTTTCCGCGCCCGCTCGAGCAGCCGCAACTCGACCGTCGAACTCGCAACGCTCGCCAGCTTGCTGACGATCTCCGCCTCGAGGCGCACATCGACCTCACCCGACGCCGTATACCTGCGGAGTGCCGCAGCGTAGTGGCCGCCGGCATCGGCAAAACGCCTGCGCTTGAAGGCGATCGCGCCCAGCAATGCCGTGCTTTCGGCCTCGCTTGCGCCCGCCTGCAGGTTCTCCCGCGCGAGCGCCTCCGCGCGCGCGAAATCATTGTTGTCGAGCGCGTCGAGCGCAAGCAGGCCGCGCACCAAGCCGACGTCGGAGGACGGGAAGCGAAAGATTTCCCGCGCCGCTTCTTCAAACAGCGTGCGCGATTCTTTGGTCTTTCCGAGAGCCTTCGCGGCCCCGGCGCGCAGCACGGTCGCGAGCAGGCGCTGTTGCGGGTCGTCGAGTTCGCCAATCGCCGCCGTGGCCGCAGCGTACCAACGCGCGTTGTCGCCTTGGGCCCGAGCGTTGCGCGCGCGCAGCAACGAGAGCGCTCCGCGCGCGCTCCGATCGGCCGGCACGGCCGCATCGATCAGGCGCCGGCAACCGTCGTAATGGGCTTCACGAAACGCCGTCTCGGCCAGCGCATGCTGGGAACTCAAACGTTTAGAAGGCCTGTGGAGGCTTCTTTGCATGGGAGGCACGGCGTGTTGCGTTCGGAGTCCACGCCCGTGATTACCTGCTGCGTGCAGGGGCCGGTGGAACCACCGCTACGATGCCGTCCGAGGACCGGATACGCACGGCACCCGGCCGGGCGCGTGCGCCTGGTGGGATTAGTTGAAATTCGTACGTCTTGATGCCGCTCTGCGGCAGCGCGATGCTGACACGATTGGGCGAGCACAGGCCATCGGCGCAGAACGAAGCGATCCAGCCGGGTTGCAGGCCGAGGGTGTCGAGATCGATCTTGACGTCGGGTGCATTCGCCACGATCAAACGGTATTTCAGGGTCGAGGCGACGCTGCCGGGTAGGTCGGGACCGGTCCAGGGCACGATCGAGAGCGCCGTCTTACCGCTGGGGCGGGCGATGCGCACGGCGACGAGGCCCTCTTGGGTGCGCTCGCGGACGTTGCGATAGAGTTCGGCATAAGGCCCTTTGGGATCGAGCCGGTCGCCGTAGGCGCCGGCTTGCGCGAACGTGCGGGCCGCGCCGGCGACGTCGCCGAGCGCGACGTAGACGTCGGCCAGATCGAGCGACTCGTCCGCGACGTTCGCGATCGCGTCGACACGATCGCCCGGCGTTTTCGCGCTCGCGACGGCTTTGCGCATCAAGCCGAGCGCGCGCTCGTAAGCGGGCGCGGCGTCAGCGAACTTCTTGGCGCGCTGGTCGGCAAGACCGACGGCGTCCCACCCGTCGGGGTCGTCCGGCACGGCGGCAGTATACGCCGTCGCGGCCGCGATGCCGTCGTCGTAGTCGTGCAGGCGGTAGTCCGATTTCGCGATTTCGAGCGACAGCTTGGCGTCCGTTGGATCGGCCTGCTGCGCGTCGTGCAGGGCGGCGATCGCATCGGAGAAGCGGTTGAGCTTTCCATCGGCCGAGGCAACGAGGCGATCCGCCGCGACCCGCGCTTGGCTCGTGGTGGCGACGCGCCGAGCAGCCTGGGCAGCCGGCAGCAGCAACGTACCTTCGAGCGTTTGCACCCGCGTGAAGTCGACGGTCGCTTCCGTTCCCGAGATGTGCGCGCCCGCGAACGCGTCGGCGGCAGCGATGTTGGCCCGAACGCGCTCGACCTCGGCCCCGACCGCGCTCGGGTCGCCGTCGAAATGGTACAGGCTCGGATCGAGCAGCCGTTCGACGATCTCTTCGTCGGGCGTATCGAGGGTCGAGTTCTTGCCGGCGCGCGCGTCCGCCACGAACTGCGTCAGCCGCGCGGCCGCAAGCTGTCCGGTCCAACGCGCCCGCACCACGCCGTGCTGGTCGATGACGAACGTCGTCGGAATGTACGCGACCCCGAAGCCGTTGTAGGCGTCGGGGCCAGCCAGACCGATCGGGTACGGCACGCCCTTCGCGGAGAGAAAGGTCTTGATCACCGAGGGCACTTCGGTCGTATCGACGCCGAGAAACGCGACGTCGCTCGCGTGCAACTTGGCGTAGGCGCGGATCAAGTCGGGCGTTTCCGCGCGGCACGGCGGGCACCAGGTGGCCCAGAAATTCAGCACCAGAACCTTGCCCGCGAACGAGGCCGGGGTCAACGTTCGGCCGCCTTCGAGCGCGCGCGCCGAAAACGCGGGCGCGGGGTCGCCCGGGTTGACCGCCGCGGCGTTCGCCGCTTGCGCGTCGCCGGGCTGCGCTGCGGTGGGCAGGCTCGAAAGGGGAACGAAGAGAGCGAGCGCGAGCCACAGGCAGGCTTGGGCGCGGAACATTGCACCGATCATGCCGGGCTGTTTCGCGCTGCTACCCCTTGGCTACCGCTTCTTCGAGCCGCGCGAGCTGGGCCGGGTTGTCGTAGGAGATGCCTCCGGGCGCGAGCCGGATGTGAACCTCGTCGTTGTGCTCGGCCGCATCCAAGAACAGGTTGAGGGCCATGTCGGGACCGTCGAGGACGTCGTACAGATCCTCCATGTAGATTTCGGTGAACGAGCCGCGCCCGCCCGAGATCGTCACGGTGTCGAAATCGAGGTGCATGACGTGCCCGACGATCACGACCGGGTGCTCGAAGGTAACGTCGTCGCCGCCGTCGCGGTGGCGCAGCAGCGGCAACTCGCCGACCGGATCGTGCGGGCCATGGTGGAGCAAACGGGGATCGTCGTGTCCGGTTGCGCTCATCTGCCAGGTCCCTGCTGGCGGTGCGAGCCGATCGACAGCTCGGGCGCTTGCGCCTTCTGGACCGTCTGCAGCGCCTGCTGTGCCAGCTCGCGATTTTCGACCAGCTTCGAGGGAACGAACTTATCGTACTCTGAGGCCTCGACCGACTGGCCCTTACCGTTCTGCAGCGGGTGGAATTGGATCTGGTCGCCGCGCTCGCCGCCGGGTTGAACGAGGTTCTTGTTGCCGTGACCGCTCGCGCCGAGGACGCTGCCCGCACCCTTCGCGAGCACGATCATCGAATTTCCGTCCCGCTCGCGCTCGCCGAGGGCCTCGCCTCCGAAGGCCGTGGTTTTCCCGCCCTTGACCGCACGATTGAGAGCGTCGTTTTCGTTGACGACGTGGATCGTCGTGCGAAGGTGCTCCTTTTCTGCCAGGCCCTCGCGCGCGTACGTGCGCGGGTTCACCGGAGCTGCATTGAAGGCGACGCAGACTTTGGAATCGACGCCCTGCTCGTTCTTTTGGGGCGTCGAGGCTTTCTCTGCTGCTAGTTTCGCGAGACCGCCGCCGAGCGAGTGGCCGGTGAATGCGACCTCGTTATCTTGCTTGAACGCTTCACCGATGCGCGCGGCCGCTAGATATTTCTCGCTCTTCATGCCCAGGGCTTGCTCGGCGTTGTTTTTCCAGTCTCTGAGCGCTTCGCTGCGGCCCTTCGTCATTTCGGTTCCGCGGAAGGCCACGAAGCGCTGGCCGCTCGGGCTCTGCAAATACTCGCAGTCGGCGGTCTTCATGTCCTTATCGAGCTGCGCGACTTTCTTCGGGTCGTCGCCGGGAAGCGGGACGCGCTTCCAGCCGACGGGCAGATCCTTGGTGTTGTCCTGGCCCTTGAAGTAGACGGCCGACGACGCGGTGTGCGCTTCGGCGAGAAATTGCTCGCCGGTAATGTGTTTGTTGGAAATGGCGTTCGAGCGCGCCCGGCCGGTTGGGGCATCGGGAGCCTCGACGGCCGGCCCGGCGCGATGGCCGCCGATCACAGGCCCGCCGGATGGAGCCTGAGGAGCATCGACGCCCGGCGACGGGCGATGGCCACCGATCAGTGGCCCTCCGGTGGGGCGGGGCGCGGGTCCATCACCAGGATTCATGAACGAACACCTTTCCAAAGAAAGACGCGAACTGCGCTGCTGGAATTAGCCGCCGGCGCAGCGCGTTCATGCCGGCACGCGGGAGATTCCTGACGGCTAGCCTGTCCTCGTGAAGTAGCGTTTGGGGTTTTCCACCAGCATCGCCGTGATCTGGGCTTCGCTGACGCCGCGTTCGCGGAGGGCCGGCAAGACGTCGTCGTGGATGTGGGTGAAATGCCACTTCGGTGCCACGGCTTCTCTGCGGGCGGCCGGGAACCAATCGATGAAACAGGACGCGTCGTGGGAGAGCACGAGCCTGCTCGCGTAGCCGCGTCTGCAGAGCTGCGCGACCGTATCGACGCGCCGCTCGAACGGCAACAGGCGATCGATGCCGAAGCGGTCCATGCCGAGGTAGGACCCGGCGTCCGCTAGCGCCGTGAGGTAAT
>Ga0302314_10021532_pt1 | contig 10609 bp, 10 predicted proteins | sample III_Palsa_N2_3_FD_200533 | JGI IMG/M metagenome (GOLD analysis project Ga0302314, IMG submission 200533) | Peat permafrost microbial communities from Stordalen Mire near Abisko, Sweden - III_Palsa_N2_3 | ecosystem: Environmental > Terrestrial > Soil > Palsa > Peat permafrost | place: Sweden... | reverse complement strand
CATGGCGTCGTCCCCGGTGCCGCGGATGAAGTTGTCGGTCACCTTGATGTCACTGCCGGTGGTGCCGGTCAGCGAGACGTTGTTGATGTTGCACCCGTCGGCCCAGATCGAGGTGAAGAAGTTGCCCTCCACCGTGCCGCCGGTGCCGGAGGCCCAGAGGCTGGACTCGACGTGCTGGACCCACATGGACTCGATCGACCAGTCGCTGCCGGTGGTGTCCTCGGCCCCGCCGCCGCCGTCGACCTCGGCGCGGCTCAGCGCGTCAGAGTCGATGTGGAAGCTCTGCAGGTGGCAGGAGGTGCACTGGAACGCGGAGCCCAGCGCCACGCTGTTGGGCAGCGGGACGTCGCGGTAGATCTCGCTGTACAGGTAGCCCGCCCCCTCCACCGTCACGTTGTCCACCACGATGCTCGCGGTGCCGGTCAGGTAGAACGTGCCCTGCGGGATCCACAGGATCTCGTGGTCCGCCGCCGCCTCGTTGACGCAGTTCTGGATGTCGGCGGTGCTGTCGACCGCGCCGGGCGCGGCCGTGCCGTTGGTCGGGGTGTCGTCGGGGACCGCGCCGCAGCTGGTGATGGAGATGGAGTTCGCCGGCTGGGCGGCCGGGGCGGGCGCGTCGAACAGGTCGATCGAGTTGATCCAGTAGGACCCGGCGGTGTTGGACGAGTCCTCCTGGAGGCCGAAGGTCGCGCCCGGCGGGATCGGGGTGCCGGTGACGAAGGCGTGGAATTCGTCCCAGAAGTCGCGCGGGCTGCCGTCGGCGGGGTTCTGGTCGCTGCCGTTGTAGTTGTCGTCGCCCTCGTACTGCCAGCTCTGGATCGAGTTCAGGGCCAGGGCCTGCCGGAACACCCCGTTGACGTAGAAGTCCAGCGTGTTGGTGAGCCCTCCGCCGGTGGCGGAGTCCGGGACGGAGGCGCGCACGTTGATGAAGCTGATCGGCTGACCGGTGTCGTTGGTCCACTGAACGGACTGGCCGGTGCCGGTCAGTTGGACGTAGGCGTGGCCGGTGGCCTCCCCCTGCGGGCTGTCGTACTCGGAGGTGGGCGCCGAGGTCAGTGACACCACGCCGGCCCCGCCGCCCAGCGCGCCCTCCGGCGCCTGGTAGGTGGTGAACGGCGTGGTCGCGCCGGCCACGCTCGGCGAGGGGGTGCCCGGCGCCTGGTACGCGGTGGCGGTGGAGGGGGCAGCCGCCACCGCGGCCGACGCCGGCAGGACCGCCAGCATCAGGCCGGCGACGGCGGTGGCCGCCGCGGTGCACATGGCTAACAGCCTGCGCGGGCGGCGGCGGGAGGGGAGCGGCTGCACGGTCGGGGCAGAGTGTCTCATCGGTCTCCCTGGTTGACGTCGTGCCGAACCTCGACCGCGGCAACCGCGCTGCGGCGCCTGGAGGGGCCGGTGGGTTCGATTGGTGTGCAGAGAGTAGGACCAGGGACACATCGCCGCAATAGTTGCAGATAAGTTACTCAATATTGATGTGAGGTACTGCAAAAAACCGACAGCGACTCCCCCCGCCGGCCTGCTCGAACCGACGCGGCCGAGCACCCGGCCGGCCGGCCGGCGGGGCCGCAGTGGGTAATCCCCGCACCCGAGCCGCGGCGGGTCGGTTACCCTCAGAACCTCTGGTGAGCCGGGAAGTCTGGTCGGCGGCGCGCGACAGCCCCCGAGGGGCGGCGCGTCCGTTCGTCTGCCCCGGGAGTCCTGATGTCCTCCAGCTACCGCCTTCGCAAGCCTCGGGGCGGGTTCCGGGTCGCCGCCTGGCGGCTCGAAGCCCTGCGTACCAACCTCTGGCTGGTGCCCGCGCTGGAGTCGCTGCTCGCGACCGCGCTCTTCGCCGCCACCGTCGCCGTGGACCGGGCCGCCTACGACGGCCGGCTGACCCTGCCCACCTGGGTCCTGGCCGGAAGCGCCGACGGGGCCCGGCAGATCCTGACCACCGTGGCGGCGGCCGTGATCACCGTCGTCGGCCTGGTGTTCTCGATCACCATAGTGGCGCTGACGCTGGCCTCGACCCAGTTCGGCCCGCGGCTGCTGCGGAACTTCATCCGCGACCGCGGCACCCAGCACACCCTGGGCACCTTCGTGGCCACCTTCCTCTACACCGTCCTGGTGCTGGTCGCGGTGAGCCCGGGACCGCACGGCGACTTCGTGCCGCATCTGTCGATGACCGTCGCGCTCGCGCTGACCGTGCTCGACCTGGCCATGCTGATCTACTTCATCAACCACATCGCCAGGACCATCCAGCTGCCGGAGGTGATAGCCGCAGTGGCGGCCGACCTGGCGAAGGCGATCGTCGACCAGGGCGGCGCCGACGCCAGCGCGGTGGACGGGCGCGAGCGCGGCCTGTCCCCCGCGGAGCTGCTGGCCCGGATGGACAGCGCGGGCGCGGTGATCCCCACCCCGGCCAGCGGCTACCTGCAGTACCTGCGCCACGACCGGCTGATCCGGATCGCGCGTGAGGCCGATGCGGTGATCCACCTGCCCTACCGGCCGGGCCACTTCCTGGTCGAGGGCGCGCCGCTGGCCGTGGTCTGGCCCGCCGAGGCCGCCCCGCACGTGGCGGCGAACCTGGGCCGGGGCCAGGCCACCGGCCCCTACCGGACCCTGTCCCAGGACATCTCCTTCGGCATCGACCAGTTGGTGGAGATCGCGATCCGCGCCCTCTCCCCCGCCGTCAACGACACCTTCACCGCACTGACCTGCATCGACTGGCTCGGGGACTGCCTGTGCCGGATCACCCTGGGCTGGCACCCGCAGCGGGTGCACCGCGACCGCGACGGGTACGTGCGGGTGTTCGCCCAGCAGGTCGCCTACGACCGCCTGGTGCAGCGCGCCTTCGACAAGGTCCGCCAGGCCTCGGTCGCCATGCCCGCGGTGATGATCCGTCAACTCGACGCCCTGCACCGGGTCGCCGAGCAGACCGTGGACCCGGACCGCAGGCAGGTCCTGCTGGACCAGGCCCAGCTGATCGCCAACACCTGTGACGCCACGGTGCCGGAGCAGGCCGACCGCGACGACGTCCGGCGCCGCTTCCAGCTGCTGTTCGACCTCTGCTCGGCGGGCCCGGCCGGCGAGCTGCCGAGCGTCCGCCTCGCGCCGCTCGGCAGCGGGGCCGGTGCTACTGCCCCGTGATGTACTTCATGGTCGGGCCGGTGGTCCAGCCGCCGTCGACGGCCAGCTCGGCACCGGTGATGTAGGAAGCGGCGTCGGAGAGCAGGAAGACCACGGCCGACGCGATCTCCGGGGCCTCGCCGACGCGCCCCATCGGCGTGTTCGGGTAGTTGCCCTCCCCCTGCCGGATGCCGGTCACGGCGGTCATCGGGGAGTAGGTCATGCCGGGGTGCACCGAGTTCACCCGGATCCGGTCGGTGCCCAGTTCGACGGACCCGATCTTGCTCAGCCCGCGCACCCCCCACTTCGAGGCGCCGTAGCTGCCGGTGAAGGCCATGCCCATCAGCCCGGCCGCGGAGGAGATGTTCACGATCGAGCCGCCGCCGGCCTCCTTGAGGGCCGGTATCACGGACTTCATGCCGATGAACACGCCCACCAGGTTGACCTCCAGCACCCGGCGGAAGTGCTCGACGGACTCCGCCTCCAGCAGGCTGCCCGTGGAGATCCCGGCATTGTTGACCAGGCCGTCGAGGCGGCCGAACTCCGCGACGGCGAACCCGACCACCCGGTTCCAGTCCTCCTCGGAGGTGACGTCCAGCCGCGCGAAGCGGCCGGCCTCGCCGAGCTCCGCGACCAGCGCGGCGCCGTCCTCCTCCAGTACGTCGGCCACCACGACGCGGGCCCCGGCGGCCACGGCCTGGCGCGCGGCCTCCGCGCCCAGCCCGCGCGCGCCGCCGGTGATGATGACGACCTTGTTCCCAAGGGTGCTCATGTGGTGCTCCTCGTGCTGTTGGGGTGTACCGGGTCCGGCGTTCGGGCACGCGTCGGCGGCGGGGGCGCCTGCAGCAGGGCGACGCTCACATTCGCCAGGTCCGCCAGGAACAGCGGCTCGTCGGTGAGCGGGGGGAGCTGCTCCTGGTACTGCTGCGCGCGGTCGGCCAGCATGTGGCCCACCAGGGTCAGCACCTGCTCGACCCGCTCCAGGCGCAGCGGCTCGGCCAACCCGGACCGGTCGGCCAGCCGGGACTCGATCGCGGTGACGAGCTCCCAGACCCGGGTGCCCGCCAGCAGCGGGTGGGGGGTGCGGGTGCGCAGGCCGCTGGTGTGGGTCCGCTGGGCCACGATCCGCAGGCCGTACCGGCCGCGCTCGGTGGCCAGCTCCCGGCCCTCGACCGCGACCAGCAGTCCGACCAGCTCGGCCAGTCCGAGTGGGCTCGGGCCGTCCGGCTCCGGGCGGCCGAGCTCGTCGAGCAGCCCGCGCAGGGTCGCCTCGGTGCGGGCCTGGCGGTCCTTCAGGATGGTGTCCAGCAGCGCCTGGCGGGAGCCGAAGTGGTACTGGATCGCCGACGGGTTGGACTGGCCGGCCAGCCTGGTGATGTCCCGGGTCTGGGTGCCGTCCACACCGAGCGTGGCGAACAGCTGCTCGGCCGCGCGGATCAGCTTCTCCCGGGTGTCACCCTCGTTCTGCTTGCGTGCCATGCCCACATATTAATACTGGGCATTATTAACCACAAGCGACCGAGGGACGCTTGGCGGGCCGTCGGCCGGGGAATGGCATCGGGGTCATGACAATCGGTGGATGGTGCGGAGGTCTTTCGATGGCGTTCGGAAAATGGGTTTCCCTCGCGGCGGCGGCATCGCTGGTACTGGGCCTGGCAGGAGCGGCGCAGGCCAGCAGCATCGGCCCGCACGGCAGCAAGGCGGCCCGGACGGTCAGGGTCTCGGCGGCGGCGCCCACCGGATGCGGCTTCGTCGCCTCGGTGCCCGCCGACCGGTTCAAGGGCGTCCCGGTGTTCAACGCGGCCGAGGCCGCCAAGCCCTACACCGTGAAGCTGCACACGGACCAGGGGCTGATCGCCTTCCAGGCGCTGACCGCCGCCGCCCCGTGCACGACCTTCTCCTTCAAGTTCCTGGCGTCGCAGCAGTACTTCAACCGCACCCACTGCCACCGGCTCACCACCCAGGGCATCTTCGTCCTGCAGTGCGGAGACCCCACCGGCACCGGCAGCGGCGGCCCCGGCTACTCGTTCAACGACGAGAACCTGACCGGTGCGACCTACCCGGCCGGCACGGTGGCGATGGCCAACGCCGGCCCCAACACCAATGGCAGCCAGTTCTTCTTCGTCTGGAAGGACACCACGCTGCCGCCCGACTACACCCCCTTCGGCCGGGTGACCCAGGGCATGGCCGTGCTGGAGAAGATAGCCGCGGCCGGTGACGACTCCCAGAACGGCCCGGGCGACGGCTTCCCGACCCTGCCGGTGGACATCAGCAGCGTGACCGTCAACAGCGCCGGCAGCCGGTAGCCCTCCACGGAGCCCGGCCCTCGTGTTTCCATGGTGGAAGCTCCGGAGTTCCCACCATGGAAACCAATGGGTCGATCAGCGTGGCCGAGGCATCCGCCGCACCGACCTCGGCGAAACGGCGCCAGGTGCGCGTAGTAGCCCGGTGCGGCGGAGCCATCGGCCGGATCGAAATCGACGCCGCCGGCCCCGGACTCATATCCCACCGCCCGCCCGGGAGTTATCGCACTTCACGAGGGCCTTTGTGCCCAGGAATTCGGAAACGGTTCACGGACCCGACCGCTCCCCGTTGCCGGGCGGGCGTCGCGCCTCCGGACCTGCGGGAGACCCCGTGTCCGAGCTCCCGGCTCGGGGAGATTGAGCCGGAGGACGGCGCGACGGTACGCTCCGCGAATGATCAGAACTGCAGTAATCGCCTTCATCGGGGCGCTCGCGGTCGGCTCCGCCGCCGCGGCCCTGGCCGTGTCCCCCTGGTGGTGGCTGGCCGCCGCCCTGCTCGCGGCAGTGGCAGGGCTCGGAACCTACGATCTCCTGCAGAAGCGGCACTCCATCCTCCGCAATTATCCGGTGCTCGGGCATATACGCTTCATGCTGGAGTCGATCCGACCCGAATTGCAGCAGTATTTCATTGAGCGCAATTTCGACGGGCGTCCCTTCGACCGGGATGTGCGCAGCCTCGTCTACCAGCGGGCCAAGGGGGAAGAGGCGGAGCTCGCCTTCGGTACCGAGCGGAACGTCTATGAAGAGGGCTACGAGTACTTCGAGGCGTCGATGCGGCCGCAGCCGGTGGCGGCCGAGCAGCCCCGGGTCCGCATCGGTGGACCGGACTGCACCAAGCCCTACGACATGGCGCTGCTCAACGTCTCGGCGATGAGCTTCGGCTCGCTGTCCGCCAACGCCATTCTCGCGCTCAACCGCGGCGCCGCCCTCGGCGGCTTCGCCCACGACACCGGCGAGGGCGGCCTCTCCGAGTACCACCTGCGCCACGGCGGCGACCTGGTCTGGGAGATCGGCACCGGATACTTCGGCTGCCGCACCGACGACGGCCGCTTCGACCGGGACCGGTTCGCCGAGAAGGCCGCGCACGACAGCGTGAAGTGCGTGTCGCTGAAGCTCTCGCAGGGCGCCAAGCCCGGCATCGGCGGCGTGCTGCCCGGTGAGAAGGTCACCGCCGAGATAGCCCGGGTGCGCGAGGTGCCCCAGGGCAAGACCGTGATCTCGCCCCCGTACCACCAGGTCTTCAGCACGCCCAGGGAACTGGTCCGGTTCATCGCCGAAATGCGCGAACTGTCCGGCGGCAAGCCGGTCGGCTTCAAGCTGTGCGTCGGCTCCCGGCGGGAGTTCCTGGCGGTGTGCAAGGCGATGATCGAGGAGAACACCACCCCGGACTTCATCATCGTCGACGGCTCGGAGGGCGGCACCGGAGCCGCTCCGCTGGAGTTCGCCGACCACCTCGGCAGCCCGCTCACCGAGGGGCTGACCACCGTCCACAACGCCCTGGTCGGCACCGGCCTGCGGGACCGGATCAAGATCGGCGCCAGTGGCAAGGTGGCCACCGGGGCCGACATCGTCAAGCGGATGGTGCAGGGCGCCGACTTCACCAACTCGGCCCGCGCGATGATGTTCGCCATCGGCTGCATCCAGGCGCAGAGCTGCCACACCAACACCTGCCCGGTCGGCGTGGCCACCCAGGACCAGCGCCGTGCCCGCGCGCTGAACGTCGACGACAAGTCGTCCCGGGTCCACCACTTCCAGTCCGGCACGGTGAAGAGCGCCCAGCAGATCATCGCCTCGCTGGGGGTGAACAGCCCTGCCGAGCTGCGCCCGGCCATGCTCCGCCGCCGCGTGGACCCGGTCACCGTGCAGTCCTACGCCGACCTCTACGAGTGGCTGACCCCCGGCCAGTTGCTGATCGAGCCGCCCGAGTCCTGGGCCGCGGACTGGAAGGCCGCCGACCCCGAGCGGTTCTCGGTCTGACCCCCTGCCGGTCCGGCGTCGACAGCGGCGCGAGGGTGCGCAGCGAGCAGTGCTGCTCGCTGCGCACGGCGGCCCCTCACCCGGGTCGCACCGCGAACGCCGAACGCGTGTTCAAGCAGTATCCGGCCGTAGCTTCCGGGGCCGTGACGGTGCGTCGTCGAATGGTCACGCAATTGCCCGGCGGGTCGCCGCGAATGGACAGCGGTCACCCCGGCGCCGCATTCACCGGAGCATCGGCGCCCGTCATCGGTTCGTCGTGGACGGCGATATCCCGGCGCCATTCCCCCGGCAATGGCAGGTTCATGGCGTCGGGCCCGCGGAATGAATGCGGGGGTGCGCGTCGGTCGGGCGCGGCTCAGAGTTCGAGGCCGGCCTCGATGCCCTTCAGGGCGTGCCGGGCGAGGGCCAGGTTGCCCCGGGAACGGTCGAGCGCGAGGTACAGGAAGAGCGAACTCTGGCTGCGGGTCAGCGGGCGGATCAGGTGGTACTGGGTGCCGAGCGTGATCAGGATGTCCTCGATGACGTCGTCTATCGCCAGTGCGGCCAGGGCGCGCAGCTTCGCCCGGACGACCTCGGTGTTGCCCGCCGCGGCGACCTCCAGGTCGAGGTGCTGCCCCCCGCCGAGGAATCCCAGCGCCATGCCGCTCTCGTAGTCGACGACGGCCACCCCGAGGGCGCCGTCGATGGCCATCGCTTCCTGGAGCGCGGACTGAATGTTCATGTGCTGTACTTCCTTCGAATGACTTCCCCGGCCGGAATCCCGCCGCGTGCACGGACAAAGTAGCAAACAGGCCGTCAACCACCGCCATGCGCGATCAATCTCCGCAATCAAGTAGGCTCGCTGACGTCAGGAAAGGAAAAGGACCCCGGTGCGCACACTCGACACTTCCCTCTCCGACGTACTCGCTTCGCCGGGGACGATCGGTGTCCTCCTCGTCGACGCCGTCAGCGGCCTCACCTATGCCGCCGCCGGCGACCGCACGGCGGTCGGCTCCGGCGAGGCGCTCTCCGAGCTTGCCGAACTGGTCGCCGACGGGCTGCACCAGGCAGGCGCGGACGGAGAGTTGGAGAGCATCGTGGTCACCGGTCGGCGACGGCACCACATCGTCCAGGTGGTTCCCCGGCAGGGGGACCCGCTACTGCTGGCCGTCGTGGTCGACCGCGAGCGGACCAACCTGGCACTCGCGATGCGCGAGACCGCGACCCACGCAGAGAACCTGCTCGCATGACCGAGGGCTCCGTGCCGCGCGCGGCACGCAACGTACCCGCGCTCCTGCTGACACTGCGCCAGGAGGGGTTCAGCGGGCTGGTCACCGTCTCCGGCTCGCCCGGCGGCACCATCCACCTGGAGCGCGGACTGGTCACCGCGATCGACTCCCCCGGCACTCCGAGCGCCGAGACCCTGCTGCTGCGGTCCCGACGGATCAGCGAGGCGGACTGGAGCGCCGCCGCCACGGTCGGCGCCGCCGACGGGCGGCTCGACCGGGCGCTGATCGCCGCAGGGGTCGTCAGCGCGGCCGAGCTGGAGATCGTCTGCCTGGCCGCCGCCTTCGACGGCGCCTTCGCCATGTCCCTCAGCCCGCCCGGGAGCCGGGAGGTGACGGCCTCGGCCGCGGCGCCGCAACTGCCGGTGCGTCCAGGGCTCGAACCGCAGCTGCTGTTCGACGAGACCGCGCGCAGGCGCGCGCTGCTGACCAGGCTCTGGGGACCGCCCGGCGAACTGGCCCGCACCCGGTTCCACTGCTCCCCGGAGGCCGGGGGCGGTGCGCTGCGGATGCCGCGCCGGTACCGGGACCTCCTGGCAGCCGCCACCGGCAGGAACACCCCACGGGACATCGGGTTCGGGCTGGGGCGCGGCCTGTTCGCGGTGATGCTCGACCTGGCCGGGATGGACGCCCGCCGACTGCTCGTCCCGGAGGCGGCGCGCTCCGGCGACGCGGCGCCGAGCGTCGCGCCGCGCACTCCCCCGACCGGCGCACCGGCCCCCGTCGCCGGTCCGCTGCCGCGCCGCACCCCCGGTCGGCCCGCCCCGGGCGCCCGGGCGGCGACCACGCTCCGGGGGACCACGCTCCGGGGGACACGCCCCATCACCCTCCCGGCCGTGAACACGGCCGACGAACCACCTGTCGCACACCGCACGGAGAAGAGCCGACCATGAGCAGCCAGACGTCGTCCGCATCGCTTGTCGATGAGCTGAAGTCGCTACGCGAACGGATCATGGGCCTCTCCGAGAGCGTCATCTCCACGACCGACGGCCTCCTGGTCGCCGCCGACACGGCAACGGTCCACCCCGAGTCCGTCGCCGCCCTGTCGGCCGCCATGCTCGGCCTGGGCCAGCGCACCGCCGCCGAGGTCGGCGTCGGCGGCCTGCGGGACGTGGTCACCCGTTGCAGCGGCGGCTACGTCGTCGTCCTGGCCATCGGCGGGCAGGCCCTGCTGATGATCCTGGGCGACGAGGGACTCGACATCGCCGCCCTGCACCGCGAGTCGCCCGCCACCGTCCACCGGCTGGCGCACCTGCTGGGCATCGCCCTGCCGGCCTAGGGGTGTCGGCGGCGCAGCGGCGATCATGCGCCGTTGCGCTCCTGCCAGAACCGGTAGACCTCGACCGCGTCCGCCCGGGCCCGGTGCCGCATCGGCAGTCGGCGCTCGTCCCAGTTCTTGGCGAACTCGCCGTAGAAGGTGTCCAGTTCGAAGTACTTGCGGTCGTCCACGTAGTACGGCTCGTAGGCGTCGCGGGTGGTGAGGAAGACGACCTCGTCCGGGGAGCAGTAGTACAGCGAGCCCAGGCACATGGGACAGGGGTGGGCCAGCACGTGGATGGTGGTGCCGGTCAGGTGCTCGGTGCCCAGCTTCACGCAGGCCTCGCGGATCGCGAGGATCTCGGCGTGGGCGGTCGGGTCGCCGGTCTGGGCGACCAGGTTCGGGCTCTCCGCGAGGATCCCGCCGTCCTTGACGATGACGGTCGCGAACGGTCGGCCGCCCTCGGCGACGTTCTGGCGGGCGAGGTCGATGGTGCGCTGCGCGAAGTCCATGGCGGGGGTCCCTTGCTGGAGAGGTGCTGGAGACGTGCTGGAGAAGTGCCGAGGCGGTGCGGGCGGGGGGGGGGGCGGGGGCCCCCGCCCCCCCCCCGGCGGCGGGGGGGGGGGGGCGGCCGCGGTACGTTCCGTTACCAGGTGGAATGATGTGGTATGGGAGAGGAGGGACGCGTGGATTCCGCG
>Ga0302314_10021530_pt1 | contig 10609 bp, 8 predicted proteins | sample III_Palsa_N2_3_FD_200533 | JGI IMG/M metagenome (GOLD analysis project Ga0302314, IMG submission 200533) | Peat permafrost microbial communities from Stordalen Mire near Abisko, Sweden - III_Palsa_N2_3 | ecosystem: Environmental > Terrestrial > Soil > Palsa > Peat permafrost | place: Sweden... | reverse complement strand
ACCTTGGCCGGCGGCGGCGCGCGAGGGCCGCCGAACCGCCTGAGCGTCTGCAGCTTGCTAGGGCCGACGTGGCCCGCCGGCCGGCCTTCCTTTTGCGACTTGGCCCTGAAGAATTCCTTGGCCGACGACGCGCGGCGCCGCCGAGGCGCGCCGCCCAAGCGCACCATGCCGCGGCGCTGCCCGTCGAGCACGAGCAGCGAGCCCGCGACAATGCCGCCCACGGCGATGCCCACGAGCGCAAGCAGCGCCGGGCTGGCCGCGTAGGCGCGCCGCAAGATGGCGGGCAGGCCGGCCATCACGGCCAGGGGCACGACGAACCACAGCCACAGCCTGCGCCTGTCGTCGTCGTCGCCGCCGTCGCCGCCGCCGTCGTCCATGGCGGCGAGCTCGAGCTCGGCCCGTATGGCGAGCGTTTCGCGGATGTCCTCGAGCCAGCGCTGGAAGTTGGGCGACGAGTGAATGCGCTGCGCAGCTTTGCGGCGCGCCCGCAGCACCGGCCCGACGTCCCTGCGCACCACGTAGCCGCGGAACGCGCGCTGGATGCGCCTGCAAGCGCGCGCGTGCTTGTGCTTGCTGACCCAGCGCCGCCAGAAGCGCTGCAGGCGAACGACGGCCCACGTCACCTTGCCCGCCTTGGCGCGCTCGAGCACGCCGTGCGCCTCGGCGCGCAGAAACACGCGCGTCTTGCCAGCCTGGAAGTCGGGCCCGGACCGCAGCCGCGCGCCCTCGCAAATGCTGCGCGCAGCGACGGCAACGTCCCTGCCGCCCGCCTTGACAATCTGCCGCGCCACCACGAGTCCCGTGCGCCGCGCGTCCAGCTTTAAAAGCACGCCGTAGCGCTCCACAAAGTCGCCCAGCTCGAAGCGGGTCGGGTAGCCGGCGCGCGCCACCCGGACCACTTCGACGACGCCAGAGTATCGCAGCTGCGCGAGCACGCGCGGGCGAGCAAAGACGCCAGCGCGATTCAAGTCGTTGGGTTTAAGACAGCGCACGTAGTGCGGCCGCGACGCGCGAATCCCAGTGAGCGCCATGGAGAGCTGCGACTTGAAATGCGACGACACCGTTGTCTGCTGCAAAGCGGAGCGCGAGCGCGACCGGCGGCCGGGAATGTGCGTCGGCGCGCCGCCGTCCGAGCCCGCCGACGTCGACGTCGACGACGCTGCCGAGGGAATGCGAGGCACTGAGCCGGGATGCACAATGGCGCCCTCGCCCACTTCGGCGGCGCGCTTGTCAAAGTACGCCGCCATGTCGGCGCCGCCCGCGGCCTCGTTGGCGTCGGCGGGCAGCAGCAAGTGCACGAGCGCGTGGCGCGAGGAGCAGATTAGATCCACGGCGTCCTGGCGCAGCTCGTTTTTGTTTTTGCGATAGAAGCCTTCGCACGAGTACGTGACGTCGCCGGCAAAGTGCTTGACGGTGAACAGGTAGTCGCGCTGCTGCAGCGAGGGTGCCTGGAAGCGGTCGAACCGCGACGGGAGGTTTTGGTACAGCTTGGCCGAAAGCGATTTGTCACTTCCCGAGGGGTACATGCACTCTTCGTCGATGAGCGAGAGCAGCCCGATGGGCTTGGCCTCGATCATGGCAATCGTGGGCGAGTTGTCCGGGAACTCGACAAACGTCCAATCGACGCCCTCGGCCTCGTACATTTTCTGCTCGAGCTCAAAGACGTGCTCGTTGAACTGCCGCTGCAGCTGCTCGTTCGCGTAGTTGATGCACAGCTGCTCGAACGCGTTGCTTTCAAACACTTCAAAGCCGAAAATGTCCAGCACGCCAATGTGAAACTGCCGCCGAAGCTTTTCCTGCCCCTTGCCAATGTTGGACAGCGGCTTCTCGTGCCACTCCATGCTGTGGTTAACACGCCACACAATCCACCCAAACAGGCGCTCGTACAGCGACATGGCCAGCGCGTCGCGCGCCTCGCGAGCTTGCTGCGGCGACAGCGTTTTAATGTACGTCTCCGTGTCGTCATTGCCAGGCGCGTTCTCGCCGCCGTTGCTGCCGCCCGCGCTGCGGCCATTGTTCACCGAAATGCGCCGCACGCACAACACATCGGCCAATGTTCGCTCGGGCGTGCCAAACGACTTGGACGACGACACTCCAGGCTCCAGGCCAAGCAGCGCTGCTGCAGCATGGAGTCCCTTGGTGCCATGCACTGCACAGCCCTCGCCGCTTGGCTCAAAGTCGACCTCGCCCAAATGCAAAACGCCCATGACCACGGAAAACACGAGCTCCATGTCTTGGGCGGTGAAGCCGAGCGTCGTCATGGCGGCCGCCGTGCGCGCAAACTGTTCGGCGTCGTCCACGTCGCTGCGCTTGGACTCGCCGCACGTATACCGCATGGCCAACGGGCCCTTGTCTGGCAGCTGCCACGCGCGCGCCTGCGCCGACGAGGCACTGGCGAATAGCTCGTAGAAGATGTGGTAGTTGCGTTCTCCGCGCGCTTGGCCCACCACCCTGGCCTTTTCAAGCAAATAGGTTGTAACCCCAGCGCCCAGCAGCTTGTGGCGGCCCTCTGGGGCGAAACGCATCTCAATGAGCTTGCCAAAGCGTGACGAGTTGTCGTTGCGCACCGTCTTGGCATTGCCAAAAGCCTCGAGCAAGGGATTGGCTTGCAAAATACGGTTTGAGACTTCGGCGCCGCCGCCGCCGCTGACGTCGGTCAGGTAAGCCATGCCAATCTTCGTCGTCTCCGTCTTGCCAGCGCCCGACTCCCCTGAGACGAGAATGCTCTGATTGCAACCGTCTTCGTCGACCATGGCGCGGTAGGCGGCATCGGCCACGCCGTAAACGTGCGGCGGCAAGTCCGGTCTGCGGTTGACCCACTTGTGCATGTTGGCCGCGTCGTACAGGCCGGCAATGCGCTTGAACGGATTCACCGCAATGCAAATAGCGCCCACGTTGGTGTAGATGAGGTCGGCGGCGAAACGCTCGTGCAGGGCTTGCAGCAGCGCGGGCTCGTGCAGCGCCGGCAATCTGTTGTCGTGGGCACGTCAAATCATTGCATTTCCACGGCGGGGTGAAGAACCCGCGCGCGCCAACAAACAAACTTTGTGAGGTCAGCGACGCTTTTGAGCTCGCCAGGCTCGCTCTGGTGCGACGCGACGACCTCGTCAGGTTTGCGCACGACGACTTCGCCCTTGTCCAATTGCACGGTAACGGCGCCCGTGCCCTGGCCGGACTGCACCGTGCCGAGCGTCCATCCGTGCGCAGCGTCGGTGGCCCAGACGCGCGAGTCACCCATGAGACGACAGCGGTGTCGCGAACGCAACGCACGCGCGCGCGTGTCAACTCGCCGTCGTGTGAGGCAAAGGCCGGCCTCCTGCTTGTAAAAAAATAAGTATGTATTAGCAATTTTACGTCTACGCTTGCACAAAATGTGCTCGCAAGGCCGAAGACAAAGCACAGCGAGCACGCGCGCGGCAACAACGCAAAGTGTGAACAACACGGGATTCTTTACCGCAAATGAGCGTGGAGCGCCGCTGTCGCGTTGCCGTCGGCCGCCATCGACGGTGAGCGCGTGGCATTCTGCGGCGTGTCTGCTTGCGGCGCACTCGTCGCTGCATTGGAGCTGTGCGCCGCCTTGTGCGCATCGGCGGATTCGACATGGCCACCCGTCGCGGCGACTGACGGCGACGCGGTGCTGCCTTCAGGCTGCGTTGCGTTCTGTGCAGCCGTCTCCGGCGTCGCTCGCAGCGTCGGGCGCGCAGTCGGCGACGACGTCGACGGTGGATTGGAAGGCGGCTCCGTCGCGTTCGCGGTGGGCGACGCCGTTGCGGCCGCCGCTGCTGTCGGCGATGGCGTCTCTGCTGCGGCCACTGGGGCAGCGGTCGTTCGCAGCGGCGGGTCGTCGAGCGCGGGCGGGGGAGGCACCAAGATGTCCGCGACGGCGTCGACGTCGGTGGCGTTGGCGGCGCCCAGCGCGGAGACGTTGCGCGATGTCGGCACGGGCGCTTGAGTGGCTGCCGACGCGCGAAGAGCCGGTCGCCGCGTGGACGGAGCCGCCTCGTCGGTGTCGTCGTTGCCCGATGCAGCGGCGCGCTTGGCTGTGGGCTCGCGCGTAGGCACCGCGTCGCCGCCGTCGTCGTCAGCTGCAGCGGTGGAGGCGGCGTCCGCCGTGGTGACCGCGGCGACGACGCGCTTGCTTGGTCGCTTCGTGGGCACAGCGCCGCCTTGGCCGCCGTTGTCGTCGTCGCTCTTTGCCGCAACCGCGGCGCGCTTGGAGGGTTTGCGGGTGGGCATTGATTCGTCGTCGTCGCCGCCTCGCGAGGCGACGACGGCCTTGCTTGGCCGTTTAGTAGGCACAGCGCCGTCGTCGTCGTCCTTCGCGCTCGCAACCGCGGCGCGCTTCGTCGGTCGTTTCGTGCTGGCCACCTCGCCGCCATCATCGCCGTCGTCGTCTCGCGCGTCCACGGAGGCGCGCTTCGACGGCCGGCGCGTGGGGACGTCGTCGTCCTCCGGGGCGACAACGCGCTTGGTTGGCCGCTTGGTCGGCACCGCTTCGTCGTCGTCGTCGTCGTCCCGCACAACGCGCTTCGATGGCCGACGCGTGGGCGGCGAGACCACCGAGGCAATATCGTCGTCCTCGTCGTCAACGTTGGCGACGCGCTTCGCCGTCGGCCGCCGCGTGGGTGGCACCCCATTGTCGTCGTCGTCGTCGTCGCGGACAACGGAGGCGCGCTTAGCGGTGGGCTTTCGCGTGGGAGTCGCGGCGTCGTCTTCGTCTGCGATAAACGCGCGCTTGCGAGTCGGCTTGCGCGTCGGCGCCGACTCGTCCTCGTCATCCGCCACCGCGGCGCGCTTCGAGGGCCGCCGCGTGGGAATCGCCGCCGCCGCCCCGCCGTCGTCGGCGCCTTCGCTGTCATCGGCGACTGGAGCCAGTCGCTTGGCTGTGGGCCGCCGCGTAGGCGAGGCGTCCTCTTCCGCAGGCCGCTTCAGAGTCGGGCTGCGCGTCGCTGGAGCGCTGTCGGCGACTGGCTTTGGGGCCGCACCGTCGTCGGCGTCGCCGCTTGCGGCAGTCTTGGAGGCGCCCTTGGAGAACTGCTCGCCGGGCTCGCGGTCGTCATCTTCCATCGGCCCTTCGTCGTCGCCGTCGTCGTCGTCGTTTGCCGGCCGCGCCGACTTGCCTACTTCCCAATCGTCAACGTCACCGACCGGAGCCTTCGGCGGCGGCGGCGGCGGCGGCGGCTGCTGCTGCTGCAGAGCAGGGCGGTCGTCGTCCTTGCCGACAGGCGCAACGAGAGGAGGCAAAGGATCGTCGTCCACGAGGGGCGGTGATACGGATTCAAGCTCGGCGTCGACGGGCACTTCCTGCAGCGCGGAGAACATGTATGCGACGCTGAGCAGCGTGGCCAGACAGAATAGCACTGCAGCCATGGGACGGCGGTGAGCGCAACGACGCGCGGTGGCGAAACGCACAGACACGCGAGCGGCGATGCGCGGGCGAAGTGAAAACGCGCACGATTAGCGGCGAGCGCTCCACGGCCTCGAAGACATGGTCCTCGGGGACCGAGGGCTGAACACGGGCGTGAGCGCTTCCGCGCGTGCCAACGGAGAAGGCTGACCTTGGAAGGGCTGGCCGAAGCGCTAGGGGGCAGCTTTACGTGCATGGAGCGGCGAACACCGAAGGAGGCCGTGATGCTCACGCAATCGCGACGCGCGCGCGCTTGGACGCCGCTGCCGCCGCCGCCGCTGGTCCTGGCGCAATTTGGTTCGAGGTGGAACGGCTCCTTGTTCGCAGTTTTACACACCATGCCCCGCCGCCCGGAGGGATGGCAGGACGTCCACGTGGCACCGCTCATTGACATGGGAAAACCACAACGGCAACGCATCACGCACAAGAACGCACAGTTTATATAGATTGGGTAGCACGAAGCAAGGAAGGGACGACGCGAGCAGCACGAGACCGCCCTCGACGCGGCGCGGTGGCTGCTGCTACATGCGCACACACTACAGCCCGTTGGCCTTGAAGGCGTCGAGCACGGCGTCATTGACAAAGAACATAATCGTAATCGTCGGCCACCTTCAGTGCCCTCGAGCAAAAGGCGCGTCAGAAGAGAGAGAGAGACAGAGAGAGACGCACGTTTTGATGAAATTGGCCGCAAAGCCCTTGTACAACCCGCCGACGCCCTCCTTGGCCACAATGGTGCGCACCGCGTGCGCCACAGACTTGTACCGCTTCTCCGGACTGGCCGCGACGTCAGCCCGACGGCGCGGACGCCCACATTGAACGCACGGCAGCGGGTTGCCTGGCGCGCTCTGCATCTGGAAACGCCGTCGCAGCAAGTCCAGCGGATACGCGACGGTTTGCCCTGTGGTGCCTGCGACGCCGCCGGCCAGTAGCTTCCACGCCGTCGACGCTTCGCCGCCGCCCGGTGCCATCTCCTTAATCGTCTCGTATGTCACGTAGTTGAGCGCAACGTACGGGTAAATGCCGAGCAGCGTCGGCGCAATGCCTTGGAAGAGCGCGGAAAAGCCCTCTTGGCGCACGATGCGCGCAAAGGCGTCGCCCATGCCGCTGTACTTTGTCTGTTCCAGCGCGCCGCCCATCGCCGTGAGCCGCCCACGCACCATGTCGCTGCATTTCGGTTAAACCCACCGCGAGTGAGTTGGCGCGGCCACGAGACGAGAGCGCACGCACAGTGGGTACGTCAAGAGCACCGAGCCCACGCCAGCCAGGCCGCCCACAAACTGTTTTTCCATGGGCGACAATGTCTGCCGCCCCGTGTATCGGCGTTGCAAAGACGCCAGCTGGTCAAACAGGAGGAACTGCGAGCCCGTGTACGGGAAGACGCGCACGCAATTGGCGCCGTTGCCCTTGAAGAAACCGCGCGCGCCCTCCTCGGCCCAAATGCGCCTCAACGCCTGCAGCTGCGACGTGTACTTGGGCACTTCGTGCCCCGTGACGAACTGCACCTGCTGCAGAATCTTGATGCGCTCCAGCGGCGACACCGCCGTGCGCGACACAATGCCCGCCACGCCACCCGCCACGAGACTTTTCAGGGCGCCATTGTCCTTTTTCGGCTTGTCCGCCATCAGTCACCGCCGTTCCCGCGTCGCCTTGTGGCCTGTGTGGTGCGCGCGTGTGCCGCCGCTCCTCCTGATAGAGTTTGGTCGCACGTGCACGCACGCCGTGACCTTGGGGTGTGTGATGCCTGCAATGGGTCACACTGCTTCACGCGGTACAAAGCGCGGCGCGCAGTGCCTTTCGTCACTGAATGAAGAGTGCGCGCGCAAGCTGCTAAGCAATGCGCGGGCGGTTAAGCCAGCGTTGTGCTCACTTCAAAGGCTTGGGTTGATGCAATGGCGTTTGCAATGTAATCACATGCAAGTTCGCACACAAACCAAGTCGTGCAGCCGCGATCACACGCATTCGCGGTTACGTACACGAACAACTACGGTGCCATACATCGGGCATGCATACAGCAGCTGCCAAACAAACTAAACAAAAGAGGTACGAGAACGACGGACGGCGTCTCTTCACGGCACCTTGGGAATGAAAATAGCCCAAAAGCACTCGCGCGCGAGGAACATTTTCCGTCGCGCCGCGTCAAGCCACTCGGCGACATGCCACCCGTCGCCGCCATTGCATAATTCCACACTCGTCGCGTTGAGCGCCTCTGCGGTCAGCAGCACCTCGCTCGCCCGCGCAATGGAGTGCCACCGCGCGAACTCGTCAACCGCAGGCGTGCGGCCGTTAAACAAGCGCCTCATCGCGTGCTGCGTTAGGTTGAGTCTGTCCTTGGGCGAAAACGTGTGGCCAAAGTGCACGAATGGCTCGGTGTCATTGTAGTGGTTCGGCCCATACGCCATCTGCGATATGCGGACGTCGGAGGCGTTGTGGTACGACGCAGGGTAAAGCACTGAATTCAAAGCGCGTTGTTCCCAGGGAAATTCGTCAGCGCAAATGCCAACATTCCACCACGCGCGCAGCGCTGCCAAGCCGCAGTCATTCGCGGTGATGAAAAACATGGACGCCATTGCATTTTCCGTTTCGGACGGGAAATTGGCAGTCGTCAAGAGGCAGGCACGCCGCTTGAAGCGCATGCACTCGTCGCTGTAGCACGTCTTGTGCGAGATTCGGCCGGTGGGCGCTGCCTCAATGAGCGTGCGCGCGTCTGCGGACAAGCGAGTCGCCGTCGAATCGGAATCCATCCAAAACACGAGCGCCGTCGCGGGCACGCACAGTGCGGCCATGCGCACCGCCAGCAGCTTGCACCACGAAGCGTGCCGCGGCCCGTGAAAGGGGTGGAAGCACGTGCGCGACAGCTTGCCTGAGCGCGGATACACGAAACGGAGCAAAGGGTAGCCGCGCTCGGCCGCCCACGCGTGCTGATTGACGGCCATCACCGAGAGAAAGCCGTCTATCGAAGCGTTAGCGGGCAGCGCGCGCGTCTCGGCCGTCACAATGATGACGGAGGCCGACTGCGAGCCCTCGGGGCAGTACGCAGGCAGCGCCGGAGCGGCGGGTGGCTGCTGCTGCAATGCGGCAAGGCGCGGCGGCTGCGCCACTGCCAGGAACGCCTGCGTCAGGCTGCGCGACGGGTCTGATGATGCGTGCGTGGATGCGTCTAGCAAGGCGAGGCAGTACGTGCAAGCCGCCACCGCGGCGGCGACGGCGAGCGCAAACGCGCGGCCGCCGCGCTTCGGCCGCTTCATGTGGTCGCCGCGCGGCGCGCTCGACCCTCTTGGGCACTTTGCACGCGCGCGCAAGAGAGCAGCGAGCTAGGCACAAAACCACAAAGCGAGCGCGGCGCATGCGAGCGCTTCACGGCGCCGTCGCGGCGAGCAGGCGTCGCGCCTTTGCGACGCTGCCGGCGACCAGGCACGTGGCGCCGTCGTCGCGTGCCCCGGCTGCGACGTCGTCGCATGCCAAGTCGTCCGCCGTCAAATCGTCCTCGTCCTCCTCGTCGGCGTCGACGACGACGCCTAAACCCGTGCCGCAGTTCGAGCGCGCGTCCGCGCAGGACGCGATCCGGTCCTGGCAGCGCCAGCAGCAGATTCTCAAGAGCCCGCCTCCGGTGACGGGGTTCCGCATTGCGCTTCTCATTGACGGCGAGAACATTCCATTCGAGCACGCGGGCGGCATTTTCACCGAGCTGAACAGCATGGGCGTCGTCATGATTCGGCGCATCTACGCGGACTGGTCCAACACGCAGCTCAACAAATGGCGGCCCTTTGTGCAAAACCACATGCTGGACTGCATGCACATGTTCGCCAACAGCCTGGGCAAGGGAAACTCGGACTCGGCGCTGCAGATTGACGCCATGGACCTGCTGCACACGCGCCCCGAAATCGACGCGTTTTGCATTGCGTCGTCCGACGCCGACTTTACTCGCGTGTGCTTGCGACTCGCCGCGGGCGGCAAGCTGGTGCTGGGCGTGGGCGGCAAGCAGACGCCGCTGCCCTTCGTTGCCGCCTGCCACCGCTGGGTTTACTTGAGCGAGCTCCCGCAGACTACCGATTTCTCCGTTCCGGTTACGCAGCGTCTCTCCCCGCGCGAGCGCGACTCCTCGGCTGCGCGCTTCCCCGCGGCCTCGACGTCGTCAACAACGACGGCGTCCGCGCGCGAAGGCCGGCGGCATGCGGAGCGCAGTGAGGAGTGGGAGAAGCGAAACGAGGCGCTGATGGCGCTGACCCGCGCGTGGGCTGCGAACCGCGACGACCAGGGCTACGCGACTCTGGGCAGCATGGCCGTGCACATCAAGCGCGCCGACGTGTGGCTCGAGCCAGCCAACTTTGGCTTTGACTCGCTCGAGGCCATGGTCAAGGGGCTCGTGCCCAAGGCGTTTGACGCGTCGCAGCGGCGCGGCGGGGAGGTGTTGGTGCGGCGAGCGAGCGAGGTGACGGAGTAACAACACATTGCGCGGGACGGGTGGGGCGAGGGTTTTAAATCAGGTAGTCGAAAGCCTTGGGCGCCATCGTCTCGGGGCGGTTGAGGTCGGTGATGGTGACGAGGTGCGCGGCCTTGGGCCCCTTGGGCTGGCGCTTGGTCGAGTAGCTCTGCTTCTTGGCCTTGGCCTCCTTCTTGGTGAGCTCGTTGCTCTTGACGCGCTGCAAAAAGTCCTCGCGCGAGCGCGACGGGTTCACGTGCTCCACGCGCGCGTGGAAGCGCTTCTGGATCAGACGGTGCTTGACCTTTTTCAGCAACTCGACGCCCACCGACGTCTTGGTCACGTTGAACACGGTGCCCGTCTTGCCGTGGTACGTCTTGTACGGCTGGCCCTTGTGCTGCGAGCCGTCGACCTTGATGTCCACCACGTCGCCGCGCTTGTACGTCACCAGCGTCTTGCTCGGCGGCGCCATGCCGTGGCCGCGGAACGGCTTGCCGAACATGTACCTTGCGGGCGAGCGGATGCGTCAGCACACTCCTTCAGCGGGGTCCGCCATCGGGGTCCGCCGCGCCCGCGCGCGCATGGTTTTCCCACACAATGCGCGCGCGGCGACCAAAAAAACATGCACGGCCAGGCCGGCAATGGGGCTCCCAGGCGTACCTCGTGCTGCGCTTTCTGCCAAAGGAGTGCGGCATCTTTGCCTGATCGACGGCGGCTGCGCGCCCCGGCGATGAGTTTAGTGGTGGTCGCGGGCAGACCACTGGCTTTTTACGCGCGTCGCT
>Ga0302314_10021529_pt1 | contig 10609 bp, 7 predicted proteins | sample III_Palsa_N2_3_FD_200533 | JGI IMG/M metagenome (GOLD analysis project Ga0302314, IMG submission 200533) | Peat permafrost microbial communities from Stordalen Mire near Abisko, Sweden - III_Palsa_N2_3 | ecosystem: Environmental > Terrestrial > Soil > Palsa > Peat permafrost | place: Sweden... | reverse complement strand
TTTCACTGAGCGAGTTTGCGTCTTATTTGAAGAGACGCAGTGAGCGGAAGAGAGAATATCGAAAATTCCTCGCGGATCAGGCAAATCGCCTGATGGAAGACATACTGAGAGTCTTTTTCTCCGGAAAGAACGAGCTTGGATATCTTGCGTCTGAGTTGGCGCAAATGGACGAAAGGATCAAGGCGGCGGAGCATCGATCGCGGCTCCACCTCGCAGCCGGAGATTTCACGCCGAGTGTCGACCTCGTTCAGCTTCGGCAAACGCGGAGCGGCTATATCGACGAAGCCTACCGCAACCTGAAGAAGTATCACGCACAGGGAGAGCCCTCGGTCAAGCTATTGTGCTCTATGCCGCTAAAGACCGACCTGAGCTTCCTGGAGAAGTTCCTTAGCGAGGTAACTGAGGGCTATCAATTGGACGCAGCGGGTGTCAGCAGACAATGCGAGCTCTATCGCGACCTCCACGACGAATTCATGGACTTCCGAAAGTGCCTGCTCGACGAACTGCTCTCTTCGATCAGGGATTAGGCCGGGACAGACGAGTCCTAAGACTCTGCCCCGGTCCGACTGGTGATATTCTTGCATCGCGATGAGCACGGGACAATCATCTCTGAACTGGCGCGAAAGGCTTGTGGTACGCGTAATTGTCTGCGTGTTCAACGGTCTGCTTCTTCTCCCGTTCGTGCTGTTCATCGAACGAGGCGAGATCGACCGCAAAGGTTGGGTGCCACATTGGCATAGAGTCGATGTTTTCATCCAAGGCGACTGGTTCGACGGTGAGAATCGAATCTGTTCCGGCGCTCAGACCAAGCCAAACGATAAGAGCCCAAAAGAAATAAGTGCACTTCATTGCCCGCCCGATCCCTACGAGCCGTACGGGGGTACCCTCATGCCGAGCGCCAATATCTCAACCCATAACCTCTCTGTCGTCTTCTGGGGAATGGTATCCAGGCCCGGAGTTCGTTCAGAAGACGAGTCATCCGGAAAGAGATTTGAATGGAGCTGTGCTCGTAAAGATGATCGCTTCGTCTGCCACGCGATCAATTAGCCTGTGAACGCTGGCAGGTGCGTGGGGACGCAGAAGACGGCCTGAGCGGAAGGGGGGACGGATTGAAGGTGGGATGGAGATGGGCGGCGGTTGCCTGCGCGGTCGGGGCGGCGATGTTCGCCGCGCTCGACTCGGACAAGCCGGTGCAGACGATGGGCATGGTACTGCTCATGATGCTGTGGGTCGGGTGCCTTGTAGAATTGGTGTGTGAGGCAGTCCGCGACGGCCGGAAACGTTCAGAAGCCAAGGACAAGGTAGAATAAAGCAAGGAGGGGAACGCCATGACCTAGTTACGCAACTGCGACCTGGAGTTCGTCATGAGCCGTTCCTACCGCCGCCCCTTTGCGGCGATCACGGGCCTTGCTAGCGCAAAAAGCGACAAGCAAATGGCCCACCGCGGCGTCCGCCGCAAGCAGAATCACGCTGTCAAGATCTGCGCCGACTACGAGAATTTTCTCGTTCCCCATTTTCTTGAGTGCCACTGGAACAACACCTATATCTGGGGCCGCGACGGAGCGCAGTGCTACATCAGTCCCCGGTACCAATATGGCGATGAGTATGACCGACGCTACTACCGGAAACTGCTGCGCAAGTAGCCGGGAGCGCCGCATTTGGTAGCTTTGTCTTATGCACCTTGCCGCGACCGAACCCGAAGTCACCGTTCCCGATCTTGAATCCCTTGCCGCCGATGTGGTGGCGCTGGCTATGAAGGCCGGCGCATCCGACGCCGAGGCCGTGGTGCGCGAGGGCGACGAGTTCAGCGTCAATGTGCGCCTGGGCGAGGTGGAGACGCTCAAGGAGTCGGGCTCGCGGGGCCTGGGGCTGCGCGTGTTTCTGGGCAAGCGGTCGGCTTCAGCTTCCACGTCCGACCTGACCGCAGACGGCATTCGGCAGCTTGTGGACGGCGCGCTGGCGCTGGCGCGCGTGACGGAGGAAGACCCCTTCAGCGGCCTGCCCGAGGCCGACCAGTTTGGCTCGCTGTCCGGCGATCTGCACCTCTATTTCGACGATGTCTACTCGCTGGCAGGGCCGGAACGCATTGAGTGGGCGCGGCGCGCTGAGGCTGCCGCCATGGCCGCCGATCCGCGCATTACTAATTCGGACGGCGGCAGCTTTGACGCGGCCACCGGGCGCAAAGTGCTGGCCAACTCGCGCGGCTTTGTGGGCGGCTACCGCACCAGTTACGCAGGCGTCTCGGCCGCGCCGCTGGCCATGGATGCGAACGGCCAGATGCAGCGCGATGGCTGGTGGAGCAGCGCGCGGCGCATGGGCGATCTGGAGTCGCCGGAAGCCATCGGCAAAGAAGCCGCGCGGCGGACTGTGCGGCGCCTGGGAGCGCGGCGTGTGCCCACGCAGTGCGTGCCCATCGTGTTTTCGCCGGAGGTGTCGAGGTCGCTGATCGGAGCCGTGTTTGAGGCGGCCGCGGGCGACGGCATCTGGCGTCACGCGTCGTTTCTGGCCGGCAAGCTGGGCGAGCAGATCGCCGGTGCTGAGCTAACGATTATCGACGACAATTTCATGCTGCTGCCCAATGGCTCGGGCGGCTTTGGCACGTCGCCGTTTGACGGCGAGGGGCTGCCTTCGCGGCGCACGGTGGTTGTGGAGCAAGGCGTGCTGCGCAACTACTTACTGAACACTTATGCAGCGCGCAAGCTGGGCATGAAGTCGACGCATAACGCCTCGCGCGGCCTCGCCGGCACGCCCGGCATCGGCTGCGGCAATCTCTATCTTGAACCGGGCTCGCTCACCCCGCAGGAGATCATCGGCGGCGTGCAGGCCGGGCTCTACGTGACCAGCCTCATGGGCCACGGCGTCAACGTGGTCACTGGCGATTATTCGCGCGGCGCTACAGGTCTGTGGATCGAGAACGGCGAGCTGACCCACGCCGTGGAAGAGGTGACCATCGCCGGCAATCTGGCCGAGATGCTGCGCCACGTGACGGCTATCGGCAGCGACCTCAAGTTTCGCGGATCGGTGGCTTCGCCTACGCTGCGGATTGATGGGATGACGATTGCGGGGGCGTGAATGGAGCGCGTCGGCGGGTTAGCAAGTCAGCGAGTTGGCGGGTTGGCAAGTTAGCGGGTTGGCGGCGAGGGTGGGCTTTGAGGGAGTCAATACAAAGCAGGATGGGGCAGATTCCGTTCGATCCGGCTAATGCCGCTTCCGCGTTGCGAGCGCTTCCCGAGCGGCCGGCGGTGTTTGCGCTCTATGGCGCGGACGTCCACGCCGAGCCCTATATCGGCCGCACGCCCAACTTGCGCGGACGTCTGGAGCGTCTGCTGCAGCCCTCGGCCAAGCATCCGCGTCGGCTGCAACTGGCTGGCCGCGTGCGCCGCATCGCATTCCGCCTCACGGGATCGGATTTCGAGTCGCTCTTGCTCCAGTTCGAGTTACTCCGAGAGGTATACGGCACTAAGTGCCTGGAGCGCATGCACCTGGGCGCGCCGTCCTTCATCCGCTACCTCGGATCGAATCGCTATCCGCGCATTACCGTGACGAATCGCCCCAGCCAGCGCGAGGCGGCCTGGGCTTACGGGCCGTTTGCATCGCGGGCGGCGGCGGAGCGCTTTGCCGACGAGGCGCTGAAGATTTTTCTGCTGCGGCGCTGCGTGGACGAGCTCGACCCCAACCCCAGCCATCCGGGCTGCGTGTATTCCGAGATGAAGATGTGCCTGGCGCCCTGCTACCAGGGCTGCACCGATGCCCGCTATGGCGAAGAGGCCGCCGCGGTGGAGGGCTTTCTGGCCACGCGCGGCGAGAGCCGGCTGGTGACGCTGCGCGCCGAGCGCGAGGCGGCTTCGGCCGACCTTGAGTTTGAGCGCGCCGCTGCGTTACATACTCAAGTCCAGCGGGTGGATGGCGTGCGGTCGCTGGCGCCGGAGCTGGTGCGTCCGCTCAGCCAGTTGCGGGCTGTCATTATGCAGGCTTCAGCGGAGCCCGACGAGGTGGCCGTATTCCTGTTTGAGGACGGGCGGCTGCGCGGGCCGGTAGGGTTTTCGACGCTGGGCATGAGAATTCAGAACGAGCAGTCGGGGTCGAGTTCTCTGTTTGCGCATCCCATGGCGATCGAGCCGGTCCCCGAGCCGGCTGGCGCTGAAATGCCCGTGCCGGCTTGCGGCGCTTCGGAAGCTGCCGACAGTGCCGAGGCGGCGCTTCCTGCGCCCAAGCTCGATGCACCGGTGAAGACGCCGCGGGGTTTGCTGGAGGCGCGAGTGGAAGCGGTGCTCGCGGAGCTTGCTGCATCCCACGACCCGCCTTCGTCAACCATCCGACAAGGCCACCTGGCGCTGCTCAAGCGCTGGTACTACCGGCCAGAGGTGCGTCGGGTTGGCGAGATCTGCTTCCCCGACGAAGAGGGCCTCTGGCCGCTCAAATCCATCGTGCGCAGCGCCGGGCGCGTGGCCGCGAAGATGCTGACGGGCCGATCGCAGAGTTGAATCTCGCGAGGCCCGTGAGTGATCAGAATCTGTAGCGCATGGCGAGCTGCATCAGGCGCGGGGGCATGGCGCTCACCGCCGTGCCGAAGCTGCCGCTGGAAATGTTGCCCTCGACCGCCGCTGCGCCGAAAAACTGCGCGTGGTTGACGGCGTTGTAGGCTTCAAGGCGGAATTCGAGCGCCCGGCTGCCCTCGAGGTGCACCGTGCGGGTGAGCGTGGCGTCGAGGTTTCCCAGTCCCGGTCCGGAGAAGAAGCGCCGCCGCGCGTTGCCCAGGGTGCCGAGCGCCGGCAGAGTGAGCTGCGATGCGTCAAACACTGCCACGCCGCCGCGCGGATTGGTGTGCAGATCGAGCGATCTGCCGCTCCAGTGCGGCGTGTCCACGCCGTTGTTGTTGATACCGTTGGGAATGGTGCCCAGCAGCGAAGTGTCGTTATTGTTGAGCAGCGTCACGGGCAGTCCCGTGGTGAAGCGGGCAATGCCGGCTACGGCCCAGCCGTTGGCCAGCCAGCTGAGCCGGCTCGCCGGGATCAGGCGGGCCGGCGCGTAGTTGAAGCTGGTCACCAGGTTGTGGCGCAGGTCAAAAGATGAGAGCGCGCGGCTGAGCGAGGGGTTGACGGGATTCACCGGCTCGGGCAGCCCGCCCGACTGGTCGATGGACTTCGAGAAGGTGTAGCTGGCCAGCAGGTCGAGGCCACCGGAGCGGTGGTTCAGCGTCGCTTCGAGGGCGTTGTAGCCGGCGTTGGCGATGGTCCGCTGCAGCTCGACGCTGCCGAATGCGGGGCCAAACTGGGTGCGGGCGGCCTGCTCATCGAATGGCCCGCAGGCCTGCGCGCCCAGGCTCAGGCAGAGCGCGGGGTCGGCGGGGTTGGCCTCTTCAAGCACCAGCAGGTGGTGCGAGGTGGTGCCTACGTAACTGACCGTGGCCAGCGTACCCTGGCCAAACTGCCGCTCCACGCTGGTCATCCAATGCTGGGCATAGGGGGTCACATCGCGCGGATCGACGGCGGGAATGCCCACCAGCGGCTCGAACTGGGCCCAGTTGACGCTGTCATCGGGATGCGCGCGGTTGGCTCCGTAGGGCACCTTTTGCAGCGGGAAGCGCTGGCCCGCATCGGCGCCCGTGGAGGCCACGGTGAAGGGCGACGCGAACAGGGGCGGCGCGGCGCTGGTGTAAGTGTAGCCGTAGGGCGGGTTGGCGCTCATGATGCCGGCTGAGAGCCCTTCGTAAGCGGTATAAAACATGCCGTAACCAAGGCGGATGCTTGTCTGCCCGGCGGGGCCGGTGAGCTTGCGCATCCATGGCTCGGTCGGGATGGGCGAGTAAGCCACGCCGGCGCGCGGGGCAAAGTCGTTGCGCGCGGGCGCGAGCGCGCGGGGCACGCCGGGATCGCCCGGAAAGACGAGGCCGAGCGGCGCTCCTGGAAATACCTGCGACTGTTCGCCACGCACCAGCGTCTGCAGCTGGTTGTACTTTTCATCCCAGGGGCGGATGCGGTCCCAGCGCGCGCCGTAATTCACGGTCAACGTGTTGGTGACCTTCCAGCTGTCCTGCCCAAACGCCGACAGGTAAAGGTTGCGGTTGTAAAAGCTGCTTGCCTGGCCCTGGGTGTAGCTCGACGTGACGCCCAGCAGGAAGTCGGCAAAGTCGAGACCCGTCTCCGAGCCGTTGAAGGCGAAGCTGCCGTTGAAGATGGTGTCGGGATGGGTGTCGATCTGGTTCGAGTGCACTTCGCCGCCCGCCTTGAGGCCGTGCTTGCCGACGATGCGGCTGAAGGCGTCGCTGACCTCGTAGATGTTCTCGCCCTGCACCAGCGCGGTGGTGTCAACGCCCAGCGTGAAGTCGTTGAAGGCGACGTTTTCGATTCCTTCTGTCGAAGGCTTGAGCGGCACAATGCCGGTGAACCCCTGCGTGGCCAGCGACGGGCCCACGCCTCCATGAGGCTGGCCCACGGCGTTGGCATTGCGCATGTAGCTGAGGTGCGATTCGTTCAGGGCCGCATCGCCAAATGTGACGGTGTGGCCGAGACTGACAAGCTGCGCGAGGCCGTTGCTGGTGGCGTTGAATCCCGGCACGCTGGCGCCGCCGGTGCCGGTGGGATAGGGATTGTCGAGCGAGTAATTGTCCGCAAAGTAGTAGGCGGTCAGCGTGCCTTTGCCGTGGGTCCAGTCGGCGCGCAGGGCGGCCTTGTCGTCGCGCAGCGTCTCCGCCTGGGCGGCCGTTGAAAATAGCGCGGGTCCGGCGTTGGGCTGTGGGATCGAGGCCAGCAGATATTTGGCCGGAGCGGACCAGGCGGATTGCGGAATCTGGCCGGCCGGAAAGACCGCCGGCCGATGCAGCGCGCAACCCTGCGACTGCGGCGAGTAAGGATCGCCGGCCTGCGCGTTGGTGCCAAGTTTCTGCGAGAGCAGACCCGCAAGGTAGGGCCCGCCGACGCAGCCCGTGAGGGCGGCGTTTCCCGTGAAGGAACCGGCTCGCTCGGCCGCAGTTGGCACTGCGATCTCGCCCGTGTCGATTCCCTCGGTAAGCCGCGTGCCCTGGTAGTCGCCGAAGAGCATCACGCCGCGATGCCACGGCGAGCCGCCCAGCGTGCCGCCAAACTGGTTTTGCCGGTAGGCGGCGCGGTCCTGCGAGAAGTAATTGCGCGCGTCAAGAGCCGTGTTGCGCAGGAACTCAAATGCGCTGCCGTGCAGTAGCGCCGTGCCGGTCTTGGTCACCACCAGCACCTGGCCGCCGCTGGAGTTGCCGTATTCGGCGTCGAAGTTCGACGTCAGCACCCGGAAACTGTCGATCGCGTCGAGATTGGGCACAATGGAGGTGCCCATGTTCACGTCTTCCTCCACATCGCTGCCGTTGACGCGGAAGCCATTGGATGCCTCGCGCTGGCCGCTGATGGAGAGGTTGCCGGGGTTGGCGTTGCCGGAGGGCGGCGTGGAGGCGACGCCCGTCATGATCACCGCGCCAGGTTGCGCCGTGCTGGCCGGCACAATGCCCGGCTGCACCGCCATCAGATCGGTAAAGCTGCGCCCGTTCAAGGGCACGCTCTCAATCTTTTTGGTGTCCAGCGTCTCGCCCAGTTGCGTACTGGTGGTTTCAGCCGCCAGCGCGTCGGCGGTCACTTCCACGGTCACGTTTTCCGTGGCGATCTCGAGGGCCAGATCGAGGTTTGCTGCGGTCGCGTCAGCAGCGAGGACGGCCTGGACTTCCAGCGGCTTGAATCCTTGCGCAGCCACGTCGATCTGGTAGCTGCCGGCGACAGGCAGGGAGATGGAAAACTGGCCCTGGTCATCGCTGTCCGCTTCCATTGCTCCGCCTGCGGCCCCATGGGCAGTCACATGCGCGTGGGGGATGCGCGCGCCGCTCGAGTCATGGACCACGCCGGCCACGCTGAAGGCCGGATCGGCATGAAGCACCGGACACAGACCGAAAAAGAATGCGAGATAGAAGAGTGCCGAAAATGGCTTTTTCAAGGGAAATACCTTGCATCCGGACGCCACTCCTGAAACTGCCAGGATACGCCGGGGGAATCGAACGAAATGTGCCGCATGGAGGCAGGAGTCAATATGCGACTAAATTGGTCCTGCTTCAATGTGCGACAAATTCGGTCCGTATTCAAGGTACGACGGTTTCATGCGGATTTTGCGTGATCCAGATCACACCTCACGCCGGCCATTTCGGCCCCCGCTCCCGACAGCTCCACCGTGACGACGGTGATGTCGTCGGACTGGCCAAAGAGCTGCGCCTCCTCCGCGATGTGGCTCGCTGGCTTGGTGCTTATCTCGCGGGTGCGGTCAAAGCCGAAGAGCTCGCCGGTGCGCGACTGCGCCTCGACCACGCCGTCTGAGACGAAGGTGAGCCGGTCTCCCGGCTGGAGCTGCACCGTCACGGGCTCATAGCGGACGCTGGTGACAATGCCGAGCGGCAGCTCGCCCGGCACCCCCAGCTCCTGCCCATTGAGATAAGGCGGCAGATGGCCGGCGTTGGCAAGGGTCAGCACGCCTGAGGCCGACAGATGCGCCGCCAGGCAAGTGGTGAATCCGCCGCGCGAACGGCCCATCATGCGGCAATTGAGCGCGGCAAGCATTTCCACGGGGTTGGCGCCGTGGGCGGCCTCGGCGCGGATGGCGCCCACCAGCACCGAAACCAGCATGGCGGCGGGCAGGCCCTTGCCGCTCACGTCTCCCACCACAAGGGTCATTCCCCCCTGGCCGTCGGCGATCTGCTGAAAGAAGTCGCCGCCCACTTGCTCTGCGGGCCGGTAGATGCACTCAACGGTAAAGCCCGCGCAGCGGTCCTGTTCGTCGGGAAGGAGCACCTGCTGGACCTGCCGGGCGGCCTCGAACTCGCCTTCGAGCCGCTCCTCCTCGCGGCGCGCCAGCGAAAAGCGGCGAATGAGGAAGATCATCATGGCGAGCAGAAAGACGAGGTTGAGCAGGATCTGCAGATGCACGCTGAAAGGGCGCAGGCGCAGCGGGTACTCCATGAACTCCGGGCGCCGCATCCATCCCGCCTGCGCCAGCAGAACGATGAGGTTGTCTGCGGTCCAGTATCCCTGCGCAAGCAGCACCGGGACCAGCAGCAGGCGGGCGTCCAGGTCGCCGCGCAGGGCTCGCTGCACCAGCAGCAGCAGTATCCACAGCATGGCGGGCAGCATGGATGCCAACTGTAGCGCGGCCGACACCGGCACCGAGGCCCAGCGCGGCCAGTAAAGGACCACCATGACCGGACTTATGGCCAGCAGTCCCAGCAGCAGGCCTTCCGCCACTCGCAGCCTGGCATGGAGCACCCTGGCAAAGAACAGGAACAGGCCGCCCACGACGATTACGGTCAACGTGCCGTCCACCAGGTCGAACACCGGAATGGAGGGAACCGAATAAAGTTCCTTGACGATGGTGAGTGCGCCGTCGGCAGCCTGGGCCAGCAGCAGCACGCCAAACCAGAGATATTCGCGCTCGCCGGGACGCATGAAGAACAGGCACAGGACGACCTGTCCCACGAGGCCCGAGACCACGCTGTAGGCATACCAGTCAATGAAGAGGCCGTTGCGCAGCGATTGCTGGTGCAGCAGCTCGGCGGCGAGCAGATTGGGGTCGCCGGCGGCGTTGCCGGGGAAAAATGGGCCTCCGCCCACATAGCTTGACCAGATGGGCGAGTGCCACACGCGGATGGCCACCGAGACGGTGCGCGTCGCGTCGCTGCCGCCGTGGGTAAGCGGAAACACGTGATAGCTGAAACTGGGGTCGGGCGTCAGGGTGGGAGGCATGGTTCCCACGGTGCCTCCAGGCTTGCCGTCGATGTAAACCTCGAATGCTGTCACAATCGGCGAGAGCAGCATGGCGGTCGGCTGGTGGCCGGGTGCAACCGTGACGGAGAAACGGTACCAACCGAAGCCGCTCATGCCGGGATGGCCCTGGTAGGCCCACGACTGATCGCTCTTGAGCAGTTCCCAGCGGGAATCGTCGAACCCGGGCGAGGCCCAAAGCGGGCTGCCGGATGGGTCGCGCGGAGAGTCGCCGGTGTGGAAGCGCCACTGCCCGTCGAGCGACACCACCGGCTCGCGGTCTTTGGTGAGATCGAACGACTGTGCCGGCAGAAAAGTCGCGCACGCAATCAGGCCGGCGAAAGCGGCCGAGGCAAACCGTCGGAGTGAGGAAACAAGGCGCATTCTGGGTTTCGTTCAAGGAAAGCAATGCAATGGAACTGCACCCGTGGTGCATTGATCGTAACCCATGCGGGGCGCCGCGGCGCACGCCATTATTCTGCGGTTCGCGGCAATGGCCGAAGACGGGTTGGATGAATGGATTTATCTCTCACCCCGCTGGTTAAGGTCCCCATCTCTCCCGGAAAAGAGGATCAAAATCGCTTCGCAGAGGCTCTAATGAGCAGAGGAGAAAACATGCAGGGAACAAAGAAAGTGGCGCTGATTACGGGAGCGAACAAGGGCATCGGCTTCGAGGTTGCCCGCCAGATCGCCAAGGCCGGCTGGACCGTGCTCGCCGCGGCGCGCAACGCAGAGTTGGGGGGGCAGGCTGCCGCAGAGCTCCAGCGGGAAGGTCTCGACGTGCATTTCGTTCACATTGACCTGAACGCGCATGAAACAGCACTCACCGCGGCGGTAACCATTCG
>Ga0302314_10021527_pt1 | contig 10610 bp, 8 predicted proteins | sample III_Palsa_N2_3_FD_200533 | JGI IMG/M metagenome (GOLD analysis project Ga0302314, IMG submission 200533) | Peat permafrost microbial communities from Stordalen Mire near Abisko, Sweden - III_Palsa_N2_3 | ecosystem: Environmental > Terrestrial > Soil > Palsa > Peat permafrost | place: Sweden... | reverse complement strand
AAGTTGGCTTTGGCCGGTCGATCGTCGGCCGCGAAGTCAACATTGGGGCCAAATACAAGTTCTAAGCATTCACTTGCCTGCATCTGGCACAACGTCGAAAGCGACGGTAAGGCGCGGCTGCTCGCTCTGAAAGGGCAGCGTGCCGTGCCAGAAGTAGGACGGAAACAGCACCAGCAAGCCAATTTCCGGGCGCACCGACAGCTCGGCAGGCAACGAAGGCGTGGTGATCATCCCCGGCGCGCCGAAGCTGAGACTTCCTTCGCCCGTGTGTCCCGCTCTCATGCTATCGGGCAGCTGAATATAGCAAGCCGAGGATATCCACCCCCGTGGATGCACGTGACTTGTGTGATAGCCGGCGCAGTGCAGTCGCACCGACCAGCTGCCGTTGTATCGTGAAGCGCCCCGATTGCGACGTCGCAGGGCATCTTCCCCTTGGCCGATGTGTTCACGGTAGCGCGCGATCGGCGCCGCAAAGACGTTAAACAGCGCCTGAATGACCGGATCCTGACTGCGCGAAAGATCCTGAGTGGTTTCGGTGCCCTGGCGCAACGATTGGTAGAGGAGTCGATGGCCGTGCGGATTGTGCAGGGCGTTCAAGCGCGAGGTGAGTTCCGTCAGGAAGCTGCTGAGATCGGGCCACCCCGCAGGTGTTTCGAGCGACGTCGACAGCACCATCTTGTCGTAGTCGCACAATTCCTCGTAGCGGGAATCCTTCAATAGCCGCAGCGCGGTGGTTTGCATGGCAATGAGGTATTGATCGTCGGGAGTCGCCATGAGCAGGATTGCGCATTCGGCAATCGCTGCGGCTGCGTCCCCCACACCTAAGTATGCGGCGCACAGCAGCTTGCGAGCTGTCGGATTGTTGGGCTGCGCGCGCATGGCTCGTTCGGCGAGGTTGAGGGCGGTGAGCGGTTCAAACTCCAGCGCCGCTAGGCCCGCGCGAATGAGCATCATGGGGTGGGGTTGGGGCCGTGCGGCGCGTTCGGCGAGGCACGCATAACTGCCGCGCGCGTCGCCAGCTCCCTGCAATAGCGCGGCCTTTGTGGCCCACAGTGCATCGTCATGCGCGTACGTTCCGAGTGCCTGATCCAGAACGCGCGTAGCCTCGATAATATTGCCGGTGCGCATCCAAATGAGCTGCGCCAAACTGTCATGCGCCTCGGCGCGATGCGGCTCCAGCCTGAGCGATTCGCGCAAGGCCAGCTCCGCTTGCTCGAAGCGCTCCAACGTGACGAGGCTGCGGGCATGCGTGTGGTGCAGCGCCGCCGTCGGCCGGGTGCGACGCAATGTCTGATGCACGATGCGTTCAGCTTCCTCCGGCTGGCTGGCCGCATTCAACGCGACAGCCAGGGCATGGGTTGCGACGGGGTTGTCCGGAGCGAGTGCCACGAGGCGACGATAGTTCGCCACCGCCTCGCTTTGTCTGCCCAGAGCGGCATATGCCGCCACGTGCAGCGCCGACAACGCCTCGTCGATCTTGCCGGTGTTGCACCAGGGTGTCGCGATGTCGAGTGCCGCTGCCGGCTGGCCTGTGTCCAGGTAGTGACGAGCCAATAGAAATGCGGCTCGAGGGTACGGAGGGGAGCCCTGAATTGCACGCTGCAACAACGGGACGGCCTCGGCGCTGCGACCCGCCATGAAATATAACTCCGCCAGGGTGGTGAGTGTGGGAGCCCATTTGGGATCGATTTCGAGCGCGCGCCGCAGCAGCGATTCGGCTTGGGCGAGGTCGCCCAAGGCTTGTTTGGTGCCGGCAAACAGCCGCAGGCCCTCCACGTAGCCAGGATTTGCGCTCACCAGGGATTCCAATTGCGAGTGAGCTGCGCTGTATTGACCTGATTGCAGCAGGCCGGTGATGCGGCGCATGGACTCAGCCAGTATCACTGACATGGAACGCTCAGCCTCTCGCGGAGGGAGCACTGTCCAACGCGTTGAAAGCGATCGTGACACGCGGCTCGTCGCTGTCATGGGGTTCTACATAGTGTTCCATCCACCAAGGGAACAACACCAGCAGTCCGGCGCTGGGCGTGAGATGGACATCGCAGTAGCCATTGGGCACGCTTCCCTTGACGGAACCGTGAATCACACCCGGGCGCGGATCGCGGAACACGAAATGACCCGAACCGAGAGGCACGTTCAAATAAAAACTGCCCGACAGCAGCGACCCCTCGTGGATGTGCAAGAAATTGAAACCGCCGCGGTCATGCATGTTGACCCAGGATTGCAGGGAAAATGCGATCTCACCCTGACCCATTTCGCTCAGCGCCCTCTGGCACGCCGCCCGAACGGCGAGTTGCAAGGGAGCGAACTCGGGCTGATCCAACACGGCCACGCCTTCGCTATTCCACCCCTGGCGATTGGTTCGGCCTGCGGGTTTGGGGCTGGCCGCGCGCATCGCGAGCACGGCCCTGATCCATCCTTCCAGATGCGGAACAAGAGGCCGCAAATGAGCCTGCCAAATCCGTGTCGGGAAAAGATCAAAGGACTGCAGCACGGGCACCGCCGTGGCCATCGGTCCCGCAGCGGGGAACTGCGTTTGGCTGGTGTCGCTCAGCCCCGTGTATGTGAAAGTGAATTTTTCCGCCATGCGTCGCTCACCCCAGGCCCAGCGCCTTGAGCAGCGCGGGCGGCGGCCCCTCAAAGCGCGCGAGCGGCACGTTGCCGATAAAATTCAGGTCTTTGCGGCCGGCGGGAGTGGAGTAGAAGCCGCCGGCGGTCAAGTCGCGATACAGCGCGAAGAAGTGCGCGGCGGCGGCGCGATCAGTCGTCGCTCGCGATTCGTCACAGATGTCATCGCAAATGCCGTGTTGCGGAGCAGAGGCGAGGTCCGAAAATCCTTTGCCAAACCGGCGCCCAGCCTCGGCGTCCAGCCAGGTGAAACCATCGAGCACGATGTTACGGTCGCGTTGGTGGGCCGGATAGGGCGCACTCACCCACTCATCAATGAACTCGACCACTCCGACGGCCGAGGCGCTGGGCGAGTGAGCGTCGGCCGGAACGATGATGTCCGCCAGGATGCCCGCCAGTCGCCGCTGTGCCGCTGTCAATGTCAGCGGCCACAGCTCGCCGGGCCGGTAAACCGCCAGCAGATTTGGATCCGTCCCGTAGCCTCGGCCGGTCAACGCCGAGTCGGCCCGCGCCGCGCGTCTTTCGAAAAGCGGAAAGGCTGCGCCGGCGGCCAGCACCCACTTGATTGTTGTGCGCCGATCCATTTAGAGCTCCTTGCGCCGCATCCGCTCGAGGATATGGTCTGCGGCGCGCCACGCCAGCGCCATGATCGTGAGCGTTGGATTCTTGTCCGCGTTCGAAGCGAACACGGCTCCGTCGGTAACAAACAGGTTGTCAACGTCCCAAGTCTGGCACCACTTGTTGGTGACCGATGCTTTCGGATCAGATCCCATGATGGCCCCGCCGACTTCGTGAATGATCGATCCGCCGGGGGCGATGGCCTTGGCGCCGTCGGTCTGCACCGCGCCGTGCGTTCGCCCGCCCATGGCCTCAATGATATCCGCAAATGTTCTTTGCATATGCGCGGCCTGGCGCAACTCGTGCTCCGACCATTGCCAGTGGAAACGCAGCACCGGGATTCCCCACTTATCCTTGACCTTGGGATCGATCTCGCAAAAGGAACGATCATTGGGAATCATTTCCCCGCGTCCATCGAAATACACGAAAGATCCGTAATAACGGCGCACGTCTTGCTTGAATTTTGACCCGTAGCTGCCGCCGGTCAGCCATTCAAGGCCTGCCGCGGTTCCGTATCCCGGCATGCGCTTACCGCCGCCGAACTCGATGTGGTAGCCGCGAGCGAAGCCAAGCTTGCCGGCACGCTGTTGCTGATACAGCCACCAGGGCACATACATCTGATCGCCGCTCGCGGCGTCTTCGTTGAGCGGCGGCAGGCTCTCGAGCAGCGGAATTTGCCCGTCCACGCTGCTGCCGACCGTATCCATCAAGTAACGCCCCAGCTTGCCGCTGGAATTCGCCAATCCGTCCGGAAACTGCGCGTTCTTGGAGTTGAGCAGAATGCGGACCGACTCGCACGCACTCGCCGCCAGTATCACCACCCTCGCGGCAGTGTGCTGCTGCTTCCCGCTGATGCGGTCAACATAGCTCACGCCGTTGGCGCGGCCGTCGCGCCCGATCGTGACTTCGTAAACCATGGCGTCGGTCCTGATGTCGAGGTTCCCGCTCGCCAGTGCGGGCGGTAAATGCACGGTGGTCGACTGATAGTTGGCGCGAATGGAGCAGCCGCGCCCGCACGGCGTCGCCCAGATGCAGGCCGCGCGGTTGCGCATGTCCGCGGCGAGGATGCGCTGCGCGCTGGCATTACCTGGATGCAAGCGTGCCGGGGAACCTCTGAAATCAAGCGGCTGGGTAAGCACCGCGCGATGCCCCGGTATCACCGGCACGCCCAGGCGCTCGGCTCGCTGCGCGATCAACAGGTCGCTGACCAGGGGCTTCGGCGGTGGCAGCAGACATCCGGGCGGGGAATTCGGTGTGTTCTCCAGACCCTCGTTGCTGCCGTAGACTCCGATCAGCAACTCCACCTTGTCGTAATAGGGCGCGATGTCCTCATAGCCGATGGGCCAATCCATACCCAGGCCATCTCGACTGTGCGGCTTGAAGTCGTAGGGACCGTTGCGCAGCGAAATGCGCCCCCAATGATTCGTGCGGCCACCCAGCATGCGCGCCCGCCACCACTCGAAGCGGCCCGCATCCTCCTCGCTGGCGCGCACATAAGGCTCACCGGGTACCTCCCAGCCGCCATCCACCGTCGCGTCGTAGAAGCCAAACGGTTTCTGCGGTGTTCCGACAGCCCCAAGCGGCGCCAAATCCGGTGTCTGGAACATGGGCGTTTCGGTTTCGGGAGAATACTTACGCCCGGCCTCGAGCATCAGCACCTTCGCACCCTCCATGCAGAGCGCATAGGCTGACTGCCCGCCGGCGGCTCCGGAGCCCACCACGATGACATCGTAGCTGCTCATTTGAGTATTCGCCGTCACAAAGGGCATGGCGCCTAGTTAAGCGCTTTGGGACGTTCAGCGCAATCGCGCTCCGCAAAAAGGCGCGGACCTCCCTGTTGTGCAGCAGTGCTCAGTTATTGCTTAATCCAGTCAGGACCGATAGGCTTCGCGGTCGACGCCCCGCGAGTGAGACTCAAGCTAAACATGCGTCACAAGCAAGACAAACACGCGCAGCAGCGTCTTGGCGTTGGGTTCATCGGCAGCGGCTTCAACGCGCGCTTTCACATGCAGGCATTCCGAGCCGTGCGCGACGCGGACGTGCGCGGCGTATGGAGTCCGAACCGGGAGCACGCCGCCAGCGCCGCCGCGCTTGCGCGGACTTTGGACGTCGGAGTCGCGAAACCTTTCGCTTCGATCGGCGATCTGGTCGCGGATCCCGCGATCGACGCCCTCTGGCTGACCGGCCCGAATCATGCGCGGGTCGAAAACATCGAGGAGATCGTGCACGCGCTCGAATCCGGCAAGGGGACTTTGCGCGGCATTGCCTGCGAGAAGCCGCTCGCGCGCACTGTCGCCGAGGCTGCGCACATCGTGCGCCTGATCAAGCGCGCCGGTATAGCGCACGGCTACCTCGAGAATCAGGTGTTTGCGCCGCAGGTACAAGCCGGCCATGCATTGCTGTGGGCCAGGGGAGCGGCCAGTGCCGGCCGCCCATATCTTGCCCGCGCCGCCGAAGAGCACAGCGGACCGCATATGCCGTGGTTCTGGCGCGGCGAGCTACAGGGCGGCGGGGTGCTCAACGACATGATGTGCCACTCGGTGTTGCTCGTGCGGCATCTGCTCACCCGTCCCGGCGCCGCATTGTCGTCGGTGCGGCCGGTGCGCATCAGCGCGCACATCGCAAGCCTCAAATGGACGCGCCCGCACTACCGCAAGGAACTCGCGCGCAACTTCGGACCGCGCGTCGATTACGCCAAGCACCCGTCCGAGGATTTCGCCAGTGTGAGCATCGAATTCGCCACCGATGAGGGTCACACTGTGATCGGTGAAGCCTCCACATCGTGGAGCTTCGTCGGGGCGGGGCTGCGCTTGTCCGCCGAGCTTTTGGGGCCGGAGTATTCGATGTCATGGAATACGCTCGACAGTGGCCTGAACCTCTTCTTCTCGCGCGCGGTGCGTGGCAAGGCAGGCGAGGATCTGCTCGAGAAACAAAACGCGGAGACCGGATTGATGCCGGTCATCGCGAATGAAGCCGCGGCATACGGTTATGAGAACGAAGATCGGCATTTCGTGCGCGTGTTTCTCGGCAAGGAAAAACCCCTGCTGACCTTTGAGGACGGTCTGGACGTCGTCAAGCTCTTGATGGCAGCCTATCAAAGCGCCGAGCAGCGCAAGACGCTCAACTTCCCGCCACGCGGCCTGGCTGGATTCGTACCGGCAGTGGCACAGGGCAAATGGAAGCCGCAAACGGAGCGTTGAGATGTCAAATACCAAGGACCTGACTCGCCGCGAGTTTGTCGCGGGAACAGGCAATGCCACGCTCGGCGCCATGGTTGCAGCCAGTGCGCCATTAATCGTTCCGAGCCGCGTACTCGGGCGCGGCCAGCGCGCCCCGAGCGATACGCTGAATATCGCCATCGTCGGATTCGGTGGAATGGGAAGTCAAAATGCGCTCGTACTGGCTCAAACCGAGCACATCGGCGCCGTCTGCGATGTCGACTTCGCCTATAGCGAACGCTGTGTCGCGAATACATTGACCGATGAGCAACACGACCCGCGGCCCGTCGGCCTGAAACTCAAACAGCAGTTCGGAAAGGCCAAGCGCTACAGCGATTTTCGCGAGATGCTGGTGAAAGAGAAAAGCGTTGACGGTGTGGTAATTGCAACCCCCGACCATCTGCACGCGGTCATCGCAAAGGCGGCGATGGATGCGGGCAAGCACGTCTATGTGCAAAAGCCGCTCGCGGCCACCGTGCATGAGTGCCGAGTTCTGCGCGAGCACGCGCTCGCCAGTCCGAAGCTGGTTACCCAGATGGGAAATCAGGGGCATTCAAGCGCAGACGCGCGTCTCATCAACGAGTGGATTGGCGCGGGCATCATCGGCCCCGTGCACGAGGTGCATGTTTGGACCAATCGACCGGTGGTTTACTGGCCCCAAGGGGTGCCACGCCCAACCGGCATGGCGCCGTCCGAGGCGCCCGGCGATCCCGGCAATCCCTGGACATTCCGTCATGTGCAGGATGTGCTCGCCGCCGCAATGGGTGGCGGCGGCGCAGCGCCTGCCGGACTCGACTGGAACATGTATCTCGGTCCGATTGCGGACAATGTTCCCTATCATCCCATCTACCACCCCTTCAACTGGCGCGGCTGGCTTGATTTTGGCTCAGGCGCGCTGGGTGATATGGGCGCTCACCTCATCGATCATCCCTTTTGGGCATTGGGACTCACGTATCCCACGAGCATCGAGGCAACCTCGACCCAATGGGGCACCACGCACGAGCGCAAGCCGGTGTCGTATCCGGTATCCACTTGCGTGCACTATCAATTTGCCGCCCGCGGCGCGCAGCCGCCGGTGAAGCTATCTTGGTTCGACGGTGGAATTTATCCGCCCCGCCCGGACACCCTGCCGGATGACGTGGAGCTTTCGAGCGAAGGCGGCGTGATATTCATCGGCGAGAAAGGCATTCTCTTGCACGAAACCTACGGCGCCAATCCGCGGCTGTATCCCCAGGAGCTGGGAGAGGCGGCTGCTGCGGTGCCCAAGAGCATTCCGCGGATCATGTGGAGTCATGAGCTCAACTGGACCAAGGCGATCCGAGGCGAAGCGAAGGCGAGTTCCCCGCTAGAGTATGCGGCGCAGCTCACCGAGACAATGCTGCTGGGTCTGGTCGCGCTGCGCGCGGGGCAGGGGAAGAAGATCCTATACGACGGGGAGCGCGGACAGGTCATCAATTTTGCGGACGCGAACCAATACTTGACTCGCGAATATCGCGCCGGATGGGCAATATGAGCATCAACCGCCGACGTCGCCTTAGGTCAACTCACGCACCCAAATGTTTCGAAAGCTGATCGGCGCGCTGGGATCGTGATGGGACTGCAGCTTTATTGCTGCGCGATCGTATTTCTGGTAAACCGGCTTGCCGATGTAGACGGTCTCACCCAGTAAACGGAAATGATTCTGGACCAGCACGCCGTTGTGGAACACAGTCACCGCTCCCGGCGTCTCCAGCGTTCCGTCGGACTGGAACACCGGCGCTGTCCATACCACATCGTAGCTCTGCCACTCTCCCGGCTTGCGCGACGCGTTGACCAACGGAGCGCTCTGTTTGTACACACTGGCCGCTTGGCCGTTTACATACGTTGAGTTTTCCCAGGAGTCGAGAATTTGAATTTCGTATCCCCGATCATCGGGACCCGTTGAAGCGAGGAAAAGTCCGCTGTTGCCGCGCGCCTGACCTTTGCCGGTGATATTTGCGGGAATTCGGTACTCAAGATGCAACTGATAATCCTTAAACAGGCGCTTCGTTTCAATATTTCCAACTGTCTTATCGACAACCATCGTGCCGTTCTCAACACGCCAGCGGGCCGGCGAACGATCATCAGTCATTACCCATTGATCCAGGTTGCGACCGTCGAATAGAACGATTGCGTCGGACGGCGCGGCGCTAGCATTTATGCCAGGCGATACTGTGGGCGGAATGGGCTCCCACTGTTCAGTCTCCTCAGGCTTGGCGGCCGCATCTTGAGATGAGGCGTCCATTGAATAGGTCCCGCTTGCGACCATTGCCGCCAGGCTGCACACGTAGAGCGTCATTTTTCTCATGGGTTTCTCTATTTTCACGCGTCATTGAGGATTCATCTTACTATAGATTCCTGCGACGGCAGCAGCTGCGGTTGATCACCGGCATCGGCGCCATGTCGGCCGCGAGATTCCAGCATGCGGGTGGCGCAGCCCGATCGGCATTCGACCCAGAAAGAGTGAACTGCGCGCAGAGCCTGCGGTCAACTCGACATCGAGGACTGAAGTCGACAGGGAGCAATATTGAAATTTCTCGTTCAAGCGATGGTTTGCGTCTTGGCTGCTGCTGCTGCGGCGGGGGCCAGTGCGGCACAGCAACTGCCTTTCGATGCAAGCTGGCAGAAACGCGAGCTCAACTTTACCTATACGGGGTTCACATCGAACTACTCGTGCGATGGCCTGCGGGACAAGTTGAAGCTCCTGTTGAGGCTTGCGGGCGCGCGGCCGGACGCCGACGTCCGCGTCCCGTGCACTTCCCCGGCCGGTAGGCCGCAACGCAGTTCGACAGTCCTGCTGACGTTTCATTCGCTCGCCCCTGCAGCGGCCGCTGGCGCAAACGCCACGACGACGGGCATCTGGAAGGAGGTCGCCTGGCGCGCCGGCTCGCCGCGCGAACTCGATGCCGGCGATTGCGAGCTCGTCGATGAATTCGCACGGCGGATTCTTCCGCTGTTTACGACGCGCAAGGTCGAGAACCTCATGACATGCACCCCTAACCAGGTCAATCCGTCGGGATTCGATCTGCGTTTCAGCGTGTTCGCGGCGGATCAGTCCCGATAGCGTGAACTCCTCACTTGCTGGCGGAATTCAGTTGTTCGATTGCCGCGGGGTCCAGGCCTAGTTGAGTGGCGGCAATCAATTCATTCAATTGATCAACTGTTGTTGCGCTCGCGATCGGAGCGGTAATGCTGGGCCGCGCAATCTGCCATGCCAGCGCAACGCTGGCAGCCGACGCTTTGTGACGTCGCCCTACCTCATCCAGAGCTGCAAGGATTCTCAAGCCACGTTCATTGAGATACTTTTCGACAATGCCCTTTCCGCGCGCGCTCTTCGAAGCGTCCGCGGGCGTGCGGTATTTTCCACTGAGAAATCCGGAGGCGAGCGCAGAGTAGCTTACGACGCCAAGCTGCTGCTCGAGGCACAATGGTTCAAGTGCCGTTTCGTAGTCGGAACGGGTATATAGATTGTACTGCGGCTGCACCACCTCATAGCGCGGCAGGCCATGCTTGCGACTTAGCTCGAGCGACTCGGCCAGACGCGCTGCCGTATAGTTCGACGCGCCGATTGCTCGCACCTTGCCCTGGGCAATCAGCTCTTGAAAGGCGCCGAGTGTCTCCTCAAGCGGCACGCTTGCGTCATCCTGGTGTGCGAAATACAGATCAATATAGTCCGTCTGCAATCTTCGTAGCGATTCCTCGACAGATTGCGCAATATGGCCAGCTGACAGGCCTTTCTTACCGGGCGACATCTCCATGCCGACCTTGGTCGCGATCACCATATCTTTGCGCTTTGCGCTGCGCTTCAACCAGTTCCCGATGACTGTTTCTGATTCACCGCCGCGATGACCGGTTGCCCAAACCGAATACACATCTGCGGTATCGATGAAGTTCAGTCCGGCGCCCACCGCCGCATCCAGAACTGAAAACGACGCCGCCTCGGTTGCGGTCCATCCAAAAACATTGCCGCCGAGACACAGGGGAGGAACCCGCAGACTGGATCGGCCTAGGTTACGAGTTTGCATAGACGAGTTGAACTCCTGATTCAAGTGATGGCCCGGCTGTGCTGGCTGCTGTGGTTGCGGCGACTTTGCTCCACCGGCCTGAATGTCATCGCCATCATTGCCG
>Ga0302314_10021523_pt1 | contig 10611 bp, 10 predicted proteins | sample III_Palsa_N2_3_FD_200533 | JGI IMG/M metagenome (GOLD analysis project Ga0302314, IMG submission 200533) | Peat permafrost microbial communities from Stordalen Mire near Abisko, Sweden - III_Palsa_N2_3 | ecosystem: Environmental > Terrestrial > Soil > Palsa > Peat permafrost | place: Sweden... | reverse complement strand
GCACCGGTATCGCTCCGCCGTCCCATCCGGTCGCTCTGCTGGATGCTGCGGGTCGAGCCGCCAAAAATCCTGGCCCGGCCCGCCAAACCCCGCCCGCCGCGCGAAAAGAAGCCGCGTGCCAAGCGGGAGACGCTGCCGCCGTACTATCCGCCGACGCCGCCGAACATGCCCGCGTGGTGGGCCGATCCACCCCGGCTGACCCGCTGGCCGAAGGGTATTTCCTCCCCCCGCCGACCGCCGAAAACGGCCTGACTGGTGCGGTGCCTCCGTACGCCCATATTGTTCCTGTATCGTAATAAACTTGGGCGTGCCGTCAGGTCTGCCGTGTCGCGCGCCTGCAACCCGCCATGCCGCTTCCCAGCCATCGCCGTGCCGCTAGTCTGGGCCGCATCGTGCCGGGCATGGCGCGGACGGAGAGCGAACGCGGCGCATGCGGACATTGGCGGACATGCGGGATGCCGTGGCCCGGAAACCGGGCGGGGCGGGGCTGGTCTGGCGCGGCGCGTTCCATCCCGGGCCGGAGGATGTTGTGCCCGACCTGCCGGGCGGTGTCGCGGCCCAAACCGTGGTGCTGCTGGGCTTTGCCGGCCATCTCGGCTGGGCGGATTTCGCCGCGGCGCCGGAAGCGGCGGATGGCGGGCCGGACCCGCTCGATCGCTGGTCGCGCCGCGTGGTCGGGGCGCTGGCCGAGGCGACCGGCGGCATGCCGCTGTTCCCGTTCGGCGGGCCGCCCTGGCTGCCCTTCCAGCGCTGGGCGCAGCGGGCGGAACGGCTGTTTCCGTCGCCGCTCGGCCTGCTGATCCATCCGGACTGGGGCCTGTGGCACAGTTTTCGCGGCGCGGTGGCGTTGCCGGAGCGCCTCGACCTGGACCCGCTGCCGCCGGCCGCGCATCCCTGCGCCACCTGCGTGGGCCGGCCCTGCCTGAGCGCCTGCCCGGTGGGCGCGTTCGGCGCGGCCGGCTACGACGTCGGCGCCTGCGCCGGGCACCTCGCTGTGCCGGCCGGCGCCGACTGCATGGGCCACGGTTGCGCCGCCCGCCGCGCCTGCCCGGTCGGCGCGGCGCACCGCCATGCGCCGGACGCCGCCGGTTTCTACATGCAGGCGTTCCGCGCGGCGCGGCGCTGAGCCGGCCGCGGCGTCAGGCGGCCTCGTCGTCCGCCGCGAACATTTCGCCCGCGAGGCAGCGCGCCAGCCGCGCCGCGGCCGCTGCCACCACCGCGCGCCAGTCGCCGGGCGCCGGCTGGCGGATCTGCCGCAGCGTCGGATACCAGGGGCAGCCCTCGCCCTCGCGCAGCCAGCGCCAGTCGGTGTCGAACCGGTTCAGCAACCAGACCGGGTGGCCGAGCGCGCCGGCCAGATGCGCGACCGCGGTATCGACGGAAATCACCAGATCGAGGCACGCGACCAGTGCCGCGGTGTCGGCGAGCGTCGGCAGGTCGGCGGTCCAGTCGTGCAGCGTCAGCCCGCGCGGCGGCGGGGCGTCGCATTGCAGGCTGACCAACGAGACGCCGGCGACATCCGCCAGCGGCGCCAGCAGCGAGGCCGGGATCGAGCGGCGGGCGTCGGCGGCGTGCGCGGGATTGCCCGCCCAGACAAGGCCGACGCGCCGCCCCGGCAGTGCGGCGACGCGCGCCGCCCAGGCGGCGACCGCCTCCGGGTCGGCGGCCAGGTACGGCACGTCCTCGGGGATGCGCGCCAGCGTCAGCGCCAGCGCGTGCGGCAGGCTGGGCAGCGGGCACTCCAGTTCGACCGGCGGCAGCGGCTCGCCGGCGGTGACGACGCGCACGCGCGGGTCCAGCCGCTCGGCCAGCGCGCGCAGGGTCGCCGGCACCTCCAGCACCAGCGGCCCCTCATCGGCCAGCGCGGCGACGAAGCGCAGCATCTGGATGGTATCGCCGAGCCCCTGCTCGGCGTGCAGCAGCAGGGTGCGGCCGTCGAGCGGCGTGCCGTCCCAGCGCGGTACCCCGAGCGCGCGCGGGGCGGCAAAGCCGCGGCGTCGCCAGCGCCATTCCAGCCCGGCGAACCCGTCCGGCATCCGCCCGCCCAGCAACTGCACGGTGCCCAGCGTGTAGTGGGCGTCGGCGTGGCCGGGGTCGAGCGTCAGCGCCCGGCGGCAGCACCATTCCGCCTCGGACGCGGCGAGCCGCCCGCGCGCCGCCAGCACGGCGGCGAGGTTGTGCCACGTATCGGGGTCGACCGGCCGCAGCGCGGCGGCGCGGCGCAGCAGACTCTCCGCCTCGTCCAGCCGCCCCTGCGCCCGCAGCAGGTTGCCGAGATTGGTATGCGCGGCGGCGTCGTTCGGCCGCGATGCCAGCGTCGCCCGGTGGCCCGCTTCCGCTTCGGCCGGCCGGCCCAGCGCCTCCAGCACCAGCGCGAGGCAGGCGCGCGCCGGGCCGTGGGTCGGGTCGATCGCCAGCGCCGTGTGCAGCGCCGCCGCCGCTTCCTCGAACCGGCCCAGCCGGTGCAGGCAGGCGCCGAGATTGCCGTGCGCGTCGGCGGCGTCCGGCGCCAGCGCGATCGTTGCGCGCAGGGCCGCCTCCGCGTCGGCCGGCCGGCCGGCGTTGAGCAGGGCGAGGCCGAGATTGGCCCAGGCGTCGGCGTTGTCCGGGTCGTGCGCCAGCGCGGTGCGAAAACTGTCCTCGGCGGCGGGGAGGTCGCCGGCGGCGAGGCAGACGGTGCCCAGATTGGCGCGAAAACTGCCGACCTCGGGCCGCAGCCGCACGGCGCGGCGCAGATGCGCCATTGCGGCCTGATGGTCGCCGGTCGCGTGCTCGACGAGGCCGAGCAGGTGCAACCCGTCGGCATGGTCGGGTGCAACCGCGATCAGGTCCCGGTAGCACCGCGCGGCATCGCCCAGCCGGGCAGCGCGGTGGTGCGCGAGACCTTCCTGCAACAGCGCATCAGGTGGTGGATCGGCGATCATACCCTGGCGTTAGCAGCAACATGTTGCCGAATGACAAACACGGACTGCGTGCGCTGTAGCGCACGTCACCGAGTCCACGATTGTTCATGTTGGCGCCGGCTTGCACCGGCCGGCCATGTCGTGCGCTAGGCCGGCCCCATCGTCGCGCGAAAGCCGATGCAGGCGTTGCTGATGAAGCCGGGAACGAATACCGGCACCGGCGCCGTCGCCCGGGTCCGCTCCACCATGCGGCCGGCGCGGCCGAGCGCGGCGAGCAGCGACGGGTCGATCACCGGCTGGGCAAACCCTTCCGCTTCCCGTGGCAGGTGGACGGTGCGGCGGGGTGCGGGCGCGGGGAGTGCCGCATCGCCGGCGATGACGGCGACGGCCGGCATGGTGTGGTCCTGCGCCTTGAACGCCATCACGCCGACGATCGCCCCGTCGGCGACGACGCCTGCGCCGGAGACGCCGTGATCGACGCCGGCCGGGGTGGCGAAGTGGCCCTGCAGCAAGGCGCGCGGCTGGCGGGCGGCCAGCGGCACGCCGGCGATGGCGGCGTAGGCGCTCGCGGCACCCGGGGCGAAGGCGGCCATCTCCAGCACCGCCGCGTCGCCGAATCTGAGGCCGACGACATCGTCGCTGCCGACCAGTCCGAACGCCGGGCCGGGCGCGGCGCGGGCGGCCAGCGTCGCGCGCCCGAGATACCGCCCGTCCGAGGCGTACACCGCGAGCCATGCGCCCGGATGCTCCTGCAGGGTGCGCGCGACATGCGCGGCGGTGAGGATGCGGTTGCCGCCGGTGGCGCCGGCACTGCCCGCGACCACCATGCCGGAGGCGGCGGCGAACGCCTGCCCATCCGCCTGCGCCGCCACCAGCCGCACCGCGGCTTCGGCGGCCCGTGCGGCCCATTGGGTTTGCGGCAACTGCCCGTCGAAGCAGGTCGCGGCCCGCGCCCCGGCGGGAGCCGCGAGGGCGAGGGTGGCGAGGACCAGCATGGCGAGACGGCGTCGCATGGTGCCGAGGATGCCGGAAGGATGTTGCGCGCGTATGTCGGGCGATCGCGGCGGCATTGCGGCGCCGCCGCTCAGGCGGTCGGCAGGATCGGTGCGGTGCGCAGCACGTCGATGGCGACCAGCGTGCCTTCGCGCTCGAAATGCCAGAAGGTCCAGCCGTTGCAGGTCGGCGCGTTCTGCACCTCGGCGCCGACCTTGTGGATCGAGCCCTGCAGCGTGCCGACGCGGATGGTGCCGTCCGCCACCACCACCGCCTGCACGCGGCGGGTGCGGTCCGTCAGGATGGTGCCGGGCTCGATCAGGCCGCGCTCGACAAAACTGCCGAACGGCACGCGCGGCGCGTCGCGCTTGACCGGGGTGGTCGCCACCCCCTCATCCGAGACGGGCCGTACGCGCCGGACGCGGCCCAGCGCGGCCTCGACATAGGCCGGGTGCCGCTCGATGCCGATATAGTGCCGGTGCAGCCGGCGGGCGACCGCGGCGGTGGTGCCGGTGCCGAGGAACGGGTCGAGCACGATGTCACCGGGCGAGGTGGAGGCCAGCAGCACGCGATGCAGCAGCGCCTCCGGCTTCTGCGTCGGGTGCAGCTTCAGCCCGTGCTCGTTGCGCAGCCGCTCCGGGCCGGTGCAGAGCGGAAACAGCCAGTCCGAGCGCATCTGCACGTCGTCGTTGAGCGCCTTCATCGCCTGGTAGTTGAAGCGGTGCCGGCTGTCGCGGCCGCGCGCCGCCCAGATCATCGTCTCGTGCGCGTTGGTGAAGCGGCGGCCGCGGAAATTCGGCATCGGGTTGGTCTTGCGCCAGACGATGTCGTTGAGCAGCCAAAAGTCCATTTCCTGGAGGATGGCGCCGATGCGAAAAATGTTGTGGTAGGTGCCGATCACCCACAGCGTGCCGTCCTTGCGCAGCAGGCGGCGGCACTCGGCCAGCCATTCGCGGGTGAAGGCGTCGTAGGCGGCGAAATCGGTAAAACGGTCCCAGTCGTCGTCGACGCCGTCGACGAGGCTATCGTCCGGTCGGCGCAGTTCGCCGCGCAGTTGCAGGTTGTACGGCGGGTCGGCGAACACGCAATGCACCGACGCCGCCGGCAGCATGCGCATCATGCGCACGGCATCGCCCAGCAGGATCTGGTCGAGCGGCAGTTCGCGGACGATCTCCACGGGCAGCGACGGGCTCCGGCAGGCAGGGCGGGGACGGGGGCGCATCGTGGCGATGCGGTGGAGGTCGCGTCAACCGTGGGGTTGGCGGCCGCTCAGTCCTCCAGGCCGAGCGCCATCTGCCGCACCGTGCCGAAATGTTCGCGGTGGTGGCGGGTGGGGCCGAGGCGGAGCAGCGCCGCACGGTGCGTGGCGGTGCCGTAGCCGGCGTTGTGCTCCCAGCCATAGCCGGGCCAGCGCAGCGCGAGCCGTGCCATCGCCCGGTCGCGCAGCACTTTCGCGACGATGGAGGCGGCGGCGATCGACAGGCTGCGCCCGTCGCCGCCGACGACGCAATGGACCGTGCAAGGCAGCGTCGGCGGCTGGTTGCCGTCGACGAGGGCAAAATCCGGCGGCGCGGGCAACCGCGCGACGGCGCGGCTCATCGCCAGCAGGGCCGCGCGGAGAATGTTGATCCTGCCGATTTCCGTCACCGAAGCGGCGCCGACGCCGATCTCGATCTGGTTGGCGACGTGCGCGGCGGCCAGCGCGGCGAAGGCGGCCTGCCGCTGCACGGTGTTGAGTTTTTTCGAGTCGTCGAGCAGGGCTGCGAGGCTTTTCGGCACGCGCCGCGGCAGCACGACGGCGGCGGCGAACACCGGGCCGGCGAGCGGCCCGCGCCCCACCTCATCCACCCCGGCGACACGGCCGGCGAGGGCGCGCTCGAGTCGGTTATCTGGCATGGGCGGAGGGTAGCGCGGCGCCTCGGATTCGCGAATGACCCGGGACGCCGGATGGCTCAGCGATAGCGAACATCAGCGCTCGCACGGGTCGTCCAGGATTTCGGCGAGCCGGTAGTCCAGTTCTTCGCCGGTCTCGATAACACGTATGCGCATCAGTCGGTCGCCGCCAGGCAGTTCGCGGCCCGCGCTGATGATCTCGTAGACCGGGCCAACCGCACCGAAGCGGCGCCACGTGCCGACGAGGGCGGCGGGTTGCGGCATGAGCGTCGCCGCGGTCTGGATCTGTGCCATGGGCCGTATATAGCAGCCCGGCGGCACCGTTCAGCGGGAAAAGACGCGTGCCGTTGCGCGCGCTATCGCACCACCCGCCACCGCCCCAGCGCCATCATCGCGCCGCCCGCGACCAGCCCCCAGAAGGCGCCGGAAATGCCGAGCAGCGTCACGCCCGAGCCGGTGACGAGGAAGCAGATCACCGCGGCCTCGCGCGAGGCCGGGTCGGCGACCGCGGCCATCAGGGCGCCGCCGAAGGCGCCGAGCAGTGCCAGGCCGGCGACAGCCTCGATCAGGATCGGCGGCGAGGCGGCGAGGAAGCCGGTCGCCGCACCGGCGCCAAGGCCGAATAGCACGTAGGTCAGGCCGGCGGCCACCGCCGCCCAGTAGCGCCGTGCCGGGTCCGGATGCGCGTCCTCGCCGGCGCAGAGGGCGGCGGTGATGGCGGCGAGGTTGACCGCGTGGCCGCCGAACGGGGCTGCGAGCATGGTGAACAGCCCGGTCGCGCGGAACAGCGGCGCCGGCGGCGGCCGATAGCCGTTGACGTGCAGCACCGCCATGCCGGGGATGTTTTGCGAGGCCATGGTGACGATGAACAGCGGCACGGCGATGCCGACGACGGCCGCCGGCGTGAACGCCGGGAACACCGGCACGGCCACCGGCCACAACGAGCCGATCGCGCCGGCATTCGGATGCGTGGCGAAGACGATCAGCGCCGCCGCCACGACGACGGCAGCGGGCACCGCGTACAGCCGCTTGACCCGCGCCATCACCGCCCAGACCAGCACTACCGGCAGGCCGAGTGCCGGCGTCTGCGCGACCGCGCGCACCGGCGCCAGGCAAAGGCTCAGCAGCACGCCGGCCAGCATGGCGCTGGCGAGCGGCGCCGGGATCGCGGCGACCCAGCGGCCGAGCGGGCGGTACAGACCGGACAACACGATCAGTGCACCGGTGAGCAGGAACGCGCCGACGGCGGCGGGGAAGCCGCCCGCGACGACACCGGTGGTCGCCAGCAGCGCGGCACCCGGCGTCGACCACGCCACCGAAATCGGCAGCCGCGACCGCAGGCTGAGGATGACTCCACAGACCCCCATGGCGATCGAGACCGCCATCAGGCCGGAGGCGGCCTCGGCCTGGGTCGCGCCGACGGCGCTCAGGCCCTGCACGATCACGGCAAACGAACTGGCGAAACCGACGAACGCCGCGAGCACGCCCGCGAGCACGGCACGGGCGGAGAGGTCTTGCAGCATTGGCGCGGGGTTCCCTCGTTGGGTCCGCGCAGCATCGCCAAAACCGTCGGCAGCGTCGAGGCGCCGCCGCCCTCAGTCGAGCGGCGGCCCCGCGAACGCGCCGCGCGCCGTTTCCAGCGCGGCGGCGAACGCCAGTGCGCGCACCTCCTGCAAGCCCGGCACGACGAGTTGGATGCCGATCGGCAGGCCCTCGGCCGAGAGCGCCATCGGCAAGGAGATCGCGGCAAGGTCGAGGTAGTTGACGAAGCGGGTGAAGATTGCCGGGCTGAACGCCTCGTCGCAGTCCTCCAGCTTTGGCGCCGGGAACGGCGTGGTGGGGGTCAGCAGCGCGTCGATCTCGGTGAACAGCTCGGCCGCTGCCGCGATCTCGGCGCGCTGCCGGACCTGCTCGGCGAGCAGGCGGTGCGCTGGCACGTCGCGGCCGGCCAGCATGCGGGTGCGGACCGGGGCGCCGAGCAGGTTCGGCTCGGCCTCGGCCAACGCCGCATATGCGGCATATGCGGCCGGGCCGATCAGATCGTTCATCGCCGACACGTAGCCGGTCACCGTGCGCGGCAGGCGCGCGGGCACCAGCACGGCGCCGAGCGAGGCCAAAAGACGTTGCGTTTCCGCGAACGCGCGCGCGGTGTCGGGGTGGAGCGTCACGTCCGGCGATTCCAGCACGCCAATGCGGCGGCCGGCGAGGCCGCGCGCGCCGAGGCGCTCCGGTGTGGCGAGCAGCGCGGAGCCGGGGAGCGCCACCGCGTCCTCGGCCAGCATGGCGGCGAGCAGCCGCGCCGCGTCGGCAACCGTGCGTGTCATCGGCCCGATCGAGTCGAAGCGCGCGCCGAGCGGCAGCACGCCATCCAGCGACAGCAGCCCGAACGTGGTCTTCAGCCCGACGATGCCGCAGAACGCGGCCGGCAGGCGCACTGACCCGCCGGTATCGGTGCCCAGCGCCATCGGCACCATTCCGGCCGCAACGGCGACGCCGGAGCCGCTGGAGGAACCGCCCGGCGCGCGGGCGTGCTCCGCGTCCCAGGGGTTGCGCGGGGTGCCGACGGTGACGTTGGTGCCCCAGCCGCCGAAGGCGTACTCGACCGTGTGGGTCTTGCCGACCAGCACGGCACCGGCCGCCCGCAGCCGGCGCACGATGCGCGCATCCGCAGCCGCGGGCGCCGCCTGGGCCCGGGTGAGCGAGCCGCCGCCGGTCGGCAGGCCGGCCAGGTCGATGATGTCCTTCACGGCCACCGTCACGCCGGCGAGCGGGCCGGGCGGCGCGCCGAGATCGGCCTGCGCATCAAGGTGCCGCGCCTGCTCGCGCGCGTGCGCCGGTGCGACCGTCACGAAGGCGCGCAGTTTCGGGTTGAGCCGTTCGATGCGGGCGAGCGCCGCTTCGGTGGCCTGGGTGGCGAGTCCGGTCATTTGGTCGCTCCGTGACGGCAGGCTGTGCGGGCGGTCGTCGGCCAGCGGCTATTCCAGCAACTCCACCTCCAGGAACGCGTACTCGTGCCCCGAGGCGTTGACCACGTTGTGCTCCACGCCGGACAGGCGTGCGTAGGGGGCATGCGCCTGCATCGGCACGGTGCGGGAGACGCCGCCCGGCTCCTCCAGCAGCAGCGCGCCGTCCATCATCGGCACCACCACATAGTCGTGGCCATGCACGTGCCAGCCGGTCTCGGCGTCCGGCACGAACCGCCATTCGGTGACGCGCACCCGCTTCTCGTCGATCTTCACCGTCGCCACCGCCTGCGGCCGCTGCGCCATTGCCCGGTTCCCTTGATTGCCGAGGGCAGGTTTCCGCACCGACGGCCGAAAGGCAATGGCGTTTCCGCGCCCTTGCGCATGCGGCGCGCGTTGGTCAGGCTCGCCGGCATGGACACGCAAGCGGAAAAGCCCCTGCCGGCCCCGGCGCTCCGCGTGCAGGCGCGGCCGCGGTTGCGCGTGGTCGGCACCGCGGTGACGCTGATCGAACCGCTGCGGCTGCAGGCGCAGAAGGACCTCGGCATCGACCTGGAATTCATCGTGCTGGACGGCGTTTCCGCGCAACGCCGCGCGGCGTTGCAGCCGAGCAGCTACGACGTGTGGGACCAGTGGTTCCACAACCTCGACATCGTCTGGTCCTCCGGCGCGTTGCAGCCGATCCGTGCGAACCGGCTGGCGCATTGGGCGCAACTGGTGCGCGAGGACCTGGCGATCGGCGTGCGCGGCCTGTACGGCGGGCCGGGCGACGCGCCGCAGGAGAGCCTGTACGTGCAGGCGGACCTGCGCCTGGGGGGCACCCCGACCGAGCGCATCAGCGTGGTGCCGACCGTGTACAACGTGGACAGTTTCGGCTACGTGCCGGAAGCGCTGCCGCGCGAGATGGAGGGCGCCGAGGAAAGCTGGGGCTGGATCCTGGACGACCGGCTGCGCGGCAAGGTGGCGCTGATCGCCGACCCCTCGATTGGCTTCGCCGACGCCGCGATGGCCGCCAACGCGCTCGGGCTCGCGCGCTTCGAGGATGTCGGCCGGCTCTCGATCGACGAGATCGACGAACTGGTGCGGCTGCTGATCCGCAAGAAGCGCGCGGGGCACTTTGCCGCCTTGTGGCATTCGGTCGGCGAGGCGCGGGCGCTGATGGCCGAGGGCAAGGTGGCGCTCGAAAGCATGTGGTCGCCCACGGTCAGCGAACTGCGGGCCGGCGGCTTCAAACTCAGCTACGCGCAGCCGCGCGAGGGGTATCGCGCGTGGCATGGGTGCCTGGGCCTGTCGAGCCATCTGCGCGGACAGGGGCTGGACGTCGCCTACGAATTCCTCAACTGGTGGCTGGCGGGTTGGGCGGGCGCGCTGATGGCGCGGCAAGGCTACTATTTTTCGCTGCGCAGCCTGGCGCAACCGCATCTCTCGGCGGCGGAATGGGCGTACTGGTATCTCGGCGAGCCGGCGCGCGAGGATCTGATGGGACCGGACGGGCGCGTCGCGGTGCCGGCGGGCTCGGTGCGCGACGGCGGCGCCTACTGGCAGCGGCTGTCGCACGTGGCCGTGTGGAACACCACCATGCCGGAGCACAACTATCTGGTGCGGCGCTGGGCGCAGTTTCTGGCGGCGTAGGCTGTGGCTAAGGCTCGGTGGGCGCCAGGAAACCCGGCAATTCGGGCAGTGCGATCACCGACAGCACTTTCAGCCGCGACAACGCGCGGTCGAGCGACCGGTCCAGATGCGCGCGCAGGGCGGCGGCCGCGGCCTCCGGATTGCCTTGCAGCAGCAGGTCGAAAATGACCCGATGCTCCTCAAGCTCGGGGAGCTCCTCCGGCACGCCGAGGTAAGATCGGAAGAGC
>Ga0302314_10021522_pt1 | contig 10612 bp, 7 predicted proteins | sample III_Palsa_N2_3_FD_200533 | JGI IMG/M metagenome (GOLD analysis project Ga0302314, IMG submission 200533) | Peat permafrost microbial communities from Stordalen Mire near Abisko, Sweden - III_Palsa_N2_3 | ecosystem: Environmental > Terrestrial > Soil > Palsa > Peat permafrost | place: Sweden... | reverse complement strand
CATCTACAAGATGTTCGGCGGCAAGCTGTGGCGCCGCAACACGCTGCTGACGGCGCTGCTCTTCCCCGTGAGCGTGTTCGCCGTCTTCTTCACCGTGAACTTGTTCGTGTGGTCCGCGGGCTCGTCCGGCGCCGTGCCCTTTTTGTCCATGCTGGCGCTCATCATTCTGTGGTTTGGCATTTCCGTGCCGCTGGCCTTTTTGGGCTCGTACTTTGGCTTCAAGCTGGACGAGATCAAGAATCCGGTGCGCTTCAACCAAATCCCGCGCCAGATCCCCGAGCAGGCGTGGTTCATGCAGCCCGTGTTCGCAGTGCTCATTGGCGGCATTTTGCCCTTTGGCGCCGTGTTCATTGAGCTCTTCTTCATCATGTCTTCCGTATGGAGCCACCAGATTTATTACGTCTTTGGCTTTGCGCTCATTGTGCTGGTCATTCTGGTCGTGACGTGCGCGGAAATCACCATTGTGATGACATACTTCCAGCTGTGCAGCGAGGACTACCGCTGGTGGTGGCGCTCCTTCCTCACGAGCGGCTCGTCGGCGCTGTACCTCTTCCTGTACAGCATTCTGTACTACGTGAGCAAGCTCAACTTTACCCGCTACGAAGCGGGCGTGCAGTACTTTGCCTACATGGGCCTCGTCAGCTTTACCTTTTTCTTGCTCACGGGCACCATTGGCTTTTTCAGCTGCCTGTGGTTCACGCGGACGATTTACGGCGCCATCAAGGTGGACTGAGCTGCCTCCAGGGCGGTTGGACTGGCGGCAGCAAACAGCAGCAGGCGAGCGGCGGGCGGTGGGAGTTTTGGAGTAACGAACCTTTTTTTCTGGATTATCTGCCCGGCCGCCGCGTTTGCGCCGTTTGCGCTCGCCGCGAGACTGCGTAAAAGAGCCGGTCCGTTGGCCACAGCGAGCGCGGCAGAGCGGCGCTGCAGCGGCAATGGTCTCTCTCGACGACATCAAAGGCGAGGTCTCGACAGCGCAGTTCGCGGCGCTCAAGGAGATTGAAGAACGCGTCGTGCGTGCGGAGACGGCGGTCAAGCACGCTGCGCAAGCGCCTGTCGCTGCTGCTGCGCCGGAACCCGCTGCCGTGGCCGCCGCAGCGGAACCGGTTGCCAAGTCCTCATCAGCGCCAACACCCGCCAAGGACGCCAAGGAAGCCAAGGACGCCAAGGACGCCAAGGACGCCAAGGCCGCCAAACCAGCAAAAGCGAAAAAGGGCTGCACGGTCAGCTGAGCCCGCTTGTATTACCTACATGTTATACCGATACACGCGCACGCACGCACGCACACATGCTAGCGAGGGGCGCCAACACACTCCCACAGCGCATTGCAAAACGCGTCCACCTCGGCCTCGCGCCACGTGAGCGGCGGCTTGACCACCAAAACGTTGGCCGCCGGCCCGTCCAGCGAAACGAGCACGCGGTGCTGCTCCAGCATGGCGCGCGCCACCCGCGGGGCGTCCTCGGCGCGCAGCTCAATGCCGACAAACAGCCCGCAGCCGCGCACGGCGGTCACGCAGCCGCCGGTCATGCGCGAGCATTGCTCGACGAGGCGGCGGCCCATTGCAGCCGCGTTGGCCACCAACCGCTCTTCCGCGATGACGTCGAGCACTGCGAGCGCGGCGGCGCACGCCACCGGGTTGCCTCCGTACGTGCTGAACAGCTCCCGGCTCTCGCGCTCCAGCGCGTGCGCGAGCGCGCTCGTGCACAGCACCGCGGCCACCGGGAAGCCGTTGCCGAGGCCCTTGCCCACCGTGACCACATCGGGCGCCACCGAGCGTTCGCGCGCAAACGCCCAAAACGTCTCGCCCGTGCGCCCCAGCCCGACCTGCACCTCATCGGCGATGACCACACCGCCGGCCGCTTGCACCACTCGCGTCGCATGAGCCAGCCAGCCCGGAGCGAACATGCGGCATCCGCCCACCGACTGCGCCGACTCCACGATGAGCGTGGCGCCCGGGAAGCGCGCCACGGCTGCGTCCACGTCGCTCCAGCGCGCGTCGGCGGCGTCCACGGGTGCGCCGATCACCGTCAGCGACGCGGGTCGCTGCGCGGGCCATTTGTACGGCGACGCGTCGAGCGTGGCGCACGTGACGCCGTGGTAGCCGCCCTCGAGCGCAATGACGTGCTGCGAGCCCGACTGCGCGCGCGCGAGCCTGAGTGCCGCGTCGTTGGCCTCGCTTCCGCTGTTGAGGAGCACGACGTGGGTGAGGTGAGGCGGCGACAGCGCCAGCAGGCGCGCGACGAGGGCCTCGCGCAGCGGGTGCAGGTAGCGCGCGTTGGTGTTCGTCCTCGCGAGCTGCGCGCACACGGCCGCCAGCCAGCGCGGGTGTTGGTGGCCAATCGAGGCCACGTTGTTGCGCGAGTCCAAGTAGCGCACGCCCGCCTCGTCCACGAGGTAGTTGCCGTCGCCCTGCACGATGCACAGTGGCACAGGCATGTGCGCGAGCTTTTGGCTCGGCAATGCGTGCGCATTGCGCGCTTCGAGCAGCCGAGCCTTGTTCAGCGACGCGGCGCGGTCAGCGTGCAGGCGGCCCCACGCCGCCACCGCGGCCGCCATGCCTACGGCCAGCGCCGTCGTCAGCGCGTTGTCCATGTGCGAGTGATCACATCCGCAGCATGCAGCGCGTGCAGCGCCTCCACGCCCAGCTTTGCGCCGCCGTCGTCACCGAGGACGACGCGCGTGCGCCGCAAGTCGTAGTCGTGGGCGGTGGCCCGTCCGGCCTGGCTGCGGCCATTGCCATCAAACTCAAGCATGCGGGCGCGCACGTGACGGTGTATGAGAAGCGAGCTGCGCCCTCGCGCGACGCCTTTGTCATCCTCAGCGCGCTCGCGCTGTCGCGCCTGGCCACCATGGGCGTCCTCGAGCATTTGGAGCCCGCCCTGACGCACATTGCCAAGGTGCATTGCTCACACAAGGGTGTTTGCTCTCTGACGCGCCGCGGGTGGGCAGGGCAACGTGGTGAACGAGCGCCTGTTCGGCTCGCTGGAGCCGAGGGACATCGCGCTCGGCGCGGACAAGGCCGTTGAGCCCGACGGGTGGAAGCCCGTGGCGCTGCGCGATGTCATGTTCAGCATGAACGCCAACTTCGTCAACAAGACGTGCGTGCTCAGCGACATTGAAAAAGCTCTGCGCGCGCGCGCCGCCGAAATTGGCGTCCGTCTCGTTTTGAATTGCGCCATTGATCGTCTGGTCCGCCGCCGCGCGGGCTTTGCGGCCGTCACCGCCGATGACCGCACGCTCGAGGCCGATCTCGTCGTGCTCGCCGAGGGCGCGCGGGCGCTGCTGGGTGCGCGCGACCTGTCTCTGTCCTTCGAGCACCACGCCGCGGTGGAGTATCATTGCCGCCTCGACGTCGCCCCGCTGCCCGAGCCAAACTACTTTGTGGCCCAGGTGCGCTCGGCGGCTGGCGGCTGTTCCAAGGCGCTGCTCATCGGCGCGGGCGGCGGCGCGCCCAGTTATCTCTTCCTGCAAGTGCCCCTTGCGCTCGTGCCCGAGCGGCTGCGCGACGGCGCTTTCGGCACAAGCGAGGAAATGTACGCGCGCGGCGAAAGCGATGGCCTCGCGCTTGGCGACTTCCTCGCCGCCGAGGTGCGCAGAGTCGCTGCGCTGTGGCGCGTCCCATCGGCGCTGCCGCAATGGACGGGGGCGCGGTCGCGGCCCTTTGTGCTCACGGAGCGCACGGCGTCCGCCTTTGCGGCGGGCGACAACGTGCTCCTCGTGGGCGACGCGGGGCGCGCCGTCACGCTGTACGCGGGCTCGGGCGTGCAGATCGCCCTCACGGTGGATGTGGACTTGCTCCTCGTCGCAGCCGCGCGCATACTGGGCGGCGGCGACCGCGCGGCGGCCATGCGCGACTACGACGAGCGCATGCGCGCAATGGCGGGCGAGTGCTGCCGCCTCAACGCCAAGCGCTTTTACTAACCTGGCCGAGGTCCCCCTCTGTCGCTGTCGGCTCGCGCCGCCCGATGCGCCGCCGGCACGCGCGTCGCTCGCGTGTCGCGCACGGTGCGCCGCCGCCTCGCGCGCCCCGCACTGGCGCGCCCGTGCGCACGGGCGCGAGCGCCATTCCGTACATGGCAGAGCGTGCCGAGTCAGCGACGGCGGGCGCGCAGCTCGGCAACGACGACGGCGACGACGGCACGCGCGGTGCTGCGGCGTCGCTGCCGCCAGAGCCTGCTCCGGCCAGTGGCGTCCATGTCTCGCCCGAGCCCGTTGCGCTGCGCGCCAACGTGGTGTCGCCGCCGCCGCCCGAGCTGAGCCACTTTGAGCAGATGATTTACGTCGTGCCGGACTCCGCGGGCCCCGGCCCGGGGGGCGGCGCGCTTTAGCTTTTTTTATTTTTTAAATGGGCACCTTTCTTTTTTTTTTAATTTTGTTTTTTTGGCTTCTCGCGTGCGCCATGTGCCGTGGACGTCACGTAGTTGCCACTCGACCGTACACAGTATGGGTCTTGATGGATGCGATTTTTTTTAAATATCATGGGGACCTCACACGCCAGGCGGCTCCTGTGAACGGCGCGCACACGCGCTAAAGCCAAGGAAGCGAGCTGCAGGGCGATGGACCACCTCGGCGCGCTCAAACTGGCGCCGCCAGCCGTGGCGCACACGTCAGCGCCAAAGGAGCCGCCGCGGCGTCAGCCCTCGCTGTTTTCCATGCGGAATTCGCTCGCCGACGTCAAGGGTTCTGGGTCGCACCACACGATTGTTTCGTTGCAACTCCCAGTGTTGTCGCACATGATCGACGAGACGGGCCGTCTGCGCTGCGCCGAGCTGTTGAAAAGCATGGATATTTGCGCGTGCATGTCGGCCGAGCGGCATTCCAACGCGAACAGCGTGACGCTGTCGATGGACGACGTCAACTTTAGCGACGCGCGCGTGACGACGGGCGACGTGGTCGTCATCCGCTCGCGGGTGAACCGTGTGTGGACCACCTCGATGGAGGTTGGGCTGCGCGTCGAGGTCGAGGCGCCGGAGACGGGCGAGACGCGCCACGTGTGCTCGTCGTACTTTGTCTTCGTGGCGCTGGACAAGGACGGCTGCAAACATGCGGTGCCGCCGCTCATTCCCGTGTCAGAGCGGGAGAAGATTCGCTACGCGCTGGCGGGCGACCGGCGGCAGATCCGCATCGACCGCGTGCAGATTATCGACAAGGCCGCTGCGGAGCGCGCGCGCATGTCGATCTCGGCCACGTCGGCGCAGGCGCTGGGCGAGCACGGCCGCGAGCTAGCGGCAACGCTGTCCATGGTGCCCTCGCACGGGTCGCTCGGGTCGATGGGCTCGCAGGCGGGGCGGCGCGAGGAGGAGGACAAGAACGTCATCACGCAGATGGTGCTGCCGCAGCACGCCAACCACTACGGTGGCACGTTTGGCGGGCAGATTATGGCGTGGAGCCACGAGGCGGCGCAGGTGGCGGCGGCGAGGCACGCGCGGTGCCGCGTCGTGACGGTGAGCGTGGACGACGTGCACTTTCTCGCGGGCAGCAAGGTGGGCACGCGCGTCGTGCTCAAGGCCAGCGTCAACCGCGTCTTCTCGCGCTCCATGGAGGCAGGCGTGCGCGTCGAAGGGCACTCGCTCGACGGCTCCGTCGTCTTGCTCACGCGCGCCTACTTTACGCTCGTCGCCGTGGACCTCGCGCCCTCGTCCGCTGCCGCTGCCGCTGCCGTTGCCATTGCCATTGCAGAGACACCAGCCGTAAAGGCCGCCAAGCCCAAGTCGCTTCTGGGGGGGCGTTCCAAGTCGCCCCCGCGGCGCAGCGCGACCGACCCGCCGCCCAAGCTCGTGACCAAGGCGTCAATGGCGGTGCGGCAGGTGGCCGCCGCCTCCGAGGACGAGCAAAGACGCTACGCCAAGGCGGCGGGGCGGCGGCGCGTGCGGCTGGAGCGGCTGGCGCTGCGGCAGAGCAACCACCTGGCGTGGCAGTTCTCGCCTGACACGGACCCGCGCGCGATGGTGTTGGAGAACCTGGTGGCGCTCGACAGGGCTGCGCGCGCGGGCGAGGACGTGGAATGGACGCAGACCGAGTCGCGCGAGGGCGTGACGGTGTGGACCAAGCAGGACGCCTCGGGGGTCACGATCAAGACCGAGTACGAGTTCGCTGCCGCGTTTGACGCTGTGGTCGACGCAGTGACGCAGGTGGGCGTGCGCAAGGCGTGGGACCAGCAGGTGGTGGCGCACGACGTGCGGCACGCCTTTGCCGGCCTGAGCGCCGACGTCGTGTGGCTCGCCGTGGACACGCGCGCCCTGGACCCCAAGGCCAAGCCCACCGACTTTGCTTTGCTGCGCTCGTGGAAGCGCGACGGGGACACGTATGTCATTGCGAGCCACTCGGTGGTGCACGCGAGCGTGCCTGGCGAGAAGGCCTATGTGAGGGCCGAGGTGGCCAGCTCGGGCTTTTTCCTGCAAGACGTCCTCGACGGCACGGTGCGCGTCGTATACCTGCTGCAGCTCAACCCGCAAGGCACGTCCATTGTCGCTGGCGAGCTGCTGGGAACGAGCCGCATCGCCGTGGCGCGCATGCACGCGCTCAAGGCCTACTGCCAGGAAGCCAGCAAGGGCAAGCCATCGTCGACTGCGCCGTCGAACAAGGAGTGCGCCGTCATGTAGACGAGTATAAAAAACAACAACCATTTACATGTTACGCCGTCGAGGCAGAATCGAACTGCTAGCCCGCTAAGACTCGTGAGTTTTGAAGACTCACTCCGAGACCACTCGAATTCACGACGGCAGTGTGTGGTTTTCCGCTCCCCCGCCGCCTTCCGTCGGCGTGTGCGTGCAGTGTGGCCCCTGCGCATGCGGTAGTGGTTTAGTGGCCTGCCGTGTGCGGGCGGCGCGTGAGTCCGCGTGCGCGCGCGAGATGGAAGCGGGGGCGCAAGGTCTCAGACAGCCAAGAGAGAGTCCACACGAGAAATGTCAGAGTCTCTAGTCTGTTAAACTTTAGGTTGATCATCAATGAGCGGGCGCCACGCAGCGACCGGGGGCGGGAAGGGCGGCTTACGCTTTTTCATTTTGTTCTCTCTTTGAAAGACCGCTGTGTCGTGGTCCGTGGTGTGGAGTGGTGGAGTGGTGGGGGGTGAAAAAAGGCCGGCGACGCAGGTGTTAGCCGGCTCTTTACCCGCACACGCACGGCAGCTTGGGCCGTTGAACGCCCGCGCGGAGTGGCAGCGTGGGAGCGCATGGGGCTCTGCTGTGCGAAGAAGCAGAAGACTGCGCAGTCGGATAGCGGCATCATCACCGTCTCACCCAGCGTGCTGCTCAACGGCAGCGGGCACACGCATTCGGTGAAACGCCCTTCAAAGCTGGAAATCTTTGCAAGACCAGTGTCCAAGGATGTGCGCACCAAGGCGCACGACGAGTTTATCCATGCCGACACGGACAAGTCTGGCGACGTCTCGTACGAGGAGGCCAAGGCAATGCTGTTTCGCCTCAACGCCGTGCTGCCCAAGAGCAAGCTCAAGTTTCTATATGAGAAATACGACCAGCACAAGGACAGTGGCTTGACGCAAAAGGAGTTTGTGAGCCTCTTTGCCGAGGCCGACGAGCGCACGGAAATTGTGGAAATCTTCATGGACACTATTCGATTAGAGGTGCGCCACTTGGATGCAGCGAGAGCGCATGCGTGGGCGCTGACACACGCGGCGCCCCCGAATCACAGGCGGAGCGCGGCTCGGGCGTGGTCAAGGGCGCCATCTCCGCCACGGGCTTGCACTTGTTTTTCCAAATCACCGCGCCCGACGACCGGGCGACGGGGTGGACGCCGCCCACGGTGCAGCAGTGCGCCGAGCTCATCAAGCGGTACTCGGACATGGCCGACGATGCGTACAGAATCACGGGCGTGGGCACCAAGCCCAAGGCGTACGGCTCGGCCGGCCTCAGCATTGAGGCGTTCCAGCTGCTGCTGACCGACGTGGTGTTCAACCACGCCGCCGACCCCGAGCGGCTGTACTCCGTGTACCAGGACATGACGCGGCCGCTGTCGCACTACTTTATCAGCTCGAGCCACAATACATATCTGACGGGCAATCAGCTCAACTCGGCCTCGTCGGGCGACGCGGTCATCCACGCGCTCAAGCGCGGCATCCGCGTCATCGAGCTCGACGTGTGGGACGCGTCCTCGGGCACCGAGCCCATTGTGAACCACGGGCGCACGCTGTGCACCCCAACGAGCTTCCACTCGTGCGTCAAGGCCATTGCCGACTTTGGCTTTGTGGTGAGCGAGCTGCCCATCATCCTCACCATTGAGAACCACTGCACCGCGCCCTTCCAGGAGCGCATGAGCAAAATCCTCTTCGAGCTGCTGGGCTCGCGGCTGTTCCGCTTCGCCATGCCGGGGCAGGACTTGTACGCCGGCCCCGAGGAGTGGGTCTCGCCCAGCCAGATGCGCGGCAAGGTGGTGCTGCGCGACAAGCCCAAGCGCATCCACGTGGCGCGCAAGACGGAGCACGCCAAGCGCAAGTCGCTCTTTGGCGCCATCGCCTCGCGCAAGTCCCACTCGGACCTCGCCGTCGTGGTCAAGCCCCCGGAGCTGCGCAAGGAGGACGGCTCGGGCCGCAGCCACGGCACGACGGGCACGGACGACCTCGACGAGGAGGACGACTTTATCGACGAGACGAACGAGGAAGAGGGCGTCGGCGCGCCGCTTGCCAAGGTGGAGCAGGAGGCGCGCAAGCTGAGCCTGGCCATTGGCGGCTCGGTGCGCCTCGCGCTGGACGAGCTGGGCGCCGACGCGAGCAAGGTGCCGTGGCTGCAGAGCACGCAGCAGATGATGACCGACTCGGTGCCCAACCTGCTTGAGCTCGTCTACATTAAAAACGTCAAGCTGCGCATGGTCACCGACACCTCGGTGCGCGACCCGTACAAGCAGCTCAGCTTTGTGCAGCCGCCGTGGCGCTCGTCGAGCTCCATCGTCGAGTCCAAGATGCTCAAGCTGGCCAAGCCTGGACCGAGCTGCGCCGCGTTGGCCACGTACACGAAAAAAAACCTCGTGCGCTGCTACCCGAACGCGGCGCGCATCGAGTCGTCCAGCTACGACCCGTCGCCGGCGTGGGTGGCTGGGATTCAAATCGCCGCCATCAACGTGCAAACCGCCAGCTTGCCGCTCTGGGTCAACATGGCGCAGTTTGCCGACAATGGCGGTTGCGGCTGGGTGCTCAAGCCCAAGGAGATGCTCGACGCCGCGCCGTGCGGCGAACCCGGGGACGAGTTCCCTGGCGAAGGCCCGCCGCGGTACTGGAGCGTTGCGCTTGACCCCTTCGCGCCCACGGACAAGCTCACGATTAAAATCATCTCGGCGCACTACTTGCCCAAGCCCGCTGGCGCTAATGTGGACCGCTCTGAAATCATTGACCCGTTTGTCGAGATGAAAATGTTCGGCGTGGACATGGACGTGGACGACGGCAAGCGCACCAAGGTCATTACCGACAATGGCTTCAACCCCTTGTGGAACGAGTCGTTTGACTTTGCCGTGCGCGTTCCAGAGCTCGCCAACCTTATTTTCATCGTCAAGGACAAGGATTTGTTTTCCGAAGCCGTCATTGCGCAAGCCGGTGTGCCATGCCGTTTGCTTCGACCTGGGTATCGCGTGCTACCACTGCGCAGGCCCGACGGGGCACCCATTTTGCATGCCTTTCTCTTTTTCTATGTGACGTGCGTTTTCTAAAGAGCTTTAAAGGACCGCGAGCACCAGGTGAAACTGACGCGTTATGGGCCCGGGCGGCGGGGTGGGATTTAGGTGGAAGAGGGTGAGGCGATAACCAGTTGCAATGCCTAATCTTTTTATTCATTTTAAAAAATGCACATATTTTTTTTTAAATATTTATTTATTTAAAATATTTATATTTTTAAAATATTTTATTTGTTGAACGACCGTCCGGCGCCGCGGGCTGCGGCTCCGCCGTCCGGGCTCAGTAAATAAGTTTAATAACCCGCCCGGCGCCCGGGCGGCGGGCCCGGGGCCGACCGGCGACCTCCGCGGAGCGCCGTGACATGACGTCGCAAGAGCAAGTGTGATATAGACGCGCCCACAAGAAAGAGAGAGAACCAAACGCGACACAAACGTACAAACGACTTTTAAAAAACGCTTAAATGCTCCGGAAATAGCCAATCTGGCTGTGGCAATTCGGACAGTAATGCGCCGTGTCCTTGCACGCGTCCATGCAATACGGCAGCAGGCAGCACGGCCAGCAGCCCACCAGACAGAGCCCAATCGCCCACTGCAACCGGGGTCAGCGAGCGACACCACTAACTAGTGCGGCGGCGCTACATAGCGCGCAACGTACCAAATGTGAAATCATGCCCACTTCCTTGACCGTGCCCGTGACGACGTCGTAGTGGCAGATGGGGCACACGACGCGCTGCGGATACGAGCCAAAGTACACTTGTTGTGTCTGCACCACGTACTGCTGCACGTGTGGTCCGCGTTTTGAGCGGGCAGCGTGAGTCTCCTCCCGCACGCCGCGACGGCGGTTCGTCCACGAAAAAACAAACGCACCACGCCAGGCTGGCCCGTGCCCGCCATGGGCTGTCCAGTGTACGCCTGTCCGCCGACAGGTTGCACCACTTGCGCAATGGCCACCGGAATGCTGCCTCCGCCTTGCTGCTGCACGGGCACGCCCGT
>Ga0302314_10021521_pt1 | contig 10612 bp, 8 predicted proteins | sample III_Palsa_N2_3_FD_200533 | JGI IMG/M metagenome (GOLD analysis project Ga0302314, IMG submission 200533) | Peat permafrost microbial communities from Stordalen Mire near Abisko, Sweden - III_Palsa_N2_3 | ecosystem: Environmental > Terrestrial > Soil > Palsa > Peat permafrost | place: Sweden... | reverse complement strand
GTCGCCGATGAAGTGGCGACGGCACACGCCGTGAACTTGTCGTCGGAGTCAGCGACGGTCCCTGTGGTGGTGGCGGCTACAGCGCTACCGGCAGGCATGCCACTCGCCGCATCGTCGCTGCAAGTGGTCAACTGGGCTCAGCGTCCGGCGGCTGGTTATGGCGACGTGGATGCCGTGGCCGGAGGCGTGCCACTGATCGATATTCCGGCGGGCACGCCGGTGACCGCGAACGTACTCGCCCGTGGTGTGGCGATGGCGCTGAAGCCGGGTGAGCGGGCGGTGGCCGTGCCGGTGGATGAGCAGGCCGGCGCGGGTAACCGCGTGTTGCCCGGCGACTATGTCGATGTCTTTTTGAGCCTTAAGGCTCCGCAGACGGCAACCTATAACCCGGCTTCGCATGCGGATACGCGGGATGCTTCGCAGACACGCCTTCTGCTGTCGCGCCTGCGGGTGCTGGCTTATGGCAGTGACGATTTGCCGTCATCGCCCGAAAAAAAATCGCCAGCGGCAGTCGCTGATGGCGGCAAGGCCAAGCAGGTCACCGACGGTGATTCCCGGCAGGTGTCGAACAACCCGCAGAGCCAGCCGACGCCCCAGTCGGTACCGCATACCGCGGTGCTCGCCGTGCCGGTTGACGATGCGAATCAGCTGCTGCTGGCCGTGCAAAACGGCAAATTGTCTCTGGGTGTGCGGCCGCCGAATGACGAGGGCCAGCCCGACGATGCGCTGTTTGGCCAGCCGCGGCCGGTGCTCCTGGCGCGCGCCGATCTGAGCGCGGACCAGAAGCAGCAACTGCTGCAACCGGAAAACCAGGCCTATGCCGGCATCGATGGCACGGGTCTGGCGGGTCACGATCAGGGGGCTGGGAAACCGGTCCGCTCCGATCGTGCCCGGACTTACCGAGGCATCCAGATCATTCGCGGCTCATCAGACGAAAGCGCGCGCCCCGCCCGGACCTACCCATGATGCGATGGATCTCTCCATGACCATGTTTTCGCGCTATGCCTCTGCATCCCGTCGGCAAGTCATCGCATGCGCTTGTTTCGTCGCGCTGCTGATGACGCTGCCTGCACTGACCATGGCAGCGTCTGCGGCAAGTCTCGATCTGCAGGCACATGAACAACGTCCACTGCGGTTGCCGAGTGATCTTGAACGAGTGGCCATTGCCGATCCGGCCGTGGCCGATCTGATCATGCTGAAGAGCCGGTCCGAGGCATTGCTGGTCGGCAAGAAGCCCGGGCAGACCACCTTGCTTCTTTGGCGCCGCGGAGCCGCTTCTCCCGAGCGGCTGGTGGTGAGCGTGCATAGTGCGCTGCAGGCGCAACTGCAAGATGGCGTCGGAACGGATCTGTCGGTACAGGACGATGGCGCGCTTCTGCAGGGCAGTGCCCCGACGATGCTCGACCATGAGCAGGCGCACGAGGCCGCATCGGCAGCGGTCGGAAGCAAGGGCACGATTGTCGATACGTCTACCGTGGCCAGCGGCGGCGTGGTGCAGGTCGATGTGAAAGTGGTGGAGTTCGACAAGACGGCGTTGAACCAGCTCGGGCTGAATTTCACCAACGCCAATGGCGGTTTCAGCTACGGCGTCACCAGTCCGACCGCTTCCGCCAACACCACCAGTACCAGCAGCACGCTCTCCTCGGCCTTCAATCTGGTAGCGGCCTCGACAACCGGGAAATGGAATGCCAGCCTCAATCTGCTCAAGAGCGATGGGCTGGCACGCGTACTGGCCGAGCCAAGCCTGGTGGCGCTTTCTGGTCAGAGTGCGAGTTTTCTGGCCGGTGGCGAGTTGCCGATTCCGGTGCCTCAGGGGCTGGGCACCACCACGATCACCTACAAGTCGTTCGGCATCGGGCTGACCGTGACACCGACGGTGCTCTCCAGTGATCGCATTGCGCTGAAGGTGGCGCCAGAGGCGAGCGACCTGGATTACTCCAATGCCATCATCCTCAGCGGCGTCTCGGTGCCCGCACTTACCACTCGCCGTGCCGATACCACGGTGGAGCTGGGTGACGGCGAAACCTTCGTCATTGGTGGACTGGTGAGCCAGTCGATCATGAGCAAGGTCAACAAGATTCCGCTGCTTGGCGATCTTCCGATCATCGGCGTGTTTTTCCGCGATCTCACTTACAGCCGCGAGGACAAGGAGCTGGTGATCATCGTTACGCCGCATCTGATCAAGCCGTTTGCCCGCGGCACCACCTTGCCCTTGCCGGGCGAACGCGAAGCAAATCCGAATCTGCCCGTATGGGGATCGTTCCTGCTCAATCCGGCCGGTTCGGATCAGCTGCCGGGGTTCTCGCGTTGAGGCGGGGGAGTATCGATCATGCACACACGACCTACGCTGTATTCGATCACCAAGCCGGAACCCAAGGTGGATCTGCAATTCTATTCTTCTGATGAAAGGCAGGCGCAGCGTCTTACTGCCCGGTTGAAGCACGTTGCGGTCGTGCATTGGGTCGACACGCGCGACATCAGTGGCACGCGGGAGCCGATCTATCTGGCCGGATTGCCACTCATCCTGCTGGATTATTCGCCAACGGAAGCCGAGCGCTCCTCCATGCTGGCGCGCCGACTGATGATGGGGGCGCCAGGTATTTCACTGGTGGGAGTCGGTTCGATTGGTGCCGATAAGGCGGGTGGTGTGCTGGCGGCTCTGCGCGCTGGCGTGAGTGAATTCCTTGACATCGATGCGAAAGACGAAGACATCAGCGAACTGCTGATGCGCGTGCATGGCGATGCGCGGCCTGCGCCCGCTGCTTTGACGCCGGTGCCGCATTCGCATGGCCGGCTCGTGCTGTTGCTCGGAGTCAGGCCCGGTGTCGGCACCAGCACTCTGGCCGCACATTTGGGCGCACTGGTCAGCCCCGGCAGAACCTCGACGACGGGTGCGGATGAGGGTTCAAAAGAGGCGCAGGTGATCTTGCTGGATTTGGGTCGGCCAGCGGGCGACGCCACGCTTTACCTCAGCGTGCCGAATGAATTTCATTATGAAAACGCATTGCTGGGCGCACGGCGGATCGACGCCACCTTGATTCGTACGGCATTTACCAATCACGACAGTCGGCTGACCGTGTTGTCGCAGGCACCCGGAACCTTGGGAAAGCCTGCGGACACGGCCGATTTGCCCGTGTTGCTGGATCGTCTGCGCCATCATTTCGATCTGCTGCTGACCGACCTTGGTGGCCTGCCAGTCTCGGAAGTGCCGCTGCCGCTGTTACGCGAAGCCGATGAAATCTGGTTGATTGCCGACCAGAGCATCGGCTCGATGGTGTCGCTTGACGCCTGCCTGCGGCAGCTGGATGAGCTTGGATTCCGTGATGGACGGTTATTTCTGGTGATCAACCGGCATGACCCAGATGACGGTGTCAGCGCCGGGAAGATTGCCAAGCGTTTCAATCTGCGACTGGCGGGCCTGCTGCCGGATCGCTTCAGGGCACTGCGTGCCAGCGCGAATCAAGGCCTGTTGCTGCACCAGGTGGCACCGCGCGACCCTTATCTGCGCGCCCTGAAATTGCTGCTGGAAAAGTTGCGCCGGAATCTGCACGTCGAAGAGAGTCCGGTGATCGTGCGCTCCTGGTGGAAACAGCTGCTCGACAGGGTGAGGAGGGGATGATGGACATAGATCTGATCCCCTTCGAGCACACCCAGCAGTTTCACGACACAGTGTCGGCGGCACACGAATTTCTGTTGAACCGTATTGAGGATCAGCGCCTCGATATCGCGTCGTGGTCTCATAGCACCGCGGTCACGTACGTCGGTATCGAAACCGCCACCTTTGTGCAGGAGTGGCGCATTCCGATTAACGAGAGCGAAGTGCAGAAGGTGGCTACGGCACTGCTCAAGGAGTTGACCGGATATGGCCCGCTGGATGACCTGCTTTCTGACCCGGAAGTGGAGGACATTCTGGTCAATGGCTATCAGGACGTCTACGTGTCGCGACGTGGCGTACTGAAACGTGAGCCAGTCCGTTTCAGTGATAACCGCCATGTGCTGCGCACCGTGCGTCGTATCCTCGCACCGCTGGGGCGGCGGCTGGACGAAGCCAATCCGATGGTCGATGCACGGATGGCGAATGGCGGACGCCTCAACGCGATTATCGAACCGCTGGCGGTCAGCGGTCCAAGCGTATCGATTCGAAAATTCCGCCAGGATCCATTCACGCCAGATGAGCTGATGGCCAACGGCGCGTTCGATCATTGCATGCGCGCGCTGCTGCAGGCCGCCGTCGAGAGTCGCTGCAATATTCTGATCTCGGGGGGCACCAGTTCGGGCAAGACCTCGTTGCTGAACGCACTGGCCAGCTACATTCCGCTGAATGAGCGAGTCATTACCATCGAGGATACCGCCGAGCTGTCGCTCAACCATCCGCATGTGGTGAGGTTGGAAAGCCGCGTCGGCGGTTTTGATGGTAGTGGCGCCGTGAGCACGCGCGATCTTTTGCGCAACAGCCTGCGGATGCGTCCCGATCGGATCGTCGTGGGTGAGGTGCGCGGCGCGGAAGTGCTGGAAATGCTGCAGGCGATGAACACCGGACACGATGGCTCCATGTCCACCATCCACGCCAATTCGCCTCGTGATGCTTTGAGCCGGCTGGAGATGCTGGCTGGCTTTGCGGGCTTCAAGGGCACCGAGGACAGCCTGCGGCGGCAGGTCGCCAGCGCGATTGATTTCGTTATCCAGATCGCCCGGCTGAGTAATGGTCATCGGGTCATCTCCTCAGTGACGGAAATAACCGGGCTGACTGACAAAATCATCACCACGCAGGAAATGTTCCGGCACGAAACGTTTATCGACGTCAACGGCAGCGAACGTAACCGTTGGCCGGCGCTGGGCTTTCATCCGCATACGCGCAAGCTGGAGCCGTTTCGCGAATTTCTGCAGCGTGCCTCGCTGGAGGCGATAGGATGATTCTCGCCCTTGCCCTGTTCAGCGTGGTCGCGTTTTTGATGGCCGGTGCCATCGAGTTGTGGTGGGGCAGCCCGGCGCGACAGCAGCGGCGTCGCAGCCTGGAATACATCGACAGGAGTCTGGCCAGTCAGGCGCACGGCATGCCGCCGCCGTTACTGGGTAGAGGGAAGGAAACGCCGCGCAGTTCCGGCGGTCTTGTCACTGACACGCTATGCCTGCGCGCGGGTCTGCCGACGGGATGGCGACTGCCGATTCAGTTGGCTGTGTTGGGCCTGGTGTTGGCGGAGCTCGGTGCATGGCGTATCGGCACGCCCTGGGCGCTGCCGGTGTTGTTGGTCGCGTATGCGGTACTGGTATGGCTGTGGCTGCGCGCGCGGATCGAGAAGCAGCGCCAGCAGCTGATTCGCCAGACGCCCGACTTTCTGGACTCCGTGGTGCGCCAGGCCGCCATCGGCAACAGTTTGCCGATGGCCTTCCTGGCGGCATCGACAACGGTGTCGATGCCGCTGCGCCAGCTGCTTGATCGGACCATGGTGTCGGTTCGTAGCGGCATGGAGCTCGACCAGGCGCTGCAGATGGCCTCGCAACCCTATCGGCTTGAAGCATTCGAGTTACTGCATGTAGTGCTGGGTACTGCGGTGCGCATGGGCGGTCGCGCCGATCACATCCTGCAGCGCATGAGCGATTTCATGCGTGATCTCGATCAGGCTCAGCACGAGCTGCGCGCAATCACCGCGGAGACACGATTGTCGGCCTGGGTACTGGGTTTTCTGCCGGTGGTTGTGGCCATCATCATGTCGCTGCTCAACCCGACTTTTTTCCATCCGATGTTTACCGAGGCGCTGGGCCAGAAAATTCTGTTGATTGCCTTGGTGATGGAGTTGTTCGGTGGCTTTTTGCTGTATCGCCTGGCGAAGTCGCTATGACGTCGTTCGCCATCACGTCGTTCGCCATTACTTCAGGGGAGTGTGCCCCGTGATCGCCGGACTGCTTCTTGCATCAGCGGCACTCGTCCTGGCACTCGGTCTGGTGCTGCTGGCCTGGAGCCTGTTGTATCAGGTACGGCAGAGTGATCAGCGCGAGCAGGTGATCAATGACGCGCTGGCGCGCGTGCTTCGTCAGGGCCCGGATGGCAGGCCGGTTACTGGCGGTGCGGCAAACCTTTGGCGTGCTTGTCGGCATTGGTTGGAGTCGATCGGGGCTCACTTTGAAGATGGACGTCTGGGCAAGGCTCTGCTGGCAAAGGAAGACCTGCTATTGCTGGATCAGACCAACCACAACACCACCTCGGGTCGCGCGCTTTTTCTCGGTCTGCGGTTGGTGATGGCGTTGCTGCTGCCGATCATGGTGATGGCGCTGCTGCGGCCTACCGGTGCGAGGGCCTTCGCCGAGTTGCTGGCTGCACTGGCGGCTGGTGTGCTGTTGCCAAAAATTTTTCTGAGTTCGTGGGCCGCCCGTTTGCGCAAGCGGGTCGAGGGCGAACTGCCGCTATTGGTCGACTTGTTGCGACTGCTGCAAGGTATCGGTTTCAGCATGGACCAAAGCCTGCAGACGATCGCCGAGTGCTTCCATATTGTGATACCGGTATTGGGGCGGGAGATTCATGAGGCCAACATTTCCTACATGCATGGTCGTCCGCGGGATCAATCCTTGCGGCGTCTGGCCGAATCGTTCGACAACCAGGATCTGAAAAGCCTGGTGCAGATGATCTTGCAGGTTCATCTGCACGGCGGTGCGGTGCAGGAGCCGTTACGTGAATTCGCCGAGCGGCTACGCGAGCAGCGCAAGCTGCGCATGAAAGAAAAGACCGGCAAGCTCTCGGTAAAAATGACTCTGGTGATGATGCTGACCCTGCTACCCGCGCTGATGGCGGTGCTTGCCGGTCCTGCCATCGTCTCGCTGATCAGCACCATGGCCAAGCTGAAAGGACATTGATCATGACCCTATCGCCATCTCGACGTTCAACGTTTGCCCGCACTCTTCTCCGCCGGCCCTTTATCAGGGCATGCTCGATTACGTTGTTGGGTAGCTCGCTGTTGCTGAGCGCATGCGCCAATCATGGCGGATACCTCAACCACGTTCAGCCCGAGCTTGTATCCGAGCCGTCAGAGCAGAGCGACAAGAACAGCAAGCCGATGTATCTGGATTTGATCCGCCAGATGCAGCAGCAGGGTGCCTATTACGCTTCTCTGGCGAATATCGAAGCTTTCCGTCAGCGCTACGGCAGCCCGCCAGAATTGAGTCGCCTGCAGGCTGACGCACTGCGTGAAACCGGACAGATCGATGCGGCGAAAAAACTCTATGCAGACCTTCTGCATACCGATCAGGCGGGCGCCGCATGGCATGGCCTCGGCCTGATCGCAGCGGCGCAGAAGCAGAACATGCAGGCCGAACAGGCGCTCTCAAAAGCCGTGCAGATGGACCCTGTCAACGTCGATTATCTGGGTGACCTGGGCTATCAGCGATTGCGCGCTGGCCAGATAACCGCCGCGCATGAGCCCCTGGCCAAGGCGGCTGAACTGGCGCCGGCCAACGTCAGGGCGATTTCCAATCTGGTGCTGTGGATGTTGCTCAACAACGACTATGCGCAAGCCGACGCAGCCATGCAGCGGGCCAACCTGCCAACAGCCGCCCGGCAGCAGATACATACGCTGGCGGTGCAGTTGCAGCTCGCACAACAGGTCGAGCGCCCCACCGCGATGGCCTTGCTGCCGTCCCAATCGACGCCAGGTGCGACGGCATCATCCGACGATTCGCAAATGACTCAGCCACCGGTTTCCCAGAGTGGTGGCGTTCCTGAATCCATGCTTGAACGTTTCGGTGCATCGTCCAAGACCAGTGAGGTCCATCCATGAAGATTCATTTCGCGACGGCGGCATCTTCCGTGATTCTGCCTCTGGTTCTTGCCCTGCTTCCGGCAGGTGCTGCGGCGCAGCAGGTGCCGGTGACCGGACAGATGTTGGGTGACGGCGGCACCGCTGCTGCTGCACAGGCGCAAGCAACCGCGGTGCCGGCTGCAGCACAGACATCAACCGCAGTCACCGTGCCGTTGAACAGCGGCTACGCGGCGGCTCCGCCAGCGGTGGCATCCGTTTATGTGGCGCCAGCTGCTGCCGCGCCTTCCCCTGTCGGGCAACACCGCTCACCTGGTACGTCGGTGGGTGAAACCACCCGGAACCTTCTTCAGATGCAGGTTGATGGCAGTCAGGCGGGAAAGCCGTTACCTATGCTTGGTGTGGAAGCCAGTGCCAGCTACAGCCGCTACCTGAAGAGTTTCAATCACGATATTCCGGAGTTCTACAAAACCACCGTCGGAAATAGCAGCAATAGCGGCGGCAATAGCAGCGGTTATGGCCAGTAGAGGTAGGCTGTCATGAGCGCGATCGGACAGGTCACCGGCCCAGCATTGCCGTCTTGCGTGCGTGGATGCACAAACCTGTTCGTGCGCATGCCCCGTGCACGCCAGCGTGGCTCGATGGCGGTCACCATGATGCTGATGCTGGTGGGTCTGGTCGCCATGCTGGGGCTGGTTGAAATCGGCTACCTGTATTGGGCCAAACGCGAGACGCAGAAAGTGGTGGATCTTGCTGCGCTGGCGGGCGCGCAACAGTTGACGGCCTGCTCTACCGACAACAGCAGCAACAGCGCGGCACTGGGCAATGCAAGGATCGATAACGGTTTTAGCGATACCTTGGTGATTACCTGCGGTCATTGGGATCCAACCCAGGCGGGCGCTCAGCACTTTGTGAGCGTGACTTCCTCACTGCCCTTGAATGCCGTGCGGGTGGAGGCAACGCTGCCGGTGACCCCGTTCTTCGGATTCGCCCGTTTTGACGGTATCAATGCCACCGCCATTGCGGCAAGTCAGGGTCAACCCATCGCGGCATTCTCGGTGGGTTCCAGCCTGCTCAACATCGACCCGAGCAGCCCTCTGGGCACACTACTGGGTACGGCCCTCGGCTCGTCGTTGGGATTGCAATTGCTGAGCTACAACGGCATTGCCAATGCCAACATTTCCCTGCTGGGACTGGTCAAAGCACTGCCTGTCGACATTGGTACCGTCAACAGTGTTTTGACGACCCAGGTGACGATCACTGATCTTCTCACCGCATACGTGAATGCACTGTCGCAGAGTAGTAGCGCCTCAACGATTGACCTTGCCTTTGTCAATCAACAGGTCGCTGCCATTGAGCTGCAGCTCGGAAATATTCCCATCAACCTGGGCCAGATCCTCAACGTCGACGCAACTACTGAGGATCCCAATGTCGCCCTCAATGTCGACGTCAACGCGCTCGATATCCTCAGTGCCGTCGTGCTGGCAGCCGATGGCGCCAACGCTGTTGCGCTGCCGGCAACGAGCATCAGCATACCGGGCGTGGCGACGATCAGTCTGGCCTTGAGTATCGTTGAACCGCCTCAGATTGGCGTCGGCGGCGTGGGCACCGTTGCACACACCGCGGAAATTCGACTCGACCTGGACGTAACAGCGCTGAGTACACCTATTAACGGCCAGCAGTTGCTGGATCTGCCGCTCTACCTCGAGGTAGCGCCTACCGACGGCACCATAACCGCCATCGAATGCAATGTGCCGGGCAGTGGTGGAGCAAACTCAGACAGTGTGACGATCACAGCAGCTCCGGGAGTATTGAATGCGTTTCTTGGCAAGCTGCCGTCGGCCGCGTTCAACAATACGAGCGAGACCTGGTCCTCGCTGATCTCAAGTGGAAGCCTTGCTCAACTCGTCAACGTTCTTAACCTGGCCACGATATCTGCGTCCGCCAACGTGCAATTGGCAGCCAATCCGGCCACGGCACTTACGTTCAGCGTCGACCCGACAATTCCGGTTTCGCAACAGTCGGGCATGACCCAAACGGCGGGTACGTCGTCGGCCGTGCTTGGAAACCTCATCGGCAGCCTGCTCGGCTCAACGTCGCTGAATGTCACCATCAACCTTTTGGGTCTTCCGATCAATTTGGCGCCGGTCGCGTCGTTGCTCGCTACCTTGTCGGCTGCGCTGGCGCCGGTTTTGTCGTCCCTGGATACCCTGTTGGTTGGTCCACTTCTGCAGGCGCTAGGGATTAATATCGGCACTGCCCAGGTGAGCCTGCTGTCGGTTAACTGCAATACCACTCCCCAGCTGGTGTACTGAGAAACCTATGGTGCTGAAGTAGCCACTTGACCCTCGATACGGCGGCTTTAGACTCGACGGAATAAGGAAATGTTCGGCACATCTTCTGGTGGCCGTTATTCCAGAGCCATCCAAAGTACAATCGCCGGGAACGCAGGGGATGAATGCAATGACTAGCAACGCGGCCAAACGATGCGTCCGGGGGTTGATGCTCGGGCTGACTTTTGTGGGCTTTTCGGCGTTTGCCGCGACAGACGGTGGGTCGCCATCACCGGCAGGCCAGGTTGCAGCCGCCGGTAAGGCGGAGGCGTCTGGTGGTTCGGTGGCTTACCTGCAGCATCTGGTCGACACGCATCAGCTGACCGAGATGCGCACCACCTACAACGGTACATACGGTGCCAGCGAGTTGTTTCAGCCTGAAAAACTCACCTACTTCGTCGCGCTGTTCCACGACAAGGTGTTCTGGCGGGTGATCAGCACCGATTCGATGAAGAATGCCGACAGCATCTATCGCACCTTCGTCGCACAGACCGAGCAGCTGGCTCAGGTGGATATCGATGCACTGCGCCT
>Ga0302314_10021520_pt1 | contig 10612 bp, 9 predicted proteins | sample III_Palsa_N2_3_FD_200533 | JGI IMG/M metagenome (GOLD analysis project Ga0302314, IMG submission 200533) | Peat permafrost microbial communities from Stordalen Mire near Abisko, Sweden - III_Palsa_N2_3 | ecosystem: Environmental > Terrestrial > Soil > Palsa > Peat permafrost | place: Sweden... | reverse complement strand
TCATCCAGGACCATATCGCCGCCTACCGCCGCCATGACATCGAGGCGCTGATGGCGACGCTGGCGCCCGAGGCGCTGGTCAACGATATCCAGCGCGAATTCGTGGGCCATTCGGCCATCCGCGCCTGGGCCGACGAAGAGATCATCCGGGCCAAGGTGACTTTGGAGACCGAGGCAGCCTTCGAGCACTTCGGCGCGCCGATCATCCGATTCCGCGTCGATGGCGACTACGACAAGTCGAACCTGCCGGACCCCCTCATCCTCACCTACTACTTCACCCTCCGGGACGATCGCATCTGCCAGCTGATCATCCTGCACAACAAAGTCGTCGCGCCCTGAAGCGGCGAGGCCGCCGGCGTCAGCACCTATTCAAATCAGCAAATGAGCAGAACCATGAACCAAGACTTCGCGGGCAAGGTCGCCCTGGTGACAGGCGCGTCCAAGGGAATCGGCGCGGGCATAGCCAAGGCGTTCGGCGAGGCCGGCGCCTGCGTGGCGCTCGCCTATGGCCATGATCTGGAGGGCGCGCAACAGGTTGCCCATGAGATCGAGGCGGTCGGTGGGCGGGCCATGCCGGTGCAATGCGACCTGACGCGGACGGCCGACATCGAGGCCATGATCGCCAGGACGGTGGCAGGGTTCGGACCTATCGAGACCCTGGTCAATTGCGCCGGCGTGTTCGACTACAAGCCCCTGCCGCAGATTACCGAAGCTCACGTCCACGACATCTTCAACACCAATGTGCTTGGCCTGTTGATGACCACCAAGATCGCCACGGCCCACTTTGCGTCGGCAGGTGGGAGCGTGATCAACATCAGTTCGCTTTCGGCCGGCGGGAACGCGTCCGGCCGCGCGGTCTATGCCGCTTCCAAGGCGGCGGTGAATGCGATCACCAAGGTGCTGGCGCTGGAGCTCGCCGAGCGAAAGATCCGCGTCAATGCGATCATGCCCGGATACTATGACACCGAAGGGGCGCGGGCGTTCGGCGTGCAGGGCTCGGAGGCCGAAGCCCAGCTACTCGCGGCCACGCCGTTGGAGCACCGGCCCGGGCGTCCATCGGATCTCAGCCCGGTCGCGCTCTTCCTCGCCTCCCCCGCATCGGCCTGGATGACCGGAGAGATTCTGACCGTATCCGGGGGCTTGCGGTAGGAGCCCTCCGGGTCCAGCGCGCCGGCCGGTATGAATAGGTCCTGCAAAAGCCTCGACCGCCAACCGAGTCATGCCATGATCGGCCTGACCGTGGCGCAGGGAGCAGACGCGTGGCCGAACCGTCCTATTGGCTGATCAAATCGGAGCCGGCGAAGTTCAGCTTCGCCGATCTGGAGCGCGACGGCTCGACCGTCTGGGACGGGGTTCGCAACAACCAGGCGGCCATCTATCTGCGCACCATGAAGATTGGCGACAAGCTGCTCTATTACCACTCGGTGGACGGGCTGGAGGTGGTGGGCGTGGCCAAGGTGTCGAAGGAATATTTCCTCGACCCGTCCGACCCCAAGGGCCGGTTCGTGGCCGTCGAGGTGCAGCCGGACCACCGCCTGACTAAGACGGTGCCGCTGTCGGCGATGAAGGCCGAGCCCAGGCTGGCCGGCATGGCCATGTTCCGCCAGTTCCGCCTGTCCGTTTCCCCGGTGACGCCGGACGAGTGGAAGGTGATCATGGGGATGGGCGGGGAGAAGGTTTAGGGCTTCCCCCTATCCGATCGGCGTCGGCGCGTTCATCTCTTCGACCGGCGCCTCGCGCTCGCCCAGCACGGTGAGCAGGCTGCCGGCGATGATCATCAGCCCGCCGGCGGCCAAGGGCCAGGTGAGCTTGTCGCCGAACAGACTGACGCCCAGGATCGTGCCCATCAGCGGCTCGATGTTGATGAACACCCCGGCCGACGCGGCGCCGACCCGCGCCAGACCGAACTGCCAGGCGGCGGTGGCCAGGAAGGTGGAGAAGACCCCCTGCCCGATCACTCCGGCCCAGCCCTGCGGACTAAGATCCAGCCTCGGCGGGCCATGCAGGATCAGCGCGATCGGCAGGACCGTGATCGCCGCCATCAGCACGGTCACCGCCGGCAGGGCCATGGCCTCCGGCGCCTTGGGCGCGCGCCGGACCAGGAACAGCCAGCCCAGGAAGATCAGGATGGCGATCACTGACAGGGTCACGCCCAGGGGTGTGCCGGCCGCGCCGGGTCGGGCGGCGATCAACACCGCCCCCAGGCTGGCGCCGATCACGCCGACCCAGGACAGGCGGCTGATCCGCTCACCGAGCAGGCGCGCGGTGATGGCGATCAGGGCGGGCTGGACCCCGACGATCAGCGCCGCCAGGGTGACGGTGACCCGGGCCAGGCCCTCGAACTGCAGCAGGAAGGCGATGCCGTAGAGGGCGCCGCCGAAGATCACCAGGGGCGAGCGAAACAGCTTGCGCGCCCCCGGCCGCAAGGCGAACGGCAGCGCCACCAGGGCGGCGACCGAGAGCCGCAGCAACACCATATGCGGCGGGTCGATCTCCTTCAGCACCAACTTGGCGAGCGGGAACCCGAGCCCCCAGAAGACCCCCGCACAGGTCAGAAAAAAGAAGGCCATCCGCCGCATGGCCGCTCCCCTGACAGACTCGGCGGGCGAAGGCGAGACAGTTGCGCTTGCGAAGGCCGCCAGCAGACGCCCATGATGACACCACGCTGGCAGTAGACCAGTTGGGAGGAAACCGATGACCGCTTCCGTCACCGACGAACTGATCGAACTGCGCGGCCTGCGCTTTCACTACCGGGACTGGGCGTCGAAGACGCCCGGGGCGCCGGACCTGGTGCTGCTGCACGGGCTCACCGGCCACGCCCGGTCCTGGGACGCCTTCGCCGAGGCGATGAGCGACCGCTATCGCGTGCTGGCGCTGGACCAGCGCGGGCACGGCGAGACAGCCTGGGCGGCGGCGGACAAGTACGCGATCACCGACATGGCCGACGACCTGGAGGCCTTTGTGAAGGCCATGGGGCTGAAGGATTTTCACCTGCTGGGCCTGTCCATGGGCGGGATGGTGACGATGGAATACGCCGGGCGTAAGCCAGCCGCGCTGGCCCGGTGCGTGATCGTCGACATCGGCCCGGAGATCGTCGCGGCGGGCTCCAGCCGCATCCAGAGCGGGATCCGCACCAGCGACGTGTTCGACAGCAAGGACGCCGCCTTCGCCGCCGCCCGCGCCGTCAATTCCATCCCGCCGGAAGCGCACCAGCGCCAGCGCGTGGACAACAACATGATGCGGCTGGAAGACGGCCGCTGGACCTTCCGCTTCGACCGCGCCTTCAGGCATGGCTCCGCGTTGCGCCCGCGCGACCCGGAATCCGCGTGGGCCTCCTGCGCCCAGATCGCCGTCCCCGCCTTGATCATGCGCGGGGAGTTGTCGGATGTGCTGTCGCCACAGATCGGCCAGCGGATGGTCGAGGTCATGGCCGACGCCCGCTATGTGGAGGTGGCCGGATCGGGACATCCGATCCCGTTGGACCAGCCGGATGGGTTCCTGGTGGCGTCGAGGGACTTCCTGAAGGGGTAGGTGGTTGTTCTGAGGGGTTCCTAACCCCTCACCCTCCCACGCCGCGATGCGTCGCGGGCCCCTCCCTCTCCCTCCGGGAGAGGTGTGGGAGCACGCTTCTGAACACCTCTCCCGGAGGGAGAGGGAGGGGCCCATTGCGACAGCAATGGGAGGGTGAGGGGTTACGCTGCCGCCGGATTTAGCGTCCCCGCTTGACGCGCCCGTCAGCGCAACCCAAAAGCTCCGCCGACTTCAGCTCTTGGAATAGACGTTAGAGGATAGCGACATGGCGGACCTGCGTTTCGACGGCAAGGTGGCGATCGTAACCGGCGCGGGCGGAGGCCTGGGCAAGCAGCATGCGCTGGAACTGGCGCGGCGCGGGGCCAAGGTGGTCGTGAACGACCTGGGCGGCTCGATGGACGGGTCGGGCGGATCGTCCGCCGCGGCCGACGCCGTGGTCGCTGAGATCAAGGCCGCCGGCGGCGAGGCCATCTCCAACGGCGCCTCGGTGACCGACGACGCGGGCGTGGCCCACCTGGTCCAGCAGACCATGGACCAATGGGGCCGCATCGACGTGCTGATCGCCAACGCCGGCATCCTGCGCGACAAGTCCTTCTCCAAGATGGAGCTGGCCGACTTCGAACTCGTGCTGAACGTCCACCTGATGGGCACCGTGAAGCCGACCAAGGCGGTCTGGGAGATCATGAAGGCCCAGAACTATGGCCGGATCGTCGTGACCACCTCGTCGTCGGGCCTCTATGGCAACTTCGGCCAGTCCAACTATGGCGCGGCCAAGCTGGGCATCGTCGGCTTCATGAACACCATCAAGCTCGAGGGCCAGAAGAACAACGTCCACATCAACGCCATCTCCCCGGTGGCCGCGACGCGGATGACCGAGAACATCATGCCGGCCGAGACCCTGGCGCGGCTGAAGCCGGAATATGTCACCCCCGGGGTGGTCTATCTGGCCTCGGAAGAAGCCCCCACCGGCTGCATCCTGGCGGCCGGCGCCGGCGTCTTCGCCCTGGCCCGCATCTATGAGACCGAAGGCGTGCACCTGGGCGAAGCCGGCCTGTCGGCGGAAGCCGTGCGCGACAACTGGGCCAAGATCAGCGACGAAGCCGGCCAGAAGGCCTACTTCCAAGGCGGCGAACAGGGCGGGAAGATTTTCCGCAAGCTCGCCGAGTAGCGTTCAACTCTTAATGCCCCGCCGCGCGCCTGTGCGCCGGCGGGGTTACGGTTTTGCAATACGAAACCGGCTTGCGCGCACTCCGTTATCGGCGTTCACATTGCGCTTCAGACGCCCGCCAGAGGCGTCCGGAGGAAGCAGCGCCGAGGATGCCCATTGACCGTTGAAGCCACGCCGTCGCCTCATGGCGTCCGCCTCCCGTCCGCCCGCCTGATCGCTTTCAGCCAGCCGGGCCTTATCGTCGGCGCCCTGGCGGTGGCCATCAGCGTCCACCTTCCCCGATATTTCGCCGCCCATTTCGGCATGGGCCTGGCCGCCGTCGGCGGCATCTTCATGCTGGTGAGGCTGATCGATTGCGGATTCGATCCGATGATCGGCCTGGTGATGGACCGGACCCAGACCCGGATCGGCCGCTATCGCGCCTGGCTTATCCTGGGGGCGCCGATCATCGCCCTGGGCGTCTTCATGCTGTTCATACCGCAGGCGACAGTGAACAGCGCCTACCTGACCTTCTGGCTGCTGGTCTACTATATCGGCTATTCGCTGATCACCCTGTCCCACTCAGCCTGGGGATCGGTGGTGGCCGGCAAGTACCACGAGCGCTCGCGGGTGTTCGGCGCGATCCAGATCGTCAGCACCATCGGCGCGACCCTGATCCTGGTCATTCCGTCCCTGATGGGGGCCGCGGCGGAGAAGTCTGGCGCGAACGTGCGCGGCATGGGCTGGGCGATCGTCATCGTTACCCCCATCGCCGTCCTGCTTGCCGCCCTGGCCACGCCGGAAAAGGCGGTCAGCGACAGCAGCCACGAACGGTTCGGCCTTCGCGACTATTGGGCGATGATCTCCCGGCCGGACATGGCCCGCATCATCATCGCCGACTTTTGTCTGACGCTGGGGCCGGGCTGGATGTCTGCCCTCTACCTGTTCTATTTCCACGACGCGCGGGGCTTCGCCGCGCCCTTGGCCAACCTGCTGCTGCTGATCTACATCGGCGCCGGCGTGCTGGGAGCGATCGTCATGAGCCGGGTGGCGATGAAGATCGGCAAGCATCGCGCCCTGCAGGTGGCGTCGACAGGCTATTCGGTGGGCCTGCTCAGCCTGATCCTGGTTCCCAAGGGCGCCTTCATCCTGGCCGCAATACCGATGTTCATCCTGGGCTTCCTGGCGTCCAGCTTCACCATGCTCGACCGCGCCATGGTCGCCGACGTGGGCGACGCCGTGCGGCTGGAGCAGGGCAAGCAGCGGGTCAGCCTGCTCTATGCCATGATCACCAGTTCGCAGAAGATCGCCACGGCCCTGTCGATCGGGCTCAGCTTCAACGTCCTCGCCTTTGTCGGCTTCAACCCGAAGGAAGGCGCCGTGAACACCCCCGGCGCGGTGTTGGGACTGGAGCTGGTCTATCTGATCACCCCCGTCATCTTCGTGATGATCGGCGGCGCCTGCTACATCGGCTACAAGCTGGATCACCGGCGCCATGCGGAAATCCGGGGCGAGCTGGAGGCCCGGGACGCCCTTGAGGCCGCCGCGGCGCCCACCGAATCCCTGGCCGCGCCCCAGGCGCCAGCGGCCCTGGCGACGAACTGATCACAAAAACCGGACAAGCATCCGCCAAACGGGCTGTTTGGGCTTGCGCAGGCCCGCGCCCTGAGTTCACATTCTCTCCGAGACGCTCAGTAGAAGCGCCCTGTTCATTGGGAGACCCAGGTGACTGCGATTTCAACGCCATCGGCGCCAGGCGCCGACCAGCGGCTGCCCCTTCACACCGTCATCGCCTATTCGCTGCTGGCCATGCCCTATGCGGGTCTGCTGCTGGCCATCGGGCTGCTGATGCCGCGCTTCTATGCCGGCCAGATGAAGGTGACGCTGGGCGCCGTCGGCGGGGCTTTCCTGATCGTTCGGCTGCTGGACATCTGCCTGGATCCAATGGTCGGTTTGTTGATGGACCGCGTCCGCACGCCCATCGGACGCTATCGCCCATGGGTTATCGCCGGCGCGATCGTGTTGGTCTTCTCCATCTACAAGGCGTTCAATCCCCCCGCCGGCGTCGGCCTCGGCTATCTGATCCTGTGGCTGTTCATCGTCTACGCCGGCTACTCGATGTATGTGCTGGGCCAGGCCGCCTGGGGCGCGTCGATCGCGGTGAACTACGACGACCGCTCACGCACCTATGGATGGATGCAGGCGATCGGGGTCATCGCTTCGATCGGCCTTTTGATGCTGGCCCAGATCACCGGCCATCGCATCCAGTTCGGCGCCAACAGCAGCATGAGCGCGATCGGCTGGATTCTGATCGCCATGGTGCCCATCTGCACCGTGATCGCCCTGATGTTCACGCCGGAGCGGCCCGACAGCAAGGTCGCCCGACCCAAGTTCACCCTGGGTGACTATCTGACCGCGATTTCGCGCCCGGACATGCGGCGCATCATCCTGACCGACCTGGTCCTGACCCTCGGGGTCGGCACCACCGCGCCGATCTACATCTTCTTCTTCCACGACGCGAAGGGCTTCAGCATCGCCAACACCAGTTCGCTGCTGGTCTTCTATACCGGCGCCGGACTGCTGGGATCGCCGGCCTGGGCCAAGATCGCTCACAAGATCGGCAAGCATCGCGCCATTCAGGCCGCCTGCGTCACCTACGCCATCGCCCAAACCGCGTTGATGATGCTGCCCAAGGCCCAGTACCTGCCCACAGCCCTCTTCATGTTCATTGTCGGCGGCTGCGCCAGCGCCTTCGTGCCGCTGATCCGCGCCATGGTCGCCGACGTATCCGACGAAATACGTCTGGACACCGAGCGGGACCTGACCAGCTGTCTCTACGCCATGGTCACGACCACCCAAAAGATCGGGCTGGCCATCTCTGTGGCGATCATTCTGCCGATCCTTGGCATAATCGGCTACCAGGCGGGCGAAGGCGCCCACAACACGCCGCAGGCCATATTCGGCCTGGAGATGTGCTACCTGTTTGCGCCGATCATCTTCGTGTTTCTGGGGCTGGTGGTGCTGTTCGGCTACAAGCTGGACGCCGCCAAGCACGCCACCATCCGCGCCGCTCTGGAGGCCCGCGAAGGCCTGATCGACGACGCCGCTTCGCTGGAAGGCCTGACCGGGGTTTCGCCGGCGGCGGAAGCCTTGGGCGCGCGGGGCGGCATCGCCCCCGAACCGGCGGAGTAGGCGCCTAGTCCTCGATCAGGATTTGGGGCGCCGGCTTTGTGTCGGCGCCTTTTTCCAGGGCGTCCAGAACGCCTTCGGCGATGCTGAGGAAGGCCTGGCCGGCGGGGCTGTCGCCGCCTTCGAGCACAAACGGCCGGCCCTCGTCGCAGGCCTGGCGCAGGGCCACGTCGATGGGGATTTCCCCCAGGAAGGGCGCGCCGATGGCCTCGGCGGTGGCGCGGGCGCCGCCATGGCCGAAGATGGGGATGGGGGCGCCGGTGGCCGGATCGGGGAAATAGGCCATGTTCTCGACCACGCCCAGGATCGGCACATGGGTCTTCTCGAACATGGAGACCCCGCGTCGCACGTCGATCAGCGCCACCTCCTGCGGGGTCGAGACCACCACGGCGCCGGCCAGGGCCACGCGCTGGGCCAGGGTCAGCTGGATGTCGCCGGTGCCCGGAGGCATGTCGATGATCAGAATATCCAGCGGCTCCTCCGCCGAGCCCCAGGCCACGTCGTTGAGCATCTGGTTCAGCGCCGAGGACGCCATCGGCCCACGCCAGATCATCGGCGCCGCCTCATCCACCAGAAAGCCGATGGACATGATCTTCAGGCCCCAGGCCTCGATGGGCTTGAGCTTCTTGTCCGGAGTCATGACCGGCTCGGCGTCCGCGCCGGTCATGCGCGGGATCGACGGGCCATAGACGTCGGCGTCGAGCAGGCCGACCCGGCGGCCCAGCATGGCCAGGGCGCAGGCCAGATTGACGGCGACTGTGGACTTGCCCACCCCGCCCTTGCCGCTGGCCACGGCGACGATCTGGCCGACATGGGCGGGATTGAGTGGCCCCGGCGCCCCGGCGGCGCGCGGTCCGGGCGCCTGCACCTGGGCCTGGGCGGCGGGGGAAAGCTGGGCGCCGCGCCGGACCCGTGTCGATCCTGGCGCCAATGGCGGCTCGTCCTGGCGGGGGGCGCTGGCGGCGGCGGTGGATGAGGCGGTCAGCACAACCTGGGCCCGCTCGATCCCCGGCAGCGCGCGCAACAGGGCCTCGGCCTGGTCGCGAACCGGCTCATAGAGGCCGACCTCGGCGCGCGGGACCTCCATCATGAAGCCTGCCCGTCCGGGAGCAACCACCAGGGCCTGAACCAGGCCGGCCGTAGCCAGCCCCTCGCCGGTCCTGGGGTCGGTGATGCGGTCCAGGGCCTGCAAAACCGCTGCACGATCAGGCGATAGGGTCTCGGTCATAAAGAACAATCTCAACCGGAATGTCTTGCGCGGCGCCGCGCGGGGTTTCATATCCGGGGCCGGGCGACGCTTTACAAGCCTCCCCGTCCAACATCATCCAGTCGCGATCCGCGCGCCCTTAAGAGTCACCCCGCCGCACATGCCCTGGACCGACAATTCCGACGATGGCAAGCCGGGGCAGAAGCCGGGTCCCTGGGGCGCGCCGCCGCCGGGTGGATCAGGCGGCGGCAATGAGCCGCCCCCGCCGCCGCGCCGGCCCACGGGAGGCGGCGGCCGACGTCCGCCGCCGCCGATCAACACCGACGAGATCAGCGCCATGCTGCAGCGCTGGCGGCAATGGATCGAGGGCCATCTGGGCGGCGCCGGCGGCCCCGGAACCCCGCAGCTGATCGGCTTGATCGCCGTGGCCCTGGTGATGGTCTGGTTGTTGTCGGGAATCTATTTCGTCCAGCCCGCCGAACAAGGCGTGGTGACCACCTTTGGCGCCTATTCCCGCGACACCGGCCCGGGCGCCCACTGGCGGTTCATTCCCTTCGAGAAGGTGCAGAAGGTTCAGGTCGCTTCCCTGCAACGGGTGGATATCGGCGGCGCGGGCGACAACGAAGTCCCCGCTGAGAGCCAGATGTTGACCGGCGATCAGAATATCGTCGACCTGACGTTCACGGTTCAATACCGCATCAACAATGCGGCCAACTACCTGTTCCGGGTAGCGGACTCCGGCGATCCCACCATCAAGTCGGTGGCCGAGAGCGCGATCCGCGAAGTGGTCGGCAAGACCGACCTGGACGACATCCTCACCAACGGCCGCGGCAAACTGCAGGACCAGACCGAGGTGCTGATGCAGCGCATTCTCGACAGCTATGGTGCTGGCGTCACCGTGGTGGAGGTACAGGTGCGGTCCGCCAACCCGCCGAGGGACGTGGTGCCTGACTTCCAGAAAGTGGCCAGCGCCAGCCAGTATGCGGACTCGGCGGTCAACGAGGCCAATGCCTACAAGAACCGCGTGGTCAACACGGCCAAGGGCAACGCCGCGCAGATCGTCCAACAGGCCCAGGCCTATCGCGAAAACGTGGTGCACACGGCCCAGGGGGATGCGTCGCGGTTCAACCAGATCTACGAACAATACCGCCGCGCGCCGGCCGTCACCCGTGAACGGCTCTATCTGGAGACCATGGAGCGGGTGCTGTCGAAATCGAACAAGGTGATCGTCGACACCCATGGCGCCACCGCGCCAATCATCCTGCCCTCGGACGCCTTCCGACCCAGGAACGCATCGCAGCCGCCACCCCCAGACACCTCTCAAGGCCAGCAACAGCCCGCCGTCGTGCAACCGCAGACCCAGTTGCCCGCGCCCGGATCCAACCCGGCGGGAGGCCAACAATGAACCGTACAGCCCTGATCGCCATAGCCGCGATTCTGTTCGTCATCGGCGTGGTCGCCGCCAACACCCTCTATGTGGTCGACCAGACCCACGAGGCCATCGTGCTGCGATTTGGCCAGCCGATCCGGGTGGTCAAC
>Ga0302314_10021518_pt1 | contig 10613 bp, 10 predicted proteins | sample III_Palsa_N2_3_FD_200533 | JGI IMG/M metagenome (GOLD analysis project Ga0302314, IMG submission 200533) | Peat permafrost microbial communities from Stordalen Mire near Abisko, Sweden - III_Palsa_N2_3 | ecosystem: Environmental > Terrestrial > Soil > Palsa > Peat permafrost | place: Sweden... | reverse complement strand
ACCACCACCGCGGCGACCACCACCGCGGCGACCACCACCACGGCGGCGGCAGGCCGCCGCCGCGGACCGTTCCGGAGCCGAGGGTCGACTGGGATCTTGGACCGGTCCGCAACGTGCCTGCTGCCACCCTGCGGGCAGGACGCCGTCAACCGCCGTTGTCCTCGTTCACAGCCGTGCCACCTTGCCGCAGACCGGTCCTGGAATATCACTGGCCGCCCCCGCGTTCTACCCCCGGTCGGTGCGCTAGTGTCCCCCGGGCTCTAATCACTGCCTTCATGGAATACCGTTCGGCTGGAGCCATGTTGCGCCTTTCGCCGTGAGGCGACCTGCGCACCGGCCACTCCCACGCCCTCGCGAGCACCCGCTCCCGGGGGCGTTGCCATGTCTGGCTTCCGGGGGCGCTGCCATGTCCGGACCCGTCCGACGCCAGGCCCGCAACAGCCCGCAGCGTCCCCGCCCGGTCGCTGGGCTCCCGGCTGTCGGCCTCGCCGCCGGGCCGGGCCACGGCAAGCCGGACCACGGCAGGCCGGGAGGCGGGACTCCCGCGGTCACCCGGCGTAGGGTGGTTGCGTGAGTTCGCCCGCGTTGCAGCAGCCGCAGTGGCCCGACCGTGAGCGCCTCGATGCGGTGGTGCGCGACCTGGAGGGCCGGCCGCCGCTGGTCCTCGCGGCCGAGTGCGACCAGCTGAAGGAGCGGCTGGCCGCGGTGGCCCGCGGTGAGGCTTTCCTGCTGCAGGGCGGTGACTGCGCGGAGACGTTCGCCGGCACGACCGCCGACAGCGTGCGGGGCAAGTTCCAGACGCTGCTGCAGATGGCCGTCGTGCTGACCTATGCCGCCAGCGTGCCGGTGGTCAAGGTCGGCCGGATGGCCGGGCAGTTCGGCAAGCCGCGGTCAGCGGCCACCGAGGTGCGGGGCGGCGTGGAACTTCCGGTCTACCGGGGCGATGCGGTCAACGGCATCGAGTTCACCGCCGCGGCCAGGACGCCTGACCCGGGCCGGCTGCTTGAGGCGTATCACTGCGCGTCGGCCACGTTGAACTTGTGCCGGTCGCTCGCCAGCGGCGGCTACGCCGACCTGCGCCAGGTGCACGCCTGGAACCAGGACTTCGTGGCCGGCAGCCCGGCCGGGCAGCGCTACGAACAGCTGGCGGACGAGATCGACCGGGCGATCGCGTTCATGAACGCGTGCGGGGCTGACTCCCGGGAGTTCCGCGCGGTCGAGTTCTACTCCAGTCACGAGGCCCTGCTGCTGGATTACGAGCGGGCGCTGACCCGGACCGACGAACGGAACGGGCATACCTACGACCTGGCGGCGCACCTGCTGTGGATCGGAGAGCGCACCCGCGATCCGCGCGGCGCGCACGTGGAGTTCGCCCGTCAGATCCGCAATCCGGTCGCCGTCAAGGTGGGCCCGGACGCCACCGCGCAGGACGTGCTCGAGCTGATGGAGACTCTCGACCCGGACCAGGAGCCCGGCCGGCTCACCCTGACCACCCGGATGGGCGCCGGACGGATCCGCCAGGCGCTGCCCCCGCTGGTCGAGAAGGTGGCCGCGAGCCGGCCGGCGGTGGTCTGGGTCTGCGACCCGATGCACGGCAACACGGTTGAAGCGGCCAGCGGCCGCAAGACCAGGAACTTCGACGAGGTGCTGGACGAGGTGGCCGGATTCTTCGAGGTGCACCGCGCGCTCGGCACCTACCCCGGCGGCATCCACATCGAATTCACCGGCGACGACGTGACCGAGTGCATCGGCGGGGGCCACCACATCGCCGAGAGCGACCTGGCCTCCCGCTACGAGACGACGTGCGATCCCCGCCTCAACCGCGGCCAGTCCCTTGATCTGGCCTTCCGCGTCGCCGACCTGTACCGCAGCCACCGCGACCCCGAGCGCGGCGAGTAAGCGGCCGCTGTTCCCCGCCCCCGTTCTGCCGGATCGCGGGGGACTCCCCGATGAATATGCGCCGCGGCGCCAGCCAGCGAAACCAATTGCGAATTGAAATACGTCAATGTTTATAGATGTGATTTGATGACGCCGTTAGTGCTTTCCTGGTTTCGTCCGCGTTGAAGAACCTCAGATGCCTTCACGCTTCTGTAGTTCCAGCCTGCTCGTGAGGCGGCTGCATGCAGTGTCTAATGGCGCGATTCAGCTCTGTGCCGATAACCGCCCGTACGAATTTTGGTGCTGCTGATGTTCCGCTGCCGGATTTTGCTGATGTGATTACGGAGGCGCCTAATTTCCTTTTCCGGAGGAAGGTTCCGGAGTACTTTTAAAAGCGTCCAGACGGCGGGGGAGTACGCATGGGCGGGGATAAGGCATCGTGGGCAGGCCTGGTCAGCGGTAGAACCGGCTACAAGGCCAACAAGGCGACAGGCCGCAGCAGGCCGGGCACCGAGTCGCGGGCGCGGATCAAGGGGTGCTCGCGGTGAGCGCCACAGCGGTTGTGGTGATCGTCGCTGTCGTGGTCATCATCGGCTGGTGGGTCGACGTCCAGCGCCGCCCGATCCGCCGCTGTCCGTCGTGCAACGGCAGCAAGAAAAACGCGGGCAGCAGCAGCCTGCGCTGGGGCACTTGCCGCCGGTGCGGCGGCAAGGGAGAGGTGCGCCGCCGCGGCGCACCGGGCAGTAACTGAGTCGCGCCGCCGCCGTAGAACAGCGCCAACCCGGCCCGGCTGGGGGAAGGTCCTCAGGACTCTTCGGCCCGCGCGATGGCCGCGGCCTCGGTCCGGGTGGCCGCGCCGAGCTTGGCCAGGATGTTGGAGACGTGGACGCTGGCGGTCTTCTGGCTGATGAAGAGTTCTTCGCCGATCTGGCGGTTGGACAGGCCGCGGGACATCAGGCGCAGCACCTCGTGTTCCCGGGGAGTGAGCGCCGCGACCGGGCTTTCGCCATCCCGGCCCGCGTCCCGGCTGCCGCCGGCGTTCAGGCCCAGCCTGCGGGCCAGGTCGTCCAGGGCGGCGCGCAGCGGCTCGGCGCGCAGCCGGGCGGCCGTCGCCGAGGCCGCCCGCCATACGTCGGCCGCCTCGCGCGGACGTCCGTCCCCGGCCAGGGCTTCCGCCAGCCGCCACTGAGTCCGCGCGGTCTCGTAGACGTAGCCCGGGCCGAACTCGGCCAGCGTCTTCTCCCAGCCCGCGGGGGCGTTCAAGCCGATGAGCCGCTGGTACTCCGCCTCGGCCCGGGCCAGCCAGCCCCGGGCTTCCGGGCCGAGGACAGCCTTCGGCCGGGCCGGGTACCGGGCCGCCGCGCGCGCCAGGTCGAGCAGCAGCGCCCCGGCCGCTTCCTCCGCGGCCACGGCCGTGGTGATTCCGGCCCGCCGCGCGGCGGACGCCCGGTCCGCGCGGGCACTCAGCGCGACCGCCGCTACCCGGATGGCGGCGGGGGAGCGCCACGACCGCGCGTCCGCGCTGAGCGAGGCTTCCGCCTCGGCCAGCGCGGTCTCCGTGTCGCCGCGCCAGAGCGCCTGCTCCGCCAGCAGCCCGCGGGCGATGTAGGCGACGAAGGCGTCATCCCAGAATGGCTCCAGCCAGGTCCGGCGTTCGTCCGCCACCGCGTCGCCGCGGGCCACGTCGATGAACAGCGCCATCGCCGACAGCACAGCCTCCGGCTGCTTGGTCACCCAGACGGGGAAGTTCCGCGCCAGTTCCTCCGCCTGATCCCAGTCGCCGTCCGCGTAGTAGGCCTGAAAAAGCAGGTGCTGCACGTCCAGCCCGTAGGGGGCGAGCCCGAGGCCCGCGGCCTCCGCCCGGCTGACTCCAGCCTGCGCGGCGGCGGCCGCCTCGGCGAGATCCCCGCGCGTCAGCCGGGCCGCCGCCAGATGGTAGGCGGCCCGCAGCTCCACGCCGAGCATGTGCGCGTCGGCCGCCTGCTCGTGGGCGGCGGCGAACAGGCTGATGGCCTCTTCGGTGTTGCCCTCGCGGCTGCTGATCATGCCGAGGGTGACCAGGCTGTCGGCGCCGACCCAGTCCGCGCCGGACCGGGTCGCCTCCGCCCGCGCCCGCTGGGCCCACTCGCCCGCCGCCGCGCTGTCGCCGTTGACCATCCACGCGATGGCGCAGGTGGCCATCGCCCGCGCGAGGACCCGGCTTGGCGGCTCGGCCGGAGTCTGCTCGACCGTTTCCTTGATTACCTGCAGCGCCTCGGCCGCCCACCCGGGTTCATCCCCCTGAGTCAGGTAGTAGGCGAGGCGCTCACCGGTCCGGGCCCGGAACTCCGGCGTCGCGTCCCCGGCCAGTGCCACCGCCCGGACGTGCCGCAGCAGCTGAATCGCGCGCGGCACGTCGCCGCTCGCCGCGGCCGCGAGGGCGGACTTGAGACCGAGCTCGCCGCGGTTCATCCCGGCGAGCGTTTCCGCGTCCGGCGCCCGGTCCCATAGCTCGAGGGCCTGGTCGTAGTGCCGGTGGGCCTCGGCCGGCGCGCCGATCCGCTCGGCTTCCCGCCCGGCCCGGACCGAGGCGGCCAGGGCGCCGGGGATGTCGTGGGCGGTGAGGCTGTGGTAGGCGAGCTCGGCCGCGGTGCCGGGCCCAGTGTCGGCCAACCCAGTCGCGAGCAGCGCGGCGAACCGTCCGTGCAGCCGGGTCCGCTCCCCGGGCAGCAGGTCGCCGTAGACGGCCTCGCGCAGCAGCGCGTGCCGGAACCGGTACCCGTCCGGTCCGTCGGGGACGAGCAGCTGGTGGGCAACCAATTCCCTGAGCGCTTCCTCGTACTCGGTGTCGGGCAGACCGGAGGCCGCCAGGACCAGCTGGTCGTTCGCCCGCCGCCCGGCCACGGCCGCTGCCCGCAGGACCTGCTGGCCCGCATCGGACACGCGTGCGACCCGGGCCAGCAGCAGGGCGGCGAGACCGGAGGGCAGCACTCCCGACGAACCCGACGAGGCGGCGAGCAGCTCTTCCGCGTAGTAGGCATTGCCCTCCGCCCGGTCGACCAGGGCGGAGAGCAGGGCGGTGGACAGTCGCGAGGGCCCGTTCGGAAGGCTCGACAGGTGCTCCGCGATCGCGGCGGCAGGCAGCGGGCCCAGCTCGACTAGTGTGACCGACGGGAGCCGGCCCAGCTCCGCCACGACCTCGCCGAGCGGGTGCCGGCGGTGCAGGTCGTCCGTGCGGTAGGTCCCGACGATGACGATGCGCTCGCGGCGCAGCATGCGGGCCAGGAACGTCAGCAGATGGCGCGTTGTCGCATCGGCCCAGTGCAGGTCTTCCAGGACGAGCAGCACCGGGCTCGCGGCGGCGAATTCGGCCAGCGCCCCGAGCATCGCGCCGAACATCTGCTGCCGGGCCATACCGGACGGGTCGGTCCCCGGCGCCGGGTCACCGCCGTCCGGCAGCAGCTGGGCCAGCACCGGGCGGTCCTTGACGGCCTGCGCGATAGGCGGCGGTGCGGTGCGGAACGCGTCCGCGAACGGCAGGTAAGGCACGCTGTCGCCGATCTCGGCGCACTGGCCGCACAGGACCGTGAAGCCGTTGCGCCCGGCGACCGTCATCACCTCGGCCACCAGGCGGGACTTGCCCACGCCGGCGTCGCCGCCGACCAGCGCGGTCACCGCGCGGCCGGCCGCGGCGTCATCGAGTAGCCAGCGAAGTCGCGCCATCTCGGTCTCCCGGCCTACCAGCGCCGCCATGTGCCCTCTCTTCGCCCGAAGCCGCTCAGGCGTTGCCAGAAGCGGCGTCTCTCGCCCGCAAGCCCACGGTAGCAGCGCCGTGACCATGGTCCGCTTGCGTGCGAGCCTGGTGGACTTCGAGCGTCCCCGCTCGTCCCCGTCAGCCCGCCGGGGTAAAGGCGGGCAGCAGGAGATCATCGGCGGGCAGCGACTTGAATCCGGCCGGGACGGCGGACTGCTGGACCGCGGCCCGCAGGGCGGTCAGGCTGGCCGCGTTCCGGGGGAGCCACTGGAAGTTATCGGTCAGCACCACGGTCTTGCCGTCGGCCTGCCCGTTCGAGTATGCCTCCCGGATCGGCAGGTAGCTCGACGGATCGATCCACAGGGTCTGCCCGATATTGAGGCCCGGCTGCGGCTTCAGGACGAGCTTGATGGTGTTGACGCCGTTGATCTCCTGGCGGCCGGCCAGGGTGTACAGGTGGCAGGACAGCGCCTTGGCGCTCTGGGTCTTGTAATCTGCGGGTTCTGCCCCGAGCACGTCCTGACAGGTGGTCGGGGTGGCGGGGAAGTCGACGCCGCCGACGAGGGGCGAGTGCCACTGGATCCGGGCGGCGTACGCCGCGCCGTACGCTTCGTCGACTTTCTTGCCCGCCCGCGAGGTGACGCTCCCGAAGCTGGTGGCGAAGACGAGTTTCCCGTTCGCCGAAAATCCCTGGTAGAGACTGAGCCCGGGGGAGGTCCAGCTGACCATCCGGTCGGCCCGCACGCCGCCCAGGACGGCGGGCTGGACGCCGGTGCCGTCCGATGCGTTCACGTGAAGGACGGTGAGGCCGAAGTCGTTGGGCTGGCTTGCGGTCTCCTCGACCACCTGGATGGCGTTGGCCTGGGTCAGCCCGGCCATCGCCTGCTGGGCGCGGCTGACCACGTAGGAGATGTCCTGCTGCGGCAGGGAGCCGCTGTGCGTAGCCCTCGACATCGGCGTCGACCTGGCGGGGCTTGCGCAGCACGCGTTCGAGCGCGGCCTGCAGCAGGTCCTCGCCGTCTTGCCGGCTGCCGGCCAGGTCGACGACGGGCGGCGGGGTTGCCGACGCTGGCCGGGTCGTATGTTGGCAGCGTGACTAGCCGAAATGGCGACGGACCCTATCTGGATCTGGATCGCGATGCGTGGCGCAGCTTGCGGGCCAGTACTCCCATGTCGCTCACCGCCGAGGGGCTGGAAGCGGTGCGCGGACTCGGTGACCCGATCCAGCTTCGCGAAGTGGAGGACATCTACCTGCCGTTGAGCCGGTTGCTGCGCCTTTACTTCGAGGCGAGCGCGGGGTTGCGCGAGACGGTCGGGGCGTTCCTCGGCCAGCAGATCCGGCCGGCGCCGTTCATCATCGCGATCGCCGGCAGCGTCGCCGTCGGCAAGTCCACCACCGCCCGGCTGCTCCAGACGCTTGTGGCGCAGTGGCCGCAGCAGCCGCGCACCGAACTGGTGACAACCGACAGCTTTCTGTACCCCAACGCGGTGCTGGAACAGCGCGGCCTGAGCGACCGCAAGGGCTTCCCGGAGTCCTATGACCGCCGGGCCCTGCTGCGCTTCGTGCAGCAGGTGAGGGCCGGCGTACCCGAGGTCAGCGCGCCGGTGTACTCGCACGTGGCCTATGACATTCTTCCCGGGCGACGGCAGTCCGTGCAGCGGCCCGACGTCCTGATTCTGGAAGGCATCAACGTGCTGCAGCCAGCTCCGCCGGGCGCTCTCGCGCTGGCCGACTTCTTCGACTTCTCCGTCTATGTCGACGCGCGCGCAGACCACATCCGGCACTGGTTCCTCAGCCGGCTGCACGCGCTGCGGGATACCGCGTTCACCGACCCGCAGTCACCGTTCCGCAGGCTTACCCAGGTCGACGCGGCGGAGATCGACGCGTTCGGCACCCTGATCTGGAAGACCATCAACGAAGTCAACCTCATCGAGAACATCCAGCCCACCCGGGCCAGGGCCAGCCTTGTTCTGCACAAGGGAGCCGATCACTACGTGACACGAGTCAGGCTGCGCCGGTTCTGAGCCCGGGCCGGAAACTGCCGTGCCCGCAGACAGCGCCGCGCAGGGACCGACTGTCAGCCGCCCGGCCGATGCGGGCGCACCATGACCGGGGCTGGCCCACGCTCATCCCTGATGGGAGCGCGCCCTCATCCCTCATGGGAGCGCGCCGCGGTCGCGATTTCGGCCCGGAGTTGACGGAGGAAGCTTCGGTTGTCGGTCCTCACGAACTCCTCGACGAGCCGCCCGCGGTCATCGAACCTGAAGATGTTCATGAGGTCCCAGACGACCCGTGCTCCGTTCGGCTCGAGCGTCCCCTCGGGTGAGTGGGTGAACGGGGCCGTGAAGGTGCCCTCGATCCAGGTCTGGCAGGCGATGAGGTCGCCTTCGGCAACGATGATTCCCCGCCGGATGGTCCGGTCCTCGAAGGCGGCGCGGATCGACTGGAAGTACTCGGTGAGCCCTGCGTAGTCGCTGTCGAATCCGTCGGGTCCGTGGAACGCGAAGTTCTCGGTGTCGAAGTACGAGTCGGCCTCCTCCTGGCTCTCGCCGGAGATCTCTAGTTCCATCCGGGCGCCGCCGCGACCGCCATGGTCCACGCCCTGGAAGAGGAGGTCAGCTCCTAGCCGCGGGGCTGGATGCGGAACAGGTCCGTGCGGGCGATGGCCGCGTCTCGCTCGGCTGCCAGGGCCAGACGCCGGGGGTCGCTCATGTAGGCGTCCAGGCCCGCTTCGGAGGGCATCACCAGGAACTGCACCTCTGTGGGCCGCTCGCCGTCGTGCTGGGAGCCGGGCAGGACGGTCCCGCGCTGCAGGACACGGCCGCCGTGCTCGGCGACCAGGCGCAGCACCTTGTCCTCGTAGGCGCTGAGCGCGGCTTCCATTCCCGGTCGGGCCCAGAGCAGGACACAGGTCGTCACTGGAGTCTCAGGCATCCCGGTATCGTGACGCATCCGGCCTTCGGCGGCAACAGCGCCCAGGCGGCTCTCTTCCCCTCGTCCATCCTCACTGAACCGGGGTTGAAGGCTCTACTCTGGCCTGGTGCTGGACCTGAGCAGTCTGCCGCCCGCTTCCTGACCAGTTATCCAGATCCCGACCTGCCCTGACACCGCAGGTCGCGGCGCACCGGGCCTGGCTAGCCCGGCAATCAAGAGCAGATGTTCCGGTCAGCCCGTGTTCATCGTGCAATCTGGCACTCCCAGTTTCGGGAGTCTGCGACAACTGCGCCTAGTTATCACCGACCGTCGGGCGCCACGGCCCGCCCGCGACCAGTGAGTTGGAGCTAGTCACGAAGTGTTACCGCCGACCGCCTGGTTGACGCCCGAGAACCGCCGTTCGGCGCTCGCACGGCAGCCGGGTTGTGCGGAGACGGGCCACACCGACACCGCCCGAAGCGCAGCGGCGGCCTGCATGTCCTCGTCGCCGCCGGCTTCCTCGAATACCGTGGCCAGTGACCGAGCCCTGGACGGGCTAGCCTGATACCTATGAAGCCCGGTAGCGTCTTCTCGGCGTTCGCTGTTATCGGCGTGGGCGCTGGTGTAGCGGTCACCCGCCGCGCCCATCGCAGGCCGGCGTCCCCCTGGTGGGATCATCGGGCCGGGAGGAGTATCCTTCGCCGCTCGGATCTGCCCGTGGGAGGCGCTGCCGCCCTGCTGGCAGCCGCCGTGCTGCGCGCAGCCGGCCGGCACCGGGTCGCGCTGGCCGTGACCGCCCTGGGGATTGGTGCCGCGGCCGGAGCGCTCGGCACCGGGTTCGCCGAACCGTTGCCCCGGCTGCCCTCCTGAGCGAAACGGCGTGCCCTGGTCTCTGCGCGATTGCGGACGGGAGCGGGGGTGGCGTGGCCGACGGGGCCTGAACGGCGCCGAAGCCGTCCTCACCCTCCGAGTACGCTCTCGGTGCCTGACCGGCCACCTCACTCCTTACGGACTCCACCCATCTGCGCCACCTTCCTCGCGAAACGGCAGAAGGCAGGGGCAGCAGGCCGAATCGCCAGCTCTGCGGGCCCCGATTCGCCAGACGGGCCGTAGCGAACTCCCTCAGCGCTTCTGCCAGACCGACACGTGCGTGGTGCTCTCGGCCGTGAATGCCGAACGGTCCCAGCCCGCCCAGCGGTACTTCAGGCTCAATCCCGCGATACGCGCCATGAGATCCAGCTCGGCCGGCCAGGCATACCGGAATGGAATGCGCCGGAACCGCCCTTTCCCGTCTGCTGACACGGTGACGTGGTTCGACGTGAACTGCTGGGTCGCGCTGTCGTACTGGTCGAACCCCAGGTAGCCGCCGCCCTCACGACCGGGCGCCACCGTGAACGGGGAGGGTGTCCTGGCCCGGCGGCAGGCGCCGCAGGTCCGGCACCCCCACCTCGATCAGGAACAACCCGCCCCGCCGCAGATGCGCGGCCGCGTTGCAGAAGACGTCGACCTGCCCGTCCGGCGCGGTCACGTTGCTGATCGTGTTGAACACCAGGTAAGCCAGGGAAAACTGGCCAGCTACCCGCGTCGTCGTCATGTCGCCGATCGAGACCTCGACCTTGTCGCCGCCTGGCTTTCCGGCGATCCGCGCAGCCATCGCCCGGCTCAGCTCGATGCCGCTCACCGCCACGCCGCGTGCAGCCAGCGTGGCGGCGATTCGGCCGGTTCCGACGGCAAACTCAAGGACCGGACCGCTATCAGCCAGGTCTTCGAGAACGTCCACCATCGGTACCACCACTCCGGGCGCGTGCCCCGGCCCTGCGCGACTCCGCCGAACGGCTGGCCTCCCGGGCCCGGGAGGAGTCCTGGACCCTGGCTCCGGCAAGGAAATCGGGTGCGTCATCCGGTCTCGGGCTGAAAGCATGGCGCGACCGATGCGAAAGGGGACGCCATGCCTTGGGCGCTCATCGAAGTCCGCCGCCAGTGGTCTCGCGAGGAAGAGACCGCGATCATCGACGCGGTTCACGCTGCGCTTGTGGCTGCCTTCCGGATTCCTGCCAAGGACAAGCATGTGCGCCTTCAGGTGCATGA
>Ga0302314_10021515_pt1 | contig 10613 bp, 7 predicted proteins | sample III_Palsa_N2_3_FD_200533 | JGI IMG/M metagenome (GOLD analysis project Ga0302314, IMG submission 200533) | Peat permafrost microbial communities from Stordalen Mire near Abisko, Sweden - III_Palsa_N2_3 | ecosystem: Environmental > Terrestrial > Soil > Palsa > Peat permafrost | place: Sweden... | reverse complement strand
CTATCGCATCCGGTATGTGAACGAGAACGCTGTGGCGGGACAGATATCGACTGCCGCGGGCAACGGAACCAAGGGCAATACCGGAGACGGTGGTGTATCGACCAGCGCGGAGATCACTCCCCTGGCAATTGCGCTCAACGAGGCCGATGACATCTTCATCTCCGACGGAACGAAGCTGCGAAAGGTCAGCAACCAGGGGTACATCACGACCTTTGCCGGTGGTGGCACTGGAGGCCTGGGTGGACCGGCGACGGCTGCTTTGCTATCGGGCGTTGGACAGCCGGGCATCGACAACAATGGCAACGTGCTGATCCCGGTCACTGGAACTCCTCAGGTCTTGTCCGCAGGGCCGACTGGCATTCTTCAATTCGGGAACCAGGCGGTCAGCACAACCAGCGCTCCGCTCACCGTTACGGTGGAGAACACGGGTAACAATTACCTCAACTTCAATAGCCTGAACTTCACCGCGACTGGACCCTTCAGCGTGACGGGAGGAACTTGCGAACAAGAGACGGATGGCGGGTATAGTCCGAGCGAGACCTGCACGCTGACGGTGACGTTTACGCCGACGGCAACCGGCGGAGTGACGGGTTCAATCAGCGTGGCAAGCAACGCGCTGGCGAGTCCTTCGAGTATTACGCTCCAAGGGAACGGCACGGCTGCGGCAGCACCGGCTGCGACGCTTTCACCCGGGACGCTGAGCTTCGGGAGTGTAACGTCAGGCGTGACGTCAAGTGCGCAGATGCTGACGCTGTCGAATACCGGCAACGCGGCACTGACGATCTCGGGGATCACGATTGGCGGCGCGAATCCGAGCGACTTTGCCGAGACGAATACGTGCGGCGAGTCGCTGGCGGCGGGAGCTACGTGCACGATCTCGGTGACGTTCACGCCGGGGTCGGTGGCAAGTTTTGCGGCAACGGTTTCGGTCGCGGATAATGCGACGGGTTCGCCGCAGACCGCGACGCTGAGTGGATCGGGAACGGCTCCGGTCGTGCCCGTTGCTACGCTCTCGCCGACGACGGTGAGCTTCGGCAACGTGGTCACGGGCGCAACAGCAAGCGCGCAGACCGTGACGCTGTCGAATACGGGCAACGCAGCGCTGGCGATCACGGGCATCACGATTGGCGGGACGAACGCGAGCGACTTTGCCGAGACCAATACCTGCGGCGAGACGCTGGCGGCAGGAGCTACATGCACGATCTCGGTGACGTTCACGCCGGGCTCGGTGGCGAACTTCTCGGCAACGGTTTCGGTCGCGGACAATGCTGCGGGTTCGCCACAGACTGCTTCCTTGAGCGGTGCCGGGATTGCCGCACCGGACTTCACGGTGGCCGTGACTCCAGCTACGGAGACGGTGGCCTATGGCGGGCTCGCCACGTACCAGGTCACGGTCGGCGAGATCAACGGGGACTTCAGCGGCACGGTTGCACTCGGCGCGACTGGGTTGCCGACGGGCGCGACGGCTACGTTCACGCCGGCGTCGGTCACACCGGGGGGTGAGAGCTCAGGGAGCGTGCTGACGATCCAGACGGCTTCCCTCACCGCACAGGCCCATGCGCGTAGCGGCTGGCGCTGGATGCCTGGCGTGACGTTGGCATTCTGCATACCCCTGCTGTGGTGGAGGCGCAGAGACCGCGTGTGGCGGCTGGGCTCCGGGCTGCTGTGCCTGCTGCTCAGCGTCGGTGCGGCGATGCTGACCGGTTGCGGCGGCGGGTATTACGCGCAACCTCCGGCCCAGACCTACACGATTACTGTGACCGGTACCAGCGGTTCCACTCAACATTCCACCACCGTCACGCTGACGGTTCAGTAGGAGAGACGCGATGCGATTGGATAAAACCTTTTCAGCGGTAGGTGCGGCGGCGATCAAGGGCATCGTCGCGCTGGCAGTGATCGCGCTTCCCTTCCACGGTCGAGCGCAGGCACGGCCTACGACGGTGTTTGGATTGGACCCGGGACAGACCAGCGCGGTGGACATCGGCTTGAACTATGCGTATGTGCGGGCAAACGCGGGCCCGCAAGAGTGCGGATGTTTTTCGATGAACGGCGGTGGCGGCAACCTCGTTATCAATATGTCGCACGGCCTGAGCCTGGTTGCGGACCTGCAAGCGACTCACGCGAACAACATTAATGGCACGCCGCAGAGCATCACGGTGTTCGACTATCTGTTCGGGCCGCGCTATTCGTACCGGTCGGCCAGCCGGTTTACGCCTTATGCCCAGGTGTTGGTGGGAGGATCGGAGGAGTTCTCGAACTATGGGCCTTTGGCGAACGGTACCGCGTTTGCCCTGGGCGCCGGTGGCGGTGTGAGCCGCGCGCTGAACCGGCATTTCGCCTGGAACCTTGTCGAGGTGGACTACGTCTACTCGCGCCTGCCGAACGCGGTGAACGACCACCAGAATGATCTTCGCGTGACGACGGGGTTTACCTTCCGCATCGGCCCACGCTAGCCCGGCTGCGTGGAGAGGTGACGGGAGGTCAGGATCGCGCTGTCGCCGAGCTCTTCAGGACGAGGGGTGGACGAGGTGCGGACGTTCTACGAGACCGGTCTCAGGGATGGACCGCCGCACTCGAGCGATGAGGCCTGCCGCCAGTGCAGTTACGGTATCCTGGGCGGTTACCGGAGTCTTGTGACGAAGCTCACATATCTTTGTATCTCCGCTGCCTATCAATAGAGCCACATCGAATAAGGCTGCCAGCCGCATCGGCCGGTGCCTATTCTTTGCGATTGTCCAGTAGAAGGGATGTCGCGTGATGAGGCAGTTCAAGGATTCGGGCCATCTTTTCAGGTTTGCCTTCCTGTTCGCGGTTGCGATTGTTGTGTTCCTGGTGGTGCGCCACTTCGTGGTGCCAAAGAGCTTTGGCGAGTATGGGCACTATCGCGGGGCGGCGATCACGGAGATCGCTGCGCGGCCGGTTCATTTTGCAGGACAGTCCGCGTGCGAGACCTGCCATAGCGATGTCGCGCAGATGAAGACTGCCGGTATGCATAAGGGCGTCCACTGCGAGGCCTGCCATGGTCCCCAGGCCAGGCACGCGGACGATCCTGGATCCGTGCAGCCGGCAAAACTTGATACGGCGTTGTTGTGCGTCCGCTGTCATGCAGCCAGCGCGGCCAAGCCCAAAACTTTTCCCCAGGTGGCGGCGGAGGATCACTCCGGCGGGGTTGCGTGTGAGACCTGCCATCAGCCGCACAGCCCGGCAATCAGCTCCACCCAAGCTGGAGGTGCAAAGTGAGTTTGAATCGACGCCATTTTCTCGTGATGCTTCCTGCGGCGGCGATCGCGTGGAAGTATGTGTTGGCCGGGACCCCCGAGGACTCGCCCAACTATACGAAGACGGACCACTGGTGGGGGATGCTGATTGACATCCCGAAGTGTATTGGCTGCGGCAACTGCGTGCGCGCCTGCCAGGCCGAGAACGACGTCCCGGACGGCTACTTCCGCACCTGGGTGGAACGCTACCTGGTCACGGACTGGGACATGACGAACCCGGAAGTGATCTCGCCCGACGGTGGCAAGGAGGGATTCCCTGCAGCGAAGGAAGAAGAGAACGGGAAGTATTTCTTCGTGCCGAAGATGTGCAACCACTGTGCGGACTCTCCCTGCACGCAGGTTTGCCCAGTAGGCGCAACGTTCATAACCCCGGATGGCGTGGTGCTGGTCGATCAGACCTATTGCCTGGGTTGCGCGTACTGCGTTCAGGCTTGCCCTTATGGCTGCCGCTACATTCATCCCGAGAAGAAGGTCGCAGACAAATGCACACTGTGCTACCACCGCATTACGAAGGGCTTGACGACGGCATGTTGCGAGAGCTGTCCAACAGGCGCTCGGCAACTCGTCGATCTAAAGGATCCAAAGGATCCGATCCACGCGTTCCTGAAGACTCACGCGGTTCAAGTTCTCAAGCCCCAGATGGCGACGGGAGCCAAAGCCTTCTACAACGGTCTGGATGGTTCAGTACGGTAGAAGCCGAAAGGATCGAAGCGATGAGGAGGCGTTCCGCGCAATGAACGGTGTCAATGGCTACATGTATCCGAACGAGATCAGCCTGTATTGGAGTGTGCTGATTGTTCTGTACCCGTACATCACGGGGTTGGTGGCGGGTGCTTTCATCCTGGCGTCGCTGGTGCGCATCTTCCAGGTGAAGGCGGTCGCACCGACGTATCGGCTGGCGCTGCTGACGGCGCTTGCCTTCCTGATCGTCGCGCCGCTGCCGTTGCAGCTGCACCTCGGCCACCCGGAACGATCCTTCGAGATGTACTTTACGCCGCACGCCACGTCCGCGATGGCCATGTTTGGCTACGTCTACCTGTGGTACCTGATGGCGGTGCTGGTGTTCGAGATCTGGCTGGACTATCGGCAAGACATCATTCTGATGTCGCGATCGACTACAGGAATCAGACGCTTGCTGTATCGCGTGCTCTCGCTTGGTTCGACCAATCTCAGCGAGGGGTCGCTGGCCGTCGATGACAAGGTTGGCTGGATCGTCACGCTGATTGGCATTCCTTCCGCGTTCATCCTGCACGGATATGTTGGCTTCATCTTTGGTTCGATCAAGGCGAACCCGTGGTGGAACTCGCCGCTGATGCCGGTGGTATTCATCTTTTCGGCGATGGTATCCGGCATTGCAGCCGTGATGCTGATCTATATGGCAACCACCAAGCTGCGCAAGTTGACCATCGACATGCCGTGCGTCGATACGATCGCGCAGTATCTCTTTTACATATTCATCATCGACTTCAGCCTGGAGATGCTGGACTTGATTCATCGCATTTATGAAGCCGACGAGTCGTTTCGTTCGATCAGCTTCATGGTCCATACAAAACTTTATTTCTCGCAGATTGTGTTGCAGATATTTATTGGAACCCTGGTGCCGCTGCTGTTGCTCGGGATCGTCCAGGTAACGAAACTACCCGCGTCAATCAGGAAGGTGATCTACGTGGTGTCGGGATTGCTGGTGCAGGTTGCGGTCTTGTCGATGCGCTGGAACGTGGTGATTGGCGGCCAGCTTTTTTCCAAGAGCTTTCTCGGCTACACGACCTACAAGATGGAGTTGATTACGCGCGAGGGCCTGTTGATGGCAGTGTTTCTATGCTTGCTGCCGCTGGGAATTTTGTGGGTACTGCTGAAAGTGCTGCCACCGTGGCATGACGACAGGATCGAGAAGACGTTGGAAGCTCCTGCCGCCGTAGTATAAGAGGCAGCTGCGAGTTGGCCTTCGCGCTGGGTGTATATGATCGACAATTCTGCCGAGGTGATTGCCCGACTAAGCGCGCGACTCGAGGCGCTGGAGCAGCGCGTACTCCAGTTGGAGCAACCGTCCGCGGCGAAAGCAGCGGCGCCGCTTGCGAATGCTGCGCTCGACGATGCCCTCGGGAACGGAACGCCGGGCGAGAGCCGGACGCTGCCCCCGGTGGTGACGCCTTCGGTCGCAACTGCAGGCGGAGCCTTTCCGGTGCTGGGCAAAGCTCTGCTGGGAATGGCCGGCGCGTATCTGCTGCGCGCGCTGGTGGAGGCGGGAACGCTTCCGAAGCTGGTCGTGGTGGTGGCCCTGTTGTATGCAGGCGCGTGGCTGGTGGGAGCCGCGCGGGTTCGCGGCAGCCACATGTTCGCGGGGCTTGCGTACGGGCTGACCTCGGCGTTCATTCTTGCGCCGATGTTGTCGGAAATGACGCTGCGCTTCCATGTGTTGAGCCCGACAGTGAGCGCGGCAGTGCTGGTGGCGTTTGCCATTGGCGCCCTCGCGTTGACGTGGAAGAACAACTTCGCGGCGGTGTTCTGGGTGGGCTTCGCGACCTCCTTGCTGATGGCGTTGGTGCTGATGATTGCGACCCAGGATCTGGTTCCGTTCCTGTCCGCGATCCTGGTGATTGCCTTCGCGAGCGAGGCGGCTGCGTGCGTTGGACATGCGCTGAATGGTCGAGTGCTCGCGGCGGTGGCGACTGACCTTGGCATAATCGCGCTGCTGTATATCTACTCGCTGCCGGAGGGTGCGCGCGCTGGGTATGGCAGCGTCGGCGTCGGGACCGTGGTGGTGATGGCGTCGGTTCCCTTCCTCCTTGCCTTCACGAGTGTCACGCTGCGGAGTGCGTGGAGACGACGGCGGATTGCGATTGCCGATATGATTCAGACCGTCGTGGCGTTTGGCCTGGCGGCGTTTGCTGCGATGACGTTCGGTGAGGGCGAGTACCGCGTGGCCTTCGGAATCTTTTGCGTGGGGATCGCCGCGGTGGGATATGCGATTGCCTTCGGGCGCTTTCGCGGCGAAGGCCTGGCTCGGAACTTCCGCGCGTATTCCACATGGAGTGCGGTGCTGCTGCTGCTGGGAAGCTATATCAGCCTGCCACAACTGGATTTTGCGATCACGCTGGGAATTGCGGCTGTACTGGCTACAGCTGTGGGCGCCCGGCTGCTGCAACCTGCGCTGGAGTTTGAGGGAGCAGCGTTTCTGCTGGCAGCTGCGGCGGTCTCCGGGCTGTTCGCGTTTGATGGCGGAGCACTGATTGGGTCGCAGAGAGTGGATACGGCTTGGATCTTCGCGTTGGTGCTGGCGTGCGCGCTGGGTTGCTATGCACTTGCGGGGCGGCTGAGGGGACCAGGATGGGAGGCGTGGATTCCGAACCTGTTGTCCGCTGCGATTGCGGCGGGAACCGCGGCGGCGTTCGTGAGCTTGCTGCTGGCAAGGATCTCTGGACGCACACTGAGCGGCTCGCCGGGCGTGGGGCTGCTGGAATTTCTGCACACGTTCACGCTATGCGCGGTTGCGCTGGCGTTGGCGTTTGGCGGGTCGCGCGCGCGCAGGCAGGAGCTTGTCTGGCTGGCCTATGCAGCGCTGGTGGTGACCGCGGCGAAGATCCTGTTGGAGGATGTTCGCCATGGTCACCTGATCGTGATTGCCGCGTCTTTCTTTCTGTATGCCGCCACGCTGATCTTGCTGCCACGGCTTGCTGGACATGGGCATCGAGAGCCGGTGGGTACGGATATCTAGCCAGGTGAAGGGCTAAAAAGCAATGGCTCCGACCTTTCGGGTCAGAGCCATCCCTGTAGCAAGTGATTGTTCTATGCGTGGGATCGCATGAGTTCCGCGAAGACTTCACGGCTGGGGCGAACGCGATCTTCGGGCAGCGTTGCGAGCGGCTCGTCGACCAGGTTGAGCCGGCTGGCGAAGTCGAGCTCTTCGGTGTTGATGTAGAAAACGCCGGTGAGGACTTCGCCCTTTTCGTGGGCTTCCAGGAGCATGTTCACGGCGCCCGTCTTGCTGGTGGGCGTGTAGTCTTCATGCAGCTTGCGGAGACGCAGGTGAGAGCCGTCGTGCAGCTCGACGTCAACCGTCGTGTCGTGATCGTAGTCAACGGAGATCTCCTCGAACTGCGAGATGAAGCCGGTTTCGTTGACCAGCTCGTCATGCTCCTTCATGTACTTGTAGCTCTTGGTCGAGCCTTCGTGATCGTTGAAGGTGACGCAGGGCGAGATCACGTCGAGCAGCACCGTCCCCTTGTGCGCAATCGCCGCCTTCAGCATCGCGGAGAGCTGCTTCTTGTCACCCGAGAACGAGCGGCCGACGAAGGTTGCGCCCAGCTGGATGGCCAGCGCGCAGACATCGATGGGAGGCATGTCGTTGACCACGCCGGTCTTCAGCTTGGAACCGATGTCGGCCGTCGCGGAAAACTGACCCTTGGTGAGGCCGTATACGCCGTTGTCCTCGATGATGTAGATGATCGGAAGGTTGCGGCGGAGAAGGTGCACGAACTGGCCAACGCCGATGGAGGCCGTGTCGCCATCACCGCTCACGCCGATGGAGCGCATGGTCTTGTTGGCGAGGATCGCGCCGGTGGCCACCGACGGCATGCGCCCGTGGACGGAGTTGAAGCTGAACGAGCGCGACATGAAGTAGGCGGGCGACTTGGAGGAACAGCCGATGCCGCTCATCTTCATGACCGTCTCGGGCTGAACGCCCATGTCGTAATAGGCTTCGAGAATGCGCTCGGAGATCGCATTGTGTCCACAGCCGGCGCAGAGGGTTGATTTGCCGCCGCGGTAGTCGAGGATCTCGAGGCCAATGAGGTTTGTCTTTGGTGTTGGGACTGCAGGTGAGGTCGCCATGATTACTTAGTTGCTCCTTGGTGTGAGGCGATGGCCTCGGTAACGGTGCGTGCGTCGAGCGGAAGGCCGCCGTAGTAGACAACGGAGTGCAGCCTGGTGGCGAGCGACGGATCGAGATCGGTCTTCATCAGGTTGAGAAGCTGGCCGTCGCGGTTCTGTTCGACCACATAGATGATCTCGTGGCTGGCGACGAAGTCTTCGACTTCGTGGGTGAGGGGGTAGGCACGGACGCGCAGGTAGTCGGTCTCAATCTTCGACTCGCGTTGCAACAGATCGCGGCTCTCGATCACGGCAACGTGACTGCTGCCGTACGCGATGATACCGACCTTGTGGTTGCCGGAAGCTTCGAGGACAGGCTTCGGAACGTAGGTCTTGGCCGTCTCGAACTTACGTGCAAGACGCTGCATGTTGTACTCGTAGTCCTCGGGGCGCTCGGTATACTTTGCGTCCACGTTCTTGCCGCTGCCGCGCGTGAAGTAGGCCGCCTTCGGATGGGGTGTGCCGGGCAGTGTGCGATACGGAATCGCGTCGCCGTCGACATCCTTGTAGCGGGCGAAGCCGCCGGCCTCTTCAAGCTGCTTGGCGTTGAGGATCTTGCCGCGCGTGATGGGCTTTTCGGGATAGTCGAAGGGCTCGGACATCCAGTTGTTCATGCCGAGGTCGAGATCGGAGAGGACGAAGACCGGGGTCTGCAGCGTCTCGGCAAGATCGAAGGCCTGCATGCCAAACTCGAAGCACTCCCGGACAGAGCCCGGGAACAACAGGACGTGCTTGGTGTCGCCGTGGGAGAGGCCGGAGATGAACGCCACGTCTCCCTGGGCGGTGCGGGTAGGCAGGCCGGTCGAAGGGCCGGTGCGCTGCACGTCAAAGATGACGCCGGGGATCTCGGCGAAGTAGCCGAGGCCGGCGAACTCTGCCATGAGCGAGATGCCCGGGCCGGAAGTTGCTGTCATCGAACGGGCGCCGGCCCATCCCGCGCCGAGCACCATGCCGATGGCGGCAAGCTCATCCTCAGCCTGGACGATGGCGAAACTGGCTTTGCCATCTTTCTCCACTCGGTAAGTCTTCATGTATTTGATGAGGTCTTCGACAATGCTGGTGGAAGGCGTGATCGGATACCAGGCAACGACCGTGACACCGGCAAACATGGCCCCCATCGCGGCGGCGGCGTTGCCATCGATGATGATCTTGCCCTGGGTGGCGCTCATAGGTTCGACGACCATGCCGTCCTGCTTGGTGAGGGAGTTGGCAGCGTAGTCAAAGCCGAGCTGAACAGCCTTCCAGTTGAGGTCGGCGACCGCGACCTTCTTGGCAAACTGCTTGCGCACGATGCTCTCGATACCCTTGATGTCGATGGAGAGCAGCTGGGCCGCGACGCCGACGTAGACCATGTTCTTGATGAGCTTGCGGACTTTCATCTCGGCGCCTGTGGCGGCCACGAGGCTGTCGAACGGGACGGGATAGTAGACGACGTCCTCGCGGCGTTCCGTGAGGTTGAAGGCCTCGTCGAAGATAACGGCGCGGCCGGGCGCCAGCTTGCGGATGTCTTCGTGAACCGTCTCGGGGTTCATGGCGATCAGGAGGTCGTTTTCGCTCTTGCGCGCGACCCATCCGTCCTTGCTGGCGCGGATGAGATACCACGTGGGCAGGCCCGCGATGTTGGACGGAAAGAGATTCTTACCGGACACCGGCACGCCCATGTTGAAGATGCTGCGGAGAAGAATACTGTTCGCCGATTGCGAGCCAGAGCCATTGACCGTTGCGACGTTGATTGCAAAGTCGTTCACCACTTTTTTGAGGGGAACGGTCGAGTCTGTAACGGGAAGACTCTGAAGTTCGAGATTACTGGTTGCCATTTAAAAATCCTTCCATCCGTGTTTGAGTCGAGGGCGTTCTGCTGAATTTCGTCGGGAATCCGTGCGTTGTTGCTGGCGTAATCTTTTGCGGCCGTTTAGCGGCCAACAAGGTTATGTCATCGGAATTGTAGACCTTCCGCATAACGACTCGCCACGGGACGAAGTGCCGACATAGTTACAAAACCCCAGTATTGAAAGCCTTTTTGCGTAGTCACGCTTTACAACCAGGTTGCATTTGCTAAGGGAAGCAGCGAGCGAAACCCCTTGTTCGACAGGGGTTTCGTTGTTGTTTGGTAACTCGAACAGCGGATAATTCCCACAGCTTCCGATAACCACGACATTTAGTGCGATTATCATTCGGCGCTGGTTGCAGGGCTTGAGATGGGTGCCTCTTTTGGTTCCCCTGAGAGCAGAGTGTTCGGGTCTATACGGGCGGCTCCGGCGGCGCGTTCCGAGTAGACGCGCCACTCGCGATCGACGTCATCCTGCGCTTCTTCCAACAGCTTGGCGGCAACGGCCGGATGGCTCCGGGCGAGCATGGTGTAACGCGCCTCGTTGTAGCTGTAGTCCTTGAGCGGAATCGACGGAGGGCGCGAGTCGAGCTGGAACGGATTCTTCCCCTGCTCCCGCAGCGACGGGTTGTAGCGCA
>Ga0302314_10021512_pt1 | contig 10614 bp, 9 predicted proteins | sample III_Palsa_N2_3_FD_200533 | JGI IMG/M metagenome (GOLD analysis project Ga0302314, IMG submission 200533) | Peat permafrost microbial communities from Stordalen Mire near Abisko, Sweden - III_Palsa_N2_3 | ecosystem: Environmental > Terrestrial > Soil > Palsa > Peat permafrost | place: Sweden... | reverse complement strand
CCTTCTATCGCCACTTCAGCAGCCTGGAACAGCTCAACCAGGCGATCATCGACGAGCTCGGCCGCGACATCCGCACCAATCTGCGCGGCATCCGCCGCACCGTGGAAAGCCCCGTCGCCGAAGCCACACCGCGCACCATCGAATATGTCTTCGACTATGCGCTGCGCCATCCCGAAGCTTTCATCGTCGCCGTGCGCGAACTGCACGGCGCCATACCGGCCCTGCGCGAAGCGCTGCAGCGCATGATCAACGACGTGGCCGAGGAAACGGTGGAGGACGTGCTGTTCCTCAACATCGTTCCGATCCTGAAGGTCGAGACCCTGCGCGAAGTCTCGCGGGTGGTGGTGCAACACGTATTTCACCAGACGCTCGACTACATCGAGCAGCCGGCGCGGCGCGACGAGATCATGCAGCAGACCGTGCGCATCATCGACATGCTCTACGTCGGCGCGCTGACCATGCAGTCGATGAAGGTGGATTCGATGGCCGAACTGCTGGCCAAGCAGAATCCCGCCCGCAAATAGCAGGGCAGCACCGTTCGGGCTCCTCTTGCAGGCTGTGCCGGGTAGTCCGTTCGCGGGATGATCGCAGCGGCCGGCACGCTCACCATTCGAGTCAAGCGGCACACCCCGGGCCTGTTTCGGCCCCCTGCGGGTGCGACCGGAAAAAGACCAATGGAGACAGCGATGAAGATACTCGTGGTGGGCGGCACCGGCATGATCGGCGGCCATGCGGCGCTGTACCTGCACTCCAGGGGCCATGAGGTCGCCATCGCCGGGCGCAATCCACCCGTCGCCGGCACGCCGCTGGGCGGGTTGGAATTCCTGCGCTGCGACTACATCGCCAACGACCTGCCGCGCGCCGCACTGGCGCGCTTCGAGGCGCTGGTGTTCGCCGCCGGCAACGACATCCGCCACGTGCCGGCCGAGCAGGACGCGACGGCGCATTGGCAGCGTGCCAATAGCGAAGGCGTACCGCGCTTCTTCGCCGCCGCTCGCGAAGCCGGCATCCGCCATGCCGTCAATGTCGGCAGCTTCTATCCGCAGGCACGGCCGGACCTGGTCGACGGCAATCCGTATGTCCGCTCGCGCAAGCTCGCCGATGAAGGCGTCCGCGCCCTGGCCACCAAAGACTTCCGCGCCATCAGCGTCAACGCACCCTTCGTCTGCGGCGCCGTACCCGGCTTGGTGGTCGGAATGTTCAAGGCCTATACCGCTTACGCCGAAGGCAAGTTTGCTCCTATGCCCGAGTTCGCGCCGCCCGGCGGCGTGAACTTCATTTCCACCGCTTCACTGTCCGAGGCCATCGAAGGCGCCCTCGCCCGCGGCGAAAATGGCAAGGCCTATCTGGTCGGCGACCAGAATCTGTCCTTCCAGGATTTTTTCGGGGGGTTCTTCCGTGCCGTAGGCCGCCCGGTGCCGCCGGTACTCGACCAGGAACATCCGATGCTGCCGGATTCCGCCATCTACTTCGGGCGCGGCAACACGCTGTATTACGAACCGGATGCCAAGGAAACCGCCCTGCTCGCCTACCGGCGCAATGACGTCATCCGTACGGTCGGGGAGATCGTGGCGCAGTACCGCGACGGGGCTTGAACCAGCGGCAAGTCAGCTCCGCTGCGCTTGAGCCGACCTACTACAACTATTTTTCCGCTGTCATCCTGAGCGCAGCGAAGGATCTAGCTGTGCGCGGGGCCAGATCCTTCGCTGCGCTCAGGATGACAGTACCTATCGAAACAATCCGCCCCTATTGATCAAAGCCCACACCGGCAGCTGCGCCTCACTTCTTGACCTTGACCAGCTCCTCCGGCTGATAAATCCCCGCCTTGAGGGTGTGCCCGGTCCCCGGACGCTTGTAGGAGACCTTGATCCCCCGGCGCGTATGGCCGGTCACCGTCACCACATACTCCTCGGTCCAGGAAAAACTCCAGACCGAACCAAGCGGATAGGTCTTGTCCCAGTCGTTGCCGTCAATTTCGTCGCTTTCGCTGTTCATTCTCGCCATGTACCCAAACCGGATCCGGCACGAATGCTTCGCCCGGAGCAGAGCAAGGGTAACGCATTCCGCCGCAACAACTCCGGCGATGCCGTTCAGCGGCCGATGAGACGCCGGTGCTCGACCATCAGGCAGCGGTCCTGCACCACCTTGATGCCAGCCCGCGCCAGCCGTTCCGCCGCTTCCTCGTTGCGGATGCCTTGCTGGAACCACACCGCGGCGGGACGCTTGGCCAGGATGTCGTCGACATGCGCCGCAATGTCCTGCGGCCGGCGGAACACATCGACCAGATCGATCTCGCCCGGGATATCGACCAGCTTGCGGTATACCGGCTGCTCCAGGATCTGCGTGACTTCCGGGTAGTACACCGGCACCGGGACGACATCCAGCCCTACTTCCACCAGGTAGCGCGGCACGTAGAACGCAGGCTGTCCGGACTGCGCCTCGGTCTTGATGCCCAGCACGGCGATGCGCGTGCTGGCTTCCACGATCCGGCGGATGCCCCTGACGTCCTCGATCAGCTGGTGATGCCAGTCCTTCGCATCACCGGAATCCGATGACATTGCAGTCTCCTCATATCCTGTTGCGGCATGCCAGTCTGAAGCAGGATCGGCCCGGCCATAAACACGAGCGCGGCCGCCTTCAGCCAGGCGCTGCTTCAGTGTACATAACGCCCCTGCACCACGCTGGGCAGGAAGTCGCCTTCCCGCATCGGCGTGTTGTACACCGGCGATGAATCCTCCGCATAGAGGCGGTTGGCGAAATAGCGGCCTTCCTTGAGGTCGTAAGTCACCACCGGGGCGCAGTTGGCGGTCTGTACGTCGTAGGACGGCAGCAGATGGCCTTCCTGGAAGCGCCAGGGGCTGCCGTCGTGATCGTAGTTGACCACCAGCACCACGTTCCAGCTGTCCTCGTCGACATAGAACAGGCGCTTGCCGAAGCGGTGGCTGTTGCCGGGGCGCAAGGTGGCTTCCACCATCCAGACCCGATGCAGCTCGTAGCGGGTGTGCGACTGGTCGAAATGGCCCGGCTTGAGCAGCTGGGCGTACTTGATACTGCCGTCGCCGAGGCGATAGCTGTTGTAGGGGATATACAACTCGCGCTTGCCCACCAGCTTCCACACGTAGCGGTCGAACAGGCCGTTGTACATATCGACCATGTCGATGAAATAGACGCCGCCGGATCCGGGGAAAGGCTGGTCGTAGCCCACCGGCGGAATGCGGAACATCTTGGGCACGCCGGACGGCACCACCCAGATGCCGCGGGCGTCCTTGAGCTGGTTGGCGGTCTCGTGCACCAGGGCGAGGAAATCGAAGCCGCCCTTGTCGCGCCCGAACCAGGTGAGGTAGTAGAGCAGGATGTTGTGGCTGGCAATGTCCACCGGGTCGCTCACATTGCCGTAGCGGTAGTAGACGCGCTCGGACTGCTTCAGGTACTGGATCGAGCCGCTGTTTTCCACCACGGCCTGGGTCGATTGCGATTGCACAGTGTCGCCGCGATAGCGCAGGCGGTGATTCCACAGCACTTCCACGCCGGTGTGCGGCTCGGGGAAGGGAAAGCCGAGATGGGCGTCGGCGATGGAGTCGGCGGCGATGGTTTTCGATTTGCCGTTGTTGGCCTGGGTGGCGGTGTAGATCGCCTGCGGATAGCTCACCGTGCGCCGTGTCTGGTACACCGGCATGGTGTAGTCCGGATACTTGGCGAACAGCGCCTTGTAGCCATCCACCAGATGGTCCGCATATTTCTGGTAGTTGCCGGCATTGATGGTGAAGAGTGGCTTGTCGCCCGGAAACGGATCAGCCAGCTTGCCGCCCGGCGCGTAGCTTGCCGGCCATTGGCTGCGGGTAAGCCCGCCGGTCCAGGGCGGGATGGTGCCGTCGGCGGAGCCGCCCTGTTCGGCGCCCACCGGAGTGAGCCCGCCACTGCCCGAGGCTGCGCCGGGTTCCACCGCCGGCGGCAGCTGCGGCTGCGCCGCGTCGCTCACCGCCACTGGGCCGCCGAGCAGGCCGGTGGCCAGCGTCGGTGCGGACGTATCGTGGGCCCGACGCTGCGCCGCGGCGGTGAGGGCCTGCTCGCGCGCCTGGCCGGACTCCAGATATTTCACCCACTGCGCCGCCAGGGCGCGGTTGGCGGGGAAGTTGGCGGCCTCGCGGAAGGCCTTGGTGGCACCGTCGACGTCGGCCTGCTGATACAGGGCCACACCCAGCGCCATGTAAGCCGGGCCGGACTTGCCACCGGTGGCGATGCCCTGCGACAGCGCCTGCGCGGCATCGCGGTATTCCTCGCGGTCCAGGTGCATCTGGCCGAGCTGGAGATACAGCTCGCTGCCCGGCTTGGCGCTGACCGCGTCCTGCAAGGCCGGGATGGCCAGCGAGGATTCGCGCGCCTGCACCCACAGCGCCGCCAGATTGCGCAGGTTGTCGGCGCTGCGCGGCAGCTTGCCCGCCTCCATCCAGCCCTTGAGCAGGGAGCCGGCCTGGAACGGCGCGCCGATCTGCGCAGTGAGCGCCACCAGCTGCAGGCGCTGCTCGGGCGCATCCAGATAGCCGAGGCGGCTGGCCACTTCCATGGTCGCCTGCGCACGCTCCTTGTCGCCGCCCTTCAGGTACAGCGCCGACAGGCGCAGCCAGTCCTCGCGCGCCGTGGGCTGGTCGCGCACCACCGTCTCCAGCACCTGCGCGGCCTGCTTGTCCTGGCCCGTGCCGACGTAGGCGGCGTACAGGGCACGGCGCCAGCTCAGGTCGGGCGTGCGGGTGGCGGCCACACCTTTCTGCAGCGGGGCCAGCGCATCGCTGTAGCGGTTCTGGCGCAGGTAGGCCGCGCCCAGCGCTACCAGCTCTTCCGGCGCCAGCGCGGCACCGGACTTGTAGCGCGGCTCGATCGAGGCGATGACCGTCTTGGGATCGCCGCTGCCGACGCGCAATTGGGTGAGGTCGTTGCGCATCTGCTGCTCGGCCGGACCGGACAGGCCGTGCTGGGCCAGCGCATCCTCCAGGTATTTCGCCGCCGCCGCGTAATCCTTCTTCTGCGCCGCCGCGGCCGCCAGCTCTCGCAGCAGCATGGCCTTGGCGTAGGGATCGGTATTGGTCTGCAACTGCTGCTGGATGTCCTGCTGTTGCTGCGCCGGCTCGCCCGGACCGACGCGGGTCTGGCTGTGGTATTGGTCGGATTCCGCGGCGGTTGCGAGCAGCACAAGCAGACCCGCGCAAAGACGCAAAGACGCAAATATAGGCTTCGTTGCTTTTTTCACCTTTGCGTCTTTGCGTCTTTGCGCGACATGTTTTTCAATGCCAGTTGTATTGGCAATCATCCGGGTCCATCGGCACGCGCTGATCCACTTCGCGCGTCTGCTTGGACTCGTTGTAGATCCAGTTGGAAATGCTCTCGATCGCCGCCGCCTCGTAGACGCCGCGCGGCTGCGCGTCGACGATCTTGACGTTGCTGACGCGGCCGTTGGGCATCACGGTGAATACCGCCTCGACCCAGCCGGCGATCTTCTGCTTGCAGGCCCACTCCGGCATCTGCGGCCGTGCCGTGGACAGCGGAATCAGCTCCTTGCCAGTGAAGCCCTGGCCGGAACCGAAGCCGCCTCCCCCGCCACCATTGCCACTGCCGTTGCCATTACCGCCGCGGCCAGCAAAGCCCCCGAACACACCGGAGCTGCCCAGGCCCAGCCCGGTGCCGAGATTGACCGGACCGCCGCCGACGGCGATCTCCACCGGCGTCGGCGTGATCGAGATGGACGGCGCGGCGATCGGCGGCAGGTCGGCGCGGGCCAGCGAAGGCGGTGCCGCCGGTGGCGGAGGAGGCGCCGCGTCGGGTGCGGCCGGCTCGTCCTGGGGCTTGTCCTGGTCTTTCTCCAGCTTGACCATCTGCACCCCTTCCACCTGCTCCTGCGGCGCGGCGGTGCCTTCCGGCGCGCGGATCATCCAGCGCATCAGGATCACCAGCAGCAGTACGATGGCGATGGCCAGCAGGGGAATCAGCACCCAGCGCAGGTGCTCCACAGCCGCGCGGCGCGGCGGTGTCTTGCTGGCGACTGCGGCGGAAGCGCTCACTCTCAGTGCGCGCCAGGCCCGGTCGCCGGCGTGGCGGCAATGGCCACGTCCTGGATACCGGCCAGCTTGGCCTGATCCATGGCGTCCACCACCAGGCCGGTGCGCGCGTCGCGGTCGGCCTGGATCACCACCGGCGCCTGTGGCTTCTGGCTGCGCAGTCGCTCCAGGGTGGCGCGCAGCAGGCGCACGTCGACGTGCTGGCGATCGACCACGATCTCGCCCTGCGCCGAGATGGCGATGAAGATGCTGCTGTTATCCAGCTTCACCGCGGTCTTGGCGCTGGGCCGGTTGACCTTGATGCCCGATTCGGTGACGAAAGCGGTGCTGATGATGAAGAAGATCAGCAGGTTCAGGAAGAAGTCGAGCATCGGCGCGAGGTCGATGTGCACGTCTTCCTGCTGATGCGTATGCCGGCGGATTTTCATGGCATCACTCCGGCAAGAGCAGGTCGGGCAAGCGCTCGGATTCGAGCTGCACGCGCGAGCTGAGCTGCACCGAGAAGAACAGGCCGAACAGGCTCACCACCAGCCCCGCCAGGGTCGAGATCATGGCGTGGGATACGCCGTAGGCCATGGCCCGCACATCAGACTGGCCGACCGCGGTCATCGCGTCGAACACCTCCAGCATGCCGGTGACGGTGCCGAGCAGGCCCAGCAAGGGCGCCAGGGGCACCATCACGCGGATCAGCGGCAGAGTGGAACTCATCCCCACCTTCAGCTCGGAGATGAGCTGCTCGCGGATGCGGTGGGCGTGCCAGGAGCGGCGCTCCCGCCGCGCCATCCACGCTGCCAGGCGATGGCGGAATTCGCCCGGGTGGATGCGGGCGAAGTACCAGTAGCGCTCAAGGATCAAGGTCCACATCACCAGAGCGGCGAACAAGATCCACTTCAGCACCCAGCCGCCGAGATGAAAGAAATCCCCCACCGACTCGAACGGCGCGGCGAAGCCTGCCGCGAGCGCGTCGCCGAGGCTACCGAACATGCTGTTGCTCCAGCCGCGCCGCCAGCATGCCGGCGCTCTGTTCGTCGAGGATCTGTACCAGGATGCGCGAGCGCGCGGCGAGCACGCTGTTGATGAACAGGATCGGGATGGCGATGATCAGGCCCAGCACGGTGCTGATCATGGCCTGCGAGATGCCGCCGGCCATCACCTTGGGGTCGCCGGCGCCGATCTCGGTGATGACCTGGAAGGTGATGATCATGCCGGTGACGGTGCCGAGCAGGCCCAGCAGCGGGCCGGCGGCGACCACCATGCGCAGGAACGGCTGGAAGCGCTCCAGCTTCGGCGTCTCGCGCAGCACGGCTTCGGAGATGCGCGTCTCCAGCACTTCCGGATCGTGGGTGGCGGTGTCGTCCTTGAGGCAGGACAGCACGCGGCCGAGCGGATTGTCGGTGGACGGTGCGTTGATGTTCTGCAGCTGGCGGCTGATCTTGCCGCCGACGGCGAACAGATAGGCCAGCTGGAACAGCGCCAGCGCGGCGCCGATGCAACCCACCAGGATGATGATGTAGCCGACGATGCCGCCCTGGTTGATGCGCTCGAACAGCGAGGGCCGCTCCGCCGCCAGCTTGAGCAAGGTGCCGAACGTCGGGTCGATCGGTACCGGCGCCCAGCCGCTGGTGGCGGACTCGAAGCTGCCAGCCAGGCCGGTATCGAAATTCTGCCGCTCCGCCACCTGCAGCCGCGCCCCGGGCTGCACCACCAGGTAACGGCCGCCGGCGAACGCGATGAAGGGGCCGACGCGCGTCACCTGCATCTGCGCCGGCTGGCCATCCTTGCCGATCACTTCCGCCTGGAAACGCGCGACCTTGCCGTTCTCGGTCATCTCCTGCTGTAGGGTGAACCAGAAGTCCTCCAGCTGCTTCGGACTGGGCAGGGTGTTGGGATCGGCCAGGGTATCGAGCAGCTTGAGGCGCTCCGGGAATTGGGCGCTGACATAGGATTCGGCGATCTCGTTCCTGAACTGCGTCGCCGCCTCGCGCACCGCCGCGTAGGACTGGCCCAGCTCGCCGGACTGGGTCTGCAACTGGTTCTTCAGGTCGGCCATCGCCTTCTGGTTGGCCTCATAGCGGCCGCGGATGGCATCGGACTTGGCCTGCGCCGCATGCTCTTCGCCCTCGGCCTGCGCCAGCTGCACCTGCTGGTCATTGCGATTGCGCAGAAAGCGCTGCTCGCGCTCCTGGTCGATACGCGCATTCTGCTGCGCCGAATCGCGGATCTGCTTGAGCAGTTCATCCACACCTGGCGCCGGGGCGGCTTGCGCCGCCGGCAGCAGGGCATCGAGCAGGCTGGCGCCGACGCCGCGCAGGGCCAGCCGCCAGGCAGGTGCCAGCGCCGCCTGCGGTTGTCCCGATGCAGCGGCGGGAACCGGCAGCTCCAGCACTTCCGGCGCGGCGGTTTCATGGGCGATCTTCAGCCCTTCGCGGATGGGTCTGCGAAAGCGGCCCTGAATGGTCCGCCACTGCTTCGCCCCGGGATCCCAGCAGCCGGCCTCGCGGCCGTCCAGGCTCAGGTAGTACAGCGCCACGCGGCCGAGGTGCAGCACGTCCACGACCTTGGTGCCGCCTTCGAGCTGGAGCTGCATGCGCTCCGCGCCGAGACTGCGACCGTAATCGGCCTCGATCTTGTAGGCCTCCAGCATGCGGCGGTACTTCTCCGCCTGCGGCGTGCCGGCATCGGTCATCAGGCGCTTCAGGGCGGCGACGCGCTCGCGCCGCTCCTGTTGCAGGAACGGCAGGTCCAACGCGACGAACTTGTCGAGGCTGTCGAGCATGCGCAGCAGCAGCGGGGTGAGGTCGTGCGAGCTGCTGCCGAATTGCTGCAGCTGCTGCTGCAGCGCGGCACGGTCGGCGTCCTGGGTGGCCAGCAGCGGCCCGATCTGCTGCACGTAAACGTTCAGCTGCTGGGTCTGCCACAGGGCGGCGCGGTAGCGTTCCAGCAGCGCCCGGGTCTGGTCGTCTAGCTGGTTGATCTGCTGCTGCGCGGCGCCGGCGGCGTGGTTGGACTGGACCGTGGCGTCCACCGCGGGAGAGCCGCCGCCCTGCGCGCCGGCCGCGGCGCTAAAGCCCAGCAGCAAGCCCGACAGTAAAGTTGGGACCCAACCAGCAACCACGGCGCTACGCGCTCGTTTCATCGACCTACTTCCTCCATCCATCACAATGAACCCCGGCTTTTTAACGGCGGCCGTGGTTTCTGACTCCTGATCTTGACCGGCGGCGCTCAGGCGCGCATTGGCACTCCGCGCGCCGCCGGTTGTTCGTACGGCAACAGCCGGCCAGCGACTTCGCCGCCCCGACCCTGCCTGACGCCGACCTCAGGTACCGGCGGTTCCGGCATTTCGAAGCCGAACGCATACCAGGTCGCCATCGCACACCGCTGCCTCGCTCCGCTGGGCCAACGCCATGAATCGACACCAGCAGACGGCCCACGTTCAATATCCCGAAACGATTTTGGTGGAAAGGCGGTTGAGCCACGCTGGCGAACATTTCTGCAGAAAGGCGAAACCCTTGGTCTGCCATCCTGGATACCAGTGCACCCGCGGCCACCAGCGCCAATGCGCCGCGCGCCAGACGGTGCGCGCGATATCCGCTGCCTGCAGTTGCACGCCCAGGCGGCTGAGGCTAGCGGGGGCATTGGCGATGTTGTTGACCATCGGCGTAGCGACGAACAGGGGCAGCACATCCATCACCCGAATGCCGTGCCGCGCCCATTCGATATTGAGCGCCTCGGTCAGGCCGCGCACCGCGAACTTGGTCGCGGAATAGCTGGCGAAAGCAGGCGCGCCATAGATGGCCGAAGCCGAGGCCATGTTGATCACCCGCGCATTCGGGGTGCGGCGCAGGTATGGCAGGGCGGCGTGACAACCATTGATCACGCCGCGCAGGTTGACCTCGACGATGCGGTGATGGCGCGCCAGCGGGATGCTTTCGAAATCGCCGGTGGCAAGGATGCCGGCGCAATTGAACAGCAAGTCGAGCCTGCCGCCCGCCACTTCGAAGAAACTCTCCAAGGCCGCGGCATAGGCTTGCGCATCGCTGGCGTCGAGCCGGCCGGCAACGCAACGCTCCGCCCCAAGCTGCTGCCGCAAGGCTTCCACGGCGCCGTCGGCCACATCGTAAAGACCGACGAACCAGCCTTGCGCCACGAACAGTTCGGCCGTGGCACGGCCGATGCCGGCGGCGGCGCCGGTAATGAATATGGCTGGACGGCTCATGAAATGGGATTTGTGCTTGTTTGGGCGCTAATTTAGCCGAGCCGGGACAAACCTGTCATATGGCAAGCTTGCACCGGATTGGCGTGGCTGAAGTGCTCCATTTCGAGTAGATTTCCCACATCGACAACAACAGCTCAACGGAGCGCCTCATGGCCTCGACCCACGCCCCCGGCTTCCTCGCCCTGGTCACCGACGCCAGAACCCGCATCAAGGAAGTGCAGGCCCGCGAAATTCCCGCCATCTTCGCCGCCGACCCCAAGGCCCGGCTGATCGACACGCGCGAGGAAAGCGAATACGCCGCCGGCCACGTCAAGGGCGCGGAATGGCTCGGCAAGGGCGTGATCGAGC
>Ga0302314_10021510_pt1 | contig 10615 bp, 9 predicted proteins | sample III_Palsa_N2_3_FD_200533 | JGI IMG/M metagenome (GOLD analysis project Ga0302314, IMG submission 200533) | Peat permafrost microbial communities from Stordalen Mire near Abisko, Sweden - III_Palsa_N2_3 | ecosystem: Environmental > Terrestrial > Soil > Palsa > Peat permafrost | place: Sweden... | reverse complement strand
TGGCCGCTCTCGCGCAGCAACAGCTTCTCGGGAAGGCGCGTCGAGGCGCGACGCGCAGGGATGAGCACGCAGGTCATGGGCACGATCGAGTCACGCTAAGGCATGACGCGTCGTGTCAATCGAATGGCCGGCATCAGTGTCGAAGCCTGCGGCCTACCACGCCCCGGCGCCGGGCGGTGGCGCCAGCAGGCGGTGCGCGCGCCGGAAGGCCGCCGGCGTCGTGCCGTAGGCGGCGGTGAAGGCCACGTAGAAGCGCGCCTGGGAGCCGAAGCCGGCGTCCAGGGCGATGGCCAGGACCGCATCGTCGCTGCTAAGCAGCCGGCGCTGCGCGTGCGCCAGGCGCAGGCGCGTCAGATAGGCATGGATGGTGGTGCCGCAGGTGCGGCGAAAGAGCGTCATCGCATGGTGGCTGTGCACTCCGGCGACCCGCGCGCAGTCACTGATGGCGATCTCCTCGCGGTAATGCGTGGCCAGATACCGGCAGATGCGTTCCACCAGCGCCAGGGACTGCCCGGGGGTGCTGCGCGTGCGCGGCCTGCGGGCTCCGGGCGCCAGCAGGGGCGCGGGGGGCACGCTGGGCGGGGCTGGGCGCGCGACCTGCGGCAGGGCCTGGCCGTGCAGGCCGAGGCGGCCGACCAGGGCCTCGATCTCGAGCGCGACGATGCGCCGCTGCGCGGCGCCGCCGGCCTCGCCCAGGGCGGCGGTCCAGTCCCGGGCGCGCTCGGCCGCGCCGGGCTGGGCGTGGGGCTCGACGATGATCGCGCCGGCGAGGATGCGGCTGGCCAGGCTGGGCGTGGCCCAGCCCAGGAAGGTATCCAAAGGCACGGTGATCCAGGCCAGGGTGCAGGCGCTGGGGACGTCGAGCACGCGGTGCGGCATGGCCGCCCAGTAGGCCAGCCAGCGGCCGACCGGGAAGGCGACCGCGCCGCCGGCGAACAGGTACTGCAGGGGATGGACGCCGACCAGGTTCAGCTCGACCTCGGCGTGGACGTGGTCGCGGTCGGCAGGGCTGGTCAGGGCGAGGTAGTCGCCGCTGAAGCCGAAGCGCAGGGTCTCGCGGCGGGGTCCGGGGCCGCGGGCGGGGTCGGGATGGGGCTGGCGCGGCACCACTATAGGATTATCCAGGAAGAAATGGCTGCCAAGCGAGAGGTATTCCCGTTTCCTGGGCTAGAGTGCCAGCATCCCCCGGAGATCCCGATGCTTACCCCCACGCAGATTGCCACCTTCCATGCCCAGGGCTTCCTGCACATGCCCGGGCTCATTCAGGGCCCGGAGTTGGCGCTGCTGCGCGCCGAGTCGGCGCGGGTCGTGGACCAGGGCATGGCCCGCGATGGCAACCACCACCTCTACCACACCCTCGCCGATGGCCGGGAGGCCTACTGGCGCTCGGAGGACATGTTCCGGCGCCACGCCTGTTTCCGCGCGGTGGCGGTGCATCCGCAGCTGCTGGAGAACATCGCTCAGTGCCTGGGGGAGCGCTTCTATCCCTGGAACGACTCCCTGGTGGTCAAGACGCCGGGCGGGGACGCGGTCGCCTGGCACCAGGATCCACCCTATGGCGATCCGGTGCGCACCACCACCTACCCGACGCCGAATTTCACCACCGACATCTACCTCGATGACTCGGATCCCGAGAACGGCTGCGTCTACGCCATCCCCGGCCACCACCTGGTCGGCAGCGTGCGGCTCGATGACAAGAGCGCCGATGAGCTGTTCACGCGCTGCGGCGCGGTGCCGGTGCGCATGCGGCCGGGGGATGTGCTGCTGCACGCGCTCTCCACCCCGCATGGGTCGCATCCCAACCGCAGCCAGCGCAGCCGGCGCACCTTCTATATCCACTACCTCAATGAGGCGGTCTACCAGGACTGCTATGCGGCCTGGGGCAAGCCGGGCTGGAGCGTGCAGCAGCACGCCCTGATCGAGCGCATGGCCGCCGACCGCCAGGCCCTGGGCTACGCGCCGGCGTGGAGCGGGGCGGTCGGCCTGACGGCCGATGGCCTGGCGCTGAGCGATGCCACGGTGCCGCGCACGCCGCGCGAGCACTGGAAGACCCTGGCCGCGGCGCTGCCGCCGGAGCTGGTGCGCGCCCGCAAGGCGCTGGTGCCGAGTCGCGCGGCGGTCGCCTGACCGCACGGTGGTGGACGGCACGCTGTGATAGGATCCGGCGTGCAGTCTCCCACCATGGGTGCGCAAGGGACGAACTGCCCGCACCGCGGCTGGTTCGCTGTCCTGCAGTCGATACGTCGGGGAGATGACGAAGCGCGCATCGAGCTATGCGGTCGACGCGGCGCGGCAGGCTCGTCCTCACCTCGTCGATTTCGCCTCCCGGGGAATCGCAACGATCATCACGCGTCACGCTCGCCCGATCGCTGCGCTGGTCCCCCTGGTGCACGCGCAGGGCCAAGCGCTCAGCACCACGACGGCGCTGCGCGGATCGGGACCGGACCTATGGACGGGACCGGATGCGGTTGGCCCGCAGCGTGACGAGTGGGACTGAGCGCAGTCGCAGTGTCCCAACCGTCCTGACGCCCTAGACTGGGGGCGTGCGCGACGCCGAGACACCATGGACGGTCGGGGCCCTGACCCAGGCCATCGCCGGGACGCTCGAGGAGCTCGGCACGTTGACCGTGCGCGGCGAGCTCTCGCAGGTCAAGGTCTACCCGAGCGGCCATCTCTATGCGACGCTCAAGGATGCCGATGCGATCCTGTCCCTGGTGATGTGGCGCTCGCAGGTGGTGCGCAATGGCGCGCTGCCCAAGGAGGGCGCGCAGGTGCTGGTGCGCGGCAACCTCAGCGTCTACGCCCCGCGCGGGCAGTACCAGCTGCAAGCCACGCGCATCACCCCGCTCGGAGCCGGGGATCTGCATGCGCGCTTCCTGGAATTGAAGAGCCGCCTGGAGGCCGAGGGCCTGTTCGCCGAGGAGCGCAAGCGCCAGCTGCCGCTGCTGCCGCGCGCGGTCGGGCTGGCCACGGCCAGCGGCAGCGCGGCCCTGGCCGACATGCTGCACTCGATCCGCGCGCGCTTTCCGCGCATGCCGATCGTCCATGCCCCGTGCCTGGTGCAGGGCGTGAACGCCGCCGGCTCGATCGCGGCGGCCCTGGCGCGGCTCGGCGCGCATCCGGAGGTCGATGTCATCATCTGCGGACGCGGCGGCGGGAGCCTCGAGGATCTCTGGGCCTTCAATGAGGAGGCGGTGGTGCGCGCCCTGGTCGCCTGCCCGGTGCCGGTGGTCAGCGCGGTCGGGCACGAGACCGATACGACCCTGGCGGATCTCGCGGCGGATGTGCGCGCCAAGACCCCGACCTCGGCCGGCGAGATGGTGGTGCCGGTGGAGGCCGAGCTGCAGGAGGCCCTGGTCGCGGACCGGCGGCGCCTCGACCAGGAGATCGAGGGCGCGCTGCGCGCCGCCCGCCACCGCCTGCAGGCACTGGCGACCCACCGCGCGCTGTCCACGCCGCGCCACCTCGTGGCGATGCGCGCGCAGCGCCTCGACGAGCTCGGCCACCGCCTGCAGGAGGCCGGTCGCGAGCGCCTGCGCGCCGAGGGGCAACGGTGCGACGAGTACGCGCTGCGCCTGCGCATCCACCAGCCGCGCTCCCTGATCGCGGCGCACCGCGAGCGTCTCGCGGTGGCGGAGCGCGCCCTGCTCCAGGGTGTTGCGGCACGCGCGCAGGGCAGCGCGACGCGCCTCGCGGCGTTGGCCGGCCACCTCCAGGCGCTCTCGCCCCTGGGGGTGGTGGCGCGCGGCTATGCGCTGGTCACCACCGAGGCGGGAACGCTGGTGCGCTCGATCACGCAGGTCGCGCCCGGGGCTGGGATCACGGCACGGGTCGCGGATGGGCTGATCAGCGCCCAGGTCACCGCCACGCGGCCCTCCGCGATCCCCGGACCTGGCGCGTGATGGGCGTGATGGGCGTGATGGGCGAGATGCGCGATAGGCGCGAGGCGAGCCGGCTGCGCAGGAGACGGGTCGTGTGGACCGCGGTGCTGGGAGTGCTCCTGCTGGGTGGGAGCTGCGTCGTGGCGGGCCGGATCCGCAGACCACTGGATCGCACGTATCTGGTGGCGATCGGTCAGAGCCATTGGGTCTATGGCCGGAACTGGTCGCTGCTCGGGCCGGTCTGGCATTCGTATGTGGTGGGCGCCTCCGGCACCATCTGGCAGGTCCGCGGCCCCGAGATCTATGCGATCACCGTGCACCGCTACCTGAATTGCCTGCCGGATTGCGTCGGTACGCCGCGCCTGGTGGCGAGCGACTGGCCGGTCACGCGGCCGTCCGCGGCGCGCTGATGTTTGTACGACGCGACAGCCGGTTGACCACACCGCTCAGCTGCGGCCGGCCCAGGGCGCCTGGGTTGGCCACTGCATGATCACCGCGCGCAGGCGCGTTCCGGCGGCGCGGAAGGCGCCGTCTTGTTCGAGATCCTGGCGGGTGATGGGCAGCGCGCGCTCGAGATGCGTGGGATCGACCGGGCCCTGGGCGGAGCCCAGGCAGGCGGCGGCGCGCGCGTCGTCACCCTGCGCGGCGTAGAGGCGCGCCGCGCCATAGAGCGTCCAGGCGTCGGCGCCGGGACGCGCCTCGGGGGCATCGCCGAGCGGGCGCAGGTAGCGCGTGGCCTGCGCGGGCTGGGTCGAGTCGGTCCACAGGGTCGCCACCGCGAGCAGCAGCGCGGCGTCGGACGGGCTCTTCAGGATCGCGGCCTGCAGCAGGGCGTTCGCGGTGGGCCGTCCCCGTCCGACCGCGGTCAGGGCGAGGATGCGCAGCGCGGCTTCATCGCCCCCGGCCACGGCCTGGTTGAGCAGCGCGGTGGCGTCGGCGTCCTGGCCGCGCACCCCGGCGAGCAGCGCCGCCTGGCGCAGCGCGGTCATGCTGTCGCTGGTGACCGGGGCCATGGTCGGCTGCAGCCGCTCGGCGACGGTGGTGGGTGGCGGCCCGACGCCGAAGGCGCCGGCGTGGAAGGCGGTGGCGGCGCGGGTCAGGACCCCATCGCCGGTGGAGGTCAGCAGTAGGTTGCCGAGGGCGAGGAAGCCCTTGGGGCGGTCGGGATGGCTCTGGGTGTAATGCTCCAGCAGGGCCAATGCCTCGGCGTGCTTGCCGAGGCGCTCCTTGATGCGCGCGGCCTGGAGCGGGTCGGCGAAGGGCGCGTCGAAATCGATGCTGCCGAGGATCAGCTGCCCGATCACGGCGAGCACCACCACCACCAGGATCAGGCGCGTGACCGGTGCGTGCATCGCGCCCGCGCGCAGACCCCACCGGGCGGGGCGGGGGCTGGAGTTGGCGCGGGGGCTGGAGGTCACGGGGTGCATAGGAGTGCGGGGCGGCAGCTTGCGGCCATGTTCCAGAGGGTACCATGAACGCAGGATTTCCGCACTGCCCACTCTCGACGAAAACAGCCATTCCAGGAGCAAGCAGACGGATACCGGACTGACGAAAGTCATACTGGTCCTGACGCCGAGCCCGGATGAGCGCGACCTCGAGGAGGAGCGCGCCAATGAGATGCGCAGCCTGCTCGACACCTCGGGGCGCACCGTGGTCGCCAGTTGCGTCCAGCACCTGCACAAGCCCATCGGCGGCACCTACATCGGGTCCGGCAAGGTCGACGAGGTCAAGCAGCTCGCCCTGGACCATGCTGCGAAGGGCGTGGTCTTCGATGTGCGCCTGAGCCCGCGCCAGCAGCGCAACCTCGAGGAGGAGATCGGACTGCCGGTCACCGACTATGACGAGCTGATCCTGGACATCTTCGCGCGCAACGCGCGCACCAAGCAGGCGATCCTGGCGGTGGAGCTGGCGCAGCTCGAGTACTCGAAGTCGCGCCTGCGCCGCATGTGGACCCATCTCGACCGCCAGAGCCATGGCGGCGCCAGCGGCACCGGCTCGGGCAGCCTGACCGGCACCGGCGAGAAGCAGATCGAGATGGATCGCCGCCAGATCCGCAAGCGCATCCAGGACCTCAAGGGCCGCCTCGAGGAGATCGGCGGGCGCAAGGACCGCGCGGTGGCCAAGCGCCAGGACGCCTTCAACGTCGCCCTGGTCGGCTACACCAATGCCGGCAAGTCGACGCTGATGAATGCGCTGACCGAGGCCGGGGTGCTGGCCGAGGACCGCCTGTTCGCGACTTTGGATACGCGCACCGCGCGCCTGGTCCTGGACAAGCATCTCAACGTGGTGCTCTCCGACACGGTCGGCTTCATCAGGAACCTGCCTCCGACCCTGATCGCCAGCTTCCATGCGACCCTGGCGGAGGTGCGCGAGGCGGACCTGCTGTTGCACGTGGTCGACGCTTCCAGCGCGATCATGGAGGAGCAGATCGCGGCGGTCGAAGGGGTGCTGACCACCATCAAGGCCGACCATGTGCCGGTGATCATGGTGTTCAACAAGGTCGACATGGTCTACAGCAAGACCATCCTCCTGGCCTTCCGTCGGCGCTATAAGCAGGCGCTGAGCATCAGCGCCCTGACCGGCGACGGCCTGCCGGCGCTGAAGGAGGCGATCAAGACCATCGCCATGAAGCGCATCGGCCAGGTCACGGTGCGCTTCGCGGTCGGCGATGGCGCGCTGGACTCCTTCGTGCGCGCGCGCGCGACGGTGACCAAGGAGGCCTACGATGAGAGCCATGCGGCCCTGACCGTGGCCGCCGATGAGCGCCTGGTGCAGGAATTCCAGGCCAAGGCCGGCCTGGTGGTCGATCTCACCCCGGCGCCGTGAGCGGCCGACTGGGCGCTGTAGGCGCCCGGCGTGTTCCCATCCCCGGCGACGCCGCGTGACGCGAAGCGCCGTCCCTGGTTGAACCAGGGAGCGAAGGTCCATGATGCGCGCGGGGGTGTTCATGCGCATGTCGGCCTCGGTCCTGTCCTCGATCCCGGTGATGACCATCGCCCTGCTGTGCCTCGTCGGCTTCGGCCTGTGCGGCTGCGGCCAGCAGCCGCTGCCCCCGCCGCCGCCCCCGCCGCCCAAGCCGGCCGGGCTCTGGACCCCGGCCGACACCCAGGCGGTGGCCAAGGACCTGTGCGACAGCGCCCTGCACCAGCAGTGGCTGATCGCCTTCCACACCCACAACCAGCGCCTGCCCAAGCTCGCGGTCAAGCCCTTCGACGCGCACGCCACCGAGGGTGGCGACCCAGCCGCGGCGCAGCTGGTCGCGGTGGTCAACGACGACCTGCCAGCCGACGCCACGGCCCTGGTCACTCAACTCTGCGACGACCTGACCGCCTCCACCCAGGTCGAGGTCGTCAGCGACCCGGCCGCGGCGGACTTCATCATCAGCGGCGTGCTCAGCCGCGAGCTGGTGCCGGGCGGGGCCCGCTATCCGGTGGATGTGCACCTGAGCACCCCGGCCGGGGAGACGCTGTGGACCAGCGGCCTGGAGCACAGCATCATCGCCCCCGACCCGGCCGCGGCACCGCCTGCCGCCGCGCCCGCCGAGGCCCCGGCAGGGAAATAGGCCGCAGGAGCCTGCCAGCTGGGCGAATCGTCTTAAGTCGCTGCGGGACAATGCCTTCGCCGTCTGATCCACCCCGGGAGTGGCCTTTCCGGGCCGCCTTGCGGAGTACTATCAGCCGCCTAGCCTGACCGGCCTCGGAGCAGCCGCTTACGAGCACGCAATTCCACCTTCCGGAGCAGTGCATGCGCCTGATCTGCGCCCTCGCCGCGCTTGCCACCCTGTCCGTCCCGTGCGGCGCCCTGCGCGCCGAGGACGACACGCAGGGTCCGACGACCGCCGAATCCGGCGCGCCCAGCCAGGAGTACCTCGACCAGAAGGCCGAGCTCGAGAACATGGTGAACTCGCGCGACACCGAGCTCTTCGAGATGAACTGCGAACCCATCACCATGGACCGCATCGTCATCGACTCGCGGGTCGGCACGCCCGAAGTCTTCAACTACCTGGTATTCCGCGTCCGCAACGAGATCTCCGACAAGACCTCCACCCCCCTGTCGCAGGCCAAGGGCTACAATGACGTCCTGGCCGCGATCCAGACCGAGTTCGAGGGCCAGGTCTCGAAGGTCACCGACAATGGCGTGAAGCTGCAGGTCGACGGCGTCGAGGGCAAGGAAGGCACGATCGTCGAGCGCCAGGACGCGCAGATCCACCAGAAGAAGCTCGCCATCACCGTCTTCGGCTACGACGAGCACGGCACCCGGCTGCGCCTGCTTGAGGATCCGGTCGGTTCAGGTCCCCAGGAGGGCTTCGACTTCGCGGATCTCGGCGCCACCAGCTGGTCCGCGGTCGCCACCCTGGTCAAGGACAAGATCGAGGAGAAGGAAGGCCGCGAGCTCTACTCCCTCGACCAGGTCCGCTCCCTGGAGCTGCCGCCGTATTCGCCGACCGAGCGCGAGAAGAACGGCTGGGCCAAGGGCGAGATCTACTGTGTCGCGATGTTCCACCGCCTGTCGATCTACGGCAACCACTTCACCTTCGAGGTGCGTGGCCTGAGCAACAAGTTCCGCTTCCGCTGGCCCGACACCGATCCGGGCAAGCTCGAGGACTACCTCGACGCCAAGTTCTACCGCCGCACCTGCGTCTTCCATTATGACCGCACCGGTGATGAGTATTACCGCGAGCTCGACCCCTTCAGCCTGAGCAAGGGCGGCTGGGAGTGGGTGGAGAGCTTCGAGCGCATCGACAAGCGCAAGTCGATGGCCTACGCCCGCTACTTCCTCAACAACATCGAGGATGAGAAGACCGGGGAGCGCAATACCGGGGTCGAGGACGAGTTCTGGCCCTACTACCAGGCGATGCGCGATGCCTATCCCAAGCAGGCCGCCGACCCGGCCAAGCTCCCCGACCTGCAGCAGTCGCTGAAGGCTCCTGGGCAGTGACATGCCCCGGGTCGACACCACCAGCATGCAGAACCTCGATCCGGCGCTGTCGCCTGGACAGGTCCTGGCGGGACTCGCTCTCGAGGTCCGGCGCCTGGTGGCCGCAGTGAAGGTGCTCTACGCGGGGCACTGGGAGGACTGCGCGGAGGACATCCGCCGCCGCCGGGCCGGCAAGCCCTACATCTTCAGGCTCGCGCTTGATCTCCAGGATGAACTCGAATGGCTGCACCGTCTGCAGGCCTACGAAGTCGCGCGTGGCGAACCCTTCGCCATCGATGATGCAGCAGCCGGCGAGCTCTTGCCGGCCAAGCCGGCGAGCCCGGCCCAGAAACGGGAGGACCCTCGGTGATCAACTTCTTGCGTCTGCGTGCCTATGTCTTCCCCGCTGTCGCCCTGGCTGCGGTCTGCAGCCTGCTGGGTGGCTGCGGCAGCGGCGACCGTGATGCGCAGATGAGCCAGGCGCCGACCGACACCAACCACGCGCCGGACTCGGTGGGCGAGATCCAGCCCTCGACCTTCCGCACCCTGAAGCAGACCTCCTTCATCCGCTCGTGGGATCTCGATCTCGGCTCGGCCGTGATCACCAGCTGGATCTCGCCGAATGTCCCGGACCTGATCTTCTTCCAGACCGCCAAGGACAATGCGATCACCGCCATCGACACCATGAGCGGCGCGACGCGCTGGGTCAGCGAGCCGCTGCCCCGGCCGCTGAAGCTCGAGCCGTACGTGGCGCGCGTGGAATTGCGCAACCAGGACGGCAAGGCCTACAACGACGACCGTCTCTACGTGGTCGACGACGACGTCCTGTTCTGCTACGACCTGCAGTCCGGCCAGATCATCTGGCGCTACGAGCTGCCCTTCTCGGCCTCGAGCGGCCCCCTGGCGGTCGGCTCGGGCGGGGACCTGCGCGTCTACATCGGCGACTGGCAGGGCCGGGTGCGGGTCGTGACCCTGCAGCCCGACGGCCAGTTCCCCTATGAGGCGTGGCAGTGGAACGTGCAGTCCGACTTCTCGGCCTCCCCCATGCAGCGCGAGAGCCTGGTCTACATCGGCGACCACAAGGGCGTCATGCACTGCTTCGCGCTGGATCGCGATGAGAAGTGGAACTTCGATGCGGGTGGCCTGATCAACGGCTCGGCCGTGGCGCGCGACCGCGTGTTGTACTTCGGCAATACCGACAACGTCATCTTCGCGATCAACCGCCTGACCGGCGAGAAGTACGGGCAGCTGAATCTCAACGGTCCGGTCAACCGCGCGCCGTTCTTCTTCAATGGCGAGAACACCCGCCTCTACGCCTGGGTCGACTCGAAGGAGCACACCGTCGCGGGACTCTACGCGCTGCGCGCTATCCCGGACACCATCTCGTTTGCCGACAACACCTCCGAGAAGCCGCATCCGCCGCTTGAGATCGTGCGCATGGCCGAGGACTGGCACTTCCCGGGTGTCACCCGCGTGGTCGGATCGACCCCCCAGCACCTCTTCGCCACCTACCGCGACAGCACCGTGATCCTGGCCATCCGCCGCGATACCGGCTCGCTCGACTGGGCCTGGGACTGCGCCGAGGAGCGCGGTGAGAAGCATTCCTCGGTCGGCATGACCTCCTACCAGGACCCGACCGACCTCAACCGCTCGATCTATACCTACGACGCCTCCGGCAAGGTCATCGTCTACCGCTTCTTCGGCTTCGTGCCGGGCTCATCCGACGCGGTGGCCCTGCAGATGGCCAAGGACAAGGCGGCGGCTCCGGGCGCAGCGGCTCCAGCGGCACCGGCCGCTCCGGCGGCGGGCGATGCGGC
>Ga0302314_10021506_pt1 | contig 10616 bp, 1 predicted proteins | sample III_Palsa_N2_3_FD_200533 | JGI IMG/M metagenome (GOLD analysis project Ga0302314, IMG submission 200533) | Peat permafrost microbial communities from Stordalen Mire near Abisko, Sweden - III_Palsa_N2_3 | ecosystem: Environmental > Terrestrial > Soil > Palsa > Peat permafrost | place: Sweden... | reverse complement strand
AGGGTCATCAGGTGTTGGCGGTGGTGGCTGGTTCGGCGGTGAATCAGGATGGTGCGTCGAGTGGGTTGACGGCGCCGAATGGTCCGTCGCAGCAGCGGGTGGTTCGGGCTGCGCTTGAGGCGGCCGGACTGCGCCCGGGTGACGTGGATGCCGTGGAGGCGCACGGGACCGGTACCTCGCTGGGTGATCCGATCGAGGCTCAGGCGTTGATCGATGTCTATGGTCGTGATCGTGATCCGGCTCGGCCGTTGTGGTTGGGCTCGGTGAAGTCGAATATCGGGCATACGCAGGCGGCTGCCGGTGTGGCTGGTGTGATCAAGATGGTGCAGGCGATGTGGCACGGCGTGCTGCCGAAGAGCCTGCACATCGATGCTCCGTCTTCGCACGTGGATTGGTCCTCGGGTGCGGTCGAGTTGTTGACGGACAACCGCGCGTGGGAGGCGAACGCTCGTCCCCGGCGTGCGGGGGTGTCGTCCTTCGGGATCAGCGGCACCAACGCGCACGTGATCATCGAGCAGGCTCCCGCAGAGGCCGTGCTCGCGGAAGCGGCGGACGTGGCTCTGCCGGTGATCCCGTGGCTGATATCCGCCCGGACCGAGGCCGGCGTACGCAGGCAGGCGGCGCGGTTGGCGGAGTTCGCGAGCACCGAGGAGAACGCCGATCCGGTCGAGATGGCGCGAGGTCTCGCGCTGGCACGTGCCGGTTTCGACTGCCGCGCCGTGGTTCTCGGCGCGGATCGCGACGAACTCTTGGCGGGGCTCAGGGCGCTCGCCGAGGGCCGGTCGGTGAGTTCGGCGGTCAGTGGTGAAGTGATCTCCGGGCGTACCGGCTGGGTCTTCACTGGTCAAGGTTCGCAGTGGGCTGGTATGGGGCGTGAGCTCTACGGCGCGTATCCCGAGTTCGCGCGCATCGTGGACGAGGTGTGCGCTCAGTTCGACGTGCTGCTCGATTTCTCGTTGCGTGATGTGCTCCTGAGCACCGAGGTCGAGGTTGATCGGACGGGGGCGGCCCAGCCTGCGATTTTCGCGATGGAAGTCGCGCTGGCCGGTCTGCTCGGTTCTTGGGGACTCAAGCCGGACTACGTGGCGGGTCATTCAGTAGGGGAGTTCGCGGCGGCTTACGCGGCCGGGGTGTTCTCGCTGGCTGATGCCTGCCGTCTGGTGGCGGTGCGTGGGAGTTTGATGCAGGCCCTGCCATCGGGTGGAGTGATGCTGGCGGTCGGAGCCGACTGGGAGCGGGTCCAGTCGTGGTGCGGCGAGGGCGTTTGGCTTGCTGCTGTGAATGCGCAGGGCTCGGTGGTCGTTTCCGGCACGCGTGAGGGCGTCGAGCAGGTTCGCGAACGTTGCCAGGCCGAAGAGGTGCGTTCGTCGTGGCTGCGGGTGAGCCACGCGTTCCATTCCGGCCTGATGGACCCGATGCTCGCTGAATTCCGGGCAGTCGCTTCCACGGTGGCCTACCGGGAGCCGTCCGTTTCGTTCGTCTCGACGGTCACCGGGAAGGCGGAGTCGGAGCGGTGGACAGACCCGGGGTATTGGGTCGAGCAGGTCCGTTCCACGGTCCGGTTCGCCGACGCGGTGACGGAGCTTCGCGGCCTCGGGGCCGCGAAGCTCGTCGAGGTCGGTCCGGACGCGGTGTTGGCCCCGATGATCCAGGACGGCCCCGTCGTCCCGGTGATGCGCCGTGACCGGGCCGGGCAGCCGGAGCAGTTGCTGCGCGCGGTCGCCACCCTGCACACCCACGGCACCAGCCCGGACTGGTCGTGGGTGCTTGGCGGATCCCCGTCGAATTCCGGTTCTCCGCGGCTGCCGACCTACGCGTTCGACCGTGAGCGCTACTGGCTGGACGCCGGAAGCGATCGCGATCTCGGGGCGGTCGGGCAGCTCCCGGTGACGCATCCGCTGCTCGGTGCGGCCGTGCCGCTGGCGGGCAGCGACGGGATGCTCTTCACGGGTCGCCTGTCGGTGAGCACGCACCCGTGGCTCGCGGACCACGCCGTCGAGGGCGTCGTGCTCGTGCCCGGCGCGGTGCTCGTGGAGCTCGCGCTTCAGGCCGGCGCCCGGCTCGACTGCGGGCACGTCGAGGAACTCGCTCTCGAGGAGCCGCTGGTCCTCCCGGACTACGGCGCCGTCGATCTGCAGATCGACGTGGCGGCGGCAGATGACGCGGGGGCGCGCGGCTTCGAGATCTTCGCGCGCGGCGAGGACGCGACCGGCTGGACGCTCCACGCGGCAGGCGTGCTCACCCCCACGCGCGCCGAACACGACGCGGGCCCCGTGGCAGACCGTCGGAGGATCCCCGACTTCTCGGTGTGGCCCCCCGAGGGCGCGGAGCCGGTGCCGGTCGACGGGCTTTACGGCGAGCTCGCGGCCAACGGCTTCGTCTATGGGCCCATGTTCCAGGGCCTGCGCGCCGCCTGGCGACTCGATGACCACGTCACCCTCGCCGAGGTTTCGCTGCCACGCGGCGCGGTCGTCGATGCGGCCGCGTTCGCGCTGCACCCGGCCCTGCTGGATGCCGCGCTGCACGCAACGGCGTTCACCGGACTGGGTGCGGACGGCGTCGGCCGGGTCCCGTTCGTCTGGTCCGGTCTCTCGGTGGAGACGACGGGCGCCTCGGAACTCAGGGTCCGGATCGAGCAGACGGGCCCCGACTCGGTGACACTCGCCTTGGCGGACGCGACCGGTGCGCTGGTGGCCGCCGTGGATTCGCTGGTGTTGCGGCCCGTGCCGAGCGAGCGACTGCGTGCCGCGAGCTCCAGCCGGGTCCACGAATCGCTGTACGAGCTCGACTGGGTACCGGCTCAGCCGCCCACGGCGGCCACACCCAAGGCAGGACTCGAGGACGTCGAGCTGGTGCGGTGCCCTGATCTCGATGACGTGACGGAACTGGCGCAGTGGGCGCTCGAACAGGTGCGGCGATGGCTCGCGGATGCCGATCGGCGCGAGTCGCGGTTGGTGTTCGCGACGCGGGGCGCCGCCGAGTCCGGGGTCGGGTCCGTCGTGTCGGGCTTGGTGCGTTCGGCGATGTCCGAGGAGCCGGGCCGGTTCGCGTTGATCGACTCCGAAGAGGAGGCCGAGGACGCGGCGCTCGAACGGGCGCTGACGCTGATCAGAACCGGAAGCGCGGAGCAGGTTCGCATTCGCGGCGGTGCGGTCTTGACGCCCAGGCTGCGTCCGGTGCCGATCGCGGCGGACGATGAGCCCTCGGCCGTGTGGGACGCTACGGGTTCGGTGTTGGTGACCGGCGGCACGGGGGGCCTCGGCGGCTTGGTGGCCCGGCATCTCGTGCTCGAGCACGGCGTGCGCAGCCTGGTGCTGGTTTCGCGGCGCGGCCCGTCGGCCCCCGGTGCGGTGGAGCTGAAGGCGGAGCTCGAGTCCTTGGGCGCCGTGGTCGTGGTCGAGGCCTGTGACGTGGCCGACCGCGAACAGCTGGCGCGGGTCGTCGACGGAGTGGGCCGGGAGTTTCCGCTGCGAGGCGTCGTGCACGCGGCGGGAGTGGTCGATGACGCGACGGTCGGGTCGCTGTCGGCGGAGCGGTTGGCGGCGGTACTGGCCGCGAAGGCGCGCGCCGGTCTGCTGCTGGACGAGTTGACGCGTGGAATGGATCTTTCGGCGTTCGTCCTGTTCTCGTCGTTGGCCGGCACGCTCGGCGCGGCGGGGCAGGCGAGTTACGCGGCGGCGAACGCGGTGCTGGACGGACTGGCGCGGGCGCGCCGTGCGGAGGGGCTGCCGGGGCTGTCGCTGGCGTGGGGCCTGTGGGAATCGAGCATCGGCATGGGAGGCGGTCTCGACGCGGCGGACGTGTCGCGGATGGGCCGTGCGGGCGTGCGGGCCTTGTCGCCCGAGCAGGGCCTGGCGCTGCTCGACGCGGCCTGCGCCGCCGGACGCGGCGTGGTCGTTCCGGCGAACCTCGATCTTCCCGCCATCCGGGCGGCCGCGCCGGGCGCGGTCCCGCCGCTGCTGCGCACCCTCGTGGAGGGCACAGCCCGGCGAGCGCTCCCATCCGCGGTCGCGGTGGGCAGGGCGGCGGCGGCCGATGCTGCCGGGACGGCGCTGCGGGAGCGGCTCGCCGCGCTCGACCTGGACGCACGCGAGTCTGCCGTCGCCCGGTTCGTGTGCACGACGGCCGCGGGCATCCTCGGACACGCGGATGCCGCCGCGGTGCGCGCGGACCACGGCTTCCTGGATCAGGGCTTCGACTCGTTGTCAGCACTCGAGCTGCGTAATCGGCTGGCCTCCGAGACCGGTCTGAAGCTCGCCTCGACCGTCCTGTTCGACTACCCGACACCCGCGCGCATGGCCGGATACCTGCTTGAGCTGCTGATGCCCGCGCCGGAGTCACCGGTCGACCTCGCGGTCGCCGAACTCGGCGACCTGGCGACCCGGCTGGCCGCCCTGGCCCAGGACGCCGAGGCGCGCAGGGTGCTCGTCCCCCGACTCAAGGGCCTGCTGGAGGACTTCATGACAATGTCGGTGCCCACATCCGGCGATGAACCGGCGGAGGCGGTGGCGGACCGCATCGACGCCGCGAGCGACGAGGCCCTGTTCGCCCTCATCGATGAAGACCTCGGGCTCGGATGAGCTCCCGCGAGCGTGACGGTGTGACGGTGCCAAGAAGGGGAGAACCCGATGAATGAAGACAAGCTGCGCGAATACCTCAAGAAGGTGACCGCGGATCTTCACCGCACCCGTCAGCAGTTGCAGGAGGCTGACGCGCGCGCCCACGAGCCGATCGCGATCGTGGGCATGGCGTGCCGGTATCCGGGCGGGGTCATCTCTCCGGATGGACTGTGGGAGCTGGTTTCCTCGGGTGGTGATGCGATCGGCGGGTTCCCGGTTGATCGTGGTTGGGATTTGGGTGGTCTTTATGATCCGGATCCTGATGCGTCGGGTCGTACGTATGTGATGGAGGGTGGTTTCCTCTATGACGCTGCGCGGTTTGATGCGGGGTTTTTCGGTGTGTCGCCGCGTGAGGCGGTGGCGATGGATCCGCAGCAGCGTTTGTTGCTGGAGACGGCGTGGGAGGCGTTCGAGGACGCGGGCATTGATCCGGGATCGGTGCGCGGGTCGCGGGCCGGCGTGTACGTCGGCGTCATGTACAGCGACTACGCGTCGCGGCTCCGTGAGATCCCAACCGGGCTTGAGGGTTTCCTGGGCAACGGAAGCGCTCCGAGCGTGGCTTCCGGCCGTGTCTCTTACGCGTTCGGGCTGGAGGGTCCGGCCGTCACGGTCGATACGGCCTGCTCCTCGTCGCTGGTCGCGCTGCATATGGCGGTGCAGGCCTTGCAGCGTGGCGAGTGCGATATGGCGCTCGCGGGTGGTGTGACGGTGATGTCGACTCCGCTGACGTTCGTCGGGTTCAGTCGTCAGCGCGGATTGGCTCTTGACGGTCGGTGCAAGCCCTTTGCCGAGGCTGCGGACGGCACTGGCTGGGGTGAGGGTGTCGGGTTGCTGTTGGTGGAGCGGTTGTCGGATGCTCGGGCCAAGGGTCATCAGGTGTTGGCGGTGGTGGCTGGTTCGGCGGTGAATCAGGATGGTGCGTCGAGTGGGTTGACGGCGCCGAATGGTCCGTCGCAGCAGCGGGTGGTTCGGGCTGCGCTTGAGGCGGCCGGTCTTCGACCCGGTGATGTCGATGCCGTGGAGGCGCACGGGACCGGTACCTCGCTGGGTGATCCGATCGAGGCTCAGGCACTGTTGGCGACGTACGGTCGTGATCGCGATCCGGGTCGGCCTCTTTGGCTCGGGTCGGTGAAGTCGAATATCGGGCATACGCAGGCCGCCGCTGGTGTGGCCGGTGTGATCAAGATGGTGCAGGCGATGCGGCACGGCGTGCTGCCGAAGAGTCTGCACATCGACTCCCCGTCTTCGCATGTGGATTGGTCGTCGGGTGCGGTCGAACTATTGACGGACAGCCGCGAGTGGGTTGCCGGGGACGGTCCGCGACGCGCGGGGGTCTCGGCGTTCGGGATCAGTGGCACGAACGCGCACGTGATCATCGAGCAGGCTCCCGAGGAGGCCGTGCCCGAGGATGGTGCGGCGGGTAGTGCGCTGCCGGTGATTCCGTGGCTGGTGTCGGCGCGCAGCGAGTCCGCGCTGCGGGCTCAGGCGGCGCGGATTGCCGAGTACGTCGCGGGCTCCGAGCTCGATGAGACGGCAGTGTGCAGCGCGCTTGCTTTCTCCCGGGCTGCGTTGGAGTACCGTGCGGTGGTTCTTGGAGCGGATCGTGATGAGCTGGCTGCGGGGCTCACGGCGCTGGCCGAGGGTCGATCGGTGGGGGCGGCGGTAGCCGGTTCGTTGGTATTCGGTGGCACGGGGTGGGTGTTTTCGGGTCAGGGTTCGCAGTGGGCTGGTATGGGGCGTGGGCTGTACGAGGCCTATCCCGAGTTCGCGCGCATCGTGGACGAGGTGTGCGCGCAATTCGACGTGCTGCTCGATTTCTCGTTGCGTGATGCGCTGCTGGGTACCGAGGTCGAGGTTGATCGGACGGGGGTGGCTCAGCCTGCGATTTTCGCGGTTGAGGTGGCGTTGGCCGGTCTGCTCGCCTCGTGGGGGTTGCGGCCCGATGTGGTGGCGGGTCATTCAGTCGGTGAGTTCGCGGCGGCGTATGTGGCCGGGGTGTTCTCGTTGGCTGACGCCTGTCGTTTGGTGGCGGCGCGGGGCAGCCTGATGCAGGCTCTGCCGTCAGGTGGAGCGATGCTGGCTGTCGGGGCGGATTGGGACCGGGTTCAGCCGTGGTGCGGTGCGGGCGTTTGGCTCGCTGCCGTGAATGCCCCCGGCTCGGTCGTCCTCTCGGGAACACGCGAAGGCGTCGAGTTGGTGCGCGAGCGCTGCGGGGCGGAAGGTGTTCGGTCGTCCTGGCTGCGGGTGAGCCACGCGTTCCACTCGGGCCTGATGGATCCGATGCTTGAGCAGTTCGGCGCGGTCGCTTCCACGGTGGCCTATCGGGCGCCGTCGGTGCCGTTCGTCTCCACGGTCACCGGGAACGCCGAGTCGGAGCGGTGGGCAGACCCGGGGTATTGGGTCGAGCAGATCCGTTCCACGGTCCGGTTCGCCGACGCGGTGACAGAGCTTCGCGGCTTGGGGGCCACGAAGCTTGTGGAAGTGGGTCCGGACGCGGTGCTGACCCCGATGATCCCGGACATGCTCGTAGCCCCGGTGATGCGCCGTGACCAGGCCGGCCAACCGGAACAGGTACTTCGCGCGATCGCCGCCCTGCACACCCACGGCACCAGCCCCGACTGGAAGCGCCTGCTCGGCGAACCCCGACGGTCGAACCGCGTGCACCTGCCCACCTACCCTTTCGACCGCCGGCACTACTGGCTCGACGCGGAGCCCACCGCCTCGCCGTCCGGCGCAGCGAGAACCGAGAGTACGGATACAGGGTTCTGGGACACGGTTGACCGTGGCGATGTCGCGGGCCTCGCCGAGCAACTTGGTCTGGCCGAGGATGACAATGCCCTGGCTTCGGTGCTCCCGGCCCTGAAATCGTGGCGCAGCCGCCGTGAAACCGAGAAGACGGTGGGCGGCTGGTGCTACCGCGTCGGCTGGACACCGCTGACCGTAGCAAGGTCCGTCGAAACGCGCAGCGTGGCTGGAACCTGGCTCGTGGTGACATCGCCCGGTGTCGACGCGGCGGTGGCGACCTGGCTGGACGACGCACTCACCCGCGCGGGCGCCGAGACCGTACACCTCGCGCTCGACGCGGAGGCGACCTCTGCCGATGCCGTGGCCGCACGTATCGGCGTTGCGCTCGCGGATGTGTCAGAGCCCGTCGTCGGTATCTTGTCCCTGCTGGGCTTGGACGGGAGCCCGCACCCCGCCTGGGACGGGCTCTCGACGGGGCTGGCGCTGACGACTGCGTTGCTCCAGGGACTCGGCGTCGCCGCGGCGTCGCCCGGTCCGCTCCGCACGGCGCGGATGTGGTGCCTGACCCAGGGTGCTGTCACGGTTGGCGGCGCCGACCGCCGCTCCTCGGACGGCGACCGCGCGTCGATATGGCAGGCGGGCATCTGGGGATTCGGCCGCACGGCGGCACTGGAGTACGCGTCCGCGTGGGGCGGCCTGGTGGATGTTCCGGCGGTCCCCGCGCGGCTCGACCAACACGCCGGGAGCCGCCTCATCGGCATCTTGACCGGTGGGTACGACGGCGAGGAGCAGTTCGCGATCCGCGAATCAGGAGTCTTCGCTCCCCGGCTCGAGCGCAGCGCACCCGTCGTATCTCCTGCGGACGGCGTCGGGTCCGGGAGGCCCAAGACTCAGGGCACCGTGCTGGTCACCGGCGGCACGGGGGCTCTCGGTGCGCACGTGGCCCGCTGGCTCGGGGCTAACGGTGCCGAACGAATCGTGCTCACCTCGCGGCGGGGCCTGGAGGCGCCGGGTGCGGCTGAGCTCAAGGCCGAACTGGAGGCGTCGGGAGCCGAAGTCGTCATCAAGGCCTGCGACGTGTCGGACCGTACGCAGGTCGCCCGGCTCATCGAGGATCTGACGGTCACCGGTGGTGGTGGGCTCGACGCGGTCTTCCACGCGGCGGGCGCGCTCGACGACGGCCTGATCGAGGGGTTGCGCCCGGAGCGGCTGGCCGCCGTGCTCGCCGCCAAGGCCGGATCCGCGCTCCTGCTCGACACCATGACCCGCGACCTCGACGTGTCCGCGTTCGTGATGTTCTCGTCGCTGGCCGGAACCCTGGGCGCCTCAGGCCAGGCCGCTTACGCGGCGGCGAACGCGATGCTCGACGCTCTCGCCGACCAGCGCCGCGCCCGAGGTGCCTGCGCGACCTCGATCGCCTGGGGAGCGTGGGCGGGCAGCGGAATGGCCGCCGACAGCGCACAGGTCGCCGAGCGGCAGCGGCGCGCCGGGGTCCGGGCGATGAGCCCGGAACTCGGCATCGAGGCCATGAGCCGTCTGCTGTCCGTCCCCGGCGGGGCCTCGCCGGCGACCGTCGTGGCGGACATCGACTGGAGCCGGTTCGCCGCCGCGTACGCCGGTGCCGCCGGCACGACCGCCGGCTCGGGAGCGAACCTCCTGCGCGCAATCCCCGAGGCCGCCGAGGTCCTGGCCGCGAGAGCAAGCATCGTTTCCGACGCGACGGGTGATGACGACGCGGGAGGCACCGCGCTGCGCCGCCGGCTGACGGCACCGGGGATCGGGCCGGAGCAGCGGCTCGATGTGCTCCTTGACGAGGTCCGCGCGCAGGCGGCGCTGGTCCTGGGGCACGAACGTCCTGGAGAGGTCGGCGGAACGCAGGCGTTCAGCGAACTCGGCTTCGACTCGTTGATGGCGCTGGAACTGCGGAACAGGCTTGGAGTGGTTACGGGCCTGCGTCTGTCGAGCACGGTCTTGTTCGACTACCCCAACCCGCGCGCGCTCGCCGAGCACCTGTCCGCCGAACTGGTCGGCGACCTCGGGACGCTGCTGCCCGCCGCCTCGTCGCCGACCGCCGCGATCGGTGAAGACCCGGTGGTGATCGTGGGTATGGCCTGCCGGTTCCCGGGCGGGGTGGGTACTCCGGAGGCGCTCTGGGACTTGGTCGCCACGGGCGGCGACGCCATGGGTGCGTTTCCGGCCGATCGCGGCTGGGATTTGGAAAACCTCTTTGATGAGGACCCGGATCGTGCCGGACGTTCCTATGTGAGTGAGGGGGCCTTCCTGGATAACGCCGCGTTGTTCGATGCGGGCTTCTTCGGTGTGTCGCCGCGTGAGGCGGTGGCGATGGATCCGCAACAGCGCTTGTTGTTGGAGACCGCGTGGGAGACGTTCGAGAACGCCGGCGTCGATCCCGAGTCTGTGCGCGGCGGGCGGGTGGGGGTCTTCGCGGGGACGAATGGTCAGGACTACGTAGCCGCGCTGGCTGCGGCCGATGCCGTGGACGAGGGTTTCACGGGGACGGGGAATATCGCGTCGGTGCTCAGTGGCCGCGTATCGTATGCGTTCGGTTTTGAGGGTCCGGCGGTAACGGTCGATACGGCCTGCTCTTCTTCTCTGGTCGCGCTGCATATGGCGGTGCAGGCGTTGCAGCGTGGCGAGTGCGATATGGCGCTTGCGGGTGGTGTGACGGTGATGTCGACGCCGTCGACCTTTGTCGGGTTCAGCCGTCAGCGCGGGTTGGCCCCTGATGGTCGGTGCAAGCCGTTTGCCGAGGCTGCGGATGGTACGGGGTGGGGTGAGGGTGTCGGTCTGCTGTTGGTGGAGCGGCTCGCGGATGCTCGGGCCAACGGTCATGCGGTTCTGGCTGTCGTCGCGGGCACGGCGGTGAATCAGGATGGTGCGTCGAATGGTCTGACGGCGCCGAATGGTCCGTCGCAGCAGCGGGTGATTAGGGGCTCATCGAGATTAACCGTGCTGGATCTTGGTTTCGAGGCATCCGCGTCCTCTGCGGGTCGTGGCGAGGCGGGCGCGTAGGCGTTGGTTGACGGGGTTGCGGTAGCCGTAGGCGCAGCGCGCGTCGGTCTTGATCACGCGGTTGTGGCCTTCGGAACCGGCGTTGCTCACGCCGCTGAGGATCGCTGCGGTGATCTCGCGGCGCCAGGTGCTCACGGTCTGGGCGGGGGTCTCGCACTCGGGTACGGCGCTGGCGGCGCAGGACTCGTAGAAGCGCTCCAACCGCAGGTAGATCTCGTG
>Ga0302314_10021505_pt1 | contig 10617 bp, 12 predicted proteins | sample III_Palsa_N2_3_FD_200533 | JGI IMG/M metagenome (GOLD analysis project Ga0302314, IMG submission 200533) | Peat permafrost microbial communities from Stordalen Mire near Abisko, Sweden - III_Palsa_N2_3 | ecosystem: Environmental > Terrestrial > Soil > Palsa > Peat permafrost | place: Sweden... | reverse complement strand
GGGCCGAGCCCGGCTCGGCGGATCGATCGGCGTTCGAGACGCTCGTCGCACGCTTGCGCCCGACGGCGAGCGGGTAACTCCGTCTGACATGAGGCAACGAGCGGAAGGCAACGTCAGATGAGCGACCAGAGCGCGTTTGAGCAGGAGGAGATCGAGGCCGCCGCTCGCGAGGCCGCCGGGATCGGCGGCCGGGCCGGCGACGAGGACCTACCGCCGGCGGAGCGTGCCGTGCGGGAGGCCGGCGGCGGCGAGTCCGAGGGGTTCGAGGACGCTGAGGCGCTGCTCATCGAGCACGCCAGCCACGGCGACCAGGAGCCGGCGCACGTCGTGCTGCACGACCAGGGTCCCGCCGAAGAGGCGACCGGCGGGGTCGACGGCGAGGCGGATCATGAGCGCAGCGGGACCAGCGATGAGGACTGAGGCCGCGACCTGACGGTTGGCCTGCGTGAAGATCCTCGTTAGTGGGTACTCCCACGGCTAGTGGCCGCCCAAACTGGTGGCTGCGCTGAGAAAGGAAATCATCATGGTCAAGTGGGTCAGCGAAGGCGAAACCATCACCGAGGCGGCTCGCAAGATGCGGGCCGACGACGTCGACTGCCTCCCGGTCTGCGGCGCGGACAACCGACTGAAGGGCATGCTGACCGATCGGGACATCGTGGTCGGGGTGCTGGCGGCCGGTCGAGACCCGGGCCGCACCCGGGTCGCTGATCTGGCGGTCGGCCCGCCGCTGACCCTCCAGGCCGACGATTCCGCCGCCGCGGCTCTGCAGCAGATGGTGGCCCATCGCGTGCGACGGATTCCGGTGGTCGTGGGTGACGCCCTGCTTGGCGTCGTCAGCCACAGTGACCTGGCCAGCGCGCTCGGGCCCGAGCGCGTCTCGGAGTTCGTAGCGGCCGCCTGACGGCCAGCGCTACGACTCGCGCTCGGCGAATGACCTGAACGCCTCGGCCAGCCTGGCGTCGGTCTCGGCCTGTGCGTCGGTGTCTTCGCCGCCGCTTTGCGTCTGCGGATGCAGGTCGGCGTTGACCTGGACTACCACGCTCTCCAGAAGATGGCGGAGATCGCCTTCGGCGCCTTCCTGGACGCCGGTGACCTCGATCTTGCGCTTGGCCAGCTTCACCTCGTCCCACCCGGGACTGCGACGGTCGAGTTGGCCGAGCACCGACTTGAACCGCTCGCTCCACTTTCGAGCCGGGACGCCGGTGAGTCCGACCCTCAGCGTGCCGTCGTGCACTTCCGCGGTTTCCCAGTCGATTTCCCGGCTCGCCATGGCAGACACCTACCCGGCCCCCGCGGGTTGACACGCGTCACCCACCTCAAGCGACGGCGTACACTCCGGCCGTGGCCGTCCCAGGCGCCGGCCGCGACCCCGAATCCGTGCCGAAAGGATGGAGCAATGACGACCAAGAGCGATTTCAGCGACGAGGAGTGGAAGACCGTCCTGGAGGGCCCCACCAGCGCGGGCATGATCGTCATCACCGCCTCACGCGGCGGGACGTTCCGGGAGACCTACTCGATGGCCAAGGCCTACGCGGAAGCCCGCCAGCAGCACGGAGCCAGCGAACTGCTCGATGCGATCGTCTCGCACAAGCCCGCGACCGATCGCACGCACTTCCACTCCCCCGAGGAGCTCCAGCAAGCCGATCTCGGACACATCAGCGCCGCCACCGCCTTACTGGAGCAAAAGGCGACGCCGGCCGAAGTCGACGAGTATCGGAGCTTCGTGCTCGCCCTGGCGACCAGGGTGGCCGAGGCGCACAAGGAGCACGGAAACGACAATCCCATCGGAGCGCCGGAACAGGCGGCGATCGACGCGATCAAGGTGGCGCTCGACGAGCCCGCGTCCTAGGCCGATCGCTCGCCCCGGCGGCATTGACCACGCGGGAGGTTCCCGCCGCGCTACCGTAGGAAGACACCCTCGAAACCGGGCGGACCCATGAGCAACCTCGTTCCAGGCAAGCGCAGCAACCTTTCCCGTTCCCAACGGGTCGACCGAGCCTCGAACCTGATCATGGCCACGGGGGCCGGCGGGGTGCTGTTCATCGTCGCCCTGGTGCTGTCCATCGCCGGGGTGATCGGCGGCGGGGTGCCGCTCATCATCGCGATCGTGACCGCCGGCCTCGGCTACGGGGCCTATCGCACGGTCAAGCGCTAGCGGATACCCGGCAGACGTCGCAGCACGCGCAGAGCCGTGGTCATCACGGCGACCCACAGCCCGACCGGCACGCCCGGCGGCGGCGCGATCCCCGTCACATGTTGCACCGCCACCGTCTGCGGCTCGGTGTACTTCTTGATGCCCTCCGCCCCGTGGCGGCGGCCGAGCCCGGATGACTTCATCCCGCCCATGGGGGCGTCAACCGAACCCCACGCCGCGACGTAGCCCTCGTTGACGTTGACGGTGCCCGCCTGCAGGCGGGTGGCCAGCCGCTGGCCCGACCGGGTATCACGCGTCCACACGCTGAAGTTCAGTCCGAACTCGCTGTCGTTGGCCCGCCGGACGGCCTCGTCCTCGGAGGCGAACGAAGACACGGCGACCACCGGCCCGAAGGTCTCGTTGCGACACAGGGTCATCGTCTCGTCGACCCCGGAGAGGATCGTCGGCTCGTAGAAGTAGGGACCGAGATCCGGCCGGGGCTGGGCGCCGGCGAGCACGCGGGCGCCCTTGGCCACGGCGTCGTCGACCTGCTCGCTGACGGTGTCCAGCTGGCTCTGCGAGATCAGCGATCCCATGCTCGCGCTGAAGTCCAGGTCACTCCCGAGCCGCATCGCTCGCGTGCGTTCCACCAGCCGGCGGGTGAACTCGTCGATCACCGATTCATGGACGAGCAGTCGCTCGATCGAGATGCACAGCTGGCCCGCGTTGGAGAACAGCGCCCGCTCGGCGCCTTCCACCGTGCGACGGAGGTTGGCGTCGGCCAGGACGATCATGGCGTTCTTGCCGCCCAGCTCCATCGATGACCCGATCAGACGCTCGGCCGCCTGCCGGGCCACCACCCGGCCGGTCGCGCTGCTTCCGGTGAACATGATGTAGTCCGCACGGTCGATGATCCCCGGGCCCAGCTTGGCACCGGATCCCGTCACGACCTGGATCAGGCCGCTTGGCAGCCCGGCTTCCTCCAGCAGGCCGACGCCCCACAGCGCCGTGAAGGGCGTGTGGCTGTCCGGCTTCAGCACGATCGCATTCCCGGCGGCCACCGCCGGCAGCAGATCTCCGAGCGTCAGGCTGAGGGGATAGTTCCACGGGGCGATCAGGCCGACGACGCCGACGGGGTGGTGGTACTCCCAGGTCGTGGTCAGTACGGGCACGGCTCCGCGGCGGCGCTGCCGTCGCAGGTGATGTTCGGCGGTGTTGGCGTAGTAGCGCGCCACCGTGGCAACGTCGAGCACCTCCTCGAAGGCATGGCGCCGCGCCTTCCCGGACTCGAGCTGGATCAGGTCGAGCAACTCGTCGCGCCGGTCGAGCACCAGGTCGTGGAACCGCAGCAGAATCTGCCGGCGTTCGGAGAAGCTGGAATGCGCCCACGACGCTTGCGCCGAGCGGGCGAGCTCGAAGGCCTCCTCAACGTCGGCGTCGTCGCTGCGCGGCACCTCACCGAGCGGCCGACCGGTGAACGGCTGCTCGATGACCAACCCCTCCCGCCGTCGGTGCTTCGACACGACGCGGTCGGCCAGCGAGCGCAGCTGTTCGCGAGAAATGCGCTCGGACGAGATCGACACGCTCGACCACACCGACGCGACGGGCGGAGCGTCGGCGGAGTGAACGGGAGTGAGGGGCAGTGAATCGGCCACGACAAGCCTCCTGAGCGGGAGGCGCGAGCATAACGCGATGGGCCGGGCGGCGGTGTTTTGGCGACAGCGCCCAACGCCCCAGCCGGCGACGCGTTATGGTCGCGACCATGACGGTGAGGCGGGCGGCGGCAGCGCCGGTCGGGCGGCGGTGAACCACCAGGTTCAGGCGGACCGTCGACCGTCGGGAGCTGAGCGGTTAGCGGCCCTGGTCGCACTGGCCGCGCCCGTCGCGCTGGTCGGCGTGGTCATCGCGATGTACGTCCGGAACTTCGCGGCCGTCGTGGTGGCCGTCGCGCTGGTGGTCGTCGTGGCGGTGACGCTCTGGTTTGCGCTCACCCGGCGCGGCGCCCCTCGGGCGATTGGGGCCGTCGCCGCGGCGGCCGCGATCGCCGGAGAGATCGCCCTCATTGCCACCCACTGGCGGGGCCTGCTGGCGGTGTTGGCACTCATCGTGCTCCTGGCCGCATACGGCCTGGCGGCGCGCTTTGCCGTCGGCCGCGCGGCCTTGCCGGACACCAGCCACGGCGCGGACGGCCCGCCGGGTCTGGCGGCGCGCCGACCGGTCCTGATCATCAACCTGAAATCCGGGGGCGGCAAGGCGGCCCGTTTCGACCTCGCCGCCGCGGCGCAGCAACGCGGCATCGAGGTGGTGGTGCTGCAACCTGGCGACGACCTGCGCGGCCTCGCGCAAGCCGCCGTCGCGCGCGGCGCGGACGTCATCGGCATGGCGGGCGGAGATGGCTCACAGGCGCTCGTGGCCACGGTCGCCATGGAGTCCGATGTGGCCCACGTCTGCATCCCAGCCGGAACGCGCAATCACTTTGCCTTGGATCTCGGCCTCGACCGCGACGACGTGGTCGGTGCCCTGGATGCCTTCACCGACGGTGTCGAACGACGGATCGACCTCGCTCGCGCGAACGATCGCGTATTCGTCAACAACGCCTCCCTCGGGGTCTACGCCAAGGTCGTGCAGTCTGACGCCTACCGGGACGCCAAGCTGCACACCTGGACCGACCTGCTGCCCGGGTTTCTTGGGCCGGATGCGCCGCCGATCGGCTTGGCGTTCACCGGGCCGGACGAGGTCGAGCACCGCGACGCGTCGTTGGTCCTCGTGTCCAACAACCCGTACGTGCTCACACATCTCGCCGGGGCCGGAACCCGGGCACGGATCGACACCGGCACGCTCGGAATCGTGGCGGCACGCGTGCGCAGCTCGGCCGACGTGGCCCAGCTGGTCGCCTTGGAGACGACCGGCCAGGCGGCGCGCTTTGCCGGCCTGACGCAGTGGTCGGGGCCGGAGTTCGAGGTGCGCTCCGACGCGCCCGTGGAGGTGGGGCTGGACGGCGAGGCGCTCATCCTCGATGCCCCGGTGCGCTTCGTCTCGCTCCCCGCGGCGCTGCGCGTACGCACCGTTCGAGGCGCCGACACGTCACCGGCGGCGCGTGCCGTGCAGCTGACGCCGGCGAGTCTGCACATGCTCGTGCGGATCGCCGCGGGCCGGGCCGCCGAGGCGTAAGGGAGAGGTCGCCGCGCCGCCGCGGCGGCTACGGTGCAGTCACCATGGCTCGCCCCCGGCCCGCCACACTCGCCCATCGTCTGCACCACGCCGACCTCAAGCTCCTGCAGCGCTCGCATCGGCGGCGCTCGGCGGCGCTTGACCGCGGCCTGGTCGGAATCACCGAGGCCGCGAACTACTCGCGCCTGTGGCTCACGATTGCCGCCGCGCTGGCCGCGTTCGGTGGCCCGCGTGGCCGGCGGGCGTCGGTCTCCGGAGTGCTGGCCGTGGGCATCGCCGCGAGCGCGACCAACGGGCCCGTGAAGCTCGCGTTTCGCCGGCGGCGCCCGCCGTCGCACCCCCGCCCGCCGCTCATCCCGATGCCCAAGTCGACGTCGTTCCCCTCAGGCCACAGCGCTGCGGCCTTCGCGTTCGCCACCGGGGCCTCCGCCCGCCTGCCCTATCTCGGCCCGGTCCTGTTCCCGCTGGCCGGGGCCGTGGCGTATTCGCGCGTGCACGTCGGTGTGCACTTCCCCAGTGACGTCCTCATCGGCTCGGGCCTGGGGCTGGCCGCGGGCCTGGCCGCGGCTCGCATGGTGGGGGGGCAGGAACCGCCAGCGGCGGCGGCGATCGCGCCGACCGCCCCGGTGTCGCCGGCATGAACGCGGCGCGGCGTCAGGTGCTGGAGATCGCCGCCGCAGCCGCCTCAAGCTGATCGTCGCCCCAGAACAGCCCGTCGCCGATCGCCACCGTCGGTACGCCGATGACGCCGCGGGCGATCGCCGCCTCGGTGGCGGCGGTCAGCCGCTGCTTGGCCGCCGGGCTCTCGGCCTGCTCGAGCACTACGGCCTCGGGCAGGCCGGCCGCGCTGACCACCGCCCGCACGTCGTCCACATTGGTCAGACCGGCGCCGTCGGCGAAATTGTGAGCGAACGCGGCCGCGCTGAACTCCTTCAGGCGTCCGTGGTCGTCGGCGACGCAGGCCGCGCGCAACGGCAGCAGCGAGTAGCTCTCGACCGGCCACCCGGGCGGCCAGCGAAACGGCGCCAGCCCGTAGACGGCAGCGCGTTGCTCACACTCGCGCATACCAGCGTCGCGAGTGGCCGCCCGCATCGACCAGGGGGTACGGGCACGGGCCCGCAACACGAACGCCAAGGCGATCGGCTGCCAGCGAACCGCGGGCATCAGCGCGTCGACCCGCGTCGCCGCGAGATACGCGTACGGCGAATTGAAGTCGTAGTAGAAAACCGGTACATCCACGGCGACAGCCCGCCGCGCACCATATATCTCACAGGTGTGCGCGACACCGATCAAATCTGGCTGACCATTCGCACGCGCTACTCTAGATGGGTGGCTTCTCTTGCTGACCGTGCAGCTGAACAGCGACGAGCGAAGCTCGACGAGATTCAGCGGCAGATCGACACTGGATCCCTTACGGTGCGCAAGATGACCGCGGAGGAGCGCAAGCTCAATCCGCCCCGCCCCGCCAAGACGAAGTCGCCGCGTAAGTGACGACGTTCTTCCTCGGCGGCGTCACGGACGCCGGCCGAGACGCCCAGGCGGGCTACGCAGAGTTCCGCGAGCGTTCGCGAGTCGCGACCGGCTGCCCGGTCAAGCAACGCCGGATCTACAAGCTGGAATGTCGCTGGAACGGCTCCGACTGCGAGATCGAGGTTGGACTGCCAATGCCCGACGGCCAGGGCGTGGTCGCCGCGATCCTCGACCACGGACGCGAGCAGGACTACGCGGTCTGCGGCGACGGCCCCGGCCGCGACGTCGTCTACGTCCCGCGTCCGGTCTACGCGGTCACCGAATTCATCTGAGCGGCCGCTGGTCCGCCACGAACGGCGAGTGACGTGCGTTAGGTGAGATGTTCACAGTAGAGATCGAGATCGTCGAGGACGTCGTGGCGCTGGCTCAGCAGGAGGTGCGCGCGATGCGTGACGTCGGGGTCGTGGTCATCGACCGCGACTACGTCATCCGAGCCATGGAGGGCGGCCTGTATCGCGCGGAGGATGGCGTCATTCCGGGGTCCTCGATCTCAGCCGAGGACGCCATCGGCCGCCCGCTGTCACAACTTCTCCCCGAAGCGGGCTGGCAGCGACTGAAGCCCGCCTACGACACGGCGCTGGCCGGCGACGAGGCCCACTTCGACTACGTCGACGTCAGCGGCCTGCACGCCTACGACGTGCGGATCAGCCCCCTGCTGGATCCGGCCGGCCATGTATCCGGCGCCTTGGCGGCGGTGCAGGACGTGTCCCTCCGCTGGCGCGCGGAACGCGAGCGTCTGCAGGCCGACGCTTTTCTCAAGCGCGCGCTGGCCAACATGGCCGAGGGCGTCTACGCCGTCGACGAGCACGGCCACCTGACCTTCCTCAATCGCGCGGGAGAGGCACTGCTCGGTTACACCGAGGAGGAACTGAGAGGTGAATTCCTCCACGACGTCATTCACTATCAGTACGAGGATGGTCGTCCCATGCCCCGACAGGAGTGCCCACTCGCCACAGTGATCGTGACCGGTGCTCCGTACCGCAGCGAGGACGACGTATTCACCCGCAAGGACGGACAGCTCGTTCCGGTCGCCTACTCCTGCTCGCCGTTGCCGGCGGAGCCCGAGAGCACGGCGACCACCGGCGGCGCGGTCGTCGCCTTCCGGGACATCACCCAGCGCAAACGCGAGTCGCGCAAGCTGGCCAAGGACCTCGACGCGCTCGGCTGGCTCACGCGGGTCCGCGACGCGCTCGCCGACGACCGCTTCGTCGTTCACAGCCAACCGATCGTCGACGCCGCCTCGGGCCTGCGCGTGCAGGATGAGCTGCTCATCCGCATGCGTGACCTCGGCGGCGAGATCGTCGCCCCGGGCGATTTTCTGCCCGCTGCAGAGCGGTACGGGCTGGTCTACGACATCGACATGTGGATGGTGGACGCCGCCGCGAAGGTCGCCGCCAAGGGACGCCCCGTCGCCGTCAACATCTCGGCGTGGACGATGGGACGGACGGCCGCGCTGGAGGCGATCCGCGCCGCCATCGAGCACCACGGCTGCGACCCGCGCCTGCTGTGCATGGAGATCACCGAAACCGCGCTCATCAACGACCTGCAGGACGCGAGCCGGTTCGCCACCGGCCTGCGCGAGCTCGGCTGTCACCTCGCCCTCGACGACTTCGGCACGGGGTACGGGAGCCTCACGCACCTGAAGGCCCTGCCGGTGAGCTTCATCAAGATCGACATCGAGTTTGTGCATGACCTGGCCAACAATCCCCTCAGCCGCAATGTGGTGAAGGCGCTCGTCGCGCTGGCCCATGGCGGAGGCCAGAAGACGATCGCCGAAGGCGTCGAGGACGAGGCGACGCTGTCGCTGCTGCGCGAGCTGAAGGTGGATTACGTTCAGGGCTTCCTCACCGGGCGCCCGGTGCCACTCGCGGGCGACGGACCACCGGCAGCGGATATCCCGTGACCGACGCGGTCCCCCCTGCCGGACCGGTTCGCGTGCAGCGCCGCGGACCGCTGACCACCGTGCTGCTGACGCGTCCCCACGTGCGCAACGCCGTCGACGGTGCGACGGCACGCGCCCTCGCGCAGGCGTTCACCGAGTTCGACGAAGACTCCGACGCCGCCGTGGCGGTGCTGCACGGCGAGGGTGGCGCCTTCTGCGCCGGCGCCGATCTCGCCGCCGCGGGCACGCCGGCTGGCAATCGTGTGGCGGCCGATGGCGACGGGCCGATGGGACCGACGCGGATGCGCCTGTCCAAGCCGGTGATCGCCGCGATCGCCGGACCGGCGGTGGCCGGCGGACTGGAGCTGGCGCTGTGGTGCGACCTGCGGGTGGCCGAGGAGGACGCGGTTCTCGGCGTCTTCTGCCGCCGCTGGGGCGTGCCGCTCATCGACGGCGGAACCGTCCGCCTCCCCCGTCTGATCGGCACCAGCCGCGCGATGGACCTCATCCTCACCGGTCGGGCGGTCAGCGCGGCGGAGGCGTTGGAGATCGGCCTGGTCAACCGGGTCGTCGCGCCCGGTGAAAGCCGAGCGGCCGCCGAGGCTCTTGCTGACGACCTCGCCGGCTTCCCGCAGACCTGCCTGCGCGAGGACCGGCTGTCGCTGCTCGAACAGGAGCACCTCGACGAGCCGTCGGCGCTGGCGAACGAGTTCGCCCACGGCGAGCGGTCGCTACTCGAGGTCGCCGACGGGCTGCAACGCTTCCGCGCCGGCGAGGGGCGTCACGGGGCGTTCTGAGGGCAGGCAGGGCAGCGCGGTTCGGGCGGCGGCGCGCTGCGCTGCGGGCGGGGCGTCCCGGGGCGGCGGGGGCCGCCGGGACGACCCGGCCTCGGGGGCGTGTGGCGAGGAATCCTTCGTATTGACCAGGTTCTCACCACACCCCTCGGTCGCCAGGGTCCGCCTCGGGGGGGTGTGGCGAGGAACCCTTCGTATTGACCAGGTTCTCGCCAACCCCCCCGCTGGGATCGCGGCGAGTGCCACAGCGGTGCGTCGGTGAGCAACCGGCGGCACACGGGCCCGTCACGCCAACGTCACAGAACCCGGGCGCGCGACCGGCAGGACCGGGCACGGTGCTTGGTCGTAGTCCCATGGCGGCTGCGGGCGGCGGCGCGCCCTCGACGAAACCACGGGCTTTCCGACCGGGAGTGCTACCAAACCGACTCCCGCGGATCCCCCAGGGTGGTAACGGGTAGGAACCCGGGAGCGACGGCTGGTGCCTCACCGGGGGCCCGTGAGGCAACGATGTGTCACCGCGGTTCGAGGTACACACGCTCCGTGACAGGAACGCAACGAAATGCCGGTCGCGGGTCGGCGCCGCGGCCGATTTGAACGCAAGCCCGCCAAATGCAGGGGGTGTGGCGAGGAACTGTTCGTATTGACCAGGTTCTCGCCACACCCCCGCTCGGACCGGGGCGACTGCTACGGCGGTGTGTCGGTGAGCGACCGGCGGCACACCGGCCCGTCACGCCAACGTCACAGAACCCAGCCGCGCGACCGGCAGGACCGCAGGAAAACGCCTGATCGCGACCCCATGGCGGCCGCGACGGCCTTGCGCGCTCGACAAACCGCGGACCTTCCGACCGGGGGTGCTACCAAAACCGACTCCCGGGGACCCCCCAGGGTGGGGAACGGGTAGCAATCCGGGAGCGACGGCTGGTGCCTCACCGGCGGCCGGTGCGGCAGCGGTGTGTCACAGCGGGTCGAGAGGCACGACGCTCCGTGACGGGACCGCAACGAAATGCCGGTCGCGGGTGGGCGCCGCGGCCGATTTGAACGCAAGCCCACCAAATGCAGGGAGGTTTGTACGGGAAATCCTTCGTATTGACCAGGTTCTCGCCACA
>Ga0302314_10021504_pt1 | contig 10617 bp, 10 predicted proteins | sample III_Palsa_N2_3_FD_200533 | JGI IMG/M metagenome (GOLD analysis project Ga0302314, IMG submission 200533) | Peat permafrost microbial communities from Stordalen Mire near Abisko, Sweden - III_Palsa_N2_3 | ecosystem: Environmental > Terrestrial > Soil > Palsa > Peat permafrost | place: Sweden... | reverse complement strand
GGGGGGCCCGGGCCCGCGGCCGCCCTGGCGACCAACCCCTGAAAGGCGAACGTGACCAACCCATGACCGACCTCGCTGCCCCTCCGTACGCCGGGCCGAGCGCCCCCCATCTGCTCGACGATGCCACGCCCGGTGCCGTGCGAGCTGCTCTGCGGCAGCACGGTGCGGTCCTGTTGCGCGGAGCGCACCGGACCGTGACGGATTTCGAAGACCTGGCCGACGCCCTGATGACGCCGTTGATCCACCACTCCGTCGCGGGCCGGGAGCGTGAGCCGGTCAGCGCGGACGGTGCCACGGCCACCGTCAACAAGGGCTCGCACGCGATCCCGCTGCACCGTGAGCTCTCCTACGCCCCGGGCACACCCGACCTGCTGATGTTCTACTGCGAGCAGCCACCCCGGGACGGGGGCGCGACCACCCTGTGCGACGGAGCGGCACTGCTGGACCGGCTGCCGACCGAGATCGTGGAGTTCCTGCGGGCCAACGAACTCGTCTGGACGTGGAGCGCCTCGCCGGAACGCTGGCACTCCACCCTCGGGGTGGACACCCCCGCGGCGGCACAGCAGGTCGTCGCAGCACTCAACCGCAGGTACGCGGGCCTCGGACACCTGGGAGCCTCGTTCGACGGCGACACGCTGAACGGAACCTACACGACCAGCTTCCTCGTCCGCTCGGGCGACCCGGCTCGCGACTCGTTCTGCAACTCACTGCTGACCACCCTCGCGCTCAGCCAGGCGTTTGACTTGCGGATGACCGCCGGCGGAGCCAGCGCCACTCTCGGTAACGGATCGGCCTTCCCTGCGGCTTACCTGAACGCCATCGCCGCCTGTGCCGACGACGTGACCCACGACGTGGCCTGGCAGCGGGGTGACATCGTGGTCGCGGACAACACGCGCTACATGCACGGCCGACGTCCCATCGCCGACAGCGAGCGCCGCATCCTCACCCGTATCGGCCACGCCCTCGGCGAGCACGGGCCCGCCCAGTCCTGACCGGTACCCACTCCTGGCCATCGGTCGCAACACCCGCGTCCGCGCCGCGGCCGTCCGCCGTGCGGCGTCGAACGCCGTGCGGCCATCGAAACGAGGAACTTGACATGAGCACGCCTGTATTGCCAGCTCCCTTCACCGTTGTCTGGATCACTGCGAGTTTTCCGCCCGAGGTAACCGGGGTCTCCTTGGGAAACCTGGAGCGTGCCCGGTGGTTCGCGGCACAGGAGGGCGTCCGGTTGTGTCTGCTCACTCCGGAACCCGACGCCTCGGAGGAGAGCCCGGCGGCGCCCGCCGAGGGACTGGAGGTCTTCCCCTACGCCGCGAAGCCGTGGCTGCCCTATCCGGTCCTGCGAGTGCCGCGCCGGGCCGCGCTGGGACAGATCGACGCCGCACTGGAGAGGATCCGCCCAGACCTGGTCGTGGTCACCGACCCGGAGCGGTCCTTCCTGTTCGCGTCCTGGGGCGCTCCGGGCCGGGCCTACGCCCGTCGCCACAAGGTGCCCTACATCGCCCAGTACCAGGGCGACTACCTGAACTTCGCCCGCAGCTACCCGGGCTGGCGGCATTTGCGCACTCCGCTGATCCGCCCCGCGATGCGCTATCTGTACCGGCGGTTCGACGCCGCGCTGTGCGCGACCCAGCACGCCGCCCAGACCCTGCGCGGCATCTCCCGGGTGCCGATCGAGCAACTCCCCTTCATCGGGATCGACATCGCGGACTTCGCCGCCGGCCGACGCGACCCGGGCGTGCTCACGCGCCTGGCGCCCGCCCACGACGGCAGGGGCAAGGCCGTGCTCTTCCTGGGGCGCCTCGCCCGTGAGAAACGCCTCGACCTGGTGATCGCCGCGTTCCTCCGGCTCAGCGCCGAACCGGGGCACGAGGACCTCTCACTGTTCGTCGCCGGCGACGGCCCCGCCGACGTGGTGGCGGAACTGCGGCGCCTCGCCGAGCAGTCGTCCCGGATCCACTTCCTGGGCTTCGTCCACGGCAGCGACCGGACGGACCTGTACAGCTCCAGCGACGTGTTCTGCACCGCCTCGCCCTACGAGACGTTCGGGCGCACCGTCGTCGAGGCGATGGCCTCCGGAACACCCGTGGTCACCACGGCGGGTGGCGGCATCACCGACCGCCTCCAGGACGGCGGCAACGCGTACCTCTTCACGCCGGACAGCGCCGACGCCCTGCAGGACGCGCTGCGCCGGGCGCTGGTCGAGGACTCGGCGGCGCTCCGGTCCCGAGCCGGCGCCGAAGCCGCGCGCTTCACCGTGGAGGACGGCTGCGCCCGCCTCCTCGACTGCTACCGCGCACTCGCCGGGGCGCCCGCCCGGGCTTCCGCCGCCGTCAGTGCCTGAAACCTCCGTGGAGGCCGCAACAGTGTTCCCGAACCGCACGACGAAGGAAGAACCATGACGACCGATCTCATTCACGACAGCACCCGGGACGCCGCGGCTACCGCGGCCCGCGTCAGCCGCGCGGAGTACCGGCGCAGCTCACCGCCCCTGCTGCGCAGCCGGGCTCTGGACCGGCTGACCCGGACCGGCCTGTGGCTGCCGATCGCCTTCTACCTTCCCGTGTCACTGGCCCTGATCCTCCTGGGGGTACGGGTTGTCGGGACACTGCGCGGGGCGGCCCTCGTTCTCGGCGGCTACGTCCTGTGGACCCTGACCGAGTACTGGCTGCACCGGCTGGTGTTCCATTGGGCGGCCAAGCCCGGGACGGCCATGGCCGCCGTCCACTGGTTCGTCCACGGCGTCCACCACGAGCACCCCGACGACCCGGAACGGGTGATGATGCCCCTGGCGGGGTCGATCCCGCCAGCTGCGGCCTTCTGCCTGCTGTTCCGCCTGGCATTCGGCGCGGCGTCGTGGCTGCCCGTCGCGGGCGGATTCCTCGGTGGATACCTGCTCTACGACGTGGTGCACTATCTGCTGCACCACCACCGGCCCAGGACCACCGTCGGTCGGGAACTGCGACGGCGCCACCTGCTGCACCACTACCAGGACGGCCGGACCGGCTTCGCGGTGAGCGCCCCCTGGCTCGACCATGTGTTCCGGACCGCGCCCGCGCCCCGCCCGCGCAGGGGCTGACGTGCCACCGACCGTGGCGGCCAGGCTCCAGGCCCGGGCCGTCCGGCAGCTCTCCGCCCTGCCCCGCCCGCTCCGGCGGATGCTGGCCGGCCGGCCGCCCCGGCAGGCCGGCCGGGGCCTGGCACTGGACGCCCAGTTGCTGCTGAGGCTCCAGCGACTTTTCGTGACCTCACCCGTCGACGCAGCCCTGAGCACGACCCGTGCCGCCATGGCCCGCTCGGGCTACGTCCTCGGCGGCCGACCGGTCGGACCGGTACGGACCAGCGAGGTGGTGGTTCCAGGACCGGCGGGCGCGATCGCGGCCACCCTCTACACCCCGGACTCGGGACCGCAGGCCTCCGCGCTGTTGCTCTACTTCCACGGCGGCGGGTGGGTGGCCGGTTCCCGGGAGAGCCACGACAGCACCGCGCGGTTCCTCGCCCACCGGTCGGGCGTCCAGGTACTGCTGCCCGAATACCGGTTGGCGCCCGAGCACGTCTTCCCGGCAGCGGTCGACGACGCCATGGCCGCGTTCGCCTTCGCCCACGCGCAGGCGGGCAGGCTGCGGGCCGATCCCGCCCGCATCGCCGTCGGAGGAGACAGCGCGGGAGGCAATCTGGCTGCCGTGGTCGCCCAGCTCAGCAGGGGCGGTGCCGAGTCCGCCGCGTACCAGCTGCTGCTCTACCCCAACCTCGACGCGTCCACCGTGCGGCGGTCCCATGAGGCCTTCGGCGAGGGCTTTGTGGTGACCCGCGCCGAACTGGCCTGGGCCCTCGACCACTACGCCCCCGCCGGGGTCGACCGCGCCGACCCGCGGCTCTCCCCGCTCCTGGGCGCGGACCTCCGCGGACTACCCCCTGCCTTCATCGCCGTGCCCGGCTTCGACCTGCTGCGTGACGAGGCACTGGAGTACGCCCGGCGGCTGCGCGAGGCGGGTGTCCCCACCACCGTCAACCTGCAGCCCGACCTCACCCACGGCTATGCGAGCATGCTCGGTCTCGGGCAGCGGTTCCGTGAGGCCACCGCCGAGGCCGCAGACGCCCTGCGCGCGGCCCTGGCCCGGTAAGCCCGTGCGCGGCGCTGGATGAACGATTGCGGCAAGCTGCGGCGCTGCACCGAGAAGGGCAGCAAGGTCGTCGACTTCTACCTCCACCTCGCCGCTGCCCCCCGTCACGCTCCGCATGCCCATCCGACGCGCGACCAGCCAGTGTCACTGGGACGACCACCCCACCACCCGGCGCCTCAAGTCATCCCTTTGCCAGTCGGTCCACATGCTCATGCCTGTGCAGTCGTCGCGGTGGAGGTGATCAGTTCCTCGATGCCGAAGAGGAACCGCTCCATCTCCTCCCGGGACAGCAGCGCGCTGTCAGCGGTCATCGACAGCCGTACCGCGTCGCCCGCGCCCAGGGCGTCCACCGCGAAGCTGACGCCCTGGCGCGGGGGGAACACGATCGGCCAGCTCAGGGTGGTCAGCGACCTGGCCTCGGCGATGCCCGCGGGATCGGCACGGGCCCCGGGGTCGAACGCCTCGACCGGTTGCGTGCCCAGCTCGCGCGTGTCGTTGAAGAAGCAGCTGCGGTCGGCGACCGGGCCGTCCCCGGCCTCCAGTTCCGCGATGTCCCGCTCCAGCAGCAGCCGGTCGTAGTAGGCGTGCCGGTAGGAGGCCAGCGAGACGCTCTGGGTCCGGCGCAGCAGCTCGACGAAGTCCTGGTCGGCGTCCGGGAGGTGCACCAGCGCCTGGCCGGACAGGGTGCTCACGGCGTGGGCCAGTCCGGGCAGGAAACGGTTGTTGACCACCACCTGCAGGACCGCGTCGGGGCAGCCGGAGATCCGGGCGGTCATCGTCGCGACCGCCGCCAGCAGCACGGCGGAGGGTCCCACCCGGTGGACGGCGGCGACCCTCGGCAGGGCCAGCGCCAGGGCGGGGGAGTGCAGCAGCGCGTTGGGGAACGGCAGGGTCCCGGGCTGCCCGCCGGTTCCCTTGTCCCGGAACAGCCGCGGCGGGCCGGCCTTCAGCTTGCGGAACCAGTACTGGCGCGCGGCGGCGTCCCGGCGCCGCCCGCGCTCCGAGCACTGGAACTCCGCCTCCTCCAGCGGCTGGAGGGAAGGGCGCAGCTCACTGATCCGGGCCGGGGGCTCGCCCAGCACCAGTGCGGTGAGATTGGTGGCGACCTGGTGCAGCCCCCAGCCGTCGGCGGCGGTGTGGGCGAGGACCAGGGCGATGAACCGGGCCTCGCCGCCGGACTCCAGCAGTCCGACCCGGACCGGCCACTCGGCGTCCAGTGCGAACGGCTGCCCGACCAGTTCGGCGAGCAGTGCGGCGCCCTCCTCGGCGATCTCCGCCGGGTCGTCGCTCACGCACGGACGGAGTACGACCGGCACCCGCCCGTCGGGTTCCACGGTCTGCCGCAGCCGACCCGTCTCATCCGCGGCGAGGGTGGTGTGCAGCGAGTCGTGCAGCTGGAGCAGTTGCCCGAGTGCGTCCAGGACGGCGGGCACGGGCAGGGCGACGGTGACCGGCGCGCCCAGCGAGACGTTGTAGCGGGCCGCGTCGTCGCCCAGCGTGCTGACGGTGTCCCAGATCGAGTGCTGGCCCCAGGTGGCGGGGCCGGTGCCGGAGCGTCCTGACGACAGCTCGATCTCCAGCGTGCGGGTGGTGGTCAAGGCGGACCTCTCCGGTGCGGTGGGGATTCCGGTCGGTGCGGGGCGGAATCAGCACCGAGTGTGGCCTCAGCGGGTGGTTCGCGTCGAGACCGCCCGGACGGGGCGCCCGGCGTTGGCTCAACAGCCGCCCGGCAGCCCGAATCGTCGCTGGTAACCATGGCGTGCTCTTGTCCCGGTCTGTGTCTGCCGCACCCATGGTCGCGTGGCCTCCGCAACCGCGGGCACGAATTCCGAAAGACCGCATACCTCTCCCGGCAGGGGCGCCAGAGCTGACGCAACGTCAGCAGAGGTGCACATGGACTGGACCCGGGGGAATTCCGGGTTCCGCCCGAGGCGTGCGACATGATCGCCCGGGTGCCCCTCTGCGGCATGGGCGGGATCCGCCCCGGCATGTCGTTCCTGGATCCCGCCGAGAAGCTGTGAGCGTGGGTCGACATCAATGCCATGGCCGTCGCCGCAGCGGGATCGCGGCTGGTCACTGCCGGGAGAAGGGGGCATCCGAGGCTTTGACGTCCCCTGGCTCCCCATCCCCGTCCTTGACGCTACTGACCCCAACGCCGACCCCAACAGCGCCGGGTTCGCCCTCACCCTGCGCCTGTCCGCACCAACAGCCGGGGCCCTTTCGGGCCCCGGCCGGCTCCCCCTCATTACGGGGTTCCCGAGCCGAGTAGAGCGGTCGCGCCGGGCGTCTGCTCGTAGAGCACGCGGTGGGACTTTCGGGTTCGGGTGACCAGCCCGGCGCGATGCAGGATGCCCAGGTGGTACGAGACCGTGCTGGCGGCTAGGAAGTGGCGTTCGCCCAGTTCGCCGGTGGTGCGTTCGACCTGCAGGTCTGCGAGGAGGCGCGCTCGGGTCATGCCGAACAGCGCCTGTGTCGTGGGAGCGGCTGAAGGGCCGGTGGCCGCGCTGCGCAGGGCCGGGTAGGTGATGATGGGCGGCCGGGGCACCGGGGCCGGCGTGCAGTCCATGACCAGGAACAGGTTGGTGGTGATCGCCGACGGCATCAGGGTCAGACCGGAGTCGGCGAGGCGACGGCCCTGGAGTCGCGTCAGCAGTTTCAGGTGGTCGTCGTCCCAGACGACCCGGGGGTGCAGGTCGGCCAGCATGCCTGACAGTCCGTGCCGGGCGATGGCTCGGGCCCGGTGACCGATGTCGCTCTCCAGGCGAGCGCGCAGGGTTGCCCAGTGCGGGGCGATGGCCTGTTGCCACACCTGGTCGAGTTCGTCGGCCAATCGCTGTGCGAGCGCCTGCTCGCCCTGCTGCAACACGTCCTTGAGCACCCTCGGAATGCGGCGGCCGGACAGGTTGTCCTCGGGGTTGCCCAGGGCCATGATCTCTATCTCCCAGCGCAGACGCCCGGCGTCGACGTTGGCGATGGCGTGCAAATCCTCATGGAGCGTCGGTTCCGGAACGTACGGCTGCGGAGTGATGAAGTCCGGTACGTAGTCCCACGAACCACTGAACAGGGAAGTCAGAACGGCGAGTTTCCGCTCGCGGAGCGCCTTCTGGATCATGGATTGCCAACCTCCGCCGCATGGTTGTGCATCCGCACGCATCAGGTGCAGAGCATCAACCGTGACGCTCGCCGGTGAGATAGCGAACCTCGTGTCGGCCAGAACCCCAATGTGCATGTCGATCCGCAGCACACCAACCCCCGCTCAGTGGCGCCACTTGACGGGCTACCCCCGTCCCTGGGGCCTCATCGAAGCATTCGGACCCTTACATGTCAGCTGATTCCAACCTTCGAACCTGGTCGAATGATTCGACCGTGGACATTCCAGCTGGTTTCATGGAGCCGCACCGATCGCACCCGCACCAAGCGCGGGCCGGAATTCGCCGAGCCACCGCGCATCCATCAGCGGCAACGAGACAGGGGCACAACTCATGTTGAAGATCAGGACTGTGTTGACGGGGGCCACCGTGGCCGGACTTCTCACCGCGGGACTCGCCCTGGGGGCACCCGCGGCGGAGGCGAGCGGCCCGGGCAACTGCGTTTCGGGCGACGGAGCCACCGGCACCGGCGGTGACAGCTGCCTGTTCTACCACCAGGGCTTCGTGGGCGGGTACTTCGGCAGCCCCTACTCGATCAACTACCAGGGCAACAGCTTCGGCGGCTGCAACAACAACAGCTGTGACGGTGACGGCGACGCGGTCCGCAACGACGCGGCGTCGGTCGCGAACTTCGACACCGCCTGCACCGTGACCGTCTGGGTCTACCCGCTCGGGACCGGCGGCAACATCGGTCAGTCGTTCGGCCCGTGGGGTTCCGGCAACCTGAACACGAGCCTCCGCAACAACGATGCCTCGCAGACCTGGAGCGGCCCCAGCGGCTGCTAGTGGGCAACACCGAGACGTGACACCCAATCGGGAAGGGCCGGCCGTCCATGCTGAATGAAGCCATGAAGAGAAGTCGGGTCGGTGCCGCCTCGGTTGCGGGCGGTCTACTGGTCGCGGGCCTGCTGCTGGCAGGCTGCGCGGGCGGCGGATCCGCCCACCTCGCCGGGGGCCCCGTGTCCACGGGGTCCCCGGTCACCACGGTTCCGGTGCCGACGGGACCGAACCAACTCAGTGCGCTGCCGATCACGCACTACGAGCTCACCGCCGCGCAGCAGGCCGTGCTCACCAACGCCGAGGCGGCCCTGGTGCACTCCTGCATGGAGCAGCTCGGCCTTGACTACACGCTTCCAGTGGCCGCTCCGAGCAGTGGAACTGATGACCTGTCAGGTGATCTGCCGGACAACGATCCCGCCCTCGCGGCCACCCAGGGATACCGCGACAGGAGCGTGGCCGCCGCGCAGATCGCCTACGAGCAGCGGTCCAAGGCCGCCGCGCCCGTCAGTCCTCGGATCACCACGGCGCTGCTCGGGGCGAGCACGCCGTGGAACTCCGCCACCCCGGACGGCGGCTGCCTGGGGCAGGCCCGACGCACGATTGCCGGCGCGAAGGCCGCCGACCCCGACGTGGACTTCGACACCCCCCAACTGGTCACCAATATCCAGCTGAACAGCTACTTCGCGGCGTTGGCGGACGGGCGGGTCAAGGACGTCTTCGGTGCATGGTCGGCCTGCATGAAGGCACGGGGGTTCGACTACCCGAGCCCGGTGGCCGCCGTGGACGATCCGCGCTGGAAGGCGCTGCAGCCGGCGACCGCGCTGGAGATCAGGACCGCCACCGCCGACGTGTCGTGCAAGTACCAGCACAACGTCGACGGAGTCTTCCACGCCGTACAGGTGGCCGACGAGAACACGGCGATCGATGCCAACCTCGGCGCACTCCAGCAGATCAGGGCAGGTCTGGACAGCGCGCTCGCCACCGCCACGCGGATCGAAGGCCAGCCGGCCCCCGGGCCGTCCGGTGGCGGTGCCGGGTGACTGCCGCTCCGGGACGGGTCTCGGCGGTTCGCGCAGGTCGTGGCGGACGGTGGTGGCAGGGCCTTCCGGGCGCTCGGCCGAGGTGGGCCCTGCCGTCAGTGGTGAGCGGACCTTCGCGTCGGGGGAGTGGCCGTGGCCCGGCTCCGGCCGACCTCGGTGCCGCGCCGGTGATCCCGCTGATGCGGTGGCTGGTCGGCGGGACCGTGCAAAGGCAGGAGCGCGCGGTGCACGCCCTGTGGTCCGTCGCTCGATCCTCCCCGGCCGTGAGCTCGGCAGAGCGGATCTATCCAGCTCGGCGGGTTCACCCCGGTGAGGCTGGGCCGTGGGCGGGCGCTCCGGGAGTGTCCAATTAACGGCGCTGCCCCGTAATCGGTGGTGACAGGGTGTCATCCTGGGTCATGATGAAGCGTGCTTGAGCTCAAGGCCCTTGTGGACACGGTGTTTTCAGGGTTGTCGGCGCTGGTCGTCGAGGACGTGGTGGACGACGGCGAGGCCATCCGGGTGGTGGCACGGACCCCCGACGGCGCTGTGCCCTGTCCGGTGTGCGAAACACCGACCGGGCGGGTCCACGGCTTCCACAGTCGGACCGTGTCCGATGTGGCGGTGGACGGCCGGCAGGGGGTGGTGAAGGTCAGGTTGCGTCGCCTGGTGTGCCCGGTCGGCGAGGGCGACGTCGGTTCCCTCGGGCGCCGTGAACGGCGCTGCGGCAGCCAGCGCCGCCGCGTGCTCAGCGAGTCCCGTCGTGAACGCGTCGAACTCCTCTCGCTCGGCCCCGTCGAAGGGGAACCGCCCGTGCAGCACCTCGCAGTGAAGCAGCCACAGGTCGCGCTCGTCGCCTCGGCGTCCGCCAGCTCGATGCCGTAGCCTGCGTATTCGTCCAGGATCGCGGTGTGCTGCCCGGGCGCGACCCATTCCGCGCCCAGGTCCACCACGACGTCGGTCCCCGGGAACTCCCGCGACCAGGCCCGTCCGCCGACGCGGTCCCGGGCCTCGAAGACCTTCACTGCCAGGCCGCGTTCCGCCAGATCCCGGGCTGCGACCAGTCCCGCGAGCCCGGCCCCACGACGATCACGTCCCACAGGGGGTCGTCGCCCACCGCGTCCGTCGGGTTGGTTCCGGACACAACGGTGGTTCCATTCGTGCTCATGCGGGGGCTCCTCGTGCACGCCCTCCCAGCTGGGCCTGATGCGGTGCACGTTCGCGGGTCCAGGGACGCCCGGGACGCCCCGATGGCACCCGCACCGTCGTTGAGTGTCCATGCAGACCGGTTACACGAGCAAGCAGTTCACCGACGCCGCACCACGGACGAGTTGGCCGGCCGGGATATTGCCTCCCGACGTTCTGGCACAGGCGCACCCCGGCCGCAGCAGCTCACCGGTCTCAAGGCCCTACGGCAGCTGGTGCAGCACTGCGGCGGAGGCGGTGCGGTCGGGCATCGAGCACGAAGTGGACGCCGACCCGTGAGGGCGGGTCCCGCAGTCGGCGCCGCACGGTCAGGGTCTCTTCCAGGACCGCGTCAACGAG
>Ga0302314_10021503_pt1 | contig 10617 bp, 14 predicted proteins | sample III_Palsa_N2_3_FD_200533 | JGI IMG/M metagenome (GOLD analysis project Ga0302314, IMG submission 200533) | Peat permafrost microbial communities from Stordalen Mire near Abisko, Sweden - III_Palsa_N2_3 | ecosystem: Environmental > Terrestrial > Soil > Palsa > Peat permafrost | place: Sweden... | reverse complement strand
GAGGCCGTCGGCCTGGCCCACGAACGCGGACTGCGGCAGCTGACCTGGCTGCTGCCCGCCGCGCTGTGGAGCTTCTTCCTCCAGCAGCGCCACACCGAGCACTGGATCGCGACCCATGAGACCGGCCGGGCCGGGGCCCTGGCCGCCCGCGACCGCGCGGCCGAGGCGACCGTGCGCAACAATGTTGCGCGACGTTCGATGTGTCGATGATGGCGTCATTGGATTTGATGCTGGGCAGCGACGGGAAGGGCCGGTCCGACGGAGTCGGACCGGCCCTGGTGTTCATGTCGTCGCGGTGGTGCTCACTCTGTCGTGACTTCGGCGACGGCGGCGCGTGCTGACGCCTCGTCGACGATGGTCTTGTTCTGGATGAAGACGTCGAGCAGGGCCTGGACGGCGAGGTTGTTGACCGCGCGGGGCAGTCCGCGGCCGGTGGTGTGGATCAGGGCGACGGCGTCGTCGGAGAACAGCGGGTCGGATCGTCCGGCCAGGGCGAGGTGGTGCTTGAGGTAGCCGGCGGTCTCCTCGCAGGTCATCGGTGGCATTGCGAACCGCAGCGCTATCCGCTGGTCCAGGGCGGCCATCGTGCCCATCTTGATCCTCCTGCGCAGGGTGGGCTGGCCGATCAGCAGGCAGGCGAACGGGGACGCGGAGTCCATGTCCTGGTTGGTGAGCATCCGCACCGACTCCAGCTGGTCGTGCGAGAGGAGGTGGGCCTCGTCGAGCACCAGGACCGGGACACGGCCGCGCTCGGCGCGTTCGGTGGCCAGGGCGTCGGCGGCCTGCGGGATCAGTGCGGCGGTGTGCGGGTGCGGGCTGCCGCCCAGCGCGGAGACGATCGCGCGGTGGATGCCGCGCGATCCGACTGCGGGGTTGCCCAGGTAGATGACCTGGTGGCGGACCGGGTCCAGAGCGGACAGGGCGGCGCGGACCGCGACGGTCTTGCCCGCGCCGACCTCGCCGGTGACCACGCCGATCGCGCGCTCGGCCACCGCCCAGCTGATCCGGGCCACCGCCTCGGCATGGGCGCCGTGGCGGTGCAGGGCGCCGGGGGCCAGGCTCTTGCCGAACGGCATCCTGGTGAAGCCGAAGTACTGCTGCAGGCGCTCGATCACCGGGCCCCCTGCGCGTTCGCGGCCCGCTGAAGGGCGTCGGCGCGGTCGAACAGGGCAAACGCCAGCCTCGCCGCGGTGAACACGGCCCGGTCGGCCGCCTCGCTGTCACGGTGCCTGGCGCGCTCGCAGACGCGGTCGGCCAGGTCCAGCGCCCGGGTGGACAACTCCCAGGCCCGGTCCAGTGCTTGCAGGTCAACCGGCATTGCGATCACCTTCGCTGTCGCTGTCGCTGTCGCTGTCGCTGTCGCTGTCGCTGTCGCTGTCGCTGTCGCTGTCGCTGTCGAGGAGTGCCTGGTAGTTGATCCGGCCGGCCAGTTGCTCCTGGTGGGCGGTGTCCAGCAGGGCGAGGTAGTTGACCCCGGTCGCGGCAGCGGGTTGCTCGGGTGGCAGTTCGGGGCGGGCCTTGGGATGGGAATGACGGCGGATCTCGAAGGGCGTCGCGGCGCCGAAGCTGCGGCTCCCGTGGCGGACCTCGATGTTCTCCAGATCGAAGGGGTCGAAGACCAGCTCGACCTTGCGTCCCGCCAGCGCGGGGTCGACCTGGTAGGAGTTGGACTGCAAGCGCACGGTCGCGGTCTTGTTGACGGTCCGCCACTCGGACCACAAGAACGCCTCCCGCAGCAGGTCCGGGTGCGGCAGCCGCGGCCCCGGGCCCTGCCCCCAGCCCTCCTGCCAGCGCGCGAGGGGGCCCTGCCCGGTCTCGGAGTGCCGGCGGGGGTGGTACTCGGTCTCCACCCAGGCACTGAACTGCCGGTTCATCTCCGCCAGCGCCTGCGCGGCCTGATCGGCGGGCCGGTCGGCCAGGTGCCCGGTCTCGACGACGAACTGGTCGCGGACGGTGCGGAAGTAGCGTTCGATCTTGCCTCTGCCCTCGGGGCGGCCGGGCCGGGAGTGGACCAGCCTGATCCCCAGGACAGCGCAGGCCCGCATCAGCCAGGAGTCCACGAACGGCGACCCGTTGTCCAGGTAGACCCCTTCGGGGACACCCCGGCAGGCCAGTGCGGGCCGAAGCGCGACCGCGAGGCGCACGGTGTCCTCCGCGAAGCCGAACCGGGCCGCCATCACCGCCCGCGAATGGTCGTCCAGGAAGCAGAACAGGATCGTCTTGCGGCCCGCCACCAGCGGGCCGTGCAGGCAGTCGCCGACCCACAGCTCGTTCGACCGCGCGGCCTCGAACCGGCCGAAGACCTCTTTGGGACGCGCCGCCCCGGCGCGGTCCAGGCCCAGGCGGGCGAAGTGCCGCTGCAACGTGCGCTCGGACGGCGCCCACCCCGAATGCGCCCGCAGCACCCGGGCCACCTGCACCGCCGTGCGACCGGGGTTCTCCCGCTTCAGGCCGGCGGCCAGCTCCAGCACCTCGGCCGGAGTGCGCGGATCGACCCGCACCGCGTTCGGGACCAGCGCCTCGAAGCCGCCCACCCGCCAGGCACGGATCCACCGGTCCAAGGTGCCCCGCGCCACCTGCACCGGCTCCCCGTCCGGACCAGCATGGGTGCGGGTCGCCAGTTCCCGCACCAGCGCCCCGCGCTGCCTGGCCGACAGTGCCGGGTCCACCGCGTCCTGGATGACCCCGTAGCGGAACAGCCCCAGCCTGCGGGCCCGCTCGGCGCGCCTGCGCATCTCCTCCTCGTACTGCGATGCCACCGGCACCGCCCCCTCTCCCAGCCGACGAGCCGACGGCCCCGACGGCCGCCAGTCCCGGCCCATCACCCTCGCCCGCCCCACCGGCCCCGCATCAGGGGCGACCCGCGTTGATCGACGATCACGGCCAGCCCGGCGCCAGCAACCGCCCGCCCGACACCGCCGCCACCATCTGCCACGGCGACAACGCCACCACCTCCGGCCACCGCGCGGTGACCGCACCCGCCGCGGCCAGCACCGCCGCGACCGCGTCCGCGAACCCCTCGCCCCCGGGCCCTGGCAGCACCGGATCCGCCGGCGCGACCTGCACCAGCAGCACGGTGCACATCTCGCGCACCGCACCGGCCCGCGCGGCGAACCGGCGCAACCAGCCCCGCACCGTCAGCTCGGGCAGCCCCAGCCCGGCAGCGATCCGCCGATACCCGGCCCCGGCCGCCCGCGCCACCAGCGCCGCCCCGATCACCACCACCGCATCAGCACGCCGAAGAAGCACCGTGACCGGCAGCAACACATGCGTGGCCCCGCACCCCGGGCAGCGCGACCGACGCGGCGTCAACTCCAGCCGCAGTCCCCGCAGATCCCGCACCGAACGCCGCCTGGACCAGCCCCACGGACGCAGCCCCGCCCCGCACCCCGGACAGGCGATCCCGCCCGCCGCCAACCGCATCTCGACCCGAACCGGCGAAACCTCTACCGTGACCACAGCGCCTCCGCGCGCGATGCGGCCCTCCCGGACTACTCCGCCAAGAGATCACAGGGAGGGCCGTGCCCATGTCCGAACATCAGCACGTTGTCGCCGCACACGACGAAGGGCAACCCTCCGGGTTGCCCTCTCCCACATCACCACGACCCTGACGCGGCCCCGCCCGTTCATCACCACAACGAACGTCGCTCAACAAACAACCTCTCCATCGCGCTGCTCACGGTCGGCCGTTTCGCCGAGGCCATCCCGCACCTGGAGACCTGCGTGGCGATCCGCACAGCCCTCGGCGGCGACGCCGACGTCTCCGCCCCGCTCAACAATCTGGGGATCGCGTCCATGGAGGCCGGGCTCCCGGAGAAGGCCGTCGACGTCTTCCAGCAGGTGGTGGACTACAGCCACAAGTACGGCGCCGTGCGCAAGCGGGCCGGCGCCCACGCCAACCTCGGGCAGCTCCATCTCCTGCTCGGCGGCTACGCCGGGTCGGTCGCGCAGTGCCGGGAAGCGGAGCGCCTATATCGCCAGGAGAGCCTGCCCGACCCCGACGCTCAACTCGCTGTCACCCTGAACATCATGTCCGAGGCGTTGCAGCAGTGCGGCGAACCGGAGCGCGCTCGCCGGCCGGCCGAGGAGTCGGTGGCGATCCGCACCGCGCTCTGCGACCGCCACGGCACCGCCGAGAGCCTGCGCCAACTCGGTGGCGTCCTGCGCGACCTCGGAGACGACCCCGCCTCGGCGAGGTGCAGGAACTGCTAGCCACCCTGTAATAACCACCGGGCGCCCCAGCGCGGGATCCCGCTCGTGTTCACGGCCAGCTGGTTGGTTTCGAACATCAACTGGGGCGGAGGGGACTCCTCCCCGTTGCCCGCGCTGCCCCACGGCCGCCTCGACTCCTTCGTGGTCGGGGCGACGTCGGAGCAGGCGCTGAAGAACCTCTGATGCACCGATGGGACGCCCCGCACTGCTCCGGGGTTGCCTGGCGAACCCATGCGTGGATCGTGGCTATGCCGGACGGTTCTCGGCGCGTTATTACTGTTGCGCTGTCGGCTGCGAGTCCCACAGGTTCACTGTTTCGCGCAGCCGCAGTGGCTTGTCGGCCGGGCCCTTCACTACGGCGGGGATGATCCGGTCCTCGTGGGTGCACCCGCCGTCAGCGTGCTGCTGGGGGTTCATGCAGTGGTCCCGGCGGTGCGGGCGTACGGGCCACCGGCAGGACCACTGCGGGGCCCGGCGGCCGGACGACGCGGCGGCATCCTGTTCGGCAGCGGCGGGTGCCGGCCGATGCACCGAGTGGACGTGGACGATGCGGACCGTGCCGCCGTCCTCGATCCCCTCGCGGGCGTCGCGCTTGCGCCCGGCCCGGGGACGCGGGATCTCCACCAGGTCAGTCAATTGCCCTTTGCCGCGCTGGCTCATCATCTGCCACGCCGTGTAGAGGACGTGGGTCCACTGGTCCGTGGTGTCCGGCCGGGCGGGGCCGAATTCAGCCCCGTCCACCAACAGGACCTCGGTGTCCCACGTGATCGGCCCCTGCCCAGGCAGCGGGCCCGCGTCAGCGATGGCCCCGGCGGTCATCACCGTGCCGTCGGCCATGGAGCCGAGCACCGTGGCCGGGGGGAGCGCGGAGAACTTCCCTGGGGCGGAGTAGAACGTCACCCACACGCCGGTGTGGGTGACGTTCAGCTCCTGAGGGCCGGTTTCGGGCGTGCGGTGCACCCATCGGATGCGCTCCCCTGGCCGGGCGTCGGCCAAGGTGAACAGATCTGGGGACCAGGTGGTCCACGACGCGGCCACGATCGGGATCATGATCGTGGCCGACGCCCCGGCGCGGCCCGCCACAGTGCCCGACAGGGCCGCGCCAACATCCTCGGTGTAACCGCCGATCGGCTCCGCGAACACGATCAACCCCGACTCGGCAGGCAGGCGGCGGCGGTCGAACACCTCCTTCGGAGGGGTGGTGGTGGCGGCCAGGGCGAGCGATGTCATGTCGGCCTCCGCCTCGCGCAGCGCCTGTGCCTCCTGCCGCAGCAGGATCTGTGCGCCGATCGCGCCGAGCGACGCGTCCACCCCCGGGACCAGCGGCAGCAGGTTCGTGCGGCCCGCGTTGATCGCCACCGCCATGGACTGGATCGCCTCCACCTGCTGGTGGGCGGTCACCAGCCGGGAACGCCACTCCGGCAGCTCGGCAGGGTCGGGCGCGGTCCATGGAGGGCCCGAGACGTCAGTCATCGTCACACTCCAGACGGTAGCGGCGCGGTGGGCTCCCTTGGTCGGGTACACCGTAGTTCGGAGCTGCGCACCGGAGTCCAGCCGAGTCGGCGGCGTCAGCGGATCCGCAGCAGCCAGTCGAGCAGCGCGCGAGCGGCTCCGCTGGAGAATCCGTTCAGCAACACCGCCCACCACGAGGGGCGGTCAGGCTGTTCGCTGGAGACAGCCTCACGACGGCGCGAGACAGCGAGCCCTACCACCGCCTGGCTCACCTGCAGCTGGGCAGCCGCCGCGAGGCCGAGGACATCGTCGGCGCGGTGTTCTACCAACTCGCGCTGCACTGGCCGCATGTGATGCGCCAGGAATACCCCGAGGCCTACGGCTGGGCCGTCCTCAAGCACCACCTCGGACAGCGGCGCGAGGCCCTGGGCATGGGCTCCGCCCTGGTCCAGACGGCCACCTTCGAGGCCGTGTCGCTGCCCCGCGCAGGAGCAGCTCGAGGCGCTGGAGGGCAAGCTCGGGCTATACGCGGCGATCGGGCGTCTGCCGGAGCGGCAGTGCTGCGCTCGAACGTCAGGTTCGCCAAGCGGCGCCTGGCGCGTGAGTTGAGCGCCGATGACGGCGGGGAGTGAATGGCAGATGAACCGGAACCGGACCGGCATCGACGACCTCCTGGACGACGCCCAGGTCCTGCACAGCGAGCACGCCGACCTGGACCACACCGCCGAGCAGACGCGGATCGCGAGGAGGCTGGCGTGGTCCCGGGGAACGTGACCCAGCCTGCCCAGATCCGCCTGCTCACCCCAAAGGGGAGCAGGCAGCGCGGTCCTCGCCACCAGTGCCATGGCTCTGGGCGATGCCCACCTTGGACCAGGTCCGGCTGATGAAGCTGAAGCCGCTCGATCACGAGGCGTCCCTGTACTGATCTTTCACTGCTGAGTTGACGCAATTTTGGCGATTCTCAAGCCGGTTCCGGCCAGGAATCCGGGGAGGAGGTGGTGAGCGTGCTTGATCCTGGCGAGGGCGGCGTCGGCCGCGTCGGCGAGCTCGCCAATCGAACGGAACGAGCGATTCGCGAGCGTATCCTTCACGATCTTCCACAGAAGCTCCACGGGGTTCAGCTCCGGCGCGTACGGCGGCAGCGGTACCACCTTCAGCCAACTCCCCTGCCCCGCCATCCACTCGCGCACCGCCCCGGCCGTGTGGCTGGAATAGTTATCCCAGATCAGCGTCACCAGGCCGCCCAGCCGCCCGTGCAGCATCGTCAGCAGCATCGGGAAGTCCTTCTTCGTGTAACCCTCCGCGCTCTTGTGCCACGCGTACATCCGGGGCTCGAACCCGGGCCGGTAGGCGACGAAGACCACCATGTTCTCCCGCGTCCCGCGTACCCCATTGAGAGCGATGACCGGCGTGGCCCCCATCGGGCCCCACGTGCGCCGGACCACCCCGCTCAGGGCCGCTCCGGACCCATCCTCGAAGACGATCCATCGTCCCTGCTCAGCGGCCTCTCCGGATGGGACACCGCCGGCCACGTCTCCGTACGCCAGGCGGCAATCGCCTCCTCGTCCCGCTGCGTCGCCCGCGTCACCGGAACCTGCCACGACCACCTCAGCCGCTTGAGCAAGTACCACACCCCGGGCACCGAGTACCGCGGGCCGAACTCCTCCTCGATCACCCGCGCGACCCGCGCCAGCGTCCACCCCTGGTCAGCCCACCCGTGCTCCTGCGGGCCACGCTTCAACTCCACCAGCAGAGCCCTCTCCTGCTCCCGCGTCAGATACGCGTTGGAACGGGCGTCGCTCCCCACCAGTGCGTCCGCGCCTCCCCCGACCCAGGCGTTGTGCCACTTCCACGCCGCCTGCCGAGACACCCCCAGCAACCGGCCGACCGCCGCCGGCTTCACACCCTGTTCGAACAGTCCGGCAGCCGCCATCCGCCGCCGCTCAAGATCCACCGGCCCAATCCGAGCCGAACCCGAACCACCCATACGGATCCAATGCCCGCCCTGACAGATCGTCAACCAGCGCTCTAAAGATCAGTAGTTGCTGACCGCGCTGTGCGAGCCCGAACAGATCAGCGCCGATCTGCGCGCTGCGTCGTCGCCCAGTGCGCCGGCCTGCCAGTCGCCCTGCACATCGTCGCCGCCCGCCTGGCCATGTAACCCGGCCTCGCTCTGGGCTCGGTCGCCAGTGAACCCCACGACGAATCTGCCCGGCTGCCCGGCATGACCGTGCAGACCGGATCTATATGCGCCCTCACAGGCGAGGGTAATCAATCAATTTCACCGTGCTTCGTCGCCGTCGACGACATAGAAAGCGAAATAGAACAGAGAGGTATTTAGGTCCGTCCCTTGGTGCCCGAGGACTTCATTGTAAAACTGCACTTCGGAAATCTTCCGGCTGGCGAACTTACGGTAGGCGACAGTTGCGTACGCTTCACGCAGCTCACGCGGGACGATCGGTTCACCGTTCCGGTCGCTGAAGGTGCGCTTCGCTACGATCCCGACCTCTTTTCCGAAGCGCTGCGAGTAGACCTTGTTCTCCAGGTTGGAATCCACCGCTTCACGAATGCGGGAGACGGTCTCTAGGACAAGGGCCCGCTCTGCGAGCACAGGCATGGAATACGCGGCGGCGGCGCGCTCGACGTCGCGCGTCTTGGTCTGCCCGCAGAACAGAACCCGCGCCGCATCGGTGGGGTCCGGCTCGAAGCCGCCCACACAGCCGACCTCGTACGGGCGGCGCCCCGTGAGGGCGACGACGCCGGCGATAGCCGCAGCCGAAGACCACCGGACCCTCACGTTGTAGTTCAACAACGCCACAGCCCGCTCGATATGCTCCTGCCCATCCAGCGGCCTCTGATTCCGGTGCTGCTCCTCACGCTGCTCCTGCTGGTGTTGGCGGTATTCCGCCACGCGAGCCGCCGAATACCGGAGAGTCTTTAGGACGGTCGCTTCTTCGCCGAGCTCGGCCTTGATGATATTCCGATACTCGGTGATCAGGCTCCGATTTGTGGTCGGGGCGTAGAATTCGCCGGTCTGCTGATTGATCCGCCGATGAATCTTTGACAACTCGGAGAGCGCGATCATCCGCACCCTCTGCTCGTCGGTGTCCGCGTTGCGGACCTTAGCCACAAAGCCCTCGATCTGCTCTTTATCGGCTGGCGTCAGCATGTTGATGAGGCTCCTTCGGATCGCGTTCTTGGTGACCTGGCCCAGCCCGAGAGGTAGGTGTATCAGGTAGTCGCCGGATCGGAGGGCGGCTTCCATCCTTGATGTATCTTTGGGGTGGTGCCCCAAAGATACATCAAGGATGGAAGCGCCGCAACCTTCTCCTCCACATTAACAAGGCAGCCCGGCGGCAAGCAGCCGACCAAAGACGCTTGCAAACATCCAACAACCCCAGATGGACTCAATCAACCACACTGAAAACCCTATAAGCAGAGGCTTGCAATTACCGTCAGCGAGGAAGAGTTGCAACATGCCCAGACCCAACAGACTTCCACTGCCGCATGCGCCCCGCGCTAGAATGCAGTGCAGCACATACAGATTCACCACACTGCAAAGACGAAATGCGGTTCACCGGCGCCGGCGCACCAGGGCTTCTTCAAGTTCCCGAATCGCGTAGATCCCCTGTGCAGGAAGGGGTCTGACGGAGTGGCAGAACAGGCACGGGACCAGTGATCATCAAGGTGTCTAAGCCAGTTGATCACCGAGGGGTCCCGTGCCTGCCGCTCCATCCTCCCCGATCCCCACCGTCCTGGCCAAGCTGGGGCCGTTGCCTCCGCGGGCTGTCGACCGGCTGCGGGTGCATCTGTCCGCTGTCCCGGACCCCAGGTCCCGGCGCGGACGCTGGTATCCGCTGGTCAGCGTCCTGCTGATCTGCGCCTGCGCCGTAGTCTCGGGCGCCCGCACGATCGACGAGATCACCGAGTGGGGCCAGCGCGCCCCGACCGACCTGCTCTCCCGCCTGGGCATCCGCCACCACCTGCCGGGCCGGCGCCGCGCCCCGTCCCATCCCACCATCGAGCGGATCCTGGCCCGCGTGGACGGCGACGCCCTGGACGCCGCCATCGGCGCCTACCTGGCCGAACGCGACCTGGCCCGCACCGGCGCCGCCGCACCCCGGCCGCCGAAGGCGATCGCGGTCGACGGCAAGGCCCTGAAGGGCTCCGCCCGCCTCACCCGGCGCCACCGCCACCTGCTCTCCGCCGTCACCCACGCCCCGTCAGTGACGATCGCCCAGCGGGAGGTGGACTCCAAGACCAACGAGACAGCCGCCTTCAAACTGCTGCTCAAGGACGTGGACCTGACCGGCACGGTGGTCACCTTCGACGCCCTCCACAGCGTCAAGGAGCAGGTCCGTTGGCTGGCCCAGGACAAGAACGCCCACTACTTCGCGGTGATCAAGGGCAACCAGCCGACGGCAGCCGCGCAACTGAAGGCGCTGCCGTGGGGTCGCGTGAAGGTGGCGCACACCAGGTCGGAGACCGGCCACGGGCGGCGGGAGTCGCGGTCGATCAAAACCGTGGCCGTGGCCGCGTCGCTGGGCGGGATCGCCTTCCCCGAGGCGAAGTTGGCCGTGCGCATCCACCGGCGCCGCAAGGAGACCGGGCGGCGGGAGTCGCGCGAGACGGTCTACGCGGTGACCAGCTTGGATGTCCACCAGGCCGGGCCACGGGAGTTGGGCGATCCTGTTCGGGGACACCGGGCGGTGGAAATCGCCGGCCACCATGTGCGCGACCGGACCTTCGCCGAGGACGCCTCGACCGTGCACACCGGCAACGCGCCGCGGGCCATGGCCGCGCTCCGCAACCTGGCCATCGGCGCCCTGCGGCTGCTGGGAGCGGACAACATCGCCAAGACCACCCGGGCCATCCGTGACGATCCCGAACGAGCCGCACGGATCTTGGGCATCAGCGACACTCCTCACCCATCAGGAACTTGAAGAAGCCCTG
>Ga0302314_10021500_pt1 | contig 10619 bp, 8 predicted proteins | sample III_Palsa_N2_3_FD_200533 | JGI IMG/M metagenome (GOLD analysis project Ga0302314, IMG submission 200533) | Peat permafrost microbial communities from Stordalen Mire near Abisko, Sweden - III_Palsa_N2_3 | ecosystem: Environmental > Terrestrial > Soil > Palsa > Peat permafrost | place: Sweden... | reverse complement strand
GCCGGTTGACGGAGAGCGGTTTCTTGCCGGCAGCCATTAGGCTAGCATGGGATTATCCTAGGATCAGGCGAGCCCTTGTTGCCGCGGGCGGCAAGTTCTATGCTCCGTCGGCGCGGAATAAGCTGGGTGGCCCGCACCCGCCTCCGCCCGCCGCCCATCCATGAACGCAACTGCGACCGTCTCCGACCCCCTTCCGCTGCACCTCGGGCCCGGCGAATCCGGCGAGGAGCCCGCCAGCCCGCAGCTGCTGGCCGACGGGGTCTCCTTCCTCGTCGAGGGCTACCGCCGGCATGGGCCGGTCTTTCGCGCGAAGTACCGCGGCGCGGACTGCGTCGTGATCGCCGGCCTGGAGGCGAACGAGTTCTTCTGGCAGAACCCGGAGAATTGGAGCTTCGCCGCCGCCCGGCGGGGCTTCACCAACCAGCTGGGCCCCACCCACGTGACCCGGCTGGAGGGGCCGCCCCACGCCCGCAAGCGGCGGCTGCTGAAGCCCGGGTTCGGCCTGGAGGCGGTGGCCCGCCATGTGCCGATCATGGCGGCGGCGGCCCGCTCCTTCCTCGCCTCCCCCGAGGGGGGCCGATCCGACCTCATGGAGCTGCTGATGCACCTCCTGCTCGCGCTCAACCGCCAGACCCTGCTCCAGGTCGAGCTCACCGAGGCCGAGCGGGACGCGATTGTCGGCTTCGAGGTGGACCTGATGTACGGGATCAACACCAGCGTCGACCCGGATGCCCACTACGCCGGCCTGCGCTACTGCCGCGACCGGGAGTCGGTCTTTGCGCTCCTCGACCGCCAGGTCGCGGCCCGGCTGGGCGGCGCCCGGCGAGAGGACAACCTCCAGGCCCTGATCGACCAGGAAGCCGGGGCCCTCGGGGCGCTGACCGCGGAGGAGCTGCGCTACGATGCCTACCTGCTCCTCATTGCCGGGATCGAGAACACGGGCCGCCTCATCGCCCGGGCGGTGGAGCGGCTGGTCGCCCATCCCGATTGGGCCGCCGCGATCCGGGAGGAACTCCGGGACTACGGGGACGCCTCCCTGGCCCGCGGAATGGGGGCCTTCCCGCGCCTGCGCGCGTTCATCCAGGAAACCGAGCGGGTGCATCCCGGGCTCCTCTTCATGTCGCGCCGGGCGGCCCGCGACCTCGACTTCCAGGGCCAGGTGATACCCACCGGCCGGACGGTGCTGCAGGTCCACACGCTGCTCCATTTCCTGCCGGAATACTTTCCGGACCCGATGCGGTTTGACCCGTCGCGCTGGCTCTCGGCCGAGCCGTCCCGCCGCACCCACCTCACCTTCGGCGGGGGGGCCCACATCTGCCTCGGGATGAACATCGCGCGGCTCCATGCGCCGGTCGTCCTCGCCGAACTGTTGCGCCATTACGACGTGGCGCTGGGCTACCAGCCCCGTTTCGGCTACCCGCTCGACCCGGGCGCGGCCCGCCGGCCGCACGCGTTCCCGGTGCGCCTCAGCCGCCGGAACTGACGGCGATGGATCTTGGCGCTCCCGCTTCGGCCCGTCCCGCCTGGGTCGCCGCCCCCTGGCTGACCCGGGGCGACTGGGAGGGGTTCTTCGCGCTCTTCGTCGACAATCTGCTCCAGCTGATGCTGATCGCCGTCCTGTGCCCGGCGGTCTGCGGAATCCCGGCCGACTACGTGGTCCGCGTCATCCTCCCCGGCGCGGCGGTTTCCGTCCTCTTCGGCAACCTGGCCTACGCCTGGCAGGCGCGCCGGCTGATGGCCCGCACCGGCCGCACCGACGTCACCGCCCTGCCCTACGGCGTGGCGATTTCGAGCCTCCTCGCCAACGTCTACCTGATCATGGGGCCGGTCTATGTGGCCACCCACGACTGGCACCTCGCCTACCATGTCGGCCTCTTCGCCTGCTTCCTGCGGAGCGTGCTCGAGGCCGGCGCCGCCTTCTTCGGGGGCTGGATCCGCCGCCACACCCCGCGGGCGGCGCTGCTGAGCCCGATGGCGGGGATCGCCCTCGTCTACGTGGCCCTGGGCTTTGTCCTCGAGGTCTTCCAGCAGCCGGTGCTCTCGATCCTGCCCCTGTTCATCCTGCTGGTAGGCTACACCCCGGGAATCCGGCTGCCGGGACGGATGCCGGCCGGTCTCCGGGCCATCGCGGTCGGCACCGCGCTGGCCTGGGGACTGCGGGGTACGGGCCTGGTCCATTTCGACCCGCCGCCCGCGGCCGGCCTCATCTGGGGCTGGCCGCGGCCGGTGCCGCTCCTCGACTTCGTGTTCTCCGCCCTCGGCCTCAAGTACCTCGCCGTCATCCTCCCGATCAGCCTCGTGCAGATGGTGGAGTCGCTCCAGGTGCTGGAGAGCGCCGAGGCCGCCGGGGACGCCTACGACACCCGGGCCTCCCTGCTGACCAACGCCCTCGGCGGGGTGGTGGCGGCCGCCTTCGGCAGCTGCTTCCCGCCCAATCTCTACCTCGGGCACCCGGCCTGGAAGCAACTGGGCGCCCGGTCCGGGTACTCGGTCCTCAACGGGGTGGTCACGACGTTCCTCTGCCTCTGCGGGGGCATCCCGCTGATCCTGAGCGTTGTCCCGCTCCAGCCCAGCATGGCGATCCTCATGTGGGTGGGCCTCGCCCTGACCGCCCAGGCGTTCACCGACGTGCCGCCCCGCCATGCGATCGCCGTCGTCCTGGGTTTCCTGCCGATGCTCGCGCAGTGGGGCCTCGGGATCCTGAAGAGCACGGCGCATGCGGCCGGCGTGCCGCTGGCGTCGCTGGTCGACCGCTTCGGCGACGACTTCGCGGTGCGGGGGCTGATCGGCCTCAGCCAGGGTTCCCTCGTTAGCTCCATGCTGCTGACCGCGATCCTCGTGCACATCATCGAGCGGCGCTTCGACCGCGCGGCCTTCTGGGCGCTCCTGGCCTCGGTCTTTTCCGCCATCGGGCTCATCCACGCCTTCCGGATCGCCCCCGAGGGGATCTTGCCGGTGTTCGGCTGGCTGGCCTCGCCGGGCTTCGCGCTCAGCTACCTGGCGGTGGCCGCGGTGCTGGTCGCGTTCCACTGGTCCCGACGAAACCTTCCCCAACCATGAGCACCCTCACCCCCGCCCAGCGCGACTTCCTGCTGCGCCTGCCCAAGACCGAGCAGCACCTCCATTTCGAGGCCGGGCTGCCGCTGGCCGCGGCGCAGGCCCGGCACGGCGACGTCCTCCGGCCGGTGCCTCCGTTCTGGGCCCCCGAGTTCCGGTTCGACGACTTTGCGCACTTCGTGCAGCTGAGCCGCGAGTACGTCTTCCCCTCGTTCCAGTCCCCGGCCGACTACCTCGCCCTGGCCGGACCGATCTTCCGCGACATCCGGGCGCAGAACGTGCGCTACCTCGAGACGAGCATCAACCCGTTCCTCCTCGAGCTGCACGACTTCGACCTCGACGACTTTGTCCGCAGCCTCCGCCGGGAGGCGCCGCCCGACCTCGACGTCCGGATCTACTGCGGCTTCCGCCGGAACGCCTACAGCGGCCGGATGGCCGCGATCATCGACGCGGCCGCCGCCAGCGACGAGGTCGCGGGGCTCGACCTGCACGGCTTCGAGACCCTGGCCCTCGAACCCTGGACCGCCGAGGTCTGGGCGCGGTCCCGCGCCGCCGGGAAGCGGAACAAGGCCCATGCGGGGGAGTTCGGCGGCTCCGGCAGCGTCCGGCAGGTCATGGACGAGCTGAAGATCGACCGGGTCCAGCATGGCGTCCGCGCCGTGGAGGACCCCGAGCTCCTCCGCCGGCTGGCCGGCGAGGGGACGGTGCTCGACCTCTGCCCGATCAGCAACGTGCGGCTGAAGGTCAGTCCCTCGGTCTCCGCCCACCAGCTCCGCGCGCTCCTCGACGCCGGAGTGCGGTGCACCGTCAACTCGGACGACCCGATCCTCTTCGGGAACTACCTGATGGACGACCTCACCGCGTTGGTCACCGAGGCCGGCTTCACCTTCGGCGAGATCATTGCGCTCCTCAAGGTCGGCTGGGAGGAGGCGGACGTCGACGCCGCCGTCCGGCGCAGCTTCCTGGCCGAGCTCGACCGGGCGTCGGAGCATCCGCCCGAAGGCCCCTCCCGCCCCTGACGCCCGGGGAAATCCCTTCGCCATCCCTTGTGAACCGCTCCAACGAAAATTGGGTATCCTCGCTGCGGGCCAACAGCGTTTCCTTCCTGGAAAGCATGGCCCAGGCGGTGGGCACGATGGCGCCTTCGGCGGGGATCGCGATCCTCGTCCCGATGGTCTTCGCCCAGTCCGGCAACGCGACCTGGCTGGTGTTCCTGGCGATCCTCCTCGCCTACCTCCTTCTCGCCGGGGTGTTCCGGATCTTTGCCACCCGGAGCGCTTCCGCTGGCGGCCTGGGACACTTCGCCGAGCTGGCCTTCGGGCGGTGGGGCGGCGTCCTCGTCAGCTGGCTCTACATCCTAACGCTGATCTTCACGCTCACGTGCCCGCTGGTGAGCGCGGTCTACTACGTGGGTGTCCTGATCCATGACTACAACGGCCTCGCGCCCGCCGGCTGGTGGAACATGGCGATCCTGTTCGCCATGGTGGCGGCCGCGGTCGTCATCGTCTATTTCGGCATCAGGTTCTCCTCCAACTTCATGCTGGTCGTGGAGTGCCTGTCGCTGGGCGGCATCGGCTTCCTGGCCTTCGACGCGTTTTTCCGGGAGCCCCACTGGATCGACGCCGCGCAGCTGCGGAACCTCGATTTCAAGGGCGCCAACTACAGCCTCGCCTTTGCCACCGCCTTCTTCTGCCTGACCGGCTTTGAGACGATCACCGCGCTGGGGGCGGAGACGAAAAGGGCCAAGCAGACGATTCCGCGGGCCATCCTCTGCTGCCTCGTGCCGATCGGGCTGCTCTACGTCGTCCTGTCGTACGTGCTGGTGGTGGTCTTTCACCGCAGCCCGACGGGCCTCGGGGAATCCCTCGCCCCCTTCGAGTACATCTCCGCCCGCCTGGGACTCCACTGGATGGGCCTGGCGGTTTCCATCGGCGTCGTGGTGAGCGGGTTCGCCTCGGTTCCCGCCTGCCTGAACACGGCCGCCCGCGTCCTCTACGACCTCGCGAAGAAGGGGGATTTCTGGCCGTCGTTCGGGAAGGTGGAGCCCCGTCACGGGAGCCCGTTCCTCGCCATCCTGCTGATGGCGATCCTCTCCGTCGCCGGGCCGCTCTTCCTCTTCCGGGCCGGGTCCTCGCTCTCCGAGACGATCGGGTACCTGACCCAGCTCTCCAGCCTGACCTTCATCGCGACGTACGCCCTCAGCGCCCTGATGGCGCCCATCTTCCTGCGCCGGATCCGGGCCCTCAACGCGCCCGACCTCGCCGTGTCGCTGGCCGCCCTGCTGATCATGGGCGCCCTCGGCCTCTTCAACCTTTATCCGGTTCCCCCGCGCCCGTGGAATTTCCTGCCCTACGTCGCCGCGGGGACCGTTCTCCTGGGAGTCGGAGCCACCGTCGCCTACCGGATGAGGAACCCGCCGGGCCCCGGCGACCAGGCCAAGCCGGCCCTCGAACTGGCCCTGCTCGCCAAGTTGGAGAAGACGGGATCTTCGGATCCCGGGAGCGTCCCCTGAAACCCCGGCCCTGGCCGCCAAGTTCAAAATGAGTCCGCCTTCGATCGCCGCCCTGGTCCGTCCCAATGAGGCCACATTTTCGCCGCACAACCGGGACGTGCTCGCCGCGTACTGGCATCCCGTCGCCTACCTCTCCGAGGTCGGAGCCCGGCCCCTTTCCCGGCGGCTGCTGGACGTCCGGCTCGTGGTCTTCCGGGGCGAAGCGGGGATCTGCGTGGCCCGGGACCTGTGCGCGCACCGGGGCGCCTCGCTGAGCCGCGGCTGGATGGACGGATGCACGCTGGTCTGCGCGTACCACGGATTCCGGTATTCGGGCGAAGGCGCGTGCACGGGGGTGCCGGCGCAGGCGCCGAATGTCCCGATCTCGGGCAAACTCCGGCTGCACACGTTTCCCGTCGTGGTCCGGTACGGCCTGGTGTGGACCTGCCTGCGCCCGCCGGCCGCGGCCCCCGTGCCGGAATGGCCGGACTTGGACCTGCCGGGACGCCTGAACATGGAAATTCCCGTTTCCCTGTGGAAGGCGGCGGCCCCGCGCCAAGTCGAGAACTTCAACGATGTGGCCCACCTCTCTTGGGTGCACGACGGGACCTTTGGGAACCGCGGCGCCCCCCGGATCGAGGACTACACCGTCACCGAGCGCCCCGAGTCCCTGGAATTCTCCATCACCTATCCCCAAGTCGTCCGGAGGAAGTTTCTCGAGGAGCCGGGGGAGGTCACCCCGATGGCCAACATCTTCACGCTGCACCTGCCCTTCGCGACCAAGCTCAACCTGCGGACGCCCGAAGGACGGGTCTTGGACATCTACGACATCGCCTCGCCGGAGGCCGCGCGGCGGACCCAGGTGTACATGCTGCTGTCCCGCAACTACGGACTGGAGGACGCGGCCGGGCCGGCCATCGACTACATGAGCTACATCAACCAGGAGGATATTCCCGTGGTTGAGGACCAGTATCCGGAGGATCTGCCCCTCGACCTCCGGGAGGAGGTCCATATCTCGGCCGATCGCATGTCGATTGCCTATCGCCAGCGGCTCGCCCAGCTCGGTCTGAGCGCGGACTGGATCGCCTGATCGCCTGATCGCCTGATCGCCGGATACGTCGGGCGCGCCCGGGCGGGGGACAAAACAAAGGGGCGGACGCCGCGCGGCGTCCGCCCCCGGTAAAAGACTCCTCGGGCCGCTTCAGGTCGTGGGCGGCGTCGGGGTCGGCTCCGCACCCGCGGGCGCCGGCGGGGGACCGCCGCGGCTTGGGAGCGCGTCAAAGATCTTCTGCTGGTCCGGCGTCAGCGCGGCGCGGATCTGCGACTTGGTCGTCGCCATGATCTCCCGCATCTTCGCCCGCTTGTCGTCCGGGGCGAGCGAATCGTCGTCATGCACCGCCTTGGCCTGGGACCGCCCGGAGGAGATAAAGCCCCCGACGGTCTTCTGCTGGTCGGCCGTGAGGCCCAGTTTCGCGGTCAGGTCCTTCAGGTTGTAGCCGCCGCCGCCGCGGCGCCGGCCGCCCGCGGGGGGCGCCGGGGGCTGGGCCCCGTCCGGCGGGGGCGTGTCCTGGTTGACCATGGTGGGCGCCGGGGTCGGCGCCGGGGTCGTATCATCGGCACGGGCCGTCAGCTGGGCGGCCGCGGCGCCGGCGAGCGCCAGCGCGAGGAAGTAGAGGTTTTTCGGATTCATACCTGTAAAGACGCAGCCGCGGGCAAACCGTTACGCAGGCCGCGCCGATGGTCTTGCCCACCGACCGGGACCCCGGCAGCCTCCGGGGCCATGATCGAGGTCCACGCCCTGGCCAAGAAGTACGGCAGCTTCACCGCGGTCCGGGAGCTGACGTTTTCGGCGCGTCCGGGCGAGGTCCTGGGCCTGGTCGGCCCGAACGGCGCCGGCAAGACCACCACCCTGCGCTGCCTGGCCGGCATCATCCCGATGACGGCGGGGACGGTCCGGGTGGATGGCCACGATCTGGCGGCCGACCCGGTCGCGGCCAAGCGGGCCCTCGCCTTCTTCCCCGATGAGCCGCGGCTCTTCGACTACCTGACAGTGCGCCAGCACCTGAACTTCGTCGCGCGCATCTACGGCGTCGCCGGCTACGAGGCCCTGGCCATGCCGCTTCTCGAGGAGCTCGAGCTCGCCGACAAGGCCGACGTGCTGCCGGGCGAGCTCTCGCGCGGGATGAAGCAGAAGCTCGTGATCGCCTGCGGGCTCCTCCATTCCCCGCGGGTCATGTTCTTCGACGAGCCGCTCACCGGCCTCGACCCGCTGGGGATCCGGCGGATGAAGGACTCGATCGTGCGGCGCGCCCAGGGCGGCGCCGCGATCGTGCTCAGCTCCCACCTCCTCCACCTCCTCGAGGAGGTGTGCACCCACGTCCTCATCCTGAAGAAGGGCGAGAAGGTCGCCGACGGCACGCTGGCGGACGTCGCCGCCCAGTTCAGCAACGGCGAGCCCAACGTCAGCCTGGAGGAGGTCTTCATCCGCGCCACCGGCGGGACCGAGACCTAGGCCCGCAACTTCCCCCATGGCCGGCGCGCTCCTCTATTACCGCCTGACGTCGCTCGGGAACCTGGTCGCCTACCGCCTCCGGCGGCTGCGCCAGCCGAAGTACCTCCTCGGCACCGTCGTCGCGGTCGCCTACTTCTACTACTTCGTCTTCCGCCGGGTCGGCCTGGCCTGGGCCGCCTCGCCCGGCGGGCTGCGCACCGCGCCCGCGGGGGACTCCGCGCTGTTCTTTGTCGCCGCGGCCTGCGCGGGGCTGTCGATCCTGGCGCTGCTGCGGATCGGCTTCGCCTGGGCCTTTCCGCCGGACACCCCCGGCTTCCGCTTCAGCGAGGCCGAGATCGGCTTCCTGTTCCCGGCCCCGATCCCGCGGCGCACCCTGATCCACTACCGCCTCCTCAGCAACCAGGCGGCGATCCTCTTCACCTCCGTGCTGATCGCCCTCGTCTTCACCCGCGGCGGCTACCTGGCGAGCCACCGGGTCTACCGGGCCGTCGGCTGGTGGGTGATCCTCTCCCTCTTCGACCTGCACCTCAACGGGACCCGGATGACGGTGGCGCGCCTGCGGGAGCGGAGCGCCCACTACGTCCTCTGGCGGGTCGTGGCCGTCGCCGCCATCGTCCTCTACGCCACCGCCGTCTTCTGGTCGGCCTTCGCGGTCGCGGGCACCGCCGCCGAGCTCGGCGACTTCTCCCCGCACGCGCTCGACGGGGTGGCGACGGCGCTCCTCGCCTCCCCCGTCTTCCCTTGGCTCACCCTCCCCTTCCGCATCGCCTTCGGCCCCTACGCCGCCACCAGCGCGGGCGGGTTCTTCCGCGCGCTCGGCCCGGCGGCGCTCCTCCTCGGCCTCCACTACTACTGGGTCCTCAACACCGAGGCGCAGTTCGAGGAGGGGTCGATCGCGATGGCGGAGAAGCGGGCCGCCGCCAAGGCCGCGGCCTCCCGGGGCGAGCGGCCGAAGCTGGGGGCGGGGCGGCCCAAGCCCCTGTCCGGCCCCTTCCCGCTGGCGCCGGTCGGCCCCCCGGAGATCGCCTTCCTCTGGAAGAACCTGCTCTCGATGCGCAGCGTCCTCTTCAGCCGGCGGGCCCTCGTCATCGTCCTCGCCTTCCTGACCTGGATGGGGTTCACGCTGCGGCCGCTCCTGGCCGGCCACGCCAGCGCCGCCGACAGCCAGGCGATCGGCGTGATGGTCCTGCTCTCCAGCGGCATCATCGCCGTCTACACCCTCCTGCTGGGCCCGCAGCTGGCCCGGCAGGACCTGCGGGGCGACCTGGCGAACGCCGACCTGCTGAAGACCTACCCGATCGCGGGCTGGCGCCTGGCGCTCGGCGAACTCCTCGCGCCCACCCTCCTTCTCTCCCTCGTCCTCTGGTTCACGATCGCAGCCGCCGTCTCCGCCTTCGACCCCGCCGGCCGCTTCGAGGCGGTGACGCCCGGCGTGCGGGCGGTGATCGCCGCCTGCCTCGCCCTCGCCGCCCCCCTCGTCTGCCTGATCCAGCTGATTGTCCCGAACACCATCATGGTCCTCTTCCCCGGCTGGTACCAGACCGCGCGGTCCCGCACCGCCGGGGTCGAGATGTTCGGCCAGCGGATCATCTTCGGCCTCGCGCAGTTCCTGTTCGCCTTGGTGGTGCTCCTGCCCGTCGCCGGCTGGGCGGCCGTGGTCGCGGTCTGCAGCTACCCCCTGGTCGGGGTCGCCGGGGCGGCCGTCACCGGCACCGGCATGGCCCTGTTCATCCTCGGCGCCGAGGCCGCGGTCGGGCTGTGGTGGCTGGGAGCGAGGTTCGGCCATTTCGACCTCTCCGGCGAGGTGCGATAGGGCCCGCCGGCCCCCATAGGGGGGAACATGAGGCAATCGGCGCTTTCCAAGTCGTCACCACCCTGTATGAATCCCTGGGCGGCCGGATAACCGCCGGCCGCCTAATTACATAAGAAGCCATGAAGACATTCCTCGCCCTCACCCTCGCCGCGCTCCTGGGCGCCACTTCGCTCCGCGCCGGCGATGCGCACACCCCCCGCCCCGACCTGGTGGTGCGGGTCGAGGACTGCGAGGCGATCCTGCGCGAGTTCATGGCCAACCCGAATACGGCCATTCCCCCCTCCGTCTGGCAGCACGCCCGCGGGGTCTTGATCCTCAGCCAGTTTAAGGCCGGCTTCATCTTCGGGGTGAAGGGCGGCTACGGCGTCATCATGGTGAAGAAGCCGAGCGGCCGCTGGAGCCTGCCGGTCCTGATCGACGCCAGTGAAGCGAGCCTCGGCCTGCAGGTCGGCGCCAAGTCGGTCGACACCGTTTGCGTCCTGACCGATGACGCGACCCCGCGCCTCCTTTTCACCAGCCGCTTCAACATCGGCGTGGACGCGAAGGCGGTGGCCGGCCCGAGCTCGGCCGAGGTTGAGAGCGACGCCAAGACCACCTTCATCGCCCCGGTGCTCGTCTATTCGAAGTCGGTCGGGCTCTTCGCCGGGGCCACGGTCAAGGCCGGCCACGTCGAGCGCAACGACGACGCCAACTTCATCCTCTACAACACGACGTACACGCTGCCGGAGCTGCTCTACAGCGACTGG
>Ga0302314_10021499_pt1 | contig 10619 bp, 9 predicted proteins | sample III_Palsa_N2_3_FD_200533 | JGI IMG/M metagenome (GOLD analysis project Ga0302314, IMG submission 200533) | Peat permafrost microbial communities from Stordalen Mire near Abisko, Sweden - III_Palsa_N2_3 | ecosystem: Environmental > Terrestrial > Soil > Palsa > Peat permafrost | place: Sweden... | reverse complement strand
GTACTTTGGCCGGCGTGGCCCAGGCGCTGCGCGAGCGAAAGCCGGATGTCGTCATCGGCCTCGCCGATCCGCACGGAGCCGCCCTCTATGACTGGTACGCCCATGGAGTGCTCAAGGCGGAAGGAACGTCGATCAGCGAAGGCATCGGCCAGGGCCGGATCACGGCCAACCTCGAGGGGCTCAAGGTCGATTTTCCTTACCGTATCTCCGACACCGAAATGCTGGAGACCATCTTCGACCTTGCCGAGCACGAAGGCATGGTCATGGGCGGCTCGACCGGAATAAATGTCGTCGGCGCCATTCGCTTGGCTCGCGATCTGGGGCCCGGACACACCATCGTGACCATCCTCTGCGACCAGGGCCAGCGCTACCAGAGCAAGATCTTCAACCCCGCGTTCCTCAAGGAACGGGGCCTGCCGACGCCGCCCTGGCTATGAGCGATCCCATCGTCTCCACGGAGTGGCTTGCCGAGCGCCTCGGTAGGGTGACGGTGATCGACGCGAGCTGGTTCATGCCCGGCTCGGGCAGGGACCCGGCGGCGGATTACGCCCGAGTGCATATTCCGGGCGCGGTCTTCTTCGGCATCGACGAGATCAGCGATCACACGAGCGATCTGCCGCACATGATGAGTGCGCCGCAGGATTTCGCCACGGCGGTCCGTCGGCTGGGCGTCCGGCGCTGCGCTGAGATTGTGGTGTATGACTCTCACGGCCTGTTTTCCGCGCCGCGTGTCTGGTGGAATTTCCGCGCCATGGGCCACGAGGCAAGCTTTGTGCTCGATGGCGGCCTTCCGCGGTGGATCGCCGAGGGTCGACCGGTAGAGAGCGGTTGGCGCACGCCCGAACACGGCGACTTCAAGGCGCGGCCCGATCCGGCTCTGGTCGCCAACCTCGCTGATATGCGCCGCGCCATCGAGACGGGCGAGGTTCAGATTGTAGACGCGCGCGCCGCGGACCGTTTTGCCGGGGCTGCCCCCGAGCCGAGGGCGGGGCTGAAGAGCGGACATATGCCTGGCGCGCGCAATGCCCCCTGGACGGGCCTGGTCACCGACGACGGCGCCCTGGCCGACGCTCCACGCGTGCGAGAAGTATTCGAGGCGGCGGCCGTGGATCTCGGCCGACCCATCGTCACCACCTGCGGCTCGGGCGTCAGCGCCTCGATTCTGGCGCTCGCGCTGGCGCGGCTGGGCCGCCCCGACGTGGCCGTCTACGACGGATCGTGGAGCGAATGGGCCGCGTGCAACGACACTCCCGTCGGCACGGGCGCAGCGTGACCGTGGGCAACGCCAAGCCCGGCGAAGCAACGCGCGTGATCCACGCCGGTCGAAGCACCGGGCGCACCGTGGGGCCGGCCATCGAAAAGGGCTCCACGGTTATCATGCCGGACGCGGCGTCCCTCTACGACGAGACGCAGGTCACCTATGGCCGGGCCGGTCTTTCGGTGCAGGAGGCCCTCGCCTCGGCGCTGGCGGAACTCGAGGGCGCGAGTGACGTGCGTCTGTTCCCCACCGGCCTGGCGGCGGTGACCGGAACCATGCTGGCGGTGCTGAAGGCGGGTGACGAGGTACTGGTGACAGACGCCGTCTACAAGCCCACGCGCCGGTTCTGCGAGCGCGTGCTCGGCAAATTCGGCGTCGCGACCCGCTACTACGATCCGACCACCTCGCCGGATGACCTCTTGGCCGTCGCGAGCCCTGCGACGCGGATGATCGTACTCGAATCGCCCGGATCTCTCTCCTTCGAGATGCAGGACGCGCCAGGGATCGCGCGCCTCGCCGGGCAGCGCGGTATCCTTACGCTCATGGACAACACCTGGGCGGCGGGGTTCTGGTTCAAGCCCCTGGCGCATGGTGTCGATCTTTCAGTGCAGGCCCTGACCAAATACGTGGGCGGCCACTCCGATGTGTTCATGGGCTCTGCAGCCACGGCCGACCCTGTCCTCGGCCACGCCCTTGATCACGCCGTGTGGGATCTTGGCTGGTCCGTCTCTCCGGAGGACGCTTACCAGATGCTGCGTGGCCTACGCACTTTGCCGACGCGCCTGGCGCGGCACCACATCAGCGGCCTCGCGGTGGCGTCGTGGTTGCGCGAGCAGCCTCAGGTGGCGGACGTGCTGCACCCCGCCCTTCCTGGCGCGCCAGGGCACGATCTATGGGCACGCGACTATTCGGGCGCGGCTGGTCTGTTCGCCGTAGTGCTGCACCCTCGGTCAGAAAGCGCGGTTCATGCGCTTCTCGATTCGCTCAGAGTGTTTCGGCTGGGCTTCTCTTGGGGCGGATTTGAGAGTCTGGCCCTTCACTGTGATCCTCAGTTTGGGGTGCGCCAATATCCACCCGACTCTGTGGGGCCCACGCTGCGGCTTTCGATCGGCCTGGAAGATTCGGACGACTTGATCGCAGACCTTGCTCGCGGTCTGGACGGCCTGGGCCCGGCTTAGGCGGGCTGGCGACCCCGGCAGGACTCGAACCTGCAACCGTCCGCTTAGAAGGCGGATGCTCTATCCGGTTGAGCTACGGGGTCGATCCGTTGTCAGTGCGTCCAGGGTTGTCTGCGCTGGAACGCGAAGTTATCCGCATATGCTTTTATAATTCTTTTGCTCTTCTGATCGGGCGTGACTTCGAAGGGGATCCCGTGACGCTGCGCATAGGCGACCGCCTCTTCGCGCGTATCAAACCGCAGTCGCACCTGGCCGTTCATGTCCGTGGACTGTGTCCACCCCATCAACGGATCGGAGATGAGCGCCGACGCCGGCGCGAACGCCAGCTCCCAAAGGTGGGTGTTGGCCCGACCGGACTGCATGGCCGTCTTGGCCGGACGATAGATGCGCGCGAGCATGGCGCCGATCTCCAAACTGGTCCTTCACTCTTGTTGGTCGGGGCGGCAGGATTCGAACCTGCGACCCTCTGCTCCCAAAGCAGATGCGCTACCAGGCTGCGCCACGCCCCGTCGACCACCGCAAGGCGGCGTCTCTTGCCATGGCGTTGCGATGGCCGCAACGCCGGAACAAATCAGCCTTCTCGCCGTCGCATCAGGCGGAAGACGCCGGTGGCTCTGGCAATCGGCTTTCCACCCACATGAACATGACCTTCGGCGAAGGCGATGTCGCGCGTAGCGCGGGTGAGGCGAGCCTCACCCAGAATCCACTCCCCGGCCCTACCCATAGACAGGTAGTCCACGGACAGGTGGATGGTGACCGGCGTCGCGCCGACTGTCCGACCGACGGCGCTAGCTAGCAACCCGTCGAGAAACGCCGACAGCATGCCCCCATGCACGAGGCCCAGGCTGTTGCAGTGTCGAGGCAGGGCGTAGAAGGCCTGCTCCGAGCCCTCGGTTGTGAGGCGAATGTAGTAGGGGCCGTTGTGGGCCGAGAACGCGCCCCGATTGGCTTGTGGTTCGAATCCCGGCGGCGGCGATTGAGACTCCATCAGCGAGAAATGATTCCTTCGCTGGCGTTATCACCCAGTTCCGCGTCGATTTCGGTCCCTGGAATGGATTGAGCGGCTCGTCGGAGCCGGACGGCGGTCGCGATCAATGTCAGAGATCCTTTAGGTCGGAACGCTCAAGCGTGACCCAGTTCGATCTCCGCGACAACCAGGCCCTTGGGCCCTTCGGCGAACCGCACGCGCACATCCTCACCTGGCTGCAAGTCTTCCAGACCACCCCGCCGAAGAGTTTCGATGTGGACGAATATGTCACCGGGCTCCGTTTCCCTGACCACGAAACCATAACCCTTGGTGCGATTGAACCATTTGACCTTGGCGGTCTGCAACGGACCTTCAGTTCCCACGGCTTCCGAAGCGAGCCACCGGTCTCGCCGCGCGCCCACGGGTCCTGGAGTGGCGCTCAGACGATGCGCTTCACCGTTGATCGGCCGGCGAACGCGATCGGCGCTGACCGTTGCCGCGCTTTCATCCAGCGACACCACCTCAACAACCTGCCAGCCCTTTGGCCGCCGCACGGCGTCGCAGACGATCACCGCGCCTTCGAGCGCGTTCTCGTGCCCGGCGTTCCTCAAAGACGACACATGCAACAGCACGTCGCGAAGTTCGGTGAGGTTGGAATCATCGGGAATGATGAAGCCGTAACCCTTTCCGACATCGAACCACTTTACGCGCCCCGAGATGCGCACCAGTTCAAGGTGCGGCTCATCGGCTTCAGAATTGCAATCAGACATAAGCCCCTCTGACCGGTTGTTCCCGATAGCCCGCGGGAACAGCGGTTTTGAGCGGAATGTCGTCTTAATTCAGTGCGCGTCAACGCTAGGAAGCAGGGCGCGATCATTTGCCGCAACGCTTGCGCTGAGCTTTCAAAGGCCCGCGAATACCGTCGTTGGCAGGCCCTAGGGGAATCGAACCCCTCTTCCCAGATTGAAAATCTGATGTCCTAACCGATAGACGAAGGGCCCGCATCGGCGTGGGAGGTCGGGGATATATCGGGCGGCCCCTGGCCACGCAACCCTCCTGCCTGTTGCGCCCGCCAGGCGGGTCAGACTTGACGGGGATCGGCGGCGTCCTCGATCTCCAGCTGGACGCCCTGGCGACCGTTCCAGTCGTCCGCCTTGAGTTTCCCGGCCACGTGAAGCGTGGCGTCCCCGGCCAGAAGTCGACGCCCAAGCTCGCTGTCTTCGGAGCGCCAGGCGATCGCCTTGAGGCCCCGGCCTCGATCGTCCGTCAGCGTGCAGCGCACATGACCGCCGCGCAGCGCATTCGCCCGCTCGGCTCGAACCTCGGCAAGCGCCAGCAACGGCTCTGGATTGCCCGGCCCAAACGGGGCCAGTTGCTGGAATTCCGACAATAGGGCGCGCGTGGCCGTCCGTGGACTCACAAGAGCGTCGAGGTCGAGGCTGTCGTCGGCCATGGCCGTTGCTGATTCGGCGGCCAGGCGCTCAGTAAGGAAAGCTCGGAATTCGGGGATCGACGCCGGCCGGATCGCCAGCCCGGCGGCCATGGCGTGGCCGCCGCCAGAGAGCAGCAAGCCCTCCTCATAGGCGGCTTGGACCGCCCGTCCGAGGTTGACCCCCGGCGATGACCGGCCGGAGCCCCGTCCGATATCGGCCGCGCGGTCGATCCCGATGACCACTGTGGGCTTCCTATAGCGCTCGCGGAGGCGCCCGGCGACGATGCCGATGACGCCCGGATGCCAATCGTCACTAGCGACCACGATCGCTGGAGCGTCGGGATCGAAATTGGCGCCGTGCTCGATCGCGCGGATAGCGGCCTCAATGATCTCGCGCTCCACTTCGCGGCGCCCGGTGTTGAGGGCGTCGAGTTCCCGGGCCAGAGCGGAGGCTTCTGAGGGATCGTCGGTCGCCAGCAGGCGCGCGCCGAGGTCCGAGCGGCCGATCCGGCCGCCGGCGTTGATTCGGGGTCCTAAAACAAAGCCGGCGTGAAAAACGGTCGCCTCGCCCCGTGCCGACCCTGACACGTCCATAAGCGCAGCGAGGCCAGGATTGGCCCAGCCCGACATGACCTTGAGGCCTTGGGCCACTAGCGCACGGTTGAAGCCAACCAGTTGGGTGACATCGCAGATTGCGCCGAGCGCCGCCAGGTCGAGCCAACGCCTCAGGTCAGGTTCCGCGCGAGCCTCGAAGAGTCCACGCCGGCGGGCCTCCCGGTTTAGGGCGGCGAGGAGGACGAAGGTTACGCCGGCGGCGGCGAGCATGCCCTGCCCCGAGGCGCAGTCGGGGCGGTTGGGATTGACGATCACCGACCGCGAAGACGGCGCCTGGCGCATGAGATGGTGGTCGATGACCACGACCTCCAGGCCGATCTCCTCAGCCGCCGCGAGAGCATCCTCGGCAGATGCGCCGCAGTCGACAGTGACCACTAGTTCGATGCCCTGATCGCGCAACCGGCGGAAAGCAGCCGGGCTCGGCCCATAGCCTTCAGCTATGCGGTCGGGGACATAGATTGGCGCTTCCAATCCCATGTGCCGAAACCAGCGCACCAACTGGGCCGCACTCGTGGCCCCGTCGACATCGTAATCGGCGAACACCACCAGTGGCCGAGCCCGGGTGAGCGCGTCCACCAGCACCATCGCCGCTCGATCCATGCCGGCGAAGGACGATGGGTCGGGGAACTGTCCTCTGAGCGTGGGATGCAGGTACCTCTGAGCCGCTTCGGCGTCGACGCCGCGTGCGGCCAGCGCCCTGGCGACCGGTTCGGATAGTCCCAATGCTGCTTGATGTTCCCGGATCGCCGCTGGATCGGCGGGGCGCTCACGCCAACTTCGTCCCGTGAGTGAGCGCGCGACCCCCAGGAAATCGGCCTCGTCCTGCGCCGCGAACGTCATCAGATCGGGCGTTTCATCCTCACCTCGCGCACGGTGCGCGTGTGGGAGTTCATGATCAGCGTGTGCGTGTGGACCTGCCCCCCCGTTACGCGCACACCCTCAAGGAGGGCGCCGTCGGTGACGCCGGTGGCCACGAAGACCGCATCCTCGCGGACCAGTTCATGCAGATCGTACTTCTTCTCCAGATCGACGATGCCATGCTTCTTCGCCCTCGCTTTCTCGTCGGCGTTACGGAATACGAGGCGGCCTTGGAACTGGCCGCCCACGCACTTGAGCGCCGCGCAGGCGAGCACCCCCTCGGGGGCGCCCCCTTGGCCGATGTACATGTCGACGCCGGTTTCGGGATCGGCCGTGTGAATGACGCCGGCCACGTCGCCGTCCGTGATCAGGCTGACGCGAACGCCGGCTTTGCGCAGAGAGGTGATGATGTCCGAATGCCTGGGGCGGTCGAGCACACACACGGATAGCTCTGCGATATCCACGCCTTTGGCCCGAGCCAGAGCACGGGCGTTGTCAGCGGCGCTGCGGTCCAGATCTAGGACGCCCTGGGGATAGCCCGGCCCGCATGCAATCTTGTCCATGTAGGTGTCGGGCGCGTTCAACAACGACCCTGCCGGCGCCCAGGCCATCACCGCGAGGGCGTTGGCCATATTCTTGGCCGTCAGAGTCGTGCCCTCCAGGGGGTCGAGCGCAATATCGATCCTGGGGCCGCGGCCGCTGCCGACCTTCTCGCCGATATAGAGCATGGGCGCTTCGTCGCGTTCGCCCTCGCCGATAACGATGACACCATCGATGTCGAGCGCATTAAGCGCCGTGCGCATCGCGTCTACGGCCGCCTGATCGGCGGCTTTTTCATCCCCCCGTCCCGCCAGCGCCCAGGACGCGATGGCCGCAGCTTCGCACACCCGTGCGGCCTGCATGCCGAGATTTCGGTCGAGAAACTGCGAGGTCATCGCGCAACTCTCCGGCGCGCTCGTCGCGGTTCAGGTTGAATGGAAATGTCCACGCAATAACTCCGAGTGGGTGGGTTTCAGATGCGCGCGATGCGAATCAGACGGGGCGGTTCTAGCAGCGCTGGTAGCGCCGCCATGCGCCTGACGGCCTCGCTTAGCACCGATTCGATCACCGCGTGTGTCGTAAGCACGATGGGCACGCCACCCGCGCCTTCGACGGGCTTTTGCAGGAAGCTGTCGATCGAGACTCCGGCGCCCGCCAATGTCTCGGAGACTGCGGCGATGACGCCGGGTTCGTCGCGGACCAGCACGCGCAGATAGGCCCGCCCCAACACATGAGAGGTGTCGACGGGGGTGAATGGCGCAAGCGTGGCCGCGGGAGCCTGGAACACTGGACGGACCGTTCCGGTCAGCACATCGGCGATATCGGCGGCCACCGCCGCCGCCGTGGGGCCACCACCGGCGCCCGGCCCCTGGACGAAGATACGCCCGATCCGCCGCCCCTCGATGAATAGAGCGTTCAGCGCCCCGCCTGTCCGGGCAAGGGGGTGATCAAGCGGGACAAGCGCTGGATGCACCCGCACCGACACTTCCGCGCCTGAGCGGGCGGCGGTGGCCACCAGCTTCACGCGATAGCCGAGGTCCTTGGCGAGGCGGATGTCCAGGAGTTCGATGCGCTCCACGCCCTCCACCTCCGCCGCCGCGAAAGTCGGCGCGCAGCCAAAGGCCAGGGCGGCCAGGATGGTGATCTTGTGGCCCGCATCGAAACCGCCAACGTCCATCGTCGGATCGGCCTCGGCGTAGCCCAGGCGCTGAGCCTCGCCCAGGACCTCGGCGAACTCGCGTCCGGACGACTCCATCTCGGTGAGGATGTAGTTGCAAGTGCCGTTCAGGATCCCCGCCACCAGGTCGACTTCATCACCCACCATGGCTTCGCGCAGCATCTTGACCGCCGGGGCCCCGCCCATGACCGCGGCCTCGAACAACAGGGGAGCATCGTGCGCCTCGGCCAGTTCCGCCAGAGTCGCGCCGTGGGTGGCGATCAGCGCTTTGTTGGCCGTGATCACCGGCTTCCCCAGACGTAGCGCGGTCTCCACGGATGCACGCGCCACGCCCTCGGCGCCACCGATAAGCTCGACGAAAATGTCGTTGTCCGGCGACTCAGCCAACGCCACCGGGTCATCGAACCACTGCAGCGCCGAAATATCGGAGATCCGGCGTTTGTCGCGTGACCGCGCCGAGACACCAGTCACGGTCACAGGGCGATTGGTAGGGGAAAAGACCGGCCGCTCTGCGAGAAAGCCGATCAGACTCGCGCCCACAGTGCCTAGGCCCGCAACGCCAACGCGCGCTCCGCCCCGCTTCACGCCCACGTCTCTTGGTTGGCCTCGGCCGTGGCGCGGGCCGCGCTTAAGATCTGGCCGGACTGTTCGATGAACCGCTTCACGTTGCGCGCCGCTTGGCGAATGCGGTGCTCGTTCTCCACCAGACCGATGCGCACATAGCCCTCGCCCGATTCACCGAAGGCGACGCCGGGCGAGACGGCAACACCTGCCTTTTCGATGAGCAACTTGGCGAAGCGCATGGAGCCAGCTTCACGGAACGCCTCAGGCACCGGCGCCCAGGCGAACATCGAAGCTGTCGGCGCCGGGATATCCCAGCCTGCGCGGGCCATTGAAGTGATCAGCACGTCACGCCGTGACTTATAGGTGGCGCGGATATCGGCGACGCAGTCCTGGGGTCCATTGAGCGCCGCCGCGGCCGCCACCTGGATCGGCGTGAAAGCGCCGTAGTCGAGATAGGATTTCACCCGCGCCAGGGCCGCGCACATCCGCGCGTTGCCCACCACCATCCCCACACGCCAGCCGGCCATGGCGTAGGTCTTGGAGAGCGAATTCACCTCCACGGCGAGGTCGCGCGCGCCATCCACTTCAAGGATGGAGGGCGGGGGATTATCGTCGAAATAAATTTCGGAGTAAGCGACGTCGGACAAGATCAGCATTTCGTGCCGTTTCGCGAGCGCCACCACGTCCTTGTAGAAGTCGAGATCCACCCACTGAGCCGTGGGATTCGAAGGATAGCTGACCACCAGCACACTGGGCGGAGGGGCGGAATTGCGCACCGCTCGGCTGACGCCCGAGAGATATTCCTCGGGCGAGAGCGCTGGCACATGGCGAATGACCCCGCCGGCCATGATGAATCCATAGGCGTGGATCGGATAGGCGGGGTTGGGGCAAATGATCACATCACCCGGCGCGGTGAGGGCTTGGGCCAGATTAGCGAAGCCTTCCTTGGAGCCGAGTGTCGCGATCACCTCGGTATCTGGATTGAGCCTCACCCCAAAGCGGCGGTCGTAGTAAGCCGCCATCGCCCTCCGCAAGCCCGGAATGCCTTTAGAGGCTGAGTAGCGGCCGGATTTGGGATCGCGAGCCGTCTCGATCAGCTTGTCGACGATGTGCGCCGGCGTCGGCATGTCCGGGTTGCCCATGCCGAAATCGATAATGTCGACGCCCTCGACGCGTAGCCGCGCCTTGAGGCGGTTCACCTCCTCAAAGACGTAGGGCGGCAGTCGGCGGATGCGGTGAAATTCGGCGATCATGAATTTAGACGGCCAAGCGGCCAGATGGGGCTTTTTGTCGAAGGGGCGCATCGATAGACGGCCACGCGGAGTCCGCCAAGCAACTTCGACGTGCAGACCTGGCGGAGCCGTTCCGGATCGGTGGATTCAGTGAGGCTTGGGCGGCGGAGCCGCCCTCGCTTTGGACTTGGCCACGAAGGCTGCCGTGTCGCTTTCGCCGGGGGCGGTCATGGGCGGTGGAGGAGTGGCCTCGCGCCTGGCTCGTTCGGTGAAGTCGGCCGTGTCGGTGAGACTGAATGTATCTGGCGCGCTGCGGCGCACCACGGCCGCTCCGACGAGGCGAGTGTCGACGACCGCGGCTCGGAACGCCTCCGGAGATCGAACATGGTTGGGCGCGGTGGGGATGTCGCAGAAATTGGGAAAGGTCAGCTCGCGGCCAGATTGTGCGGCAAACTCGCCGCTGGTGGCCGACTGCGCGCAAGTTGTTCCGGGCGCGGTCGCGGCGCTTGCGCCGCCGCACGCAACAATCGTCGCGATTGCAATGTATCGTGCAACGTTCTTCATTGACGGCAAGTTGATAGGCCAAGCCGCCGGGGCGCGATAGGGCGTCCGTGTAGGTTGGGCTCTGAATGGGAGGCGATGTTGAGCGGCGACACCAGACCCCGCGCCAGATGGACAGCGTCGCGCAAAACAGCGCGGCGAGCCGAACCATCAAAGCCCGCGGCGAAGCCGGCGCCGGCAGCTGAGGCGGCGGCCCCGAAGATGGAGGTTCCAGCATCGAAGTCGCTCGAATTTCTG
>Ga0302314_10021498_pt1 | contig 10619 bp, 10 predicted proteins | sample III_Palsa_N2_3_FD_200533 | JGI IMG/M metagenome (GOLD analysis project Ga0302314, IMG submission 200533) | Peat permafrost microbial communities from Stordalen Mire near Abisko, Sweden - III_Palsa_N2_3 | ecosystem: Environmental > Terrestrial > Soil > Palsa > Peat permafrost | place: Sweden... | reverse complement strand
GGAACTGGGCAAGGCGCGGGCCGAGGCCGTGCGCCGGTTCCTGTACCAGCAGGGCGTGCCGCTGACCCGGATGTCGACCATCTCCTACGGCGACACCACCCCGGCCAACCCTTTGAAGACCCCCGACGCCCGCGCCCAGAACCGGCGCGTGGTGGTGGTGGTGATGGCCTGACGGACCCACATTTCCTCGTCACCCCGGCCGTAGCGTAGCGGAGAGCCGGGGCCCAGGGGCGGCAGATCCGGCCCCTTGGGCCCCGGCTCGGCCCTATGGGCCGTCCGGATGATGGCCATCTGGGTTATAAATTGTTCCCTTTTTGTTCTTGAACAATCACAACCCATGCGTTAGACTACCCCTTCCACTCTAAAAACGCGCCCCAGCACTCGCCGCGGCGTTCAACGGAAGGAGAGCGCATGCTGGCTGAGCGGCTGAGCAAGGCCTGGCGCACACGCCAGGCCACGGTCCCGATCGACCCCGCGATGACCTTCGCACCCGAAGGCCTGGTGCTGGGCGCGCGAACCGTACTGGCGCCGGCCGCGACGGATGGCGACCGCTGGACGATCCGGCTGGAAGGCAGCGAGGCGCGGCTGGCGGCGCTGCTTGCGGCGGCGCACCTGCGGCCCGTCACCCCCGAAGCCCTGAACCATATCCGCAAGGCGGCCGAGCGCTGGAACGAAGGCGACGCCGGCCTCGCCCAGGTCCATCTGGCCTTGAGCCGCCTGGGTCCTCTGGACGCGCCCGGCGCCCAGCGGCTGTTCCTGGCCGACGAACTGCTGAAGGCAGGGACACCGCCCGACGTCATCCTCCGGGCGCTGAACCCGTCCCCCTCTGCGCCGGAGCCGCTGGGCAAGGAGTACAACCGCGACCAACCCCGCGTCCCCGCCGGCAACGGCCGCCCCAGCGGGCAATGGACGAGCGATGGGGGGACGGGCGGGACGCCCTCACCTGCTGTGAGATCGGTCGCCTCAGCGGCTGACGGAGCCACATCCGCGGTTGTGGCTCCTGTCGGTAATCCGGGTCACGCTCTATCCCCGGCGGACTTCAGCGCGCCGGCGGTAGCGGACGTCGACACCACGCCAACCCGCGCGCCCTCGGCTTCTGACTTCGGCGTTCCAGCGGCGGCGACCAGCGGCGCATTGGTTGGGTCGGCGGAGTGGCTGACCTTGCTATCCAGGGCAAGACTGGTCGCCCTCGCCGCCGCCATCGCCCCGGCGGCCGTTGGCGGCGTTGCGCTCAACCTGATCTTGGTGCCGAACAAGTCACTACGCCATGAAGGCGTGATCCCGGGGCAGCCGCCGATCCACTATCTGTGGCACAATGACCAGCGCTCGCTCGTCCTGATGTCAACCTCTGCGGATGGCGTCCATAACACCGCGATTGGCGTGCTGGGCGAAGACGGCGGCTTTCGAGACGACCGGGGCCGCATCATCGGCCGCCTTTTGCCCAACGGCACGGTGCTGATCCTCCTGGGCGCGCTGGTCGCGGTTAAGGCCGCCGAAAAGGTCGAGCCGGACTTCTGCCCCAAGCCTGGCCCGGACAAGCCGGGCCGCGATGTCGCGATCGATCGCGATTTCGAAGACTACGTGAAGGAATTCGTCAATCCGGGAAACCCGACTCCACGTGGCTACGGGTATCAGCTGCCCAATCCAGAGAACGGCGGGAAGCTGGTCTTCCTTGACGACTGCCAGCACCACACCGGGGACATGCATGAGATCAAGCGGGGATACGACGAGATCACAACGAACCCGAAAAAAGGATTCATTCGAAATAACATCGATAAACAGTGGATAGAGCAATCTGGGTCTCAGTTAAACGCCACCAAAGGGCATGCGCTGGTTTGGGATTTCTCAAATCAGATTGCAGCCGACCACGCGCGGGAATTGTTCATTAAAAATAATCAAGGTCGCGAAAACATTGAGATAAGGGTGCTGCCATGGTTGCCGGGAAAGACTTGGTACTGAATGACTATGATTACGCCATCGAGGGGGGCGGTTATATAGCGTCCGATGACCCTCGATCCATCGGCGCACGATTCCTAAACACCCTAAACGATCTGGGTCAGAACGATCCGATCTTCTCCAACTGGTTGTTAACGGACACCGTGAAGCTCAAACAGGTTAAACTCGCCGCCGTCCGAGACAACATCGCCGCGCTGGTCGAAAACAACGTCAACAGGGACGACGACGATCAGCCTGACCCCGACGAGGGTTATTATATGTGCGCATTCAATTCGCCCGTCGGCGGGCCAAGGACGGTCTCGTTCTCCGTCGTGGCCGGCCGCCGGACGGTCCAGACTTTCGATCTGCAGTTCGGCCGGCAACGCGAAGGCGTCGACGCCTCGCTCGTGAACTACCCGCTATTCAAGGCAGCCTTGCTGACCATCGTCGCCAACAACCCCTGCGAATGGGCCACGGCGACTGGGTTTAAGATCAAGCTCAGACATGTGCCCGACGGCCCGGCCATTCGTGTCGAAACGGAGTCGTTTCACCGCTTGACCTGGCTCGCCTACCTAACGGCCGATCGCACCAAGGGTCTCGAGCTGCCGCCCGACATGGTCACCGAACGAACGCCCGACGGCGGTCTTTTGATGATCGCCGCCCAGGAGCGGCCGGACCCGTCGAACGTCGCTCAGATGAAACGCGCGGACCTGCTGACCACGATCATGGCCGAACGCGGCCGTGATCCGCATCAATAGATCGCGACCACTTCCCTCTAAGCCGCCTGCGCCCCGAACTGCAGTTCCGCCAGCCGCGCGTACAAGCCGCCCTTGGCGACCAGGTCGGCGTGGACGCCTTCCTCCACCACGTGGCCGTCTTCCATGACGACGATGCGGTCGGCTTTCAGCACCGTGGCCAGGCGGTGGGCGATGACCAGGGTGGTGCGGCCGGCCATGGCTTTTTCCAGGGCGCGCTGGACCAGCTGTTCGTTCTCGGCGTCCAGGGCGCTGGTGGCCTCGTCCAGCAGCAGGATCGGCGCGTCGCGCACCAGGGCGCGGGCGATGGCCAGGCGCTGGCGCTGGCCTCCGGACAGGGTCTTGGCCCGCTCGCCGATCGGGGTGTCCAGCCCCTCGGGCAAGGCGGACAGGAACCCCCACGCCTGGGCCGCCTCGGCCGCGGCGCGCATCTCGTCCGGCGTCGCGTCCTCGCGGCCGAATTGCAGGTTCTCGTGGGCCGAGCCCGAAAACAGCGGCGCATCCTGGCCGACCAGGGCTATGCGCGCGCGGGCGTCGGAGGGAACGACGTCGCGCAGATCCATCCCATCGATCCGCACCACGCCCGACTGTGGATCGTAGAAGCGCAGCAACAGTCGCAGCACCGTGCTCTTGCCGGCGCCCGAGGGCCCGACCAGCGCCACCCGCTCGCCCGGCCGCACGGTCAGGGAAAAATCACGCAGGGCCGGCAGATCGGGCCGGCCAGGATAGGCGAAGGTGACATGCTCGAAACCGACCTCGCCGCGCGCCGGGGACGGCATCGCCTTGGGCGAAGCGGGCGCGGCGATCTGCGGCCGGGCGGCCAGCAGTTCGTCGATCCGCTCCATGGCGCCCGCGGCCTTCTGCACGTCGCCGAAAACCTCGCCGATCTGGCCCATCGAACTGACCGCCATCACCGCCAGGAACAGGAACTGCAGAAAGACGCCGTGGCTGACCGTATGGTCGATGAAGGCGTCCTTGGCGGCCAGGGCGATGATCACCCCGATGCCGGCGAAGACCAGCATGAACACGAAGGCGGTCATCAGCGCCCGCGCCCGCACCCGCGACATCGATGCGCTGAAGGCCAGCTCGACCGCGTCGCCGAACCGGCGCCCGACGCTGGCCTCGCGGCCGAATCCCTGCACGGTCTCCAGCGCGTCCAGGCTCTCGCCGGCAAAGCCCACGGCCTCGGCGAAGCGGTCCTGGGCCTTGACCGAGCGCGCCCGCACCCGCCGGCCGAAGAAGAACAGCGGCCCCAGGATCAGCGGCGTCAGGCCCAGCACGAACAGCGTGTAGCGCGGCGTCAGCACCACCAGCATGATCAGCGCGCCGACGAACATCAGGCTGTTGCGCAGCGCCACCGACACCGACGCGCCGACCATGTTCTCCACGATGGTCAGGTCGGTGGTGATCCGCGACAGCACCTCGCCGGTGCGGGTTTTCAGGAAGAACACCTGGTCGAGGGTCAGGATGTGGTCGTAGACCCGCTTGCGCAGGTCGGCGACCACCCGCTCGCCCAGCTTGGTGACGAAATAGAAGCGGCTGGCGCTGGCCAGGGCCAGCACGACCACCACGGCGCTGAGCAGGCCCATGGTGCGCAGCAGGGCCGGCACGGTCGTCAGACCCTGGTCGACCACCACCCGCGCCGCGGCGCTGAGGCCCAGCGTGGCGCTGGTCGCGATCAGCAGGAACACCGCCGCCAGCATCGCGTCGGCGCGGTGAGCGCTCACATAGGGCCACAACGCCGCCAGCGGGCGCAGGTCGCGGCGCCGCTCGCGCCGCGTGGCGGACTGGGCCAGGGACTCGGCCAATACCGCGCCGGCCGACGGCCGACCGGCGGGTGTCACGCCTTCGAGGTTCGCCTCGCTCATCGTTTCGACTCGGGCATACTCTCTCCTTGGGCGCGGCCTTGAAGCCGGCCGGAACGATGCGGCCTTGCCTAGACGCCCGCGCTTGGTGTATCAGGCGCGCCTTCTGAAGCGATCGCGGGGTTTTGCGCCCGCGCGGCCGCTCGTCCATGCAAGTCGGTGCTTACCCGCGATGAAACAAGACGCCCACCCCGACTATCACTTCATCACCGTGGTGATGACCGACGGGACGACCTATCAGACGCGCTCGACCTACGGCAAGGAAGGCGTGACGCTGAATCTGGATATCGATCCCAAGACGCACCCGGCCTGGACCGGCGGCAACCAGACCCTGCTGGACCGCGGCGGCCGCGTGTCGCGCTTCGCGGCGAAATACGGCGGCTTTTTGAAGAAATAGGCGTTTCACGCTTCGTGCGTGCTTCGACACGCGGCCCAAGGCCGCTACTCATCATGACGAAGTTTGTGGGCTATTCACTTTGGTCGTCATGCTGAGTAGCGCCTGAAGGGCGCGTGTCGAAGCACGCACCCTTCGCCCTACCCCCCGAACGCCGCCTGCAGCTTCTCGAACTGCGACAGCACCGGATGCGGCGCCTCTTCCTCCGCCGCGTCGACATACATGCGCCGGTCCAGGTGCATGACCCGCTCGTACAGACGCTCGGACCGGTCCAGCAGATCCAGCAATCCCACCGGCAGGACGCCGGCGCTCATCGCGGCCTCGCGGCGCGCGACGGTCTCGGCCGCCAGCCGGTAGCGGGCGTCGCAGGCCAGGGTTGGCTCCATGTCGCCCTCGCGCACCGCGCGCTGGACCAGCAGCCAGGACGCCACCTGCATCAGCCGGGTGGTCAGCCGCATGCTTTCGCTGGCGTATCCCAGAGCCGCGCTGCGATCGAGGTGCTTGGACTCCTGCCGGCCGGCGCCGTCCAGATAGCTGGCGGTCTCTTCGACCAGCTCCATGCCTTCATGGAAGGTGCGGTCGAACAGCTCGGATCGCGCGAAATCCCTGACCACGCCGGACCGCCACGGACCGACATCGTGCAGCGCCGCAGCGCCGATGTTCGTCGAACCCAATTCACTCATCGTGCACACCTTCGTCGATCCGCGGAGGAAAATCGCTGACCCGCGGAGCTGGCTGCAACCCCCGTGCCAACGCCGCCCTGCGATAGTCATGACTAGTTAGGGTTGATATCTGTTGAACGCCGGGTGTCCGCGTCACTGCTTGAACCCCGTCATCGCGCGCTCCCCCATCAGCGCTTGAACAGGGCGTCCGCTGCCGCCCGGCCGGCCTGCTTGCGCTCCAGTTGCGCCTGCGTCCGGACCGCCTCGGCCTGAAGCAGTTCGATCCGCTCGCGAAGTTCATCGACGGCGTAGAGGTCCAAATCTTCACGCGTCACGTCTATCAGGGCTTGGCCCCGCATGCGACGGGGTGGAGCAGGTTCTTCCACCATCAATTCGCCTCCCCTGTTGATCAATCCGGAAAGCGGGCTATCTGACCCCCTGACGTGCCTGGACGCAAGTCCGCGCAGCTAACCGGCGAGGTCCCCAATGATCCCCGAACAGATGATCGCCATCGCCATCGAGGGCGGCAAGGGAAACGCCGCCGCCCTGAAGCCGGTCCAGGTCGCTACGCCCAGACCCGCGCCCGGCCAGATCCTGATCCGGGTCAAGGCGGCGGGCGTCAACCGGCCGGACATCTTCCAGCGGATGGGTTTCTATCCGCCGCCGCCCGGCGCGCCCGACACCCTGGGCCTGGAAGTCGCCGGCGAGGTCGCCCTGGTCGGCGAAGGCGCGTCGCGCTGGCGCGTGGGCGACCAGGTGACCGCGCTTCTGGGCGGCGGCGGCTACGCGGAATATGCGGTGGTCGACGCCCGGCACGTCCTGCCCATCCCCCACGGCCTGGATTTCGTGCAGGCGGCGGCCCTGCCGGAGACGATCTACACCGTCTGGGCCAATGTGTTCGAGCATGGGAGCCTGAAGGCGGGCGAGACCTTCATGGTGCATGGCGCCACCTCCGGAATCGGCGTGGCCGCCATCCAGATGGCCAAGGCCGCCGGCGCCAAGGTGATCGCCACCGGCCGCGGCGCCGCCAAGGCGGCCAGCGCCCTGGCCCTGGGCGCCGACCGCGCGGTGGACGTGACCGCCGAGGACTTCGTCACCGTTGGCCAGGCCGAGGGCGGCGTGGACGTCATCCTGGACATGGTCGGCGGCGACTATGTCGCGCGCGAGCTGGACGTGCTGAACACCAGCGGCCGGCTGGTGATGATCGCCACCCAGGCCGGCGCCAATGTGGAGATCGCCTTGCCGCGCATCATGCAAAAGCGGCTGGTCCTGACCGGCTCGACCCTGCGCCCGCGCGGCGCCGACGAGAAGGCCCGGCTGACCGTCGAGGTGGAGCGGGTCGTCTGGCCCTGGATCGCCGCCGGCAAGCTGAAGAGCGTGATCGATCGGACCTTCCCGCTGGCCGACGCGGCCCTGGCGCACGCGCAGGTGGAAAGCGGCGCCCATGTCGGCAAGGTGGTTCTGACGATCTGACCCCGCACAATCGGGGCGGCCGATCCGCACACCACGACTTCGCCGAGCGATTGACGTTTCATTCGTCCGCGAACTTCTTTATAGATTGTTGCCTACCCCGCCCGGCCGCAAGGTCGGGCGCCGTCATTTCTGGCCACCATCATTTCTGGACACTGGAACAGAACCGCATGACCGACATTCTCATGCCCAAGGCGACAGCCGTCTGGCTGGTCGACAACACATCGCTGACCTTCGAGCAGATCGCGGCCTTCTGCGAATTGCATGTGCTGGAGGTGAAAGGCATCGCCGACGGCGAAGTGGCCCGCGACATCCGTGGGGCCGACCCGATTGCCAACGGCCAGCTCTCGCGCGGGGAGCTGGACGCCGCCCAGGCCAATCCCAACTACCGCATGAAGGCCCAGAAGAGCCGCCATGCCGAGCTCCTGAAGCCGCAGAAGAAGGCGTCGCGCTACACACCGGTTTCGCGCCGCCAGGACCGGCCGGACGCCATCTCCTGGTTCCTGCGCAACCACCCGGAGATCACCGACGGCCAGCTGGTAAAGGTCCTTGGCACCACCAAGTCGACCATCGAGCAGGTGCGCAACAAGACCCACTGGAATGCGCCAAACATCAAGCCTGTCGACCCGGTGACGCTGGGCCTGGTCGGCCAGCTGGAGCTGGACGCCCTGGTGAGGAAGGCCGCCGACAAGAAGGCCAAGGACGACGCCAAGCGCGGCATCGTCGATGACGGCCCGTCCCTGCGGCCGGCGGCGGAAGCCGGCGTCCACGACCTGATCGACGCCGAAGACTAACCCCCGCGCGACGAAAGCGGCGGCAAGCGCACTCAAGCGTAGTCGGCGCACGAATATTTAACGGGCGAGCCTCCACTATCCAAGTCTTCTGACCGGATGGCGAGCCTTGTCCATGCCTGACGCGATCTTACTTCCGCACAACGATCCGCGCCTGATAGAGCGCTGGGGGTTCGATCCTGAGACCAAGCGCGAGACCTTCTCGCGCATCGCGCGGCTGGCTCAGACGGTCGCGGCGACACCCATGGCGCGCGTGTTCCTGGAGGATGGCCAGACCCTTTGGTCCGCGGGCGCGAACATCCCTGGGCCGCTGCCGACGATGAACCGCGAGGCGGTGACCGGCCTCTTGGCGCCGGCCGGCGAGGGTCACTGGATCGAAGACACCCAGGAGGCCCCCAAGGCGCGAGATAGTGGCCTGGTGGTGGGCCGACCCTGGCTGCGGTTCATCGCCAGCGCGCCGATCGTCATGAGCGACGGTCAATCCATTGGCGGACTGTACGTCGCCGACCGGGCGCCCCGCGCGTTCGACGCCAAGGTGGCCGAGGGTTTGCGCGACCTGGCCGATCTGGTCGCCCAGGCCTGCGAACGCCCACGGCTGCAACGCGAACTGGCTCAGGCCGAGGCTGAGGCGGCCGCGGCGGCCAAGGTCACGGCGGCCTTTGTCGAGTCCTCGCCCGTGGCGCTGGCCATGACCGACCGCGAGTGCCGCATCCTGCACGTCAGCCCCCGCTGGCGCGCCGAGATGGGCATGGTCGGAGCCGATGTGGTCGGCAAGAGCCTCTACGACCTGTTTCCCAGGGCGCGGGTGCGTCAGGAAGAGGCTTTCGACCGGGTTCTGACGGGCGAAACCATTCGCACGGATCGGTCCCAACTGTTCCTGCCCAATGGCGAGCAGCCGTGGGTGCGCTCTGAACTGACTCCTTGGCGCGACGCGTCGGGGGACATCGGCGGCCTGCTCTGCATGACCCACGACATCACCGCCATGGTGCGGGCGCTTGAGGAGAGCGAGCGCTCCAAGCAGCGGCTGAAGCTGGCGGCGGAGATCGCGGACGTCCACGTCTATGAGTTGGATTACGTCAACAGGACCCTGTTCGCCGAGGGCGTGTTCGACGGCTTCTTCGGTCGGGCGCTGACCTATCAGGACATCTGCGACGACCCTTCCTACGGAGTTCATCCGGACGACGCCGAGCGCGTCGCGGCCGTCTGGCACGAATGCGTCGCGGCCGGCCGGCCCTTTCGCGCCGAATACCGGTTGCATCCCGTTCATGGGCGAGATGTCTGGGTGTTCGGCGGCGCCGAGTTGATGACGGACGCCGATGGTGCGCCTCAAAGCCTGATCGGCGTCCTGCAGAATATCACCACCCGCAAGGAGGCCGAGTTCGCGGTCGCCCAGTCGCGCGACTCCGCCCAGGCGGCCAACCGCGCCAAGAGCGAGTTCCTGGCCAATATGAGCCATGAAATCCGCACGCCGTTGAACGGGGTCATGGGCGTGGCCGGCGCCTTGGCGCGCACCGAGCTGAGTGCGGACCAGCACGACATGGTCCAGTTGATCGAGACTTCGGCCCAGACGCTGGAAAGCCTCTTGTCCGACGTGCTCGACCTGGCGCGTATCGAGTCCGGACGGTTGACCCTGGCGACAGCGCCGTTTTCGATGGAGGACGCGGTCACGCCCGTAGCCGCCCTGTTCGAGCCGAATGCGCGGCGCAAGGGCCTGGATTTCCAGGTGGATCTGCCGGAGGCGGCGATGGGCGTCTTTGCCGGCGACGCCGCGCGGATTCGGCAGATCCTGTCCAACCTGGTCTCCAATGCGGTCAAGTTCACCAGCCGGGGCGGCGTGCGCCTGGCGGTGGCGGCTGAGCCCTCTGGCGAGAGCGCCAGCCTGATCCACTTCACGGTCGAAGACAGCGGCATCGGGTTCGGAGCCGAAGCGCAGGCCCGCCTGTTTGAGCGGTTCGAGCAGGCCGACGGCTCGATCACCCGCCGTTACGGCGGCACGGGCCTGGGCCTGGCCATTTCGCGATCGCTCGCCGAAGAGATGGGCGGATCGCTGACCGCGACATCCTCGCCCGGCGCCGGGGCGTGCTTTCGTTTTACGGTCGAGCTGCCACGGCGTGACGAGGCCTATGCCCTCGCGCCCCTCGCGCCGCTGGACGCCGAAACCTCGCCCCCCGGCCAGGGCGGCTTCGTCCCGCGCGTGTTGCTGGCGGAAGACCATCCGACCAACCGCAAGGTGGTCGAGCTGATCCTCGGCGCGATCGGGGTCAACCCGACCAGCGTCGGAAACGGCCAGGAGGCGCTGGACGCCTTCGCCAGCCAGGCCTTCGACCTGATATTGATGGACATGCAGATGCCGGTGATGGACGGGCTGACCGCCATCCGCGCCATTCGTGAGCAGGAGGCCGCCGAGGGGCGTCCGCGCACGCCGATCTACGCCCTCACCGCCAACGCCATGCCCGAACACGCCGAGGCCTCGCGCCGCGCCGGCGCCGACGCCCACCTGACCAAGCCGATTGGCGCCGACAGTCTGATCGCGGCGGTGCGCCAGATCACGGCGCCGGACGAAACCAAACGCGCCCGACGCTCGGCCTGACGCGGGCGTCTGGACGACTGCTCCCCCGTTGGGCTACGGGATTCACACATCTGCGTCGGCCTTGGCGATGATGAAGCCGGTGACTGTGGCTGCGAAGCGTTCCCAGCCCTTGGCCATGGTCTTTGGTCCGGGTGGCTTGCCGTAGCAGTTCCAGCCT
>Ga0302314_10021497_pt1 | contig 10619 bp, 5 predicted proteins | sample III_Palsa_N2_3_FD_200533 | JGI IMG/M metagenome (GOLD analysis project Ga0302314, IMG submission 200533) | Peat permafrost microbial communities from Stordalen Mire near Abisko, Sweden - III_Palsa_N2_3 | ecosystem: Environmental > Terrestrial > Soil > Palsa > Peat permafrost | place: Sweden... | reverse complement strand
TTATAGAGCGAGGGCTTGCGCGTCCTCGCCTTGGTCTTGACGACGACACCGGCGGAGTGGTCGTCGTCGCTGCGTTTGTCGTTATCGCTCATCCTGATCTCTGGTCGGTCGGCCGCAGCGTGCTGAAACTCATGATCAAATATAGGGGTGGGCGCGGCATCCCCCAAGTCCCGGCAGATTGCAACCCAGCCCGTCGGCACGCCGGGCTGGGTGCCGCGTCGCCCCGCCGTCGCAAAATCATGCCATAGAGCCGGGGCCGATCGCACATACAAAAACGGCCCCCCGGATGACCGGGAGGCCGCCTTTTCGACGACCGAGGTCACCCGCGCGCTGATCGGCGCGAAAGCGTCGGTCGCAACCTTGGTGCCGAGTTCGCCGAGCTTGGTCGAATTGGCGACCAGCTTGTCGAAATGGGTCTTGGTGAAGGCGGCATTGAGCTCGACCACATCCTTCAGGGTCTTGGCCGCGAACATCGCCTTGGCGGCGGCGGCCGTGCTCTCGAAATGGGACTGGGTCAGGCTGATGAACTCCTTGGAGATCGCTTCGACCCCCTTGGTGAAGACGGTGTTCGCCTGGATCAGTGCGTCGATATTGGCTTTGCCGAAAGCGGCAATCTCTTCATAGCCCTTGAAGGTCGGAGTCGCGGTCATATGGCTCACCATTGAAGTCAGAGGATGGGACGGCTTCGAAACGGTCTTCGGGGTGGCAGGCACAGCCGGCGCGGCGGCGACCGGCTCCACGGTCTCGACCGGGGCCGCTATCGGCGCCGGCGAGGTGGCTGGGGGCGCAACACCGGCGATCGGCGCTGCGGGAATCTTCGCTACGGCGACGGTCTCGACAACCTTCACCGGCGGAGCGGCTTTGGCGGCAGGGGCCGCGGCAACAGGCTTGGCGACCGGCTGCGGCGCAGCAGCCTTGGCGACCGGCGCCGGGGCAACGGCTTTGACCGGCGGCGGCACGGTGACCGGCTTCACGGTCGGTGCCGCAGCCTTGGTCGCGGGGGCCGGCACGGCGGCTTCGACCGCGGGCGTCGCGATGACAGGCGTTGCCGTCGGTACCGGCGCAACAACCTTGACCGCGGCGACCGCAGCAACCGGCTTTTCGGCCGGCTTGGGTGCTGCGGTCTTGGCAACAGGCGCCGGCGTGACCGGTTTTGCCGCCGGAACCGGAGCGCCGCTCTTGGCAGAGGGTGCCGGAATTTCGGTTTTGACGACGGGTACGACGGCGGCTGCCTCGATGCTCGGCGTTGCTGCGGTCTTGCGGGCAGCGCTTTTGGCAGCTTGGGCCGCCGGCTTTTGCGGTGCAGTGTTCATGGTCGCGCCCTCACTCGGCTCTCGGTCATCCAGAATTCGACCGGGTCAATATTTTGCTGCAGTGCAACATATCCAATGGAATATGCCCTGGGCCGGCGCCCGTCAAGCGATTTTTGTGCGACGCACAAGGCATTTTGTGGCGCTGCAACAGTTGCCGCGCCAACCATTCGCTAACCATTCTACGATATCCACCGGGTGCTGCATCCCGCAATGCGGCAAAAGATGCTGCGTTTTCGTCCGACGCGCCGATGTGAAGAATTTCGTAGACAGAGAATCTACAATTTCTTAAGGTTTTACGGCGCGACTCTCACACGATGTCTTAGGTATAGGGGGAGATGGGCTTGATGAGTGCATTCGGGCAATGGCGAGGGCGCCTGGCCGTTGCTGCAATCCTCCTGGCGACGACGGCGCTGGGTGCCAATCCCGCCTTCGCCGGCTACGCCTCGGTCGTCGTCGATGCCGGGACCGGCGAAGTCCTCAACGAGGTCAATGCCGATCAGGAGAATTATCCTGCATCGCTGACCAAGATGATGACACTCTACCTGACATTCGAGGCCCTGCAAAAGGGCCATCTGAAATGGGATGAGCGTTTGCCGGTGTCGAGCTGGGCGTCGGAGAAGATGCCGACCAAGCTCGATCTCAAGGCCGGCGATACCGTCTCGGTTCATGACTGCGTGCTTGGCATGATCGTGCTCTCGGCCAATGACGCTGCGACCGTCGTCGGCGAGGCGCTGGGCGGTTCGGAACCCGCCTTCGCCCAACAGATGACGGCCAAGGCGCATGAGCTGGGCATGACCAGCACGGTGTTCCGCAACGCCGCAGGATTGCCGGATGAGGAGCAGGTGACGACGGCGCGTGACCTGGTCAAGCTGGCCATGGCGCTCTACCAGGATTTCCCCAACCAGTATCACCTCTTCTCGACCCGGGATTTCGAGTTTCGCGGCCGCGAGATCACCGGTCATAACCATCTGATGTATCGCTATGCCGGCATGGACGGGCTGAAGACCGGCTTTACATCGGCCTCAGGCTTCAACCTCGCTTCCTCCGCGGTGCGCAACGACCACCGCCTCTTCGCTGTCGTAATGGGCGGGCGATCCGGCTTTGCCCGCGACAATCTGATGGCAACCCTGCTCGACAATGGCTTCGCCCATGAGCCGACCGACCCGGTGCTGGTCGCGGAAGCCGCCGGCCAGAACAGCCACGGCGCCCGTCAGTTGCTGGCCTCGCTGTCACCGATCGGCCGGTCCGAAGCCGCCACGCTCCAAGCCCGGCCGGCGCGCGCTGAACGGCAGGACCGGCGCGGCGGCATCGTTCCGGCCGTCCAGATGGCGCGCTGGGCCGTCCAGATCGGTGCCTATGGCCGGGCCGTCCAGGCCGAGCAGGCGACGCGCGAGGCGCTGCACCTGGCCAGCCTGCGCGGCAAGCAGGCCGAGATCATCAGCCCGAGCCGGGGCGAAAAAGTCTTCCGTGCCCGCCTCGCCGGCTTCACCAGCGAAAAACAGGCGCGCGACGCTTGCGCCGCACTGAAGAAATCCGGCCATGCCTGCACGATCGTGGCGCCGGGCAAATTCGGCGTGAGGCTGGCGGCGGTCCGCTGAATCCGCGCGGCGGCGATGTCGAAAGCGCCGGCCTGCGGGCGTTAGAGCGGCGCTCGCGCGGCTGCCGCGAGCGCCCCGTTCACCCGCTGTTCCGCAACCCCGCCGCAATCCCGTTGATCGTCAAATGAATCCCCTGCACCACGCGCTGGTCGCTGTCGCCGGCGCGGTGGCGCTTCAGGAGTTCGATCTGGACATGGTTGAGCGGATCGAGATAGGGGAAGCGATTGCGGATCGAGCGCATCAGCAATTGATTGCGTTCGAGTAGCGTCTGCTGACCCATGATCGCCAGCAGGGCGTCGATCGAATCCTGCCATTCCGCGCGCAGCCGGCTGAAGATCGAAGCGGCGAGCGTCTTGTCCTCGACCAGCTCGGCATAGCGCGACGCGATGGCGATGTCGCTCTTGGCCAGCACCATGTCCATGTTCGACAGCAGCGTGGTGAAGAACGGCCAGTCCCGGTACATGGCCTGCAGCTGCGCCATGCCACCCTCCGGATGAGTGGCAAGCCAGGCTTTGACCGCGGCGCCGAAGCCATACCAGCCGGGCAGCATCAGCCGGCATTGCGCCCAGCCGAAGACCCAGGGGATGGCCCGCAGATCCTCGATCCGGGTCGATTTCTTGCGTGAGGCCGGGCGGCTGCCGATATGGAGATTGGCGATCTCGCCGATCACCGTCGATTCCCAGAAATAGCGCTCGAAGCCTTCCGTCTCGTAGACCAGGTCGCGATAGGCGGCATAGGCGCTGTCGGACAGCTCCACCATGGTGGCCAGGTATTCCGGCCGCGCCGAAGCCTGGCTGGGCTGCGGCAGCACCGCTTCGAGCGTGGCGGCGGCCAGGATCTCCAGATTGCGCCGGCCGACTTCGGGGTTGGAGTATTTTCCGGCGATCACCTCGCCCTGTTCGGTGATGCGGATGCCGGCTTCGACCGCACCATCGGGCTGGGCCAGGATCGCCTGGTAGCTCGGCCCGCCGCCGCGGCCGACCGAGCCGCCGCGGCCATGGAACAGGCGCAGCCGGACGTCGTGGCGCTTGAACACCTCGATCAGCGCGATCTCGGCCTGGTACAGCTCCCAGCCCGAGGTCAGGAAGCCGCCATCCTTGTTGCTGTCGGAATAGCCCAGCATAACCTCCTGAACCCGGCCACGGCTCTCCAGCAGATTCTGGTAGACGGGCAGCGCCAGCAGCCGGTCCATGACCGGACCGCTGTTGCGCAGATCCTGGATGGTCTCGAACAGCGGCACGATATTGACGTCGAGCTCGCCCTCGCGCGGCCGCAGCATGCCGGCTTCCTTGAGCAGCAGCGCCACTTCCAGCACGTCGGACACGCCGTCGGCCTTGGAGATCACGTAATTGGGCACGGACGCCTTGCCGTAGCGGCGATGGGCAGCGGCGGTGGCGCGCAGGATCGACAGCTCCGAACGGGTCGTCTCGGAATAGTTGAGATAGGGCGAGACCAGCGGCCGCGCGGTCTGCAGCTCCGCCAGCAGCAGTGCTATGCGGCCGGCCTCGTCGCGGCCGAGATAGTCGGTGCCGGGACAGGTCGCCTCGAACAACTCGGCCACCGTCGCCTCATGGACGTCGGAATTCTGCCGCAGATCGATGCCGGCCAGATGGAAGCCGAAGACATCGACGGCGCGGCGCAGCATCCTGAGCCGCCCGCGTGCCAGGGTCGAGGAGCCATTGGCGTCGAGCGAACGGTGCACGATGTCGAGCTCGGCGCGCAGCTCGGATGTATCGGCATAGGCTGGGGCGGCGCCCACGGCCTGGCGCGGCAGCTCGGCATGATCGAGTGCCGCGGCGGTGGCGGCCAGCCTTGCATAGATCCCGGTAATGGCGCGGCGGTAGGGCTCGTCGAGCCGGCGCGGCGAATGATCGGGCGAGCGCTCGGCGAGCGCCACGGCCTCGTCGCTGACGCGGACCAGCGTGCCATCGACCGAGAGCTCGCCGCCCAGCGCATGCACTTCCTGCAGATAATATTCCAGCGCGCGCTGGCTCTGCAGCCACAGCGCCCGGTTCAGCACCTCCATGGTGACGAAGGGATTGCCGTCGCGGTCGCCGCCGATCCAGCTGCCGATGCGCAGGAAGGAGGGCAAGCCGAAACCGGCCCATTCCGGATCGGATTTGGCCAGCTGGTCTTCGAGCGCTGCGTAGAAACGCGGCAATTCGGAGAGGAATGTGTAGCCGTAATAGGCGAGGCCATTGGCGACCTCGTCGACGACGGTCGGCTTGACCCGGCGCAGGATGCTGGTCTGCCACAGGGTCAGCACGGCGCGGCGCAGGGTCTCCTCGCTCGCCTCCAGCTCCTCGGGGGTCAGGCTCTGGCGGTCGCGCTCGTCGAGCAGCCGCGCCACTTCGCGTTCGCGGTCGAGCGTGCTCTTGCGCCGGACTTCGGTCGGATGCGCGGTCAGCACCGGTGCGACGCGCACCTGGCCGAAGAAGCGCTCGAGCGCCGGCCGCGCCATGCCGGCCTCGGCAGCGCGGGCGAGCGCCCGGCTCATGCTGCCTTCACGGGGGGATGTCGTCGGACTCATGGCATGGGCACGGGTGCGCCTGATGTGGTGCTGGTCCTCGGCGATATTGGCCAGATGCGAGAAATAGCTATAGGCGCGGATGATCTGGATGGTCTGTTCAGGGCTGAGGCCGTTGAGCAGCGCCTCGAGCGCCGGGCGCGCCGTATCGTCTTCGCCGCGGTGGAAGCGGACCGAGGTTTGGCGGATGGCCTCGACGATCTCATAGACCGCCTCGCCTTCCTGCTGACGCACCGTATCGCCCAGGACCCGGCCGAGCAGGCGGATATCATCGCGCAGCGGCAGGTCCTTGTCGGGGATGTCGGCCTGGTTCTGATTCGACATGCTGGAGCATTCACAGTGAAGTTGCGGCGGCCCGGACTTGTCCGGATCTGGCCAGGATATCATGTTGCCGATCGAGCGCCTTGTTCAGGAACGGCAATTTCGTCGAAGCAGAGCGCCCTGCCCCGGGTTTGACGTTGCGGAACCCAGCCGATAGAGTCACGGGCGGGGACCGAGCAAGGGGCATGCCATCGACCGGAATCGCCGATTCGCCGAGCGCCCTGCCCTGCTGCTCTGCTGCTTTGCCGTAGCATTTATCGGCCAGGCAGCGCTGCTCGCGCATTTGTCGCTGAGCTATGACGAGCTGTTCTCGGTGTATTTCGCCGAGCAGGGTCCGCATTACCTGCTGAGCGAAGGCTGGCAGCTGGAAACCAACCCGCCGCTCTACTTCCTGCTGCTCGACGGCTGGATCGCGCTCTTCGGGGATTCGGCCGCTTCGGTCCGTTCGCTGTCGCTGCTGGCCAGTGCCGCGACCCTGCCGGTGGTGTTCCGCATCGCTCGATCGATCGGGCTGCGCGACGGCGCCTGGCTCGCCGCCGCCCTCACTCTGACCAGCGCGCTCGACGCCCGCTACGCGCTGATGGCGCGGCCCTATGCGCTGTGGCTGTTCGTCCTGGCACTGGCCCTGTTGGCGCTCACCGAGGCGATCATGGCCGCGACACCGGTACAGGCTCGGCGCTGGGCGTTGGGTTTCGCCGGGGCCGGGCTGGTGGCACTCTATCTCCATGATGCGACCCTGGTGTTCCTGGCGGCGGCCGATGCGGTGTTTGTCCTGGAGTGGCTGTGGCGCCGGCGGAGTGAACCGCAACGCCTTGTCGCCTGGGCGCTGCCGCAGCTGCTGATGGCCATCGCCGGGGCGCCGCAGCTGCTGGTCATCCTGGCGCAGCGCAATTCGGCCAATATTGCCTGGATCCCGCCGGTCGATCCGGCCGGGTTGAGCCAGGCGGCGATCGAGTTGCTGTCGGGCCACGAATTTCCGTTCGGCAGCTTCCAGGGGCCGGCGCTGCTGCTGACGGTGCTGCTCGTGCTGATCCTGGTGCCGCTGCGGGCGCCGCGCGCAGCACTGCCATTAGCCGGGCTGGCGCTGCTCGGGCTGGCACTCCTGCTCGGTGCCGGCATTCTGCTGCCGCGTACGGCATTGTGGCTGCTGCTGCCGCTGGCGCTGCTGCAAGCGGCCGCCTTGACGGCGGTGCGGACGGCCTGGCTGCGCGCGGGCCTGATCGGGCTGGCGCTCGGGCTGGGCGCGCTCGATACCGCCTTCTGTCTCTGGGAATACCAGCCCGAACCCTGGCAGGACTTCCTCGCCACCTTGGAGGCCGAACGCCAGCCGGGCGATGTCCTGGTCCTGCTCAACGGCGCGCCGGCGACGGCGCTCCGCTATTACCAGGCCGGCGCGGGAGCCGCCCTCTATCGCTGGGACGCGACGGCGATCGATGGGCCGGGCACCGCGGTCCGCGCGCTTGACGACCGGGTGCTGCCGCTGGCGCCGATCGGCGAGATCGGTATCCGCAATCTGCTGCAGCAAGGCCGCGCCGTCTGGCTGATCAGCCGGCTGCGCGCGCAATTCGAGCCGGAGGCGGCACTGGCGGCACCCTTCGCCGTAACCAGACGCTTGCGCCAACGCTCGGTCCAGCTCATCCGGCTGGCGCCGCCTTAGCGGCCAGCGCCAGCAACGCCGCGCCCGTGACCCGGTAGGGCAGCCACTCGGTGCGCTGTTGCAGCCCCAGGCGGTGGTAGAAATCCCGCGCCGGGTTCCAGTCGAGCACGCTGAGATCGAGCCGGCGAAAGCCTGCGCGCACGGCCAGCTGCGCCAGATCGACGATCATCCGCTCGCCCAGCCCCTGGCCGCGAGCAGACTCCGTGACATAGAGATCTTCGAGGTAGATCCCGGCCCGGCCTTCCCAGGTCGAGTAATTGTGGAACCACAGCGCGAAGCCGGCGACGGCGCCGTCCAGCTCGGCGATGCGGCAGGAGTAGCGCTTCTCGGCCCCCCAGCCGTCGCGCAGCAGATCCGCCTCCGTGGCGCTCACGGCGTCCGGCTGGCGCTCGAATTCGGCCAGCTCGCGGATCATGCGCAGGATCGCCGGGACATCCCCGGGCTCAGCGTCGCGGATATGGATCTCGGGCATGAACAACCTCAGTCGACGACGGGCAGGAACGGCATGAAACCGGTCACATAGAGCCAGAACACGGCGAAACCCATGCTCGCCAACGTGATCGGGATGCCGGACCGGGCGAATTCCCAGAAGCGCAAATTGACGCCGCTTTCGCTGGCCCGCTCGGCGATGATCAGATTGGACAGGCTGCCGATCAGCAGCAGATTGCCCGACAGCGACGAGAACAGCGCCAGCCCGTGCAAGGCGCCGGCCGGCATGTCCTGCCACAGCTGCAGCAGCAGGATGACAAAGGGCATGTTGCCGATGGTGCAGCTCATCACCAGGGTCAGCGGCGCCAGCACGACCAGGCTGTCGGGCAGCAGATGGATGTCCTGCAGCCAGTCGATAAGCGCCGAGGCCCCGAGCGTATTGCCGAGCGCTCCGGTCACGCCGAACAGGCAGGCGACCAGCAGCAGCATCGGCCAATCGACCGCGGCGATCATGGTCCGGCTGGTGAATTTGCGGTTGATCAGCAGCAAGGCGGCGATCGGCAGCGAGAACACGTCCTTGGGCAGGCCGGTGCAGAACAGCACCAGCAATGCTGCCAGCGCCACCAGCCCCTTGTTGGTCTGGTTGCGATCGTGCCGGCGCACGGCCACGGGCGGCGGCGGCGGCGGGCTCTGGAAGCCCTCGGCCGAGAGCGCCAGCTTGCCGCGCCAGATGAAACCGACGACGGCGAAGACGATGACCAGCGCGACCGTGGCCGGAATGCCGCAGGCCGCCAGGTATGTGGGCAGGCGCAACCCGCCGAGTTGGCCGATCAGGATGGTCTGCGGTGCGCCGATGATGGTGGCGGCCGAGCCCGCATTGCTGGCGGCGATGAAGGCGATCAGATAGGGCCGCGGATCGAGGCCGCGCTGGCGCACGGCATCGATCAGGATCGGCGTCGCCACGAAGACCAGGATGTCGTTGGCCAGGAACGCTGCGAGTCCGCCCGAGACCGCGACGGTCAGGCCCAGGATGCGCAGCGGGCTGCCGGCCGCGGTGCCGAGCCGGGCGAAGACGGCATCGCAAAAGCCGGATGTCACGAATTGTGCCGAGATCAGCATCAGCGCGAACAGCAGCATCAAGGTCGGCATGTCGATGCGCGCGCCGATCTCGTCCAGCGTCAGCGCCTGGCTGCCGAGCAGTGCGATCAGCCCGAGCAGGGCTATGCCGGTCCGGTCGACCCGCAGCCAGGGCAGCCGGCCCGCCGCCATGCCCGCATAGGTCAGCAGGAAAACGAGATAGATCTTGAGGGCGGTCAGAGGCATGGGGCCGCTCTTCGGGAGGGATCGGGCCGCGGCACGGTCAATTGCCCGTCAGGAGCTGCCGAATCTCCTGAGCGAGCGGTAGGCGCTTATAGGGTTTGTGGAGCACACGCAAGGGCTCGGCGGTGCTATCCTGCTGCGCGAATTCCGCAGCATAGCCCGTTGCGAACAAGACCTTGAGCCCCGGCTGCCGCTCCAGGGCCAGACGCGCCAGCTCGACACCGGACATGCCGCCGGCCATGACGACGTCGGTGAACAGGGCATCGACCCGCTCGCTGCCCAGCCGGTCGAGCGCGCTGGCGCCGTTATCCGCGCTGAGCACGCGGTAGCCCAGCTCCTCCAGCACCGAGCTGGCAAATTTCAGCACCTCCAGATCATCCTCGACGACCAGCACGGTCTCGCCGCCGCTGCTGGGCGCCACGGCGGCCGGTACCGGCGCCGCCACCGCGTCGGCGCGGCGGTCGAGCTGGCAGGGCAGGAACAGGGTCACAATCGTACCGCGCCCGACTGTGCTGGCGATGGCGACATGGCCGCGCGACTGCTTGACGAAGCCATAGACCATGCTGAGGCCGAGCCCGCTGCCGCGGCCGGTATCCTTGGTGGTGAAGAACGGATCGAAGGCATGGGCCGCGACCTCGGGCGGCATGCCGCAGCCGGTATCGGAGACGGCAAGGGTGACATAGTCGCCGGGGCTGAGATCAAGGCGCTTGGCCTCGGCCGGGCGCAGCGAGCGATAGGCGGTTGTGATGGTGAGCGCACCGCCTTCCGGCATGGCATCGCGGGCATTGAGCGCCAGATTGAGCAGGGCCAGTTCCAGCTGATGCGGGTCAGCGCTGCAGATCGGCAAGCCGGGCTGCTTGACCTTGATGATGGCGACAGTCTCGCCGACCGAGCGCGTCAACAGGTCCTGGACCTCGTCGATCAGCGCGTTGAGATCGACCGCACTCGGCTGCAGGGGCTGCTTGCGCGAGAAGGCGAGCAGCTGCTGGGTCAGACGCTCGGCCCGCTCGGCCGCGCGCTGGGCCGACGAGATGGTCCGGGCTACGCCCTCCTCGAGCTTGGCGCCGCCCCGGGTCAGCCGCATTTCGATCAGGTCCAGATTGCCGGCGATCACGGTCAGCAGATTGTTGAAATCATGGGCGATGCCGCCGGTCATCTGGCCGACCGCCTCCATCTTCTGCGCCTGCATCAGCGCATCCTGCTGCTGCCTGGCCTCGGTGACGTCGCGGGCACTGCCGATGACCGTGGCCGAGGCCAGCGCGTCGCCGGGCAAGGCGGCCAGCGACACGGCCCAGTAGCGGCGCTCGCCCTGGCGATCGAAGCCGATATCGAAGGCAACAGCACCACTGCCCAGCATGCAGCGCTGCAGCATCGCCTCGATCTCGGTCCCGGCCGGCGCCGGCAGCATTTCCACCGGGCGGCGGCCGATCAGCTGGGCCCGGCGGATGCCGCTG
>Ga0302314_10021496_pt1 | contig 10619 bp, 11 predicted proteins | sample III_Palsa_N2_3_FD_200533 | JGI IMG/M metagenome (GOLD analysis project Ga0302314, IMG submission 200533) | Peat permafrost microbial communities from Stordalen Mire near Abisko, Sweden - III_Palsa_N2_3 | ecosystem: Environmental > Terrestrial > Soil > Palsa > Peat permafrost | place: Sweden... | reverse complement strand
AAGCCATGGTGTTCACTCCCTTGCGGCGGGCTCTTTGAGCCGCCGTCCGGGCATGATAACCGCACGTTCCCCGACCAAGCTCAACGGCCTTGGGGGCCCGTAGCTCAATGGTTAGAGCCGGCCGCTCATAACGGTCTGGTTGTAGGTTCGAGTCCTACCGGGCCTACCAGCCTTCGCTCGCTTCGCGAGCTACGGCTCGGCAAGCCAGCCACGTCATTCGGGGCGAAGCGGGCGTAGGCGGGCTATCCCGCTCAAGCTTCGGCGCCGGCTGACTCGCGCCAAGTGATGCCGTCGGCGTTGCACACCCAGCGGCCGAGGCGGCGATAGTCCTTGCCGTCGATCAATTGGCCGAACGGCAGCAGCTCGAGGACCGAGGCCTCGACATACTGGAAGTTCTTGCCGCCGCGCCGGCGCGCGAAATCGAGCAGTTCGCCCTGCGCCCAGGCGATCGCCGCCGGATCGCCCTCGAAGCGCTGCTTGAGCGGTTCGAGGCGGTTGTCGGGCAGGGCGTTCAGCTTGCGCTTGGACGGCGCGTGGCGAAGTTCGAGGCTGTAAGTCTTCACGGGGTGGGCTTTCGGGTCAGTCGACGCTGGTTGGCGCGGACCCGGCGGCGGTACATCGTCACGGCGCGGGAGGGGGCGAGGTGGCCCTCGCCGGCGATCAGGCTGCGGGTGACGAGGAAGGTCGCATCCCAGGCCGCCTGCCCCTTCTCGGCCACCATCAGGAAGGCTTCCTCGCCGGCGTCGAAGTCGCCGGAGGCAGCCTTGGCCAACCTCAGGCCGATCACATCCTGGGCTTCGAAGCCGAGGCGCAGGGAATCGGCCGCGAGCTGGAGCCAGGGATTGCGGTACTGAGACATAGGCATGACCTCCCGGTCGGGTTCAAGCGTTTATGCTGCACTGCACCATAAAACTCAATGGTTCAGCGAGGCTTATTTCGCAATCGGGTCGCTCGCCCTATATCGTCGAACCATGCGCGCGCCCGCCGTCACAGTCCCAGATTCGCTGGAAGCGCGCTACGCCGCTCTGGCAGAAGAGGTCGACGCCGTCGTCGAGGGCGAGCCGGACCTCACCGCGCGCATGGCGACAGCGGCGTCGATGTTGGCCCAGGCCTTCGAGCATTTCTTCTGGACCGGCTTCTATGTCGTGGACCGCGCGCGCGTCGACCAGCTCGTCGTCGGGCCCTATCAGGGGACGCTTGGCTGCCTGCGCATTGATTTCGGGCGGGGCGTCGTTGGGGCGGCCGCGGCGCGGCGCGAGAGCCTGATCGTGCCTGACGTGGACGCCTTTCCCGGCCACATCGCGTGCGATTCGCGCTCGCGCAGCGAGGTCGTGGTTCCAGTGTTCGACGCCAGCGGCGCGCTCATTGCGGTGCTGGATGTCGATTCGACCCAACTGGACGCCTTCTCGGAGGCCGACGCCCGGGGCCTGGAGGAGATCGTCCGCCGCGTCTTCCGGGCCTGATTGCCGGCGGGATTCACAAAAGCGACAAGCAATCAGCTTAACCGGGCCCCACGAGCGGATGTCGCTCGAGAGCCTGGGGGCTTGGCAGTGGTCGAGGAACGCGCGCCCGCGTCCTACCGCAGCGTCTTCATCTCGGACGTTCACTTGGGCACGCGCGGCTGTCAGGCCGAGATCCTGCTCGACTTCCTTCGCCACATGACCTGCGAGCGCCTCTATCTCGTGGGCGACATCGTCGACGGCTGGCGCATGAAGCGCGGCTGGTACTGGCCGCAATCACACAACGACGTCGTCCAGAAGATCCTGCGCCACGCCCGCAAGGGGGTCATCGTCACCTACATCCCCGGCAATCATGACGACCGCGTGCGCGATTTCTGCGGCGTGCATTTCGGCGGCGTGGTGGTGGCCCGCGACGCGATCCACGAGACGGCCGACGGCCGCCGGTTCCTGGTCATGCACGGCGACGAGTTCGATGCGGTGGTGCGCCTGGCCCCCTGGCTGGCCCTGGCCGGCGACTTGGCCTACCGGACGGTGCTGCGCCTCAACACCCTCTTCAATCGCGTCCGCCGGCGCCTCGGCCTGGGCTACTGGAGCCTGTCGGCCTTCCTCAAGATCCGGGTCAAGAACGCCCTGCAGTTCATCGACAACTATGAGAACGCCGTGGCGGGCGAAGCCAGGCGTCGGGGCGTCGACGGCGTGATCTGCGGCCACATCCACAAGGCCGAAATGCGTGAGATTCAGGGCGTCTGCTACCTCAACGACGGCGACTGGGTGGAGAGTTGCACGGCCCTCGTAGAGCATTTCGACGGACGATTTGAGATTCTGCCCTGGGCGAAGCAGCGTTCCTGGTCCATGATCCAGGGTTCTCGCCGCGCCGGGCACGCCTTGGCGCCAGTGACGGAACCCGCGATCGCCTGATGCGAATACTGCTGGCCACGGACGCCTGGGAACCCCAGGTCAACGGCGTCGTGCGCACGCTTGCGCGTGTCTGCCGAGAGCTGCGCGAGATGGACGACGTCGTGGAGGTCATCAGCCCCGACCAGTTTCCCAACTTTCCCCTACCGACCTATCCGGAGATCAAGCTGGCCGTCGGCGCCTTCGAAAAGGTGCAGCAGCGCTTCCGCGAGTTCGAACCCGAAGCCATCCACATCGCCACCGAGGGTCCGATCGGCCTGGCCGCGCGGCGCATCTGTCTCGAATGGAAGCTGCCGTTCACCACCAGCTACCACACCCGTTTTCCGGAATATGTCTCGGCCCGCCTGCCTTTGCCGCTCGCGGCCGGCTACGCCTACATGAAGTGGTTCCACAAGCCGTCCGGCCGCCTGATGGTGGCCACGCGGACCATGGCCGACGAACTCGAGCGCCAAGGATTTCGCAACATCTCTGTGTGGTCCCGGGGCGTGGACACCGACACCTTCCAGCCGCGCCAGCCGGGCGAGCCGGATCTGTTCGAGGGGCTTGCCCGCCCCATCTGGCTCAACGTCGGCCGCGTGGCCGTCGAGAAGAACATCGAGGCCTTTCTGGAGCTCGATCTGCCGGGGGCCAAGGTCGTGGTCGGCGACGGCCCGCAGCTGGAGGAGCTCTCCGAGCGCTATCCGGACGTGCGTTTCACCGGCGCCAAGTTCGGCGACGAGCTCGCCGCCCACTACGCCTGCGCCGACGTCTTCGTCTTTCCGTCCCTGACAGACACCTTCGGCCTGGTGATGCTGGAGGCCTGGGCGTCGGGCCTGCCGGTGGCCGGTTTCATGGCCCCGGGCCCCGCCGACATCATCCCCAATTCAGGCGCTGGCGCGCTCGCCCCCGATCAGACCCACGGCCTGAGGGAAGCGTGCCTGGAGGCGTCGAAGATCGACAAAGCCAGCGCGCGCGCCGCCGCCGAGCGCTATTCCTGGCGGGCCTGCGCCGAGGAGTTCCGTCGGCTGCTGCAGCCCTATCCGGAGCCGGAGAAGAGCCGCTTCTGGCGCCGCCTGCGCCGTCTTGCGCGCCTTCGCCGCGGCCCCCGGCCCGAGCAGCCGCCGCGTCAGGCCGCTTCCATGCCGAACTGGAGTTCGGCCAGGCGGGCGTAGAGGCCGCCACGCGCCGTCAGCTCGGCGTGCGTTCCCTGCTCGACGATACGGCCGCCGTCCAGAACCGCGATGCGGTCGGCCTTCAGCACCGTGGCCAGGCGGTGGGCGATGACCAGGGTTGTGCGCCCGCTCATGGCCTCGTCCAGAGCGCGCTGGACCAGGCGTTCGTTTTCCGCATCCAGCGCGCTGGTGGCTTCGTCGAGGAGCAGGATCGGCGCATCGCGCACCAGGGCGCGGGCGACCGCCAGGCGCTGGCGCTCGCCGCCCGACAGCGTCCGCGCCCGCTCGCCCAGGCGGGTGTCGAGGCCTTCGGGCAGAGCGGTCAAGAAGCCGTCGGCCTGGGCTGCGCGCGCCGCCGCGCGCAGCCGCTCATCGTCGACGTCCTCGCGGCCGAAACGCAGATTTTCCAGCGCCGAGCCGGAAAACAGCGGCGTGTCCTGGGCCACCAGCGCGATGCGGGCGCGGACCTCCGCCGGATCGGCCCGGCGCAGGTCGACGCCGTCCAGGCTCACCGCGCCGGCGTTGGGGTCATAGAAGCGCAGCAGCAGCCGGAACACGGTGCTCTTGCCCGCGCCGGAAGGCCCCACCAGCGCGACCCGCTCGCCGGGCTTCACGCTGAGATTGAAGCCGTTCAACGCCGGCAGGTCGGGGCGCCCGGGATAGGCGAACACGACGCCGTTGAAGTCGATCTCGCCCCGCGCCGGCTGAGGTAGGGGGACCGGTGAGGTGGGAGCGGCGATGGTCGGAGCGGTGGCCAGCAGCTGGGCGATCCGATCCATCGCCCCGGCGGCCTTCTGCACGTCGCCCCAGACCTCGCTGAGCGCGCCGAGCGAGCCAGCCGCCAGGATGGCCAGCAGCGCGAACTGGATGAGGCCGCCGGCGGTCAGCCGATGGGCCAGGACGTCGTTGGCGCCCAGCCAGAACACCGCCGCCACACCGCCAAACACCAGCAGGATCACCCCTCCGGTCATCACCGTGCGCGCGCCGATCCTGGCCAGCGACGCGCGGAAGGCGGATTCGACGGCCTCCGCGAAGCTCTCGCCGACACTTCGCTCGCGGCCGAAGGCCTGGACAGTGTCGACCGCGTCCAGTGTTTCGCCGGCGAAGGCCACGGCCTCGGCGAAGCGGTCCTGGGCCCTCGCCGACAGCCGTCGGACGCGCCGTCCGTAGAGGATCAGCGGAACCAGGATCACCGGCCCGATCAGCATGGCGCAGCCGGTGAGCTTCAACGAAATGAACAGCATCATCGCCGTCGCGCCGGCGACCGTCAGCAGGTTGCGCAGGGCCACTGACGCGGCCTGACCGACCACGCCCTCGACGATGGTCATGTCGGTGGTCATGCGCGAGAGCACCTCGCCGGACCGGATCCTCAGGAAGAAGGCCTGGTCAAGGACGAGCACGTGCCGATAGAGGGCGATGCGCAGATCGGCGACGATCCGTTCCCCAAGCTTGGTGATGAAGTAGAACCGGCACGCGGTGGCGCCGGCCAGCACGACCGCCAACCCCAGCAACAGCAGGAACGTCTGGTTGAGGTCCGACCTGGAGGCGGTGCCGAAGCCCCGGTCGACGACCAGGCGCAGGGCGAAGGTCAGGCCCAGGGTGGCGCTGGTGGAGAACAGGAGCGCGACGAGCGCGGCGACGGCGTCGCCCATGTGCGCCTTCAGGAACGGCCACAGGCCGGCGAGCGGCTTCAGATCGCGACTGCGCCCACGCTCGCCCGCCGCGTCCGCCTGGCCGGCGCGCCGCCGGGCCCCGAGAACGCCTTCACTCACCATGACCCAAGCCGACCCTTGCCTAGCCGCAGCCTAAGCGTGTATAGCCGCGCGTCCAAAATTGGCCCGCGCTCTTGCGGGGCTCCTCGTTCAAATCCGTCCGGTCACGCCATGAAACAAGACACACATCCCGACTATCACTTCATCACCGTGAAGATGACGGACGGCACGACCTATCAGACCCGCTCGACGTGGGGCAAGGAAGGCGCGGAGCTGCATCTCGACATCGATCCCAAGACCCACCCGGCGTGGACCGGCGGCAATCAGCACCTGATCGACCGCGGCGGCCGCGTGTCGCGCTTCACGGCGAAGTACGGCGGGTTCATAAAGAAGTAGGCGTTCTCCGGCGACGCCGCGCTAGTGTCCCGACACTGAAGTTCGCGAGCGCCCCCGGGGCGGACGCGGACGAACTTCGGAATCGATTAGGACACTAGCAAATATAAGTTTCTAGTGTGCTTTTCGGATTTGAAGTTCGCACGGCGCCCAACCCAATGAGTAAGCGAACTTCAGATCCGGCACACTAGCCGGCGGCTCGCACCATGACCCAAGGTTCGCCGAACCCCAAAGAGATCAACGTGGCGGCGCGCATCGCCACGCACTATCTCGCTCCGCGCTGGAAGGCGTTCGGCGCCTCGCTCATCTGCGCGGCCCTGTTCGCCGGCCTCTCGGGTCTCCTGCTCGGCATTCTCCAACCGGCGGTGAACGACCTAGTCGTGCGGCCCAAGGCCGGCGTGCTCCTGACCATTCCGCTGGCCATTGTCGCTCTCGCCATCGCCCGCGGCGTCGCCCAGGCCGTCCAGGCCCTGCTGATCAACCGCATCGGCAACGGCATTGTCGGCGATGTACAGCGAGAGCTGTTCGGCACGCTGGTGCGCGCCGACTTGGCCCGGCTGCGCGCCTCGCACTCGGGCGGCCACGTCTCCTCGGTGCTGTATGACGCCGGCCTGATCCGCGAGGCGGCGACGACCGGGGTCGTCAACATTGTCCAGCAGGGCCTCACCCTCCTCGCCGCCGGCGCGGTAATGGCGTGGACGGACTGGCGCCTCGGCGCCTTCGTCCTGCTGGCCGCGCCCATCGTAGCCGTCTCGCTGGGCCGGTTCATGCGCCGGGCGACCAAGGCCGCGCGCGGGGCCATGGCCGCGACCTCGACCCTGGCCACCGCGATCATGGAGAGCCTCGACGGCGTGCGCGTGGTCAAGATGGAGAACCGCGAGGCCTATGAAGAGGCCCGCGTCGCCGCCGTCATCGCCGACCGCCAGCGCCATATCATCAGCGGCGACAACGCCCGCGCGCTGGCCGCGCCGGCGACGGAGGCCCTGACTTTCGTCATTGTCGCCGCGGTCCTGGCCTATGAAGGCTGGGCGAGAGGCGCCGGCCATTCCAATCCCGGCGCCTTCGCCGCCTTTTTCGCCGCCCTGCTCACCGCCGGCCAGTCCCTGCGCCAAGTCTCCAACCTGATGACCGTGATCAGCCAGGGGAAGGTCGCCGGCAAGCGCCTGTTCGCCGCCCTCGACGTGGAGCCGGAGGTGCGCGACACGCCGGGCGCCCCCGCGCTAGTGCTGACGCAAGCCAGCCTTCGCCTTGAAGGCGTCTCCTTCAGCTACGACGACGCGACGCCAGTGCTGGAGGGCGTCGACATAGAGGCGCGGCGGGGGGAGATCGTCGCCCTGGTCGGTCCCTCCGGGGCGGGCAAGACCACCATCCTCAACTTGGTTCCCCGTTTCTACGACGTCACTGCCGGCGCCGTGACCTTGGACGGCCAGGACGTGCGCGTGGTGACCCTGGCTTCTTTGCGCCGCCATATCGCCCTGGTGACGCAGGAACCCTTCCTGTTCGACGACACCATCGCCGCCAACATCGCCTATGCGCGCGATGGGGCCAGTCGGGCGGAGATCGAGGCCGCCGCTGGCGAGGCCGCGGCGCATGAGTTCATCCTCGCCTTGCCCGAAGGCTACGACACCCTGGTCGGCGAGGCCGGCGCGCGCCTCTCGGGCGGCCAGCGCCAGCGCATCGCCATCGCCCGGGCGTTCCTGAAGAACGCGCCGATCCTGCTGCTCGACGAAGCCACCAGCGCGCTAGATACGGAAAGCGAGGCCCAGATCCAGGCCGCGCTCGCCCGCCTGATGGCCGGCCGCACAACCATCCTCATCGCACACCGGCTGTCGACCGTGCGCGGCGCGGATCGCATCTATGTGCTCGATCAGGGCCGGGTGGTGGAGACCGGCGCCCACGCCGCCCTGGTCGATCGCGGCGGCCTCTACGCCCGTCTGGCGCGCACCCAGGACCTGGAGCTGGCGCCGGGAACGGCGGCGTGAAGAACTTCTTCCGCTCAGCTCCCGTTCAGTCGGTTCTGGGCTGGCTGGTGGCCGCCTACATCGAGCTGATTATCGCCACCGTGCGCTGGCGGATCGAGAACCGCGCGCCGGTCGACGAGGCCGTGAGTGCGCCCGGGGGCCTGATCGCCCTCTTCTGGCATGGACGCATAGCCCAGGGCATGGCCTGCCGACCACTGCTGCGCGACAAGCCGCGCCGGGTGATGATCTCGCTCTCACCCGACGGACGGTTCATCGCCAAGGCCGCCGAGCGGCTGAAGATCCCGCCGGTGCGCGGCTCGACCGGGCGTGAGGGCGGCGCCGGCAAGGGCGGGGCCAAGGCCTTCCGCGAGGCCCTGACCTTCATCCGCGCCGGTGGCGTGATGATCCTGACGCCCGACGGTCCGCGCGGTCCGCGCGAGGAACTACCGATCGGGCCGGTGCAGATGGCCCGCGCCGCCGGCTGCCCGGTGTTCATCATGAGCCTGGCGGCCACGCCGGCTCTGGCCCTCGGCAGTTGGGATAGGGCGCGCATCCCTCTGCCCTTCGCCCGCGGCCAGGTGGTTCTGGAGGGTCCCCTCCATCTGCCAGCGAATCCGGACGCGGAGGCGCTGGAGACGGCGAGGGCGGACTGGCAGGCGCGCATGCGCGCCGGTCAGGCGCGGGCCGAGGTTCTGCTGGCGGGCGCGCCGGCGTGAGCCGGCCGGCGTCCCTGGCGCTCTACGCCGCGGCCACGCGCGCCGTCTCACCGCTGGCCCCGGCCATCCTTCGCCGCCGGGTGGGACGCGACAAGGAGGATCCCGCCCGGCTGGGCGAACGGTTGGGCCGGCCCAGTGTGGCGCGGCCCGATGGGCCTCTCATCTGGCTGCACGGCGCCAGCGTCGGCGAGGGCCTGTCGCTGCTGCCGCTGGTCGAGCGCCTGCGGGAGCTCGACGTCGCGGTGCTGGTCACCAGCGGCACGCGGACCTCGGCGGAGGTGCTCGCCGCGCGCCTGCCGGCCGGCGCAACCCATCAGTTCGCCCCCGTGGACACGCCCGGCGCAGCGGGGCGCTTCATCGGCCATTGGCGGCCCAACCTCGGCGTGTTCGTCGAGAGTGAGTTGTGGCCCAACCTCATCGGCGCCGCGGCCGCGTCCGGGGCGCGCCTGGCTCTGGTCTCGGCCAAGATGTCGGAAGCGAGTTTTCGGGGCTGGCGGCGCTTTCCCCGCGCCGCCGCGGCGGTGCTCGGCCATTTCGACTTGATCCTGGCCCGCGACGAGGCCGCCGCTGCCCGTTTCCGCACGCTCGGCGGACGGGTCGACGGGGTTTGGGACGCCAAGCTCGGCGCCCCACCCTTGCCGGCGGACCCGACGGCGGTTGGCGCGCTCAAAGACGCGCTTGCCGGCCGCGAGATCATCCTGGCGGCCAGCACCCATCCCGGGGAGGAGCCGCTGATCGCACGCGCCTTCGCTGAAGCCGCCGAGGATCGGCCGGCGGCCCTGCTGGTCATCGTCCCTCGCCATCCGGGCCGGGGCGGAGAGGTTGCGGCCGTGGTCCGCGCCGAGGGGCTGTCCGTTGCACGCCGCACCATGGACGAAACCCCGACGGGGGCGGTCTACGTCGCCGACACCCTGGGCGAACTCGGCCTATTCTTCCGGCTCGGCCGCCTCGCCGTCATCGGCGGCAGCCTGGTCGAGGGCGTTGGCGGCCACAACCCGCTAGAACCGGCGCGCCTGGGCTGCCCCTTCATCGCCGGTCCGTATACCGATCATTGGCCGGTCTACAGCGCGTTTCGGGCCGCCGACGCGACGCGGCAGGTGGCGACACCGGGCGATCTCGCTGCCGTCATCGGCGAGGCGCTCGGCGACGGGCTCGCCTCGATGGCGGTCCGGGCCGCGGGGGTCGCCGCCCGGCTGGATGTGGACAATCAGGCGCTGGCCCCACGCCTCCTGGCTCTTATCGGACGATGAAGCTCAGAACACCCAGGGACTGGTACCGCCGGGGCCGCCGCGGGGGCGTGGCGCGGGCTTTGGCTGCGCCGGCGGCCTGGGCATGGTCTGCGGCCACGGCGCGCCGGATCGCGCGCGCGGCGGCGTTCGATCCGGGCGTCCCGGTGATCTGTGTCGGCAATCTCACCGTCGGCGGCGCCGGCAAGACCCCCATTGTCCGAGAGCTGACGAAACGTCTGAGGGCGAAGGGTGTCGCCGCCCATATTCTCACGCGCGGTCACGGCGGCCGCCTTGAGGGGCCGGTGTGCGTCGACCCTGCGGTCCACGAAGTCGCCGACGTCGGCGACGAGGCCCTGATGATGGCCGGCGAGGCGCCGGTGTGGATGGCGCGCGACCGAGCGGCGGGCGCGCGGGCGGCCGTCGCGGCCGGCGCGCAGACGATCGTCATGGACGACGGTCACCAGAACCCCATGCTGGCCAAGACCTTGTCGCTGATCGTGGTCGACGGCGAGACGCGCGACGGCGAATGGCCGTTCGGAGACGGCCGCGTCGTTCCGGCGGGGCCTATGCGCGAGCCTCTGGCGGCGGGTCTTAAGCGCGCCGGCGCGGTCGTCATCCTGCTGCCGGCCGACCTGCCGGCGGCCGATCCCGAGCTTCTTGCGTTGTTCGCGGACAAACGGGTCCTGATCGCGCGCCTGGCGCCGGTCCGGCCGCCGCCGACAGGCCCGCAGGTCGGCTTCGCCGGCATCGGCAAGCCGTGGAAGATGGAGCGGGCGCTGAAGGCCGCCGGCTGCGATCTGGTCGATTTCGCGCCCCTGGCCGATCACAAGGTTCCATCGGCGCGGTTCCTGACCTTCATCGCCGACCGGGCGGCGGCGCTCGGCGCCGGCCTCGTCACTAGCGAGAAGGACTGGGCCCGGCTGACGCCAGCCTGGCGCGCGCGCGTCACCCCCTGGCCAGTCGAGGCGCGCTTCGAGGACGAGGGCGCGCTCGAGGCGCTGCTGGCGAGGCTCTAGGCCCCGGCCAGCTTGGCGTATTTCCAGGCGGCTTCGCCGAGGAGCGGTACGCGCGCGGCCATGGCC
>Ga0302314_10021495_pt1 | contig 10620 bp, 8 predicted proteins | sample III_Palsa_N2_3_FD_200533 | JGI IMG/M metagenome (GOLD analysis project Ga0302314, IMG submission 200533) | Peat permafrost microbial communities from Stordalen Mire near Abisko, Sweden - III_Palsa_N2_3 | ecosystem: Environmental > Terrestrial > Soil > Palsa > Peat permafrost | place: Sweden... | reverse complement strand
ATTGGTCGACCAGACGCTGGAGGATTGCCTGCACGACGCGATGGACAGCGAGGGCTGGCTGGCGCTGCTGCGGCGCATGGAGGCCGGCCAGATACGGCTCGTTGCGCGCGACCTGCCGGCGCCCTCACCGCTGGCGATGGAAATCCTCAACGCCCGCCCCTACGCCTTTCTCGACGATGCCCCCCTCGAAGAGCGCCGCACCCAGGCCGTGCTGGGGCGGCGCTGGAGCGACCCGGCCGCCGGCGACGACCTCGGTGCGCTCGACGCCGATGCCATCGCCGCCGTCAGCGAGGAAGCGTGGCCCAGCGTGCGCAATGCCGATGAAATGCACGAAGCGCTGACGGGCCTGGCCGCCATCGGCCAGGCCGAAGCGGCGGCGCGCGAAGGCTGGCCGGGCTGGCTGGCCACGCTGGCCGACGGCGGGCGCGCCACCCGCATGGCCATTGGCGACGGCGCCATCGTGTGGGTGGCCGTCGAGCGGCTCGCGTGCCTGCAGGCGGTCTATCCGCGCGCGCCGACGGAACCGGCGCTGACGATTCCCGACAGCTGTCGCGGCGAATGGACCGCCGACGAGGCGCTGGTCGAATTGCTGCGCGCCAGGCTGACCGGATTCGGGCCGCAGTCGCTGGCGGCGATCATTGCGCCGCTGGCCCTGTCCGCGAGCACCGCCGCCATCGGGCTGGCCCGGCTCGAAAGCGACGGCTATGTGATGCGGGGACGGTTCAGCCCCGGCGTCGCGGCGTCCGGCGTGGCAGACGAAGAATGGTGCGAGCGCCACCTGCTGGCGCGCATCCACCGGTACACGATCAAGCGCCTGCGCCGCGAAATCGAACCCGTCGAAAAGAACGACTTCATGCGCTTCCTGTTCGACTGGCAGCATCTGTCGCCGGACACGCGCCTGCAGGGCCGCGACGCCCTGCCGCAGATTATCGCCCAGCTCGAGGGCTATGAAGCAGCCGCCGGCGCCTGGGAACACGAGCTGCTGGCGGCCCGCATCGGCGACTATTCGATTCTCTGGCTCGATGAGGCGTGCCGCGCCGGCAAGGTGGTCTGGGCCCGCATCGGTGCGCCGGCCAGCGCCGCCGGCGGTCCCGTGAGGGCCACGCCCATCGTGCTGCTGCCGCGCCGCCAGCTGGGTCTCTGGCATGCATTGCCACCGAGCCTGGGCGATGCCGAATTATCGGCGCGGGCAACGCGCGTCCAGGCGGCGCTCAAGCGGCATGGCGCCATGTTTTTCGATGAACTGGCGAACGAGGCGCGGCTGCTGCCCGTGGAACTCGAGACGGCCCTGGGCGAACTGGTGGCGACGGGGCTGGTCAACGCCGACAGTTTCGCCGGCTTGCGCGCGCTGCTGCTGCCCGCCGCCAAGCGGGCGGCGCAGGACAAACGGCGGCGGCGCGGCGCCATGCCGACGATGGAAGAGGCAGGCCGCTGGGCGCTGCTGCGCCGCGAGGCGGCGGCCGGCCAGGGCGACAATGGGGCGGACGATCGCGCAGCCGCGACCGAGCCGGCCGCGCCGATGGCACCGGTCATCGCGGGCAAGCGGCCCCGCCTCGACCCCGCCACGCTCGACCATATTGCCATGACCCTGCTGCGCCGTTATGGCGTCGTGTTCTGGCGCCTGCTCGAGCGCGAGGCGGGCTGGCTGCCGTCATGGCGCGAACTGCTGGCCGTCTTCCATCGCCTCGAAGCGCGCGGCGATATCCGTGGCGGACGTTTTATCGCCGGCCTGTCGGGCGAACAATTTGCTCTGCCCGAAGCGATCCCGGTCCTGCGCGAAGTGCGGCGCCGGCCGCCCGACGGCACCCTCGTGCGGCTGTGCGGCGTCGACCCGCTGAACCTGGCCGGCACCCTGCTGCCCGGCGAAAAAATCGCCGCCGTCGCGGCGAACCGCGTACTGTTCAGAGACGGGATCGCCGTGGCGGCCGTCGTGGCGGGGAAAATAAGCTACCTCGATGCGGCCGGCGACGATGGCCGCGAGGTGTTGAGGGCGGCGCTGACGGCGGGCTGAAACGGCTGCAATTGTGCTGCGTTAATAGGAGATTTGGTAGGAGACCTCGAAACACCTACTGCGCGGCCCACTCTCGCGTATCCGTTGCTCAGCGTACTCCGGTACGCTTGCGCTACTCAATGCGATATCGGGCTCGCTCGCCACGGTTTTTAGCGGTCTCCGATAGTCATGGGACGGCGAGGCGGCGAAAGCAGGCACAATGCGCATACCCTGTTTGATCCGGCATGCGCATCGGGAGGCAATATGAACGAGGCACACGACAAATCGATCGTTGCAAAAATGCCGTCGAAAAAGGCCACCAATATCAGCCTGTCGATGGACGTCTATCGCGACGCGAAGGAATTGGGCATCAATATCTCGCAGCTGTGCGAACAGAAATTGCGCGAAGAGATACAGACCTTGACAGAGCGCCAGCGGAATGCGCGTCTCGATACGCCGCAACTGGGCGCCATTCCTGTCAAGGAACTCTAGATCAAGGTAGGCGCCGCGCACCAGCAGCAAGCGCAGATCCAGGCGGCGCTGGGCCGGGTATTCGGCGCGTATTGACGGGCGGCGCAGTTATTTCCAGGCTGTCCCCGTCATCGCGGACACCAGCGCCGCCACCCGGCTGCGGCTGACGTGGTAACCGATAAACACCAGTTCCGACACCATCGCCTGCCTCCGTGAGTCGCCGCTCAGCGCCACGCGCGTGCGCACAGCTTGTACCAGCATGGTGTTGCCCCCTTCGTCGATGCGGATAAATCCCTTGCAGCGCAGGACGGGCTCGAGCCGCGCCGCGTCGAGCAGCGCCGCTTTCAGCAGCGCAGGATCCTGCGGCGACGGGCAGCGCAGCACGAACGACAGCCAGCCCGGATCCTGCTCGTGGAAATGCCGGTGGGTGGCCAACCCGTGGTTGTGGGCGCTGAGCCCCGAATGGGCGTGGCCATTGAACGGTCCCTGGCGCACCGGCGCCGGCATCCCGGTGCCGGGCATCGCCGCCAGCGGCGTGTAGGTATGGGCGGCGCCATGATCGGGTGCGCCCGCCGCCGGCTGGTGCAAGCGCAGTCCCAGCGCCAGGCGGATGTCGAGCTGCGCGCCGTACGCCAGTTCGAGGAAGCGCACATTGGGCGCGCGGCTGCGCACGCGCTGTTCGGCCAGCAGCAAGGCGTCTTCATCGAGTTCATCGATCTTGTTGAGCACCACCACGTCGGCATATTCGAGCTGCTGCTCGAACAGCGACGCCACGGACGCCGCCACCATCTGTCCGGGCGCAGCGTTGGCGCCGTCGGCGACATCGCTGGTGAACTGGCCCGACAGCAGCAACGGCGCATCGACGACGACGAGCGTGGCATCGAGAATGAAGTGGGCCGCCAGTGGGGGACTTTGCAGCAGCTCCATCACGGCCGTCGGCAGCGCCAGGCCCGACGTCTCGATCAGCACATGGTCGACCTGGGCCCGGCGCGCGGCGATCGCCAGCATCGTCGGGACAAACCGTTCGTCGCCGCCGTAGGCGATCAGGCCATGGGGAAAATCGTGGATCTGCACCTCGTGGCCATGAGCGCCTTCGCGCAGCAGCAAGCCGTCGATGGACACTTCGCCGAATTCGTTGATCAGCAACGCCAGACGGCGCGTCTGGCGCCGCTCGACCAGGCCACGCAGCAAGGTGGTCTTCCCCGAACCGAGAAAGCCGGTGACGATGGTGACGGGAACAGGTGCGGAGACAGGGCCGCCGGCGGCCGGCCCGCTCATTGGATGCGCCACGCCGCCAGCCGCTCCATCACGCCATCGAAGCGGTCCGTCACGGCGGGATAGGCCAGCTTCGGACGGTCGATCACGAGCAGCGGTATTCCCAGGGTCCGCGCGGCGGCCGCTTTCGCCGCGAAGCCGCCCGCCTCGCCCGAATCCTTGGTGACGACGCAATCGATCTGCCAGTCGCTCCACAGCGCCGTATTGAACGCCTGCGAAAACGGTCCCTGCATCGCGCACAGATGGTCGCGCGGCACGCCGAGGGCCAGCGCGCGCTCGATGAACGCCGGTTCGGCCGTCAGGCGCACGAACCATTCGCGCTCGTTCGCGCCGGGCGCCTGCAGGAACGTGGCCAGGTCTTTCGAGCCGGTGGCGAGAAATATCCGCTTGCCCGTGGCGATGGCCCGCTGCGCGGCCTGTCCGGCCGATTCGCACAACCGGGCGCCGTGGTCCGCGCCGCCTGCCGCCGGACGTTCGTAGCGCAGATAGGGAATATTCAGTTCGCGCGAGAGGCCGATCAGCTGCTCCGAGATGATATTGGCATACGGATGGGTGGCGTCGAGCAGCACGCGGGCGCCGCTGCGCACCAGTTCCTGCCGGCGCGCTTCCAGCCCCTGGCGCCCGGCCCAGACCGTGACGCCGGGGCAGTCGCGTGCGGCCACTTCACCGCCATAGCCGGTCGCCGCCGAGACGACGACGGGCGCCGCCAGCGCACCGGCAAGCTGCGACGCCAGCAGGTTGCCGTCGCTGGTGCCGGAAAATACCCAGACCGCGCCCGCAGGCAGTTCCTGCCGGGGCGTCTCCTGCAGCGGCGACGCCGCCCAGTCGTTATAGCCGCGCGGCGTAAAGATGAATCCCCGTTTGCGCTCGGTGAAGCGGTTGCCGATCACGATCGTGGTCAGCATGTCGAATTTGAGCGACGGCAGTTCGTCGAGCCGGTGGATGCTCACTTCCTGGCCCGGACGGTAGGCGTTTTTCACGACGCCGCACAAGGTGTGCGGCGCCTTCGATTCGAGCATCAGCTTGAGCACGCGGTACACGCCTTCCTGGCGGCCCGCGCTCTGCACGTTGTACAGCACGCAGGCCAGGTCGGCTTCGGCAATATGGCGGGCGCGGTGTTCGATCCACTCCCACGGGCAAAGCAGGTCCGACAGGCTCAGGGTCGCGAAGTCGTGCGACAGCGGGGAACCGAGCAGCGAGGCGCAGGCATTGGCCGAGGTAATGCCCGGTATCACATTGACTTCATAACGGTCGTCCTCGCGCATCTCTTCGAAGGCCAGCGCGGCCATCGCATAGATGCCGATATCGCCGCTCGAAATCAGCGAAACGTTCGCGCCGCCGCGCGCCTTCTCGATCGCCAGCAGCGCCCGTTCGCGCTCCTGGGTCAGCGGCGGCGTGTGGATTTCCTTGCCCTCGATCCAGGGCTGTATCCAGCGCAGATACAGTTCATAGGCGACGATCACATCGCTGCCAACTAGGGCCGCGACGGCGCGCGGCACGATCAACTCGCTAAAGCCCGGTCCCACCGAGACCAGATTCAATACACCACTCATAGTTCCATCCATTTGTCTTCCACCACGGCGACGGCGACGCCGTCCAGGGTGGTTTTTGCTACGATCAAATTGCCACGGGGCGCCGCGATCAGCGCGCACGGCTCGCACACGCCATCGAGGCCCACGTTCTGGCGCACCCAGTCCGAGGGCGCCGTCGTCCACGGCCGCGCCGCCAGTGTTGCGTGCGCCAGTACGCGCAGCGGCAAACCATGGGCCGCGCAAAAGGCCAGCAGGCCGGGCTCCTTCGCTTTCAGGTCGACGGTGGCCACTTCGCGTACCTCATCGAGGCGGCGCACGCCTTTTGCCGTCCCTAGCGCCAGCGCCACTGCGGCGGCGATACGCTCGGCAGGCACGCCCTTGCGGCAGCCCAGGCCCACCACCAGCGGTTTCAGCGCTTCGCTCGCCGTGCTGATCACCGGCACGGCGCCAACGATATTGGCCACCTGGTACGCCAGTGCATTGGCGCCGCCCTCGTGACCGGCCAGCAGCGATACGCAATACCGGCCCCCTTCGTCGAGCACGACGACGGCGGGATCGCTGTGCTTGTCCTCGGCCAGGCCATCGAGAAAGCGCACGGCGATGCCGCTGGCCCCGATCATGATCCAGCGCCTGTGCAGGCGGTAGGCGGCGCGGAACTGTTCGCGCTGCGGCACATCGGGCGCCAGCCACGGGCGATACAGTGCGCCACCGAGCCGTGCCTGCAGGACGGCGGCCAGCATCGCGCTTTCCACGCGCACCAGCCAGATGCCGAGCGGCTCGTTCATGGCGAGGTCTTCACGAAATCACTTTCACGTCCGCGGCCACGGGTGCGCTTCTGGCCTTGCCCTTTTTCACGGCGCGAAACAGGTGCTTGAAATCCTTCGAATACAGGCTCGATTCGACCTGCTCGCCGTCGCCCAGCGCGGCGCCGACCAGCATCATCGTGGTCAGATTCCATTCGCCCCGCTTGTTTTCCTTTAATACCGTGGCCAGCGTCCCCTGGTAGATGCGCTGCTCGGGCCAGCTGGCGCGGTAGACCAGGGTCACGGGCGTGTCGTCGGGATAGTGGAGACGCAGGTCGGCGACGATCTTTTTCATGTGCGGGCCCGATAAAAAGATGCACATGGTGGCGCGGTGTTCGGCCAGGCGGGCGATCGATTCGGATTCGGGCACGGCCGAGGCACGGCCCGACACCCGCGTGAGAATCACCGTCTGCGACACTGCGGGCTTGGTCAATTCCGAGCACACGGCCGCCGCGGCCGCGGTAAACGAGGACACGCCGGGCACGACCTCGTACGCGATATCGAGCGCGTCGAGCCGGCGCATCTGCTCGGCCGTCGCACCATAAATGGCGGGATCGCCCGAATGCAGGCGCGCGACGTCGATGCCCTGCGCCTGGGCGCGCCGGTAGCACGCTTCCTGCTGCTCGAGGTCGAGCTTGGCCGTGTCGATCAGTTCGGCGTCAGGGCGGCAATGCCCGAGCATGGCGAGGGGCACCAGCGAGCCGGCGTACAGCACCATGCTGACGCGGCCCAGCACCGCCGCGCCGCGCAAGGTGATCAAGTCGGCCGCGCCGGGACCGGCACCGATAAAATAGACTTTCATTGCTTACCTTCTTTCTCGTGGCGTGCGGCGTATCAGCAGGGTGGCGAGGTAACCCGCCGCGTCCCCGGCATCGAGATCGGCCAGCCCGCTGGCCAGCATTTCGCCGGGCAGGCCGATGCGCCGCGCGAATGCGCAGTGGCCCGCGATGCCCATCTCGCGCAGCAGCGCGAGCACCCAGGACAGGCGCGCGCCCACCTTCATCAGCACCACGATGTCGTGGGTTTCGATATCGAGGCGCAACGCGGCCGCATCGTCGGGACACGGCAGGATCAGCACCCGTTCCTTGCCCTCGCCCAGCGGCCAGCCCAGGGCCGATGCCGCCGCCGCATAGCTGGTGATGCCGGGGAAGGTGCGCTGCGGCAGACCAGGCAACAGATCGCGCAAGGCCGCCAGCACGTACCCATAGGTGGAATAGGTGAGCGAATCGCCGATGGTCAGGTAGGCGACATTGCGGCCTGCCCGCAGTTCGGTCGCGATGGCTTCGGCCAGCAGCAGATAATGCTCGCGCAATACCGAGCGGTCGGGGTCCATATTGAACTCGATCTCGCGCAGTCTTTCCGGCGCCAGCCCGATACCATCGAGGCATTGCAGCGCGACGGACGTGTCGGTGCCGCGGGCGCGGGGCGCATAGACGAGGTCCGCCCGCTGCAGCGCATCGAGCGCGGCCAGCGGCAGATAACCGGCGGGGCCGGGACCGACTCCGATGCCCCAGAACGTTCCCAGTGCGACGCTCATGCGCCCTCCCTCGTTGCAGCGCCGGCGTCGGAACCCAGCGCGTTGCCGCTCAAATCGAACAGCCGCACTTCGACCCGCCTCACCGACGGCACGCGCACTGCCACCGCCGCTTCGATCCGCGCCTCGATATCGGTCCACAACTGCGTGGCACCGTCTTCCCTCTTCAATCGTTCCATTGCCGCTTCCACCGTATTTGATTGCCTGATTGCGTCCACCACCTGCGCGGAAAAACCCCGTTGCGCCGCCACCTGCGCCACGCCGGCCATCGCCATATTGCTCTTGCTCGAATGGGTATCCCATACACCATCGAGCACTTTTGCCAGCTTGCCCGGATGCCCGGCCAGCCACAGCGCATCGAGCGTGCGGCCCTCTTCCTGGAGCGTCCGCTCGGTAAAGTCGAGCGCGTCGCCGAGAAAGTTCGCGATCTGCACGGTGCGCTTTTCCGGCAGCGCCAGCACGTCGCGCGCATACTCGCGGCCGATCTTGCCCGGCAGGTAGGCGACGCTCTGCGCGCCGCCGGCCAGCGCCACCCGCACATAGACTTCGATCGACGCGATCCACGTCGCCAGCGACATCGGCTCGACGATGCCCGAGGTGCCCAGTATCGAAATCCCGCCGAGGATGCCGAGCCGCGGATTGAAGGTCTTCAGCGCGATCGCTTCGCCATTCTCGCAGCCGATCGTCAGATCGAAGCCGCCGTCCGCCGTCTCTTCCGCCAGCGCCTGCCGCATCATCAGCCGCGGCGTCGGATTGATGGCCGGCTCGCCCACGGCCACGCGCAAGCCCGGCTGGGTGGCGATGCCCACGCCGCGGCCGGCAAAAAACCGCAACTGGCCAAAATCGTTGCGCCGCACTTCGGCAAAAATCGTCGCGCCGTGGGTGTTGTCGGGATCGTCACCGCCATCCTTGCGCACCTCGGCCCGCGCCACCCCGGCGTCGAGCAGTTCCACCTTCTGGATGGGTACTGCCATGTAAAACGCCCGGTCCGGCAAGGTCACCTTCACCGTATCGCGGCGCTCTCCCTTGAGCAGCAGCAGCAGCGCCGCCTTGACCGCCGCCGTCGCGCAAGTGCCCGTGGTGCGTCCGCGCCGCAAGCCGTTGAGTGCCAGGATCCTCAGATCGAATTCGGTCTGGTCAAGGCTGTCCATACGCTGTCAATCGCGGGGCCGTTCGTCGGCAACGGTGGTTGCAACTTCGTTCAGCGCATCGATCATCAAGCCGTTGACGACGCTGGCGGCCCACGGTGAACCGCCGCGCGTGCCGCTGTTGGTAATGCGGGGCACCTGCAGGCAGCGCCGCAGCTCGGCCTTGCTTTCGCGCGTGCCGACAAAACCCACCGGCAGGCCGATCACCAGTTGCGGGCGCCAGCCGTGCTCGCGGATCAGCCGCGTCGCTTCAACGATGGCCGTCGGCGCATCGCCGATCGCCAGCACGACATCGTTGCCGAACTTTTCCCAGGCTCGGCGTATCCCGGCCGCCGAGCGCGTGACCCCGTGGGCTTGCGACATCAGATGCGTTTCGCGGTCGTGCACACCGCACCACGTGGCGATGCCCAGCTGTTCCAGCAACTCCCGTTTCAGACCCGTCTGCACCATCGTCACGTCCGTGACGATGCGCTTGCAGCGCAGCAGCGCGCGGATGCCCGTCTCGACGGCGCCCGGCGAAAAATACAGATCGTCGACGGCGTCGAAGTCGCCGCTCGTGTGGACCAGCCTTTGCAGCACCGTCAGCTGGGCAGCGGGAAAGGTCGACCAATCGCGGCCGGCGGAAATGATCTCGAAGCTTTCCTTCTCGATCGGGTGCGGCACGTAAGGCCTGAAAACGGGCGGCGCGGCGGCGACGGGCGGCGCCCCGGCCAGCAAACCGCGCACCGGCAGATGGTGGGCGCGCTGGGCCTCGCCCACCTGCTGTTCAAAACCGACGATCTGCACGCGGTATTTGCAGAGCGAGCAATTCATCGCCGCCCGGCCCTCGACCGCTTCGCGCGCCCGCTCGACGATGACGTCGGCCAGCAGCGGATGGACGCCCAGATAACCGGCCTTGAGCACCTCAAGCCCTGGCTCGCGCTCGCGCAAGTCGTCGGCGGCCGCATAAATACGTTTGACGAGCACGCCGTCGAACAGGAAAAACGGCAGCACGACGAGGCGCGCGAAGCCCAGTTGCGCGGCGGCCCGCAAGCCATCGGCGACGAGCGGTTTCGCCGTGCCCGAATAGCAGACCTGGACGCCGCCGAAACCCATGCCCTCTTCCAGCATCCTGGCCAGTTTGGCGACGTCGCCGTTGGCGTCCGGGTCAAGCGTGCCGCGCCCGACCAGCACCAGGCAAGTGTCGTCGCGCCGCACGATGCGGCTCGATGCCGCCTCGGCGTCGACGATGCGCTCTTGCGCCAGTTGCAGCAGTTTCGGGTGCAGATTGAGCGGCGCGCCGAAATGAAAATCGATGGCCGTGTGTTCGCGCGCCAGCGCCTGCAGCTCGGCCGGCATGTCGTTCTTCGCATGGCGCGCCGCCAGCAGCACGCCGGGCACCACGGCGATCTGGCGTGCGCCGCCCCCGATATTATGGGCGACGGCTTCGGCGATGGTGGGGCTGGCAAATTCGAGGTAGCCATGGCTGACCGCGTGCGCCGGGGCCCGCGCGCGGACCAGCGCCACGAGCGCCTCGAATTCGCGCACGGCATCGGGGTCGCGGCTGCCGTGGCCGGCGACGACGATACCGAACTGCCCTGCTTCGCGCATCGTCTCCGTCATGGTGCCGGCGCCGCTTCGATCTGGCTGGCCATCGGCGCCTGCGTGCGGATCAGCATGATGCTCATGTCGCTAAACTCCTTGTGCGCGCATTCGGCCAGGCTGCCGTGCCATTCGGCTTCGCTGCGCGTGAGATTTTCCCACACTTCGGTGGGGTGGTCGGGCGAAACGCCTTCGCCGATCAGATAGGCGGCAATATGGGGCGGCATGAACGAGCGCGCCGCGTCCCATGGGCAGGGAATGACGATGGCGTTGCGCCCGTCGCCCA
>Ga0302314_10021492_pt1 | contig 10621 bp, 8 predicted proteins | sample III_Palsa_N2_3_FD_200533 | JGI IMG/M metagenome (GOLD analysis project Ga0302314, IMG submission 200533) | Peat permafrost microbial communities from Stordalen Mire near Abisko, Sweden - III_Palsa_N2_3 | ecosystem: Environmental > Terrestrial > Soil > Palsa > Peat permafrost | place: Sweden... | reverse complement strand
GACCTGCAGCCGGCCCTCTTTGGTCCGCGCCCGGCGCGCGAAGATCTCGAGAATGAGGCCGGTGCGGTCGATGACCTTGACCTTCCAGGCGCGCTCCAGGTTGCGCTGCTGCACGGGCGTTAGTGCGTCGTCGACGACCACCACATCGATCGTGGCTTCCTCGCAGACGGCCAGAAGCTCTTCGACCTTGCCCGGACCGAACAGGGTGGCGGGCGTGACGGTGCGAAGGGGCGCGATGAGTCGACGCGCCACGCGCAGGCCGAGGGCCTCCGCAAGGCCGACCGCCTCCTCCAGCCGGGCGTCAGGCGTACGGGCGCCATCGGCGCGTGGACGCACCGGATGGACGACCAGCGCCGACTGAGCGGGCGCCGCGCTATCGATGGATTTAGCTTTCAATCTTCGTATTCTTCGTCCGCCGCCGGCTCGTACAGCTGCACGGGTTGGGCCGGCATGATCGTCGAAATGGCGTGCTTGTAGACCAGCTGGGCCTGTCCGTCGCGGCGCAGAAGCACGCAGAAGTTATCGAACCAGCTGACCACGCCCTGCAGCTTGACGCCGTTGACCAGGAAGATGGTCAGCGGGGTCTTGGAGCGGCGCACGCTGTTGAGGAAGGTATCCTGAAGGTTCTGTCTCTTGTCGTTCGGCATGGGTTGACTCCCCGTCCTTCTGATTGGGTCGCGGCAACCGCCGCACACACATGAGTTAACCCGCCGGGCTAGCAGGCAGTCCGGCGGGCTTCGTCGATATAGAGTTGACGCAGCCGTTTCGCCACCGGTCCAGGCTCCCTCGAAGCCAACGTGGCGCCGTCGATCTTCACCACCGGGGTCACCAGGGTTCCGGCGCCCGTTATGAAGGCTTCGCGCGCCTCCTTTGCTTCCTGAGGCGTGAACGGGCGTTCCTCGAACGCCAAGCCTGCGTCCCTGGCCACACTCAGCAAGGTCGCTCGCGTGACGCCGCGCAGGATGTTGGCCTGGATGTCGCGCGTGCGCAGGACGCCCTCCCGGTCGACGATCCAGGCGTTGCTGGACGCCCCCTCGGTGACCAGCCCAAGGTCGTCGACGAACCAGGCCTCGACGGCGCCGGCCTCGCGCGCCGCCTGTTTGGCCAGCACATTGGGGAGCAGGCCGACGGTCTTGATGTCGCACCGGCCCCATCGGTTCTCCGGCACGGTGATCACGGCCACGCCCCGGGCTGCCCGAGCCTCCGCTGCGAGGTGGTCGACGGGCTTGGCGGTAACGACGACGCTGGGGGCCACCGGCGGATCTGGGAACGGGTGATCCCGGCGCGCCACACCGCGGGTCACCTGCAGGTAGAGCAGGCCGTCGCGAATGCGGTTCCGGCGCAGGGTCTCGTGCAGCACGACCTCGAGGGCCTCGCGGCTCATCGGCTCTGCGATACGCAGTTCGCCCAGGCTTCGCTTCAGGCGGTTGAAGTGGCCGTCGGCGTCGGACAGGCGCCCATCGAACACAGCCCATACCTCGTAGACGCCATCGGCGAATTGGTAGCCGCGGTCCTCGATGTGGACCGCGGCTTGCGAGTGGCGAACGAAGCGCCCGTTGACGTAGGCTACCCGCGACATCAGTCCACCGTCTCCTCGGTGGCCTTTACGCCGCCGAATCCCAGCGACTTGAGCTTCCGGTGCAAGGCCGACCTCTCCATGCCAATGAAGCCGGCGGTACGCGAGATGTTGCCCCCAAAGCGCACGATCTGGGCGTTCAGATATTCCTTCTCGAACAGCTCGCGCGCTTCGCGCAACGGCAGGGCGATGATTCGCTCGGCCGCCAGGCCGCCGGCGGCAGGGGCCGCGCTGGCGTCCGGCGGCAGCATGTCGGCCGTGATCGGTTCGGACGGGTCGCCGGCCGCCAGGATCAGTATCCGTTCGACGACATTCTTCAGTTGGCGCACGTTCCCGGGCCAGGACTGCACCTGAAGCGTGGCGTAGGCGTCCGCGGAGAGGCGCCGCTTGGGCAACCCGGACGCCGCGCTCAGCCGCTCGATGTAGTAGTTGATCAGCTCGGGGATGTCTTCCCGACGCTCCGCGAGGCCTGGCACCCGCAGCGGCACGACATTGAGGCGGTGGAACAGGTCTTCCCGCAAACGTCCGGCGGCGATCTCTTCGCGCAGGTCTCGCGACGTAGACGATACGACGCGGACGTCGACCTGGACATCGGTGTTGCCGCCGACGCGCCTGAACCGCTGGTCCACGAGAACCCGCAGCATGCGGCTCTGACTCTCCCGGGGCATGTCGGCCACGTCGTCGATGTAGAGCGTGCCGCCGTGGGCGCGCTCGAACACGCCGATCTTGCGCGGGCGCCCGCCCTCGCCTTCCTCGCCGAAGAACTCAAGGTCCATCCGCTCGGGAGTCATGCCCGCGGCGCTGATGGCGACGAACTCGTTGCGGGCCCTGGGACTCGCCGCATGGATCAGCCGCGCGGCCGTCTCCTTGCCAGCCCCCGGCGGACCGGAGATCAGGACCCGGCTATTGGCCGAGGCCACCTTCGCGATCATCTGCCGAAGCTGTTGCGCCGCCGACGAGGCGCCAAGCATACCGTCGGGCACGATCGCTTGGGTACGCAGGCGACGGTTCTCGCGCCTCAAATTGGCCGCCTCCAGCGCCCGATCCACGAGCAGCATCAGCCGGTCGGACTTGAAAGGTTTCTCCAGGAAGTCGTAGGCGCCGCGTTTGATGGCGCTCACGGCGGTCTCGATGTTGCCGTGCCCCGAGATCATGATCACGGGCAGGTCGGGATCCAGGTTCTTGACCACGTCCAGCAGTTCCAGGCCGTCCAGTCCCCCGCCCTGCATCCAGATATCGAGCACCACCAGCGAGGGTTTGCGGGCGCGAATGGCAGCCAGGGCGGTCTCCGAATCCTCGGCGGTGCGAACCTGATAGCCGTCGTCCTGCAGGATCGCCGCCACAAGGTCGCGGATGTCCGCCTCGTCGTCGACGACGAGTACATCGCCGGTCATGCTTCAACCTTTCGCTCGGCGCCCCTGGCCGGCGCGGCGTCCGCGCCGGCGGGGGCGGTGGGGAACGACAGCACGATGCGCGCTCCCGGTTTCTGTTCGGCGTCGAAGAGCAACAGGCGTCCGCCATGCTCTTCGAGGATGCGCTTGACGATCGCCAAACCCAGGCCAGTTCCCTTGGCGCGCGTGGTGACGTAGGGCTCGGTCAGCCGCTCGCGGTCCTGCGACGGGAGGCCCACGCCGTTGTCCTCGATCACGAAGTCGATGTGGGTCGCGCCCGCCGTCACACTGGCCCGGATTCGGCCTTGCAAGCCCGGTGTCCGCGCGCGCCGGGCCGCGATCGCCTCGCCCGCGTTCTTTAGCACGTTGGTGAGCGCTTGGCCGACGATGCGCCCGTCGCAACTGAGGACGGCGTCGCGGGGCAACTCGCCGATCTCCACGGCGATATCGGGATCGGCGACGCGCTGGGCGAAAGCGGCCTGGCGCAGGAGCTCGGCGGGGTCGTAACGGGCGAAGGTCGGCGCCGGCATGCGAGCGAAGGCCGAGAATTCGTCGACCATGCGGCCGATATCGCCCACTTGGCGGATGATGGTGTCGGTGCAGCGATCGAAGGTCTCGAGATCGCCCACGATTTCGCCGCGATATTTGCGCTGCAGCCGCTCGGCGGAAAGCTGTATGGGCGTCAGGGGGTTCTTGATCTCGTGCGCGATGCGGCGCGCCACGTCGCGCCAGGCTGCATTGCGCTGGGCCGAGACCAGGCGGGTGATGTCGTCGAAAGTGAGGACCAGGCCCTCGGCGCTGAGGCTGGCGCGCACGCGCAACCGCCGCGACTCGCCGGCTCGCGAGACATCCATCTCTTCTTCCGCCTCGCCGCGCCGGGCCATCGCCCCGGAAGCCACCGACTCGAACTCAGGGGCGATGTCGCCCAGTGGGCGCCCAGCGCACGCGTCCGGGTCCAGCGCCAGCAGCCGCGCGGCCTGTGGGTTGACGGTCGACACACGGCCCGCGGGATCCAGGCCGATGACGCCCGCGCTCACGCCCAGCAGGACGGCCTCGGTGAACAATCGCCGGGACTCGGCTTCGACGTGAGCGGACCGCAGAGCTTCCTGCTGATCCTGCAGGTCTCGCGTCATGCGATTGAAGGCGCGCGACAGCACGGCGATCTCTTCGGGATCGCGCCTCGTGTCCACTCGGGCGGAGAGATCGCCGCTGGCCACTCGGCCCGCCGCCTGGACCAGACGCGCCACCGGCCCGGCGATGCCGTTCGCCGCGGCCATGCCCAGCCAGACGGCCCCGACCAGAACCAGAAGCACCGTCTCGACGTAGGATAGGGCGAATGCGCCCTGGATCCGCGCCCGGCTGGCCTTGGCCTGGCGATAGGCCGCCAGGGACGCTTCGGTCTGGCGCAGGTGCCGGAAGATGCCCTTGTCGACCGGCCTGACCACATAGAGGTAGGCGTCGGGATAGCCGCGCAGGCGATAGAGCGCGCGGAACAGGTCGGCAGTCTCGAACGCGACCATGTCGACGTAGCCCTCGTCGGCAGCCCGGAACGCCGACGGCGGCGGCGCGAGGAAGCGCTCGGCGCCGTTGGGATCGGCCCTGGCCAGCACCCGTCCCTCGCCGTCGATCAGAAACGCGGCGGCGAAGCCCTTGTCCGCCGTCAGATCCTTGAAGAACCGGGAGAACGCGACGGGCGTATCGGCCAGCGCGGGCGCCGCCGGATCCAGTTCCTGAGCCATGCTGGCCGCATGGCTGCTGATATAGGTCTTCTGCTCGTCAACGTACGACTGCGCGACTTTGGCGGAGTTCTCCACCACCGTTTGCACCCGGGCGCTGAACCAGCTGTCGACGCCGCGGGTGACCAGGACGCCGAAGAACAGCGCGACGATCACTGCGGGCGCCACCGCCGCGAGGGCGAACAGCGCGACGAAGCGCAGGTGCAACCTGGCGCCGGCGTCGGCGGACTGAGCGCTCAGGAGCGTCAGCATGCGCCATGCCAGGAGCACCGCCGGCGGCGCGATGGCGATGAAACCGAGGCCCAGCAGGATAAGCACGACGGCGCTGGCCGGACCCAGCGGGCCCGTCAGATTCGGGGAAGAACCCAACACCACGGAGAGCGCCGTGAACGCCGCAGCGGCCGCGTAGCAGCCCCCCATCACCACACGAGAGGCGAGCACGCCCGTCCACGGGGCCTGCGCCATGATGGTGCTCAGATCACGCGACATTGCGCGGAACCTAGGACGGAGTGTGCCCCAAACTCAACAGCCTTGTTGCACCCAAGCTTCAGTGGGCCTTCTCGCCGGCGCTTAGCGCCGGCCTCGAACGGCGTCGATGCCGAGGTCGTTGATGCGCTTGCGCAGCGTGTTGCGGTTGAGACCCAGCACTTCGGCGGCGCGCACCTGATTGCCGCGCGTGGCCGCCAAGGTCAGCTGGAACAGCGGCCGCTCGACCTCGGCCAATATCCGGTCGTAGAGCCCCGAAGGTGGCACGCCGTCCGCCTGGCTGGCGAAATAGGACACCAGGTGCCGCTCGATCAGGCCGCTCAAGGTGATCGGGCCTTCGACGCTGGCCGGTGTGGGGTGCTCGTTCAGCTCGCGCTCGATGATGCGGGCGGTGATGGTCTCTTCGGCGTACAGCGCGCAGATCCGCCGGATCAGATTCTCCAGCTCGCGCACGTTGCCGGGCCAGCTGTGGACCTTGAGGCGCTCGAGCGCGTCGTGATCGATGGTTTTGGACGGCAGGCCTTCGCGGTTGGCCCGCAGCAGAAACGCGCGGGAAAGCTCCGGAATGTCTTCGGTGCGATCCCGCAACGGCGGCAGCCGGATCGGAGCGACATTGAGGCGGAAGTAGAGGTCCTCCCGAAACAGGCCCTGACCGATCAGCCCTCGCAGGTCGCGGTTGGTGGCCGCGATCACGCGCACGTCGGGCTTTCGGCCGGTCTTCGGGTTGATCGCGGGATCGGCGCCATCGAACACCCGCAGCAGCCTGATCTGGGAATCGAGCGGCATGTCGCCGATCTCATCGAGAAAGAGGGTGCCGCCGTCGGCTTCGACCAGCTTGCCGGGTCCCCCGTCGCCATGGCCAAAGAGCTCGCTGTCGACCCGCTCGCGGGGGACCGCGCCCAGGTTCACCGACACGAACCGCCCGTCGCGCCGGCGCCCCAGGTCGTGCAGCGCGCGCGCCACCAGGGCCTTGCCCGAGCCGGACTCGCCCTGGACGAGCACGGTAAGCTCTGCGCCGACGAGGCGGGCGATGCTGCGATAGACCTCTTGCATCGGCGCGGACCGGCCGATGAGCGGCAGCCGCTCGTCGCGCACCGCGCGCGCCTGCGCCTTGGCCGCTTCCGGATCGGCCGGCTTGGCCAGCGCTCGCCTCACGGTCGCGGTGACGTCATCCAGATCGAAGGGTTTGGGCATATAGTCGAACACCCCCAGTTCGGCGGCGCTGACCGCCGTCAACAAGGTGTTCTGGGCGCTCATCACGATCACCGGCAGCTTGGGCCGCAGCTTGCGGATGCGGGGCAGCACATTGAACACGTTCTCGTCCGGCATGATGACGTCGGTGATCACCAAGTCGCCTTCGCCATCCGAAACCCACTTGAGCAACGTGGCTGCATTGCCGGTCGCGCGCACCTCGTAGCCGAGTCGCGAGAACGCCTGGGAAAGCACCAGGCGGATCGAGGCGTCGTCATCGGCGATCAGGATCTTGTTCGGGGCGCTCATGTCGTAGGGGTCCCTTCGGCGCGCCTCTCCGGCGCGGCGGGCAGCAGCACTCGGAACACCGTTCGTCCCGGCTCCGACTCGAAATCGACCAGGCCGCCGTGGCCGGCCACGATCTTGACCACCAAGGCGAGGCCAAGCCCGGTGCCGTGGGCCTTGCTGGTCACGAACGGCTCGAACAGGTGGTCGCGCAGGTGCTCGGGCACGCCCGGCCCGTTGTCTGTCACCTTCACCTCCAGCGGCGCGGACTGCGCCGGCGCCCGCCCGCTCTTCACCCGGACCCCGTGCCGATAGGCGGTGGCGATGGTGATCTCCCCGCGCCCATCGCCGCGGGCGTGGGCGGCCTCGGCGGCGTTCTTGACCAGATTGAGGAAGACCTGGATCAACTGGTCCTCCTCGCCCAGCGCCGGCGGCAGGGACGGATCGTAGGCCTCGCGGATGACGATCCCGTCGGCGACGCCGTTGGCGGCCAGGGCCCGCACTCGATCGAGCACACGATAGATGTTGATGGGCGTGCGAACCGGATCGGCGTCGTCGGAAAACGCCTCCATGCGATCCACCAGGCGCCTGATGCGTTCGGTTTCCTCGACGATCAGCTGGGCCAGCGGGATGTCGGCGGCGCCCAGCCCCGATTTCAAGAGCTGGGCCGCGCCGCGGATGCCGGCCAGCGGATTCTTGATCTCGTGCGCGAGCATGCGCCCGAACCCGACCACCGAATGCAGCCCGGCGATCTCGCTGGCGCGCTCGGCGGCCAGCGACGCCGAACGTGCGCGCAGGGTCAGCAGCACCGCACCCGCCCCCAGGGGCGTTGCCGAGACGTCGGCCACGAACGGCGCGGCGCCGAACACATGCACCGTCACGCCCCGCTCGCGCAGCAGGGCGGACTGCGCCACGCAACCGTCGATGAGCGCCTCAAGGGGCGAGCCGGGGGGCAAGGCCGTGCGGAACCGCGCCCGGCTGAGCAGGGTGAGTCCCTGGCCGAACAGGGCCTCCCCCGCCTCGTTCACGGCCACGATGGCGCCGTCGCGGTCGAGCACCAGCGCCGCCTCGGGCCCCTGATCGAAGGCGCTGACCTTATAGGCCTCGAACGGATCGTTCATCGGCGCCAACGCGCGGCGGCCGGTCACGCGGCCAGCCTGCGGACGGGGGCGGCCCAGAGCATGGCGATCGCCCCACGCAGGTCAGCGGGCGAATCGAGGGTGCACAGGCGCAGGCGCGCCTCGCGCCGCGCTTGCGGCTCCGCCGGCCCGGCGGTGTCGATGTAACGCGCCAAATGCTTGCGGAACATGCGCAGGCCCGGCCGTTCGCCATAGAAGCTCAGGCTGGCCTCGAGATGATCCAGCACCGTAGCCGCCAAATCCTCTTCCGACGGCCCCCTCCACGTCCTGCCGCTCAGAGTCGCCTCCAGCTCCGCGGCGATCCAAGGCCGACCGATCGCGCCGCGTCCGACCATGACCGCGTCGGCGCCCGATTGCGCGAGCGCCCGTTGGGCGCTGGCGACGTCGACGATGTCGCCATTAACCACGACCGGGACCTGGACAGCCTGCTTGACGGCTCTGACGGCGCTCCAATCGGCGGCGCCGGCGTAGAACTGGCAGCGTGTGCGCCCATGCACAGTGATCGCTCGCGCGCCGACGGCCTGCGCGCGCGCCGCCAGCTCGGGCGCATTGCGCGACGCGTCATCCCACCCTAGGCGCATCTTCACGGTCACCGGCGTGTCCACTGCCTCGACGGCCGCCTCGATCAAGCGCTGGGCGAGATCGAGATCGCGCATCAGCGCCGAACCGCACTGAACGCCGGTCACCTCCCGCGCCGGGCAGCCGAAGTTCAGATCGATGATGTGAGCCCCCGCCGCCCGCGCCAGCCGGGCGCCTCGCGCGATCCAGTGCGGATAGCGCCCGACCAGCTGGATCACCATCAGCGGGAAGCCCTTGCCCATGGCAGCGCGCCGAACCGCGTCCGGCCGCGCCCCGGCAAGCCCGGCGCAGGCGACCATCTCGGTGGAGATGTACGAGGCCCCCCAGGCGGCGGCGGTCTGGCGGAACGGCAGGTCGGAGACGCCGCTCATCGGGGCGAGCCAAACCCGCCCCGGCGCGAGGACGGCGCCGATCCTCAAACCGCTGCTTATTTTGCGTTCACCCACCACGCCCGCTTTTTAGGCATATTGTGCGATGCGGTAAAGCCTGGACAAGCTCTTTACCCGGTCTAATGAGACGCATGGATTTCTTCGCCATCATCGCGGCCGCCGGTTCGGGCGAGCGCGCCGGGGCGGGCGGACCCAAGCAGTGGCGCAACCTCGCCGGCAAGCCGGTGGCGCGTTGGTCCATGGAGGCTTTCCTGCGCGCCGGCGCCCGCCATGTGGTCGCGGTCATTCCGCCGGGCGATGAGTCGCTCGCCGAAGTCGCCTTCGCGGGGCTCGAACGCTGGAGCCTCGCACCAGGCGGCGCCACGCGAGCCCGCTCGACACTCGCGGGCCTGGAAGCGCTGGCGCCGCACGCGCCGGACTATGTGCTCATCCACGACGCAGCCCGCCCATTCCTCATCAACCGCCACATCAAGGACCTTCTTGCCGCGCTGCCGGGTGCGGAGGGCGCCGTGCCGGTTCTGCCGGCCGTCGACACCCTCAAACGCCGCGCGGCCGGCGGCGCCCTGGCCACGGCCGACCGCACGGGGCTCCTGCGCGCCCAGACGCCGCAGGCGTTCCACTACCATTCGATCGTCGCGGCCTATCGCGCCTGGCCGGCGCAGGAGACGCCCACCGACGACGCCCAGGTCATGGAGCGGGCGGGCGGCGCGGTCACGGTGGTGGACGGCGATCCGATGCTCATGAAGCTCACCTACCCGGAGGATTTCGCCATGGCCGACAGGCTGGCGGGCGCCCGCCGCACGACGCGCATCGGCCAGGGCTTCGACGCCCACCGGTTCGGGCCGGGCGACGCAGTGATGCTCTGCGGCGTGCGCATCGACCACGACCGGTCCCTGATCGGCCACTCGGACGCGGACGCCGGCCTGCACGCCCTCACCGACGCGCTCCTGGGCGCCATCGGCGAAGGCGACATCGGCGATCACTTCCCGCCGAGCGACCCGCAATGGCGCGGCGTCGCCTCCTCGGTGTTCCTGACCCACGCCGCCGACCTGATCGCCGCGCGCGGCGGCCGGATTGTCAACGTCGACTTGACCCTCATCTGCGAGCGCCCACGCATCAAGCCGCATCGCGAGGCGATGCGGGCCAGGGTCGCCGAACTGCTCGGGCTCTCCCTATCGGATGTGAGCGTGAAAGCCACCACCACCGAGGCCATGGGCTTTACCGGCCGCGAGGAGGGCCTGGCCGCCCAGGCGGTCGCCAGCGTCGAACTGCCGGCGTAAACGGCGAATTGGGCCTTGAATCACTGAGCCAGCCGATGTTGGTCTCCCGGGCGCCCGGCCCGCCTGGCGCAATGGAGGAACGCCGATGTTTTCCCTGGAAATCCAGACGCTGGCTCGTCTGGTGATCGACGACGCGCGCGAGCGCTCGTTGCGCCTGGTCACCGCGGAGAGCTGCACCGGCGGCCTGGTGGCCGCCGCCATCTGCGCCGTCCCGGGCGCTTCGGACGTCTTCGAGCGGGGGTTCGTGGCCTACACCAACCGCGCCAAACAGGAGATGCTGGGCGTCTCCGGCGACCTGATCGCCGATCTCGGCGCCGTCTCCGAACCCATCGCCCGGATGATGGCCGAAGGCGCCGTGGAGCACTCCCACGCCCACGTGTCGGTGGCCATCACCGGGGTCGCCGGTCCCGGCGGCGGCACGCCGATGAAGCCGGTCGGCACGGTCCACTTCGCCACCGCCCGCGCCAACCAGTCGGTGCATCACCGCATGGAGATGTTCGACCTCGACGACCGCTGGGACATCCAGATCGCCGCCGTGCAGATGGCGTTGGAACTGCTGCGGGAGAGGT
>Ga0302314_10021490_pt1 | contig 10622 bp, 9 predicted proteins | sample III_Palsa_N2_3_FD_200533 | JGI IMG/M metagenome (GOLD analysis project Ga0302314, IMG submission 200533) | Peat permafrost microbial communities from Stordalen Mire near Abisko, Sweden - III_Palsa_N2_3 | ecosystem: Environmental > Terrestrial > Soil > Palsa > Peat permafrost | place: Sweden... | reverse complement strand
ATCGACGGTTCAAACGTTGTCACGGAAATCGTTTTTTTGTTGCGATTATTCCACTGATTCCGTAGCCACTTCTCTTCTCCGATTCCAAATACACCCGCATACACTGGGGTCATGCCGGAGATCGACACAGCCCTGGAGATCGACACCGTCTCGGAGATCGACACAGCCCCGGAGATCGACACAGCCAAGCCGCATCCGGCCCGGATGTACGACTACTACATCGGCGGCAAGAACCATTTCGCCGCCGACCGCGCCATCGCCGACAAGGCGCTGGCGGCCTGGCCCGCCGGGCGCACCGGGTTGCGCGAGAACCGCGGCTTCCTCGGCCGGGCGGTCCGGTTCCTGGCCGCCGAGGCCGGGATCAGGCAGTTCCTCGACATCGGCTCCGGCCTGCCGACGACAAACAACGTGCACGAGGTGGCGCAGGCGGTGGCGCCGTCGTCCCGCGTCGTGTACGTGGACAACGACTCGATGGTGCTCGCGCACGCGCGGGCGCTGCTCGCCTCCGCGCCGGAGGGGCGGACCGCCTACATCCAGGCGGACCTGCGATCGCCGGCCGAGATCCTGGCGTCGCCGGTGGTCCGGTCGGTCCTCGACTTCGGCCAGCCGGTCGCGCTGATGCTGGTCGCGGTGCTGCATTTCCTGCAGGACGAGGACAAGCCGGACGAGTTGGTCGGCACGCTGCTCGACGCCCTGCCGCCCGGTTCCTACCTGGCCGCCTCGCACATGACGGCGGAGCACGAGCCGGGCGTGGCGACCGGGCAGCGGATCTACCGCGAGGCCGGCCTGTCAATGCAGATGCGGGACGCGGACGAGTTCGCCCGGCTGGCCTTCCCCGGGCTGGAGATGGCGCCGCCGGGCGTGGTGCTCGTGTCGCAGTGGCGGCGGGCCGCCGGCGGGCCGCTCCCGACGCCGGCCGAGGTGTCCTGCTACGGCGGAGTCGCGCGCAAACTGTTACGCACCCTCGGCGCGGGCGCTTCTTGCTGTTATCCAGCTAGGATTGGATCGCCGCCATTCCGCTTCCATGATTGTGTGCAGTTTGGGGCGCTATACGACCTGAACGGCACACAATAACGACAATGGGTGATATGCCGGGATCTTGGGGCGGCTCACTCAAGGCCCACGTTGCCGCGCGGGACGCTTCTTGCTGTTATTAATTGAACCTGACTGGTCGGCCTCCACTTCTATGGTTCACGTAGCCGCTTCTTGCTGTTATCGGGCGTGGCTGCCGTCCACGTTCCTGATTGGGTGCTGTTTGCGGTGATATACACCGCTAACCACACACAATCATGGCAATGGGCGATGTGACCGAATCTCGGAGATGACTCGCCTTGAGGTCGACGTTGCGGTTTCTTGCTGTTATCCGATCAGGGTGCGGATGGTTTCTATGTCCTTGACGCGGGCCTCGTGGGTGGGGGCCAGCGGGGTGACGTTGAGGGTGGTGACGCCGGACTCCCCGAAAGCGGCCAGGCGCTCGGCCACGTAGCCGCGCGGGCCGATCAGCGCGGTCTTCTCGACCAGCTCGGCCGGGACCAGGGCGGCGGCCTCGTCCTTGCGGCCGTCCAGGTAGTTGTCCTGGATCTGCTTGGCCTCGCGCTCGTAGCCGAAGCGGCAGGCGAGGTCGTAGTAGAAGTTGCGGCCGCGGGCGCCCATGCCGCCGATGTAGAGGGCGAAGGTCGGGCGGGCGAGCTCGCGCAGCTCGGTGACGTCGTCGCCGATGGCGAGGGGGGCGGCGGCGATCACGTCGAGCGGCCCGAGGTCGGCCGCGCGCTTGGCCTTGCCCGCCGCCAGGGGCTCGTCCCAGGCCAGGCCGGCCTTTTCCGGCAGGTAGAAGATGGGCTGCCAGCCCTCGGCGATCTCGGCCGCGAGCTCGACATTCTTCGGGCCGAGGGCGGCGATGACGATCGGGATGCGCTCGCGGACCGGGTGGTTGATCAGCTTGAGCGGCTTGCCAAGGCCGGTGCCGCCCTCGAGCGGGAGCGTGTAGTACCGGCCCTGGTAGTCGAGCCGCTCGCGGCGCCAGACGAGGCGGCAGATCTCGACCAGCTCCCTGGTCCGGCCGACCGGCGCGTCGTAGGGGACGCCGTGCCAGCCCTCGATCACCTGCGGGCCCGAGGTGCCGAGGCCGAGGGTGAACCGCCCGCCCGAGACGTAGTCGAGGCCGGCCGCGGTCATCGCGGTCAGCGCCGGGGTTCTGGAGTAGATCGGGAGGATGCCGGACGCGATCTCCAGCGTCGTCGTGCGGGCGGCGATGAAGCCGAGCTGGCTGACCGCGTCGAAGCTGTACGCCTCGGGCACGAAGGCGATCTCAAGCCCCGCCCGCTCGAAGTCGGCCAGCTCGGTGACCGTCTCGTTGAACCCTCCCGCGTAGTGGAGCAGCATCCCGACGCGCATCTGTGGTTGGCCTCTCTGCCGGTTGCGGGTCACGGCCGTGACCGGGTGCCAATTTAACCCGCGCGTAGTCCGGTGGCTATCCCCGGGGTGCGTCCCGGACACCATGGCTGGGTACCTTGGAGACTGTGGTCTAGACCATTGACCAGTGAGACCCTCCGCGTAACACGGGAACGGCAAGCTAGTGCACATGGTGAGTACCGCTGATCCGCTGTCCATCACGCCCGCCGACCTGCGCGTCCGGCGCCTGGGCGACCCGGCCGTCGTCTCGCCGATGGCCGGGCTCGTGCAGGGCCGGGTGAGCTCGCCGCACTACGTGCACGAGTCGGACCGGGTGCTGCTCGACGACACGCTCGACGGGGCCGAGGCGCGGCTGTGCGGCGTCTCCGAGCTGCCGTCGCTCGAGCCCGGCGGCCCCCGCGAGTACATCTACTTCGACCCGTCGGTTACCCGGGCGGCGATCGTGACCTGCGGCGGTCTCTGCCCCGGGCTGAACAACGTGATCCGCGGCCTGGTTCTCGAACTGGCCGACAACTACGGCGTCACCGACGTGCTCGGCTTCCGTGACGGCTTCCGCGGCCTGGTCGGCGAGGCCGAGCCGGTCCGGCTGAGCCGGGAGGTGGTCGCGGGCATCCACAACCGGGGCGGCACCATCCTCGGCACCTCGCGGGGCGGCCAGGACCCGGCCCGGATGGTGGCGACCCTGGAGCGGCTCGGCGTCTCGCTGCTGTTCGTGATCGGCGGGGACGGCACGCTGCGGGGCGCGGCCGCGATCGCCGACGAGGCGGGCAGGCGCGGCCTGGCGCTGTCGGTCATCGGCGTGCCGAAGACGATCGACAACGACATCCCGTTCCTCGACCAGAGCTTCGGCTTCCAGACCGCGTTCACCCGGGCGACCGAGTCGATCAAGTCCGCGCACACCGAGGCGAGCTCCACTCCGAACGGGGTCGGCCTGGTCAAGCTGATGGGCAGGCATTCTGGCTTCATCGCCTGCTACGCGGCGCTCGCCAGCCACGACGTCGACTTCGTGCTGATACCCGAGGTGCCGTTCTGTTTCGACGGCCCGGGCGGGTTCACCGCCCGGCTCCGGGAGCGGGTGCGGCGGCAGGGGCACGCCGTCATCGTGGCGGCCGAGGGCGCGGGCCAGGACCTGTTCGACTACGACGGCGCGGTCGACGCGTCCGGCAACGCCCGCCTGGCCGACGTCGGCGCGCTGCTGCGGGGCGCGATCACCGACGGCTTCGCGTCGGCCGGCGACGAGCTCAGCCTGCGCTACGTCGACCCCGGGTACGCGATCCGCAGCGTGCCCGCCAACGGGTGGGACGCGGTCTACTGCCTGCGGCTGGCGCAGGCGGCGGTGCACGCGGCGATGGCCGGGCGCACCGCGATGGTGGTGGGGCGGTGGCACGGGCGGTTCGTGCACATCCCGATCCCGGTCGCGACCGGGGGCCGCAACCAGGTCGACCCCAACGGGGACCTGTGGATGTCGGTGCTTGAGGCGACCGGGCAGCCTGCGCGGTTCAGCTAACCGAGCTGACGGCTGCCTCGGTTGACGAACGAGTGGGGGGGCGGGGCGGAGCACGCTCTCGTTCAGGAGAATTCTGATTGTGAATTTAGCTGGCCGCGATGGCGTGCAGGGCGAGCACATAGGAATCGAAGCCAAAGCCGGCGATGATCCCGGTCGCGGCGCCGGTGAGGACCGACTCGTGGCGGAATCCCTCGCGGGCGGCGATGTTGGAGATGTGCACCTCGACCAGGGGCGCGGTCCGCATCTTGACCGCGTCCATGAGCGCGTAGGAGTAGTGGGTGAGCGCGCCGGCGTTGAGGACGACCGCCGTCTGGTCATCGCAGGCCTGGTGGATCCAGGTGACCAGCTCGCCCTCGTACTCGGTCTGCCTGACCTCGACGTCGAGGCCGAGCCGCTTTCCGGCGCTGACGCACAGGTCGGCCAGGTCGGCGTGGGTGGCGGTGCCGTAGACGGCGGGCTCGCGCTTGCCCAGGCGGCCGAGGTTGGGGCCGTTGAGCACCAGCACTTTGCGCGGCACGGGGCTTCCGCTCGGGGTCGTGGTCATGCCGCCATCGCCTGGTAGGCCTGCGCCAGCAGGTCCTCGGGCGGGTTGTCGTAGATGATCGGCGAGCCGACGCCGTCCAGGATGACCATCCGCAGCCGCGCGCCGCGGGTCTTCTTGTCGAGCGACATCGTCGCGCGCAGCTCCGGCCAGGCCGCCCGCGGGTACGCGACCGGCAGGCCCACCTCGGTCAGCACCCGCTTGTGCAGCGCGACGTCCGCTTCGGTCAGGTGCCCGGCCAGCCGCGCCACCTCGGCCGCGAACACCATCCCGACCGCGACCGCGTCGCCGTGCCGGAAGGTATACCGCTCGAGCTTCTCGATCGCGTGGCCGAGCGTGTGCCCGTAGTTGAGCATCTCGCGCAGCCCGGACTCGCGCAGGTCGGCCGCGACCACCCGGGCCTTGATCGCGATCGCGCGCTCGACCAGCTCGCGGGTGTGCGGGCCGTGCGGCGCTCCCGCCCCCTCGGGGTCGGCGCTGACCAGGCGCAGGATCTCCTGGTCGGCGATGAAGCCCGCCTTGATGACCTCAGCCAGGCCGGCCACGAAGTCCGGCCGGGGCAGCGTCTCCAGGGTAGCCAGGTCGGCCAGCACGCCGGCCGGCGGGTGGAACGCCCCGACCAGGTTCTTGCCCTCGGGGATGTCGATCGCGGTCTTCCCGCCGACCGCGGCGTCCACCATGCCGAGCAGCGTCGTCGGCAGCAGCACGACCGGCACGCCCCGCAGCCAGCTGGCGGCGGCGAACCCGGCCAGGTCGGTGGTGGCTCCGCCGCCGATCCCGACCACGCAGTCGGTCCTGGTCACCCTGGACGCGGCCAGCCACGACCAGAGCCCGGCGAGGACGCTGACGTCCTTGGCCGCCTCGCCGCTCGGGACCCCGGTCACCGCGACGGTGAACCCGGCGTCGGCCAGGGCGCGGCAGGCCGGGCGCGCGATCGCGCCGAGGCGCTCGTCGTGGATGACGGCGACCGTCTGGGCCTGCTTGCCCACCAGGTCAGGCAGCGCGCCAAGCACCCCGGTGCCGATGACGACGTCGTAGGGCTGCTCGCCGCCCACGCGGATACGGGTCTCGGTCATCCGCGGAGCCGCTTGGCCAGGTCGGCGGCCACCTCTTCCGGGGCCATGTCATCGGTCGGCACGGTGATCGACGCGAGGTCGGCGTAGACCGGGCGGCGCTCCTCCAGCATGGCGCGGAGCATGCCGCGCGGGTTGCCGGGGATGACGACCCGAGGGCGGTCCATGCCGGTGCGCTTGGCGACCGTCGCGAAGCTGGCCTCCAGGTAGACGATCACCGTGTTCGCCAGCATCCGGCGCACGTCCGGGTCGAGCACCGCGCCGCTGCCGAGCGCGAGCACGCCGCCGGCGGGGCCGAACGACTCGAGGCCGCGGGCGACCGCCCCCCGCTCGAGCTCGCGGAAGACCCGCTCGCCGTCATCGACGAAGACGTCGCCGACCGGCTTGCGCGCCGCCTGGGCGACGAGCGCGTCGGTGTCCGCGAACGGGACGCCGAGCTGGCGGGCGAGCAGCGCGCCGACGCTCGACTTCCCCGCCGTCGGCGGGCCGACGAGGACCACGCCGACGGTCACGCCCGGATCGTTGCCTGCATCGTTGCCGGCCTCATTGCCCGCATCGGGGACGCTCACGAGATCACCAGCGACTTCAGGTAGCCTTCCGCGTTCCGGCGCAGCTCTTCCACCGAGTCCCCCCCGAACTTCTCCGTCGCCGCCTCGGCCAGCACCAGCGCGACCATCGCCTCGGCCACCACCCCGGCGGCGGGCACCGCGGTGACGTCGCTGCGCTGGTTGATCGCCTTGGCGGGCTCGCCGGTGGCCACGTCGATCGTCTCAAGCGCGCGCGGCACGGTCGAGATCGGCTTCATCGCCGCCCGCACCCGGAGCACCTCGCCGGTGGACATGCCGCCCTCGATGCCGCCGGCCCGGTTGGTGCGCCTGCGCACCCCGTCCGGGCCCAGATAGATCTCGTCGTGCGCACTCGACCCGCGCCGGGCGGCGGTGGTGAACCCGTCGCCGACCTCCACGCCCTTGATCGCCTGGATGGAGAAGAGCGCGCCGCCGAGGCGCGCGTCGAGCTTCCTGTCCCACTGGGTGAAGCTGCCGAGCCCGGGCGGCAGCCCGTACACCACGACCTCGACCACGCCGCCGAGCGTGTCGCCGTCCCTGCGCGCCGCGTCCACCTCGTCGACCATGCTCGCGCTGGTCGCCGCGTCGGCGCAGCGCACCGGGTCCTGGTCGATGCGCGCCAGGTCGGCTGGCTCCGGCACCGGCGCGGTGTCCGGCACCGCGACCGCGCCCAGCGACACTACATGAGAGAGGATCTGCACGCCGAGGGCCTGGTCGAGCAGCCGCTTGGCGACCTCGCCGAGCGCGACCCGGGCGGCCGTCTCGCGCGCGCTGGCCCGCTCGAGGATCGGGCGGGCGTCGGTGTGCCCGAACTTCTGCATGCCCGCCAGGTCGGCGTGGCCGGGCCTTGGCCTGGTCAGCGGCGCGTTGCGGGCCTGGCTTGCCAGGTCCTCCTGCGTCACCGGGTCGGGCGACATGACCGTCTCCCACTTGGGCCACTCGGTGTTGCCGACCCGGATGGCGACCGGGCCGCCGAGGGTGACGCCGTGCCGGACGCCGCCGGTCAGCTCCACCTCGTCCTGCTCGAACTTCATCCGCGCGCCGCGACCGTACCCGGCCCGCCGCCGCGCGAGCGCCGCGGCCACATCGTCGCTGGTGACCCGCACCCCCGCGGGCACGCCATCACAGATCGCCGCGAGCGCCCGGCCATGCGACTCACCCGCCGTCAGCCACCGAAACATGAGGGTTACCCTACCGTCAGCCGGGCACCGGCCCGTTATCCCGCCCCGGCCCGCTGCCAGGACCCCGCTGCCAGGACCCCGCTGCCTGGGCGCGGCGAGCGGGGCGGCGAGCACGATGCCGGCCGCGGCGACGGCGATGAGGTCGTCGTCCCACGGGCGCACGTCGATCCGCGTCTGCCGCACGGCTAGGGGGCTCGCGACAGGTCGCTTCTTGCTGTTATCCGCGAGGCGCCGGGGCGCCTCAGCCGGCGACGCGGATCTGGACGCGGCGCAGGCGGGGGTGGAGGCGCGCCGCCAGTTGGTCGGCGAGGACGCGGGTGCGGGCCGGGTCGCTTGCCTTCCACGCGATCGTGAGGTCGGCGTCGGGGCCGCCGGGCTCCAGCGTGAAGTCGGGTATGACCTCGGCGATGGCGGCGCGGATGTCGGGATCCTCGTGCGCCGGCGGCGGCGGTTGGCCGGCCGCGAGCTTCCGCAGGCGCGCGCCCTCGACCACGAGCGGGACCGGGCCGGCGATGTCGACCACGACCGCGTCCGCCTCGGTCAGCGCGGCCGACCACAGACGCGAGGCGGCGACCGGAACCGGGCGGGCGTCCTGGCGCCAGCTGCTGAGCGTGTCGGAGCTGGTGAAGGCGATCACGGCGGCGCGGCCGTCGTTGCCGATCAGCGTCGGCAGCGCCATCTCGGTCTCCTTCTCGGTGCCGTCGTCGTTGGCGGCGGCCATGATCGCGACGATCGGAACGAGCAGCCGGCTCGCGGCAACGGCGGTCAGCACCGCGCGCTCGGTGGCTTCGCCGACCGCGTAGGCGGCGAGAATCGCGGTGACGGCTGGGTCCGCCTCGCCAGCGTCGCCAGCGGGTCTGGCCGGTCTCGGTCGCACGGATCCGACCCTACCGCCGGCGCCGGCCGGGCGCGCTCGGCCCGGCCCGCAGGCCGACGGCCTGCACTGGATGTAACGAAATCTATGAAAGCTGCACTTTGTCATGGGTACTGTCGATCTGCGCGGCAGAATCGGTTGAGCGCACATGTCGGATATGAGAACCTCATGACCTGCGGCAACGCGCAGGCCTTCTGATCAGACCGAGTGTGCGGACCAGAGGTTGCGGCGCTAGCGGGAAGGAGCAGTCTTCGTGGGTTCTGCACGCGAGTCGGCGCAGCCTGCGCGGATATTTCCCGGCACGCCGATGCGGAAGGTCATACCGCCGCGCATGGTCGGGCCGTACATGAGCGGCCAGCGCGGGGTGATCGCCGGGTACGTGCACCGGGTCCGCGACATCCTCTTCAGGAACCCAGCAGACGCCTTCTATGCGCTCGGCCTAGGCTACGAGGGATCAGACTTTAAGCCCGATATGGCCGAGATGTACTTCCTGTGCTGGCAGGCCAGGGAGATCGACGGGTACGTCCCGGTGACTGCGCGGGGAGCCGCCGGACAGCCCGAGTTCTACCTCGAGCCGATCCAGATCCCCGTCGCAACGACACTGTGCAGGCTGGCGGACGCCGGCGAGGAACCGGTCGCCCGGTACGACGGGCTGGCCTGGCGACGGCCTCGGGAGGGATGAGTCTTTTATGCGATACCGGCTGATGGCCTCCTACCTGGGCGCTTCCTATCAGGCGGCGGTGGGCCCGTCCGACCGCGATGTCACGTTGTTCGCCGCGCCGCCGCCACCGGAAGAGCACGGCTTCTCCCCCGTTCCCGGCGGTGGCATCTGGCGCAAGCAAGTGCGGCTGGACGATCTCGACGGGCTCTGGGAATCGCGCCCGATCGGCTCCTACCACGGCGAGCCGTGCCTGGTGCTCGACGATCTCGGCGACCGGCTGCACATTGTCTACCTGGGCATGGACGAGCGACGGGCCGGGCAACTCGGCTACTGGCAAGTCGATCGCGGCGTGTTCGAGGTCGTCGTGCAGCGGCACGAGGTCACCGACCTGGCTGAGGAACGGCATGAGTTCCCCATCGCGCTGCTGCTCTCCGCGCTGCCGCGGGCGTCCGCGCAACCCCGGGCGCTGAACGCCGGCGATAGCGGAGCCGGCAGCGGCCCCGGCCCCGCCTCAGGGCCTGGTTCCGGGTCGCGGGCGGGCGCCAGCGCGGGGAACGGCGGAAACGCGGCCGGGCGGATGGCCCTGGCCAGCGGCGGACAGGCCGGCGGCGGACAGGCCGGCGGGATCGCGGCCTGGAACGGCCAGCCGGCCACCGCCGGGTCTTACCCATTGCCCGGGGCCGCGTCGCAGCAGCCGCAGTCGGCTGGGCAGCAGCCGATGGCGCCAGCCAGCCCGCAGTCGATGTCGCAGGCCATGTCCCAGGCGAGCGCACAGCCGGGAGCGCCGACGGTCGGCCCGCCGCAGGCGCAGTCCGCCCTGCCCCAGGCGCCCAGCGTGCCGGCTGGCGCGTCCCCGGTGTCGGCGACCGGGCAGCAGGCATTCACGGCCCAGCCGGCGTCTGCGCAACCACAGCCCGGCGCTGCGCAACAGAGCATGCCACAACCTGCGATGGCGCCGTCGAGTATGGCGCCGTCGAGTATGGCGCCGTCGAGTATGGCGCAGCCCGGCGCCGCGCAGCAGTTCTCCGGAAGCACCGTGGCGCCGGCGGCGCAGCAGGCGGCGGGCATGCCCCAGTCGCCGAACGCACAGCCCGCGAACGCACAGCCCGCGAACGCACAGCCGCCGGCCGCCGTGGTCGCGTGGCACGGGTCGCCGGTACCCGACGGCAACGGCACGTGGTACTACCAGCCGAACATCGACTCGCAGGCCGCCGGCGGGACCGCCCAGAACGGATTCCCGCAGAACGGATTCCCGCAGAACGGGATCTCGCAGAACGGGATCTCGCAGAACGGGATCGCGACCGGCGGATACGCATCGCTCGAGCAGGGTGCGGCGACGGCGGGGCCGCCCAACGGGCTGACGGCAACCCCGCAGTTCGTTCAGCCGGCAGCGGGATACCAGCAGGCCCCGCCGCTCCAACCGACCCCATCGCTCCAGCCGACCGCTCCCGCACAGCAGCAGCTCGCCCAGCCCGCCGCGCCGCCGCCGCCGACGCCGCAGTTCCAGCCTCCGGCAGCCGCGCCCGCGCCCGCGCCGTTGGCAGACGCGGGGACGACCGGGACGACCGGCGGAATGGCCAGCCCGGTCAACCTCGGCATGCCGCTGTCCAGCCAGGTTCCGGTGGCACCGCCCGCGATGGCCTCCCCCCTGGCCGCGCCACCAGCGCCACCAGCGCCACCGGCGCCGTCGGCGCCGTCGGCGCCGTCAGCGTCACCCGCCCCGCCGCCGGTCACGCCGTCGGAAACGCGCTCGACCGGCCCGCTCTCGGCGATGCCGATGCCGATGCCCGCGCCCGCCCCGACGTCG
>Ga0302314_10021489_pt1 | contig 10622 bp, 6 predicted proteins | sample III_Palsa_N2_3_FD_200533 | JGI IMG/M metagenome (GOLD analysis project Ga0302314, IMG submission 200533) | Peat permafrost microbial communities from Stordalen Mire near Abisko, Sweden - III_Palsa_N2_3 | ecosystem: Environmental > Terrestrial > Soil > Palsa > Peat permafrost | place: Sweden... | reverse complement strand
GATGATCCGCGGCAACGATGTCGCCACGCCTGTGCCGGTATCCGGATCACGCGCGCCAATCAGCACGTTGCCGTCGCTGTCGATGCGCACATAGGCGCCAAGATCATGGAAGTTATTGCCGAGCAGACCCAATGGCACCGGCGCATCCGCGGCGTCGGCCACACGGATGCCGACCATCAGGACGCCGGCGCCACTCGCCAGCACCTGCAGGAAACGCCGACGCGAAAGTCGGATGCCGTGGTTGCGATTGTCTTCGTTACCGATGCGATGGTTCATGGCTGGGCCGCCTTACCGGAAGCGACGCGCTTGATCGCGCGGCGCACGCGGGTCTGGCAGCCACAGCGACACAGGTTCGGCAGCTGGTCGATGTCGTCGTCGCTGGGCTGCTTCTTGCGCTTGAGCAAATCGACGGCGGCGATCAGCCAGCCGGGTGTGCAATAGCCGCAGCCGATCGCATCCTCGTCAATGAAAGCCTGCTGCACCGGATGCAGCGTGCCGTCGTTCGCGGCCAGCCCCTCGACCGTGATCACCCGTTTCTCGGCCAGTTTGGCCATCGGCATGCTGATCGCGGAGATCATCTTGTCGTCAACCAGAACCAGGTCGGCGCCGTTTTCACCATGCGCACCACCGTACTTGGTGCCAGTAAGGCGCAGCACGTCACGCAGGTACCACAGCAGCGGCATCTGCGGATCGCCGGTATGACGATAGTTTTCGCCGTTGATCTCCAGAGCAATGCCGTCGCGTACCTTCTCGGGAACGATGGTGCTGTCGGGAGTGACCGGCATGGTCTGGGCTTGCGCTGGCGCCATTCGAAATCTCCTTCAAAACTTATCCGCACATTGTGGCATTGGAGCGGGGGCTTAGGTGCCCGTGCGGCTGAACAACCGTTGCCACACAAAATACACCGGCACGCCAGCGGCCATGATCAACAGGACGATGCCGGTGCTGCGCGGGCTGTCGCGCAAGGTCGCCACCAGCACCAGCGCAATCGTGACTACAAACAGCAACGGCAACAGTGGATAGCCAGGCACGCGGAAGCTGGTGGATTCGGTGCCGTGGCGGCGATACCAGAACAGGGTGACAACGCCGATCGCACAAGCCAGCCAGTCGCCGAACGTGGCGTAGTCCAGCAACTGGCCGTAGTTGATTGACAGCGCCAGCACGATGGCCCAGCCCGACAGCAACAACAGCGCGGTATTCGGGGTGCGGTAACGCGGATGCAGCTGCGACACCGAGCGGAAGAACAGCCCGTCCTCGCCCATCACCTGGAGTACCCGTGCGCCGGCAACCAGCGTGATATTGCAGAAACCGAGTGCGGAAATAGCCACGCCCAGCGCGATCACCTTGGCGCCGAGCGGGCCGAAGACCTGCTGCATGACATCCGCTGCCGGCGCGTGGCTGGCCGCCAGCCCGGCATGACCGAGCACAGCAAGATAGGCGACATTGACCAAAGCATACGCCGCGATCACCAGCAGCATGCCGAGCAGGAGGGCGCGTGGCAGCGTGCGTTGCGGATCGCGTACTTCACCGGCCAGATTATTGAGATAGGTGAAGCCGGAATAGGCGAACAGCACCGGCAATGCGGCGCCGATGAAACCGACGCCGCCGCGTGCCGGGTCGGCCGCCAGCACCTGCGTATGCCCGGTGCCCGCGAGAAACAAGCCACAGATCACCAGCGCTGCCACCGCCGCCAGCTTGAGCAAAGCGAATAAATTCTGGATCTGCGCGCCCAGGCGCAGGCCGAACAGGTTGAGTCCGACCACGAATACCAGCCCACCTACCGTCAGCGGCAAGGCCCATGCGGGCGACAGCCCGAACAGCGCGCAGGCGTAGCTCGCGAAAATCGTGGCGACCGCCGCGCTGGAGCCGGAGTAGATCACCAGCAGCATGGTCCAGCCGAACAGGAATCCGGCCAGCGGTCCAAACGCCTCGCGCAGATAGACATAAGTGCCGCCTGCATGCGGTCGGCGCGCGCCGAGTTCGGCGTAGCACAGCGCACCGATCAGCGTGAGTACGCCGGCGCCTATCCACATCAGCAACAAGGTCAGCCCCGAGTCGGTGCGTTGCGCGGCGATGCCGGGGTTGAGAAAGATGCCGCCGCCGATGATGCCGCCCACCACGATCAAGGCGGCGTCCCACGGGCGCAAGCTGCGCAGATAAGCGGGTGTTTCAGAGCTTCTCATGGTGTCGCCGCGGCAGGAAAGCAGCCGCGAGCATGCTGGCTGAATCGAACGGCGGCAAGCCCCTCACCATTGGAATCCAGCATAACGAAACGGCGCCAGCCGGCCCCTTGGACAGGGCCGGCTGGCGCAACTACTACAGCCCGATGGCGAGGAACTGGGCGAGATTGGCCACATTGAGTGTGCCGATGCCCGCTCCCGGCTCGTAGCCCTGGACGCCCTGATAGAACCAGTTGTCTCCGTTACGGATGTCGTTGAATGCCGAGAACGACCCGTAACCGAAGATGTCCTGCAGGAAGTACACCTGGGGATTCCAGAAACCCACCCGATGCCTGGAGCTCTGCACCAGCAACGCGCTGATGCCGTTGAGCTGTGGTGCCACGAAGCTGGTACCACCTTCGCCGTTGAGAGCGCCGCCATCAAACGTCGACACGAATTGATAGCCGGTTTCGGGATCCGCATTCAGAGAGATGTCGGGTACGTTGCGGCCTCTGAACTGGCTGGGCAGGATCAGCAAGGTGGTCGGACCGGCTTGCGGGTCGTTGAAGACCAGCGACTGGTTCTTCTCGCTGCGACGGATGCCCTGGGTGAGCAGCTGGTAGAACGGTGTGCGCCAGTACACGCTTACGCCACCACCACCACCGCTGGCGAACAGATTGAATTTGCCGGGCTCGACCTTGTCGAGATAGGTCTGCAGATAGTCCCAGCCCCACACACTTTCTTTCGTGATGGCTGCGGTCGGGCCGCCACCAAAACTGAAAGTGTACGGCACGGTGGTGCCACCAGCCGCCGTCATGTACGGATCGGACGCTGGTGAGTCGACCGTCAGTGGGTCGGTGTAATCACCCACAGCCGTGCCGGCGCCCAGATCACGCACGGTGTCGTAGGCACCGGAGTCGCCAGCAGCGGCGAATACCGATTGGCCCTGAGCTGCAGCCTCCATGAAGATCTGGTCGAACGCGATCAGATCACCGGCGTCGCTGGTGTCGGTGACACTGGCTCCGTCGATGTTGAGCGCAGCGAAATTGAAGATTTCCGGCGAGCCCCAGCTGGTCGAGATGCTGTCGGCCTTGTTGTCGGACACCGCTTGCATGAACGCATCGGTAAATCCATTGCCTGCGTTGGGTGCGTCGTAGACGATGATGTTTGCGTTCGGCGCGATACCGCCGGACTGCTCCACGTCGAGCGAGGTTTCGCCGCTGCCGTCATCGATAGCGCCGCCGCCATCGACGTGCACCTGAGTGATCCGGTTCGGCTTGGTAGCCAAACCGATGTTGCTCCAGTACGTCTGCGCGTCTGCTGGATAGAAATCGGACAGGGTGACGATGGCAACCGTTGAACCCTTGCCGGTGATGCCAGCCTTGTACAACGGATTGATGTTGTAGAAATTGGCGACGTCACCCACGGTGTAGTTGCCCGGTTCGCCGGTTGCCGTGGGATTGCCCGGTGCGGGCTTTTTGTTCTGCGTGGCGAGCAACGTGTTCGCGTGGGCACCCGCGGCTGCAGGTGGCGCCAGCCCATGGATGCGATGTGACCGGTATTTTGGTTCGTTGTTGAGACCGGTGGCAGTTACCAGCGTATTCGCCAGTTCAGGGGGCAGCAGCAGCGACGTAGCAGGGCGATGGAACTGCTTGCCGGTGTTGCGCGAAACATAGTTATGGATGGACGTCTGGAAGGCCGAGCTGAACTGCCCCAGCGTGCCGCTGGCACGGATGCCCATATGGTTCGGCAAGACCTGGCTGCTAAGGCCGTGCTTCTGCAGGAACGCCTGCGCCTGGGCGATTTCCGCATCCGTGGCGCCGTACTTGCTGGCGAACTGACTGGTGCTGATGAATTGCTGGAAGTGCGGACTGCCGGGAGTGACGGTGTCCTGGATGTATTGCGCCAGATCAGCCTGGTTGTGCAGCTTCAGCACCAGGGTGACGTTGACTGGCTGACTGGCGGCGGCCACGCCCATGTCAGTGACTTTTTGTGGATTCGCGGCCAGTGCCGCCGTGGTGAAGCCGGTGAACAGCAACGTCAGGGATGCTGCCAGGGTCGTGCGATGCAGGTTCGCAAGCATGTGTATTTCTCCAATGACGAAAACTCTGGCACGAAACAGAGGTTTCCCTCGCAGGTATCGACCGTACGAGGCCATCCCCCGATTCGCCCAGGCCTTGGTTCAGCGCAAGAATTACGAGTTTCCCCATCTGCACGGCGTCCCCCTGAAGATCACCGCGTACAGACATGTCGAAACTACATGCGGCCTACGCCGAAAGGAAGTGCCGGGCGCAAAATCGAACGTTCAGGAATAGTGGATCGATCCAATGGCCGCGTCCGGGTTGAGTCTGCGATTGGACTCCGGCGGTTTGCACGGGCCGGACAGGCTGCTGGTCGCCAGCAGCTTGGATACTTTGCCGAACGGATGATCGTCAGGGCGAGTGAGCGGCCTTCACTCGCAGCATGGCCCGCGAATAACCTGCGGTTCGCCATGCATTCCCTTGGCGGACGTCAGCCGCCAAGGGAATGGTTCCCGCTTTTCAGTACATCACGATGTGTAGATCAATCGATCACGGCAGGTGGACAAATTTCTTCCATGCCGCCAGCAGGTTGTTGGCATTGACCGTACCCAGGCCGTTCGCAAAATTCCAACCCGGCTGGGCAGCAAACGCCGAAGTGGTGTTGTTGTACGTCGACGTGCTGGTCGAGGTCAGTCCTACCAGGGTGGGGCCGACGGCTTCTTCGAAGTTCGGGACCGTCGCGTAGAAGAAGCAATCCGGAGTGACCTCATCGAACTCCGCGACCTGGACGCACCCGGCAGAGTTGCCGCCGCTTCTGATGTTGTGGAACACGCAGGCTGAGCTTCCCTTCGGACCATTGTCGGCATTGCAGGCAGCCAGCGAGCTGCGGAATTCCTTGGTGGCCAGCGCGTACAGCGTCGGTGCGGCGTTGCCCTGGTTCGCCGAGAGGCCAGCATTGGACAAGCCCTGGTCGATCAGCGCCTGCACGCCGGCGAACATCGGCGAGGATAGCGATGTACCGGCAACCAGCTCCACCGGCGACGTGAAGTTTGGCGTGCAGGGATACGCACCGGTGCACAGGATGACCCATGAAACGCCGCCATACGAACCGCCGAACAGCGAGATATCCGGGAGATCACGCGACTGGTCTTTGGCTGCACCAAGAACCTGCCGTTGCCAGGCCGGTTTCGGGTCGACCGAAGAGGGGCCACCACTGCCACCTTCCGAGCCGATGGTGAAGCCGAATGGGTCGGACTTGAGCTGCTTCTTGCAGAACTGCAACGCGGTCCCGAAGCCCATGGATTTTGCGGCCAGCGTGTTTCCGCAGGACGTGTTCCAGGTGAGTTCTGGCACGTAGGACAGTGCCGTGCCATACAGCGAATTGGGCGTGGTGCGGAAGTATGTCGAAGTTGTGCCATCGAGAATATCGGCGGTGTCTGTCCCGCCGACACCCGTGTCATTCGGCGAGGTGGCAAACGAGTTGGCGTCAATGCCGTAACCGTTGATGATGGAACCGTTGAAGCTCGGATTGGAGCCGGAATCGCCAGTGGAAACGAACACCGAGATACCTTCGGCATCTGCCTGTGCCCACATCAGGTCGATCGCAGTCTTGCTGGCGGTGTCGGTAAAGCCCTCACCGAAGCCATAACTTGCGCTGATGACGTTTGGTCGCGAGCTGCCGTTGATCAGGTTGTCTGCCGCCGTAAAGACGCCGCCGAAGAAATTTGTGCTATCGGAATCATCGCAAGTCGCGACCCAGATGTGGGCACTCGGCGCCATCGCCGTCGACCACTCTGCATCCAGCACGGTTTCGATACTTTCTCCGCCGGGACTGGCGCCGCCCGGATCCGTGCAATTGCCTGTGCTCGGCGTCAATTGAGGCTGGAACTGCTTGAAGGTGCCGCCGTAACTGCTCAGGCTGAACTGGCTGACGAAGTTGGGCCAGTCCGAAACATCCATGTCCTGATCCTCGACCACCGCAATGGTGATGCCCGTGCCGGTCAAGCCGCTGCTATACAAGGACGTGGTGTTGTAGATCACGTTCATGTCGTTTGGCACGAAGCCGCGCAGGGCGCCGCCGTTGAAGACCACGGCCGGTTTGACAGCGGAAGCCGCGCTGGACGCCGATGTCTGTCTGGCCTTGAAGTTATGTTTCGAAGCATCGAATTGAGCGAGCTGCGGAGGCACGTGCATGGGTTGCGGCCGGAAATCGTTGAGGCCCGCGACACCCACCACTACGCTGCGCAGCGCCGACGGAACGCTGATGTCGCTGGCATTGGCGATGTGGCTGACTTTATTGACGGTGTAACGGTTTTCCTGCGTGTGGAACGCCTGGCGAACCTGGCCTGCCGTACCGCTGAAATCAATCTGCATCTTGTTCGGATACACGCCATTGACGGTGAAGCCCTGCGACGTCAGCCACGATTTCGCAGCGGCAATGTCGGCATCGGCAACACCAAAGGTTGCGCCAAATTCAGCGGGCGTCACCCACTGTTGGAACTTGGACGAGGACGGATCGTGTTGTGCGGTGATCAGCGAGTCCAGGGCCGATGCGCGCAGTGCGCTGCGCTGGAGAATGAGCTGCATGTGATTCATGCGCATCGAGTCGGGCAGGCTGCCCGTCGGCTTCATCGAACCGATGAACTTGAGACGGCTGTTTCCGACGATCGACACGGCGCTGTTGTCGACTGCTTGCGTCACGCGCGGCATCTCTGCGGTGTTGAGGTCGGCAGTGGGCGACCTTGTTGCTTGCGCCAGGATGGTTGCGGGCAGCGTTGCGAGTGCTGTGGCAATCGAGACGTAGATCAATGGGTGTTTGTTGGTCATGACCTTGCTCCCAATACTTGAAACGTAAAGCGAGGCCCCCTGTTTAGTTTGTTGGTTGGTTGTCACTGTTGCTGGTCGTAGTCACCTCCCTTGGATGTCGTAGTCGTTGCTGAGGATTCGAAAAGGTTGATCACGGCGTAGTCCGCTACGCTCTGCGCAACTTGTCCCCGGACACCACGAACCGTCAGGCTCCACGCCATGCCGGCTGGATGGTTCAGCGAAGCCCCGAGCTTCGGCTGTGATGACCTTGATTGACTCCCGCTGCTGCCCGGCTGAGCGCCAAGGCAGTGAGACATCGTGCTCTCGATTTGCCCTTGTCGTCCAGTACTCGAATCCTGACGAAAGAAAAAAGGGTAATCCACGCCTCACCAGGCATGCCGACCGGCGTTTTTACTCGTCCTGCAGGTCGTCGGATCGAGTTTTCGAATGACTCGATCGGCGCAGCTGACAGCTGTGTGTCAGTGCCGCAGCACTTAGCGTGCCAAGAACTACTTGTCGCCATGCAATCCCCTGGCGGCGACGGCCGCCAGGGGATTGGTTCCAGCTACTCAATCCATCATGGTGTATGGATCAGTCCCTCAATGGACGTGGACGAACTTCTTCCATGCGGTAAGCAGGTTGTTCGCATTGACCGAGCCCAGGCCGTTGGCAAAGCTCCAACCCGGCTGTGCGGCAAACGCTGCGGTGTTGTCGTTGTACTTCGACGTGCTGCTCGAGGTCAGTCCCACCAGGGTGGCTCCGTAGAACTGCTCGTAGTTCGCGATGGTTCCGTAGAAGTAGCAATCCGGAGTGACATCGCCGAACGCCTGGATCTGGATGCACTGCGTGGAATTGCCACCGCTCGTGATGTTGTGGAACACGCACTTGTTGGTTCCCTTGGCACCGTTGTCGGCGTTGCAGGTTGCCAGTGTGGCCGGGGCGGCACCGGTGGCTCCGCCGAATTCCTGGGCTGCAAGCGCATACAGGGTTGGTGCGGCGTTGCCCTGATTCGGCGACAGGCCGGAACTGGCCAGGCCCTGGTCGATCAATGCCTGGACACCGGCGAACATCGGCGAGGACAGCGATGTTCCGGCCTCCAGCACCACGGGGGTAGTGAAGCCCGGTGCGCAGGGATAAGCACCGGTGCAGAGGATTACCCACGAATATCCGCCGTAAGAGCCGCCGAACAGCGAGACATCCGGCAAGTCACGCGACTGGTCTTTCGCTGCACCATGAACCTGTCGTTGCCACGCCGGTTTCGCGTCGACTGCAGACGGACCGCCGCTGCCACTTTCCGAAGTGACGTAGAAGCCGTACGGGTCATAGATGAGTGCGTTCTTGCAGAACTTGAGCGCAGTCGTGTTGACCAGCTGTTGAGCCGCCAGCGAGTTTCCGCAGGAGGTATTCCAGGTGAGTTCCGGCACGTAGGACAGTGCCGTGCCATACACCGCATTGGGCGTGGTGTTGAAGTACTTCTTGGTGGTGCCATCGAGGATATCGGCTGTGTCGGAACCACCGACGGCCGTGTCATTGGGCGAGGTAGCAAACGAATTCGCGTCAATGCCGTAGTTCTCGATGACCGACCCGTTGAAGCTCGGGTTGGAGCCCGAATCGCCGGTGGAAATGAACACCGAGATACCTTCCGCATCCGCCTGTGCCCACATCAAGTCGATCGCGGACTTGCTGGCGGTATCGGTGAAGCCTTCGCCGTAGCCATAGCTCGCACTGATCACGTTCGGCCGTGAAGTGCCGTTGATCAGATTGTCTGCCGCCATGAAGACGCCGCCGAAGAAGTTCGAGGTGTCGGAATCGCTGCAGGTGGCGACCCAGATATTCGCACCCGGCGCCATCGCCGTGGACCACTCCGCATCCAGCACGGTCTCGATACTTTCACCGAACGGGTCGTTGCCGCCTGGGTCGTTGCAATTGCTCGTGCTCGGCGTCAATTGAGGCTGAAACTGCTTGAACGTACCACCGTAACCGCCCAGGTTGAACTGACTGACGAAGTTGGGCCAGTCATCGGTATCCATGTCCTGGTCTTCAACCACCGCAATGTTGATGCCCGTGCCAGTCAAGCCGCTGGTGTACAGCGCGGTGGTGTTGTAGATCACATTCATGTCGTACGGTACGAAGCCGCGTGCACCGTTGGTAAATGCCAGCGCCATCGGGTTGGCGGCGGAGTTGGAGCTGGAACTGGAAATGGCATTGGAAGTGGCGCCGGTCTTGGACGCTGCTGCCGTCTGCTTCAGCTTGAAGTTGTGCTTGGACGCGTCGAACTGGCCTACCTGCGGAGCTACGTGCAATGGCTGTGGCCGGAAATCATTGAGGCCCGCTACACCCACCACCACACCGTGCAGCGCCGATGGAATGCTGATGTCCCCGGCATTGGCGATATGGCTGGTCTTGTTGACCGTGTAATGGTTCTCCTGCGTGTGGAAAGCCTGGCGAACCTGGCCCGCGTTGCCGCTGAAATCGATCTGCATCTTGTTCGGATACACGCCGTGGACGGTGAAGCCCTGCGAAGTCAGCCACGACTTCGCGGCAGCGATATCGGCATCGGCTACGCCAAAGGTTTTGCCGAATTCATCCGGCGTCACCCACTGATGAAATTTGGATGAGGAAGGATCGTGTTGCGCGGTGATCAACGATTGCAGCGCTGCCGTACGCAACGCGCTGCGCTGAAGAATGAGCTGCATGTGATTCATGGGCATCGAATCGGCCACGGCGCTCGTCGGCTTCGCTGAGCTGATGAACTTGAGGTGGCTGCTTGCAACCGTCGACACGACTTTGTTGTTGACGGTTTGCGTTACGCGCGGCATTTCCGCGGTGCTGAGATCGGCAGTGGCACTATTTTGCGCTGCTGCCGTTTGAGCCATGGACGCTGCGGGCAGCGTGGAGAGTGCTGCGGCAATCGATACATAGATCAACAGATGCTTGTTCGTCATGACCTTGCTCCCTGATGTTTCGAGATGAAAAAGCGAGGCCCCCTGTTTACGTTTTGGACGGTTGTCGCGGTTATTTGTCGTCGTCACCTCCATGCAATGCCGTGATAGCCGGTAAGGATTTGAACAGACTGATCAACGCCCCACGCTCCGAACTTTTCCACGGATTTTCCGCAGACCCCATACGATCAGACCAAGCGCTGCCGACTGGCCGCCTTGGTTTCAGCGAAGCCGAGGCTTCGATTGTGATGACGTTGAATGACTCCCGCTGCTGCCCGCCGGGCGGCGACGCAGAGAGGCATCCTGCTCCCGAGTTGCCTGGGTCGTCCAGTGACATCAGGCAAAAAAAGCAGACGCCTTTCTCGTTTCGAGCAACACGACAAATCAGGATTCGGCTCAAAAGGCAGTCGGATATATTTTTGAAACGACACGACCTTTCACCTGGCAATCCTGGAGTTGTACGGCCGATTTTGCGCCGAGCGTCGCCGGGCGGGCCTTTGCGGCTGTCACGCAAAAAATCGACGGCCACATTTTCTTGCGGTACGGTCGCGTTTAACTGCGGGCGAGTCGCATTTTTTTACGCTCATTGCGCAGTTCCAAATGTTCATCAAGAATGCGCGCTCCCGCGAGCAAGGGGCCGCGGGGCAGGTAAGCAAAATCATCAAACAGGGAAGCTCATGAATAAGCGATTTCAG
>Ga0302314_10021488_pt1 | contig 10622 bp, 8 predicted proteins | sample III_Palsa_N2_3_FD_200533 | JGI IMG/M metagenome (GOLD analysis project Ga0302314, IMG submission 200533) | Peat permafrost microbial communities from Stordalen Mire near Abisko, Sweden - III_Palsa_N2_3 | ecosystem: Environmental > Terrestrial > Soil > Palsa > Peat permafrost | place: Sweden... | reverse complement strand
ACGCTGTACGCGTCGCTCACGCGCCTGGACACGCGCACGTCCAACGTGCTCACCGTGGAAGATCCGGTCGAATACGAGCTGCCCGGCATCGGCCAGACGCAGGTCAACCCGAAGATCGACCTCACGTTCGCGAAGGCGCTGCGCGCGATCCTGCGCCAGGATCCGGACGTAGTGATGATCGGCGAGATCCGCGACTTCGAGACCGCGCAGATCGCGATCCAGGCCTCGCTGACGGGCCACCTGGTGCTCGCCACCGTCCACACCAACGACGCGCCGTCCACCGTCAACCGGCTGATCGACATGGGCGTCGAGCCCTTCCTGCTCAGCTCGTCGTTGCTGGGCGTGCTGGCGCAGCGCCTCGTGCGCAAGCTGTGCGAGTACTGCAAGCGCGAGGACGAGCACCATCGCTGGCACCCGGTGGGCTGCGAGCACTGCGTCAACTCCGGCTACAAGGGCCGCACCGGCGTGTACGAGCTGCTGGTGGTCGACGAGACGATCCAGGGCCTGATCCACGGCCGCGCCTCCGAGCACGACGTGATCAAGGCCGCCATCGCCAACGGCATGCGCTCGATGCGCGAGGACGGCGAGCGGCTGGTGGCCGAGGGCGTGACCTCGCTGGAAGAGGTCGTGCGCGTGACGCGAGACTGATGGCCCCCACGCTCGCTCCGCTCGCTGCCCCCCGAGGCGGCGCAGCCGCCTCGGGGCGGCCCGGCGTCGGCTGAGGCCGCCCTTTCGAGACCATCCACATGCCCGCCTACAAATACGAAGCGCTCGACGCGAGCGGCAAGTCGTCCAACGGCATTGTCGAAGCCGAATCGATGAAGGCCGCGCGCTCGCACCTGCGCGGGCTGCAGCTGGTGCCGCTGGGACTGACGCCGGTGGCGGTGATCGAGTCCGCGGGCGGCCAGGGGCGCTTCACGCGCAAGGCGTTCACGTCGTCCGGGCTGGCCGTGTGGACGCGCCAGCTCGCCGGGCTCGTGGCCGCCGGCCTGCCGCTGGAACGCGCGCTCACGGCGCTCGCCGACGAGGCCGAGGAGCAGCGCCAGCGCGACCTGATCGCCCACCTGCGCAGCGAAGTCAACGGCGGCGCCACGTTCGCGCGCGCGCTCGGCAGCGTGCCGCGCGAGTTCGAGGACGTCTATCGCGCGGTCGTGGCCGCCGGCGAGCAGAGCGGCGCGCTGGGCCGCGTGCTGGAACGCCTGGCCGACGACCTCGAGGAGCGCCAGTCGCTCAAGGGCAAGCTGATCGGCGCGGCGCTCTATCCGGCCATCGTCTCGGTGATCGCGGTCATCATCGTCACGTTCCTGGTCACCTACGTCGTTCCGCAGGTGGCATCGGTGTTCGCCAGCAGCAAGCACGCGCTGCCCTTCCTCACCGAGATGATGCTGGCCATCAGCGCCTTCGTGCGCCAGTGGGGCCTGCTGGCCGCGGCGCTGCTGGTGCTGGGCGGCGTGCTGTTCAGCGCGGCGCTGCGCCAGCCCGCGTTCCGGCTGCGTTTCGACGCGGCCTTCCTCAACCTGCCGCTGGTCGGGCGCCTCGCGCGCGGCTACAACGCGGCGCGCTTCGCAGGCACGCTCGCGATGCTCGCCGGTGCCGGCGTGCCGATCCTGAAGGCGCTGCAGGCCGCCGGCGAGACGCTGGGCAACCACGCGCTGCGGGCGGACGCGATGGAGGCGCTGGTGCAGGTGCGCGAAGGCGCGCCGCTGGCCTCGGCGCTGGCGGCCCACAAGCGCTTCCCGGGGCTGCTGGCCATGTTCGCCCGCCTGGGCGAGCAGACCGGCCAGTTGCCGATCATGCTCGATCGCGCGGCGCGCCAGCTGAGCAACGAGGTGCAGCGCCGCGCGTTCGCGCTGGCCACGCTGCTGGAGCCGCTGCTGATCGTCGCGATGGGCGGTGTCGTGCTCGTGATCGTGCTGTCGGTGCTGCTGCCGATCATCCAGCTGAACGACTTCGTCAAGTAGTCGACGCGACGCCCGCCGCCGCCGCGAGCCGGCGGAACGGGCCCGTTCAGCTTCTTCATTCACATCGGCCGCGGCCTGCTTCGGGACTGCCCGCATCGCGGCGAGAGCCGGAACCGTTTCGACGTTTCCGGCTTTTTTCATGCCCACCGCGATACCTTGTTTCCGGTATTGACCGATATTAAATGCAGAGCATCGCCAGTCCAATAGTATTACCACTTAAGAACTGGACAGCACCACCATAACCGGCGTCTTGAGCGCCATGGGGCTCCATCGGAGCGCCGTGGAATCGTCGGTTCCGCCGGCCAATCACCCGGCATTCCGTCAGATCCTCTAAATTGCGGTGCACTGTCCAGCATCGTCAGAATTCAGCGCGGCGAAAGTATGCACGTACTGATTAATTATTTGACAAGCCAACTGGTTCTTTAGTGGTTATCCACCATGTCGGTTTCATGACACCCATTTACTCTGAGCCCGATTCGAAGGATTTCAGGCGCCGGCGCTCCCGAATCCCCGACACCGCGCCGCACCTTCTCTCGAATCGAATCCGGCGTCCCCTCCCCAGAGACGCTCCCAGCCCGGAAATCACGGAGAAAAACATGACCACGAACGACACGACGCGACAGCGCAAGCTGCAGATGCTGGCCGCCCTCTCGGCGGCCGTCGCAGCGACCCTCCCCGCGGCCGCCATGGCCGCCAATCCGCCCAACTGCTCCGCCTGGAGTGCATCCGTCGCCTACACGGCGGGCGCGGTCGTCGTCGACCAGGGCAAGACCTACACCGCCAACTGGTGGACGCAGGGCAACGAGCCCGTGACCAACAACGGCGGCGCCGGCTCCGGCCAGCCCTGGACGCTGTCCAGCGGCTGCTCGACGCCCACGCCGCCCCCGCCGACCCCGACCCCGCCGCCGCCCACCCCGACGCCGCCGTCGCCGCCGGCGCCCACGCCGCCGGCCCCGTCGCCCGCCGGCTCGGTGTTCTACGGCCCGTACAAGGACATCACGGTCAGCATGAACTGGAACACCAACGTCATCTCGACGGCGGTGACGGGCACGCTGTCGCCGCTGCTGAGCGTCAAGCCGGCCAAGCTCAAGGAGGTCACCTGGGCGTTCGCCACCGGGGCCTGCGGCAGCGAGACCTGGGGCGGCCTGGCGCCGGCCGCGGTCGCTTCCGCCAACGTGCAGAACTTCGTCAACGCCGGCGTGAAGTACGTCATCTCCACCGGCGGCGCGGCGGGTTCGTTCACCTGCGCCGACGACACCGACTTCGAGACCTTCGTCAACCGCTACGCGTCGTCCTACCTCGCGGGCATCGACTTCGACATCGAAGCCGGCCAGAGCCAGGCCGACATCGACAACCTCGTGGCGCGCGTAAAGGCCTCGCAGTCCAAGCACCCCGGCCTGCGCTGGAGCTTCACGCTGGCCACGCTCGGCGGCAACTCGGCGCAGAGCCTGGGGTCGATGGGCGTGACGGTGATGGCGTCGATCAAGTCGCACAGCCTGACCAACTACATCATCAACCTGATGGCGATGGACTACGGCAGCGCGACCGCGACGAACTGCACGCTCAATTCGAGCGGCACGTGCGACATGGGCAAGTCGGCGATCCAGGCGGCGGTGAACCTGCACAACTACTACGGCGTGCCGTATTCGCAGATCGAGATCACGCCCATGATCGGCGGCAACGACACCACCAACGAGACCTTCTCGATCGCCGACGCGTCCACGCTGAGCACCTGGGTGAAGGCCAACGGCGCCGCGGGCATCCACTTCTGGTCGCTCGACCGCGACAACGACTGCGCGCCCGGCTACGCCTCGGCCACCTGCAACAGCTACGGCAGCGCGGGCACCTGGGGCTTCACCAACGCGTTCATCAGCGACCTCGGTCTCTGAAGACGCCCGCGGCAAGGACAGGCGCGCGGCCCGCGAACGCACGGCCCTGACCTGAAACCAGAAGACGTCGTTGGGAAAAACGAAAGGGCGCCCGCGGGCGCCCTTTCTCCTGGCCGGTCGGCGATCAGAGCGTCAGGTCGCCCACGAACAGCACCGGGCCGGTCGGCGCGCCGGTCGGCGAGCCGCCCAGCGGTTCGAGCGTCACGGCCAGGCCCTTGGTGTCCTTGGGCAGCGCGTGCTTGTCGACCGCGGTGAGCTTGTCGGCCGCGATCACGCCCAGCGAGGCGGGCGGGCCGTCCTTCTTCAGCGCCCACAGTTCGAGCGACTGGTCGGACGTGAGCGCCACCTTCTGCAGCGGCTGGATGGACAGCTGCTTGCGATCCGGGCTCAGGCCCGCGACCAGCGTCTCGCTGCCCTTGCTCGCGTGCAGCACGACGATCATCGGCGCCTCGGTGGGCGGCTGATGCGTCGACGTGGCCAGCACCACGGCGACGACGGTGGCCGCCGCCGAGAAGGCCTGCCAGAAGCGCACGCGCAGCGACGACGCCTTCGGCGGGGTCCAGCCGAGCCTGTCCTCGATGGATGCCCACACGCGCGGCGCCGGCTGCACCGCCTCCGTCTTCAGGGCCATCGGCAGCAGGCGCTTCTCCCAACCGGCCACGGCCTCGCGCAGAGCCGGGTGGGCCGGCAGCAGCGCGTCGAAGCGGCGGCGCGCGCCGCCGGTCAGCGTCCCCAGCACGTATTCGGCGGCGAGGCGATCGGGCAGTTCTCCGAGGATGATGTTCATGCCGCGCCTCCCGACCAGCCGCAGCGTTCGAGGCAGGCCTTCAGCGCGATCAGCCCGCGCCGCACCCATGTCTTGACGGAGCCCAGCGGCGCGCCCAGGTGCGCGGCGATCTCGCCGTGCGACAGGCCCTGGTAGTACGCGAGCGAGATCGACTGCTGCTGCGAGCCCTGCAGCGTGCCCAGGCAGCCCTTGACGGCCTCGGCCTCGGACTGCGCCTCGAAGGTCTTCGCCGGCCCCGGGCCCGGGTCGGGCATGCGATGCGTGGGGTCGTCGTCGCCGTCTTCCGAACCGGCGTGCGACGGCAGGTCGGCGATCGCCACCTCCGGGCGCGAGCCGCGCGAGCGCAGGTGGTCGATGGCGCGATAGCGCGCCGTGGCCGCCATCCAGGCCATCGGCGAGCCGGCGCCGGCGCGGTACTGGCCGGCGGCCTTCCAGATGCGCACGTAGACGTCCTGCAGCAGGTCTTCGGCGAGCGCGCCGCGGCCCACCAGCTGCGCGACGACGCCCAGCAGGCGCGGCGACGTGGCCTCGTACAACTGGCGGAAGGCCTGGCGGTCGCCGACGGCGCAGCGCGCGAGCCAGTCGACGAGACGGGCTTCGAGTTCGTCGGCGCTTTTCAGGGCGGCCGCGGTCATGGGGAGATCGCTTTCACGAAGTGGTTTCCTGGTTGGTCCGGCACGGAAGGTCGGCGCGCGCGGCCTCGCCGACGGCACGGGATGCCGGTCGGAAAGGGTTGCGCGCTGAAGTTCCATGAGATCACGGGTCGGTGCCCATGAGGAGCACGCCGACATGGGGGATTACGCGAACTGGCGCGATCTGGATTCGCCCGCCGCACGGCCGGCTTGTCCTGGACACCGCGGCGTGACGCAAATCACGGGATCCAGCCCGACAGCGGGGCACGTCGATTGCTTGAGCGCGATAAAGGGTCGTCCTGCCCCGTTGTTCGGCGCGTCGGGGAGTCGCCGCGTTTGCTTCAATGGGACGGACCGCTCTCGCACCACGTCGGAGGTCACCTTGGCTGCAGCGAACGAACCGTCCACCGAGACCCGCGCCCCGCGGATCCCGATCGCGCGCATGCGATCGCTCTATCGGCTCGACGCCGTCAGGCAGCGGCTGGCCAAGCTGCAGCAGCAACAGGAACACGAGACGCTGCGCAACACCTACGAGCGCATGCTGGAAAAAGGCGCCGACCGCTTCCAGGTCAAGCCGGCCGGCCTGCCGGCGATGGACTACCTGTACGACGAGCTGCCCAACTTCCACGAGGCGCTCGACGACGTCAAGCGCCAGATCGCGCTGTGCCAGGACAGCCGCGACGCCCTCGAGATCATGCCCATCCTGCTGCTCGGGCCGCCGGGCGTCGGCAAGACGCACTTCGCGCGCGAGATCGCCGAGCTGCTGGGCACGGGCATGGGCTTCATCTCGATGAGCTCGCTGACCGCCGGCTGGGTGCTGAGCGGCGCGTCCAGCCAGTGGAAGGGCGCGCGTCCCGGCAAGGTGTTCGAGACGCTGGTGGACGGCGAATACGCGAACCCGGTGATGGTGGTCGACGAGATCGACAAGGCCCGCGGCGAGCACGCGTACGACCCGCTGGGCGCGCTGTACGGCCTGATGGAACACGACACCGCCGAGGCCTTCACCGACGAATTCGCCGAGGTGCCGATCGACGCCAGCCAGGTGATCTGGGTGGCCACCGCCAACGACGAGCGCGCGATCCCCGAGCCCATCCTCAACCGCATGAACGTCTACGAGGTGCAGGCGCCCGACCACGCCGCCGCGCGCGCGATCGCGCAACGCCTGTACGCCGAGATCCGCGCCGACCACGACTGGGGCCAGCGCTTCGACCCGACGCCGCGCGCCGACGTGCTCGATCGCCTGGCCGAACTCGCGCCGCGCGAGATGCGGCGCGCGCTGATGACCGGCTTCGGCAACGCGCGGCTGGCCGGCTGCGACGCGATCCGGCTGGACGACCTGCCCTCAGGCAACGCGCGACGCGCGAAGATCGGGTTCACGCACTGAGCATTGCGCTCAGGCGGCGCGCGGTATCACGCGTTCGCGCAGCAAGGCCTCGGCCTGCGCCGGCAGCGTCGTCGTGGGCATGACGAAGAACGACATCGGCGACAGCACGCACAGGAAGTAGGTCGGGCGCTCGAGCGTGGCCTTCACGCGCGACCAGGCGACGGTGGCGCTGCGGTCGCCCGCCGTGAAGGTGACGCCGTCCGCATCGACGCGGCAAAGCGTGGCCGGATTGAACCGGCGCTGCATCCCTGCCGCGAGCCGCGCCGGCTGGCGGAACCAGTACACCATGAAATACATCGCGGGCATCACGACGGCCACCGCGGCGAACAGGCCAACGATGGACAAGTCCGCACCGGTCAACGACGCGACCGTGATGCCCGCGATGTTGATGACCAGGCAGACGGCCAGCAGCACGCCGTACTTGCGGGCCAGGTACTCGCGCACGAAGACGCGCGACGCGTCGTCGCACAAGGCGGGCGTGATCGCGGGACTGAACGGCGTGGCGGTCTCCATGGCGACCGAGCTTGCCACGGATGCGGCGGCGCGTCGTCAGGGCTTCACCGGGGCTGGGACAGCCGTCGATGCCCGCCGGGTGCCCTCGGGTCCGATGCGGGACAGGGCCGGAACGGCGCATGCAACAGCGTCGAAATGGGGATGGCCAACGCCCTCGAAATCGCGCCGTCGGCTCACCGGGCGAGCCAGCGCCGCGCCTATGATCCCCACATGGCTACCACTCTCGATGGGCGACTCGTCGTCGCCATCTCCTCGCGCGCCTTGTTCGATTTCGAGGAGGAGAACCGCGTCTTCGAAGGCAACGACGATCGCGCCTACATGCAGGTGCAGCTCGAGCGGCTGGACGTGCCCGCGCGTCCGGGCGTCGCGTTCTCGCTGGTGCGCAAGCTGCTGCAGTTCCGCGATCCCGCGCCGCGCGTGGAGGTCGTGATCCTGTCGCGCAACGACCCGGTCTCGGGCATGCGCGCGTTCCGCTCCGCCAAGCACTACGGCCTACCCATCGAGCGCGGCACGTTCACGCGTGGACGCAGTCCGTGGCGCTACCTGAAGCCGCTGGGCGCGCACCTGTTCCTGTCGGCCAATGACGAGGACGTGCGTTCCGCGCTGGAGGCCGGCGTGCCGGCGGCGCGCGTGTTCCCGCATTCGGCGCGCGCCTCCGATGCGCATCCGCACGAGGTGCGCATCGCGTTCGACGGCGACGCCGTGCTGTTCTCCGACGAGGCCGAGCGCGTGTTCCAGGCGCAGGGGCTGGACGCGTTCCAGGCCCACGAGTCGTCGCACTCCACCACGCCGCTCGCCCCGGGCCCGTTCAAGCCCTTGCTGGAAGCGCTGCAGCTGCTGCAGCGCTCGTCCACCGACGCCATGAAAGTGCGCACCGCGCTCGTCACCGCGCGCAGCGCGCCCGCGCACGAGCGCGCGATCCGCACGCTGATGGACTGGCAGATCGAGGTCGACGAGGCGATGTTCCTGGGCGGCCTGCCCAAGGGCGAGTTCCTGCGCGAGTTCGAACCCGATTTCTTCTTCGACGACCAGACGCGGCACGTGGAAAACGCGGCCAGCCACGTGCCGTCGGGGCACGTGGCGGCGGGGATCTCGAACGTCTAGGGACTAGGCCAGCGCAGCCGGGGGCGTCGCCGAAGCCGGGTCCGGCGCGGCGGCCGGCGTGGCCGGCGCAGGCACCGGCGCCGGCAACGACGGCGCCAGGCTGGCGCGCAGCGCCTCGGCCGTCAACGGCTCGGGCACGTGGTAGTGGAAGCCCTGGGCCCAGTCGACGCCGAGGTCGCGCAGCAGGCTCGCCACGGCCTCGGTCTCGACGAACTCGGCCACCACGGGCTTCTTCAGCAGCCGCGCCATCTCGGTCATCGAGCGCACCATGCCGCCGTGCACGAGGTCGGCGTCCATGTCGCGCACGAACACGCCGTCGATCTTGATCGTGTCGAACGGCAGCTGGCGCAGGTAGGTGAACGACGCGAAGCCGGAGCCGAAGTCGTCCAGCGAGAAGCGGCAGCCCAGGCGGTGCAGCGTGTGCATGAACTCGCTGGCGCTCTGCAGGTTGACGATGGCCTCGGTCTCCGTGATCTCGAAGCACATCAGGCGGCCGGGGACGCCGAATTCGCGCAGCGTGTCGGCCACGAACTGCGCCAGGCCCGGCTCGCGGATGGAGACGGCCGACAGGTTGATCGCCACCTGCCCGATGCGGTCGTGCGTGTCGGGCATGCTGCCCAGCAGCTTGACGACCTCGCGGATCATCCAGCGGTCCAGCTCGCCGATCAGGTGGTAGCGCTCGGCCGGCGCGATGAACAGGCCCGGCAGCACCAGCTTCTGGCGGCGCGGATCCCACAGCCGGATCAGCGTCTCGATGTGCAGGCCGTGCACTTGGCCGTCGTCGGCCGCGGCCAGCGGCGTCAGGCGCTGGAAGTAGGCGCGGAACTCGTTGCGCTTGAGCGCATCCACCAGCACCAGCGCCCAGTTGACCGACTCGCGATGGCCCTCGCCTTCCAGCAGCGACGAGTCGTGCACGCGGATCGAGCCGCGGCCGTCGCGCTTGGCGAGGTAGGCGGCCTCGTCGGCGACGAGCATCAGCTGGTCGAACGAGACGATGTCGCGCGCGATGCGCACGACCGCCACCGACGCGGCCATCTTGAAGCTGCGCTCTTCCCAGTGGAATTCGAACTCGGCCAGCTGGTGGAGGATGCGGCGCGCCAGCGTCGGGCCGCCGTCGGGGCCGCAGTCCTCGACGACGACGCCGAACTTGTCGCCGCCCAGGCGCGCGAAGAAGTCGGTGCGCTCCAGCAGGCCGCTGACGACCTCGGCGAACTGGCGCAGCAGCTCGTCGCCGGCGATGCAGCCGCAGGTCTCGTTGACGAGGCGGAACTGGTCGATGTCGATCAGCAGGAAGACGGCGTCGCACTCGGCGCGCTGCACCTTGGCCAGCAGCTCGGACACGTGCGCATCGAGCGCGCCGCGGTTGTACAGGCGGGTGACGAAGTCGTGCGTCGCCAGGTAGTTCAGGCGATCCTGCATGTAGCGCCGCTCGTTGATCTCCTGGCGCAGGTGGCGGTTGGCGATCGTCAGCTCGGCGGTGCGTTCGCGCACCTTCTCCTCGAGGCCGTGATTGAGCTCGCGCAGCTGTTCCAGCAGGTTGCGGCGTTCGAGCTGGTAGCGCACGCGGGCGCGCACCTCGTCGGCGTTGATGGGCTTGGAGATGTAGTCGCTGCCGCCGACCGCGAAGCCCTGGCTGACGTCGTCGGTGCGGGCGGTGACGAAGATGACGGGGATGTCCGCGGTGGCCGGATCGGCCTTCAGGCGGCGGCACACCTCGAAGCCGTCCATGCCGGGCATCATCACGTCCAGCAGCACCAGGTCGGGGCGGCCGCGGGCGGCGAGTTCGAGGGCGCGGGCGCCGGACGTCGCGGCCATCAGCTCGCAGTGCTCGTCGCTCAGCGTCGCGCTCAGCACGTCGATGTTGTGCGGGGTATCGTCGACGATCAGGATCTTCGAGACTCTTGCGGTCACCACCAAGTACCCCCCGCGTTGTCCGGGACCGGCCCGGTCGGCATCTTTCGCTGTCCCGAGTGTAATCACATGCACGGAAACGATTCTGGCCGATTTGTACGCAGATTCGTGGAATGCGGCACGGCCGCCACGTCCTCGAACGTTCGTGTATAGACGATGCCTCAACCCGGTGCGGGATGGTTCGCATCCTGCACCGCGTCCAGTTGCGCAATGAGCGCGTTGACGCGCTCCTCCAGCAACTGGAAGTCGTAGGCCTGGGCCGCGTCGTCGAACGCACGCCAGCGCTCGCCGCCGATCGCCTCGGGGGCGAGCGCCTCCATCAGCTTGCCCACCGCGCCCAACTGTCCGCTCGAGGCCGCCGCCGCCAGCGCGCGCAGCTGGTCGCGCACGCCCGGCGCCAGGCCGGCGGCCAGCGGCGCGACGGCGGAGGCGCCCGCGGCC